>Ga0209040_10002631_pt1 | contig 13964 bp, 13 predicted proteins | sample BogFormECP12_OM3_FD_188240 | JGI IMG/M metagenome (GOLD analysis project Ga0209040, IMG submission 188240) | Bog forest soil microbial communities from Calvert Island, British Columbia, Canada - ECP12_OM3 (SPAdes) (version 2) | ecosystem: Environmental > Aquatic > Freshwater > Wetlands > Bog ...
GTGTCCCGATGTCGCTAAGAGGCGTTTATTTCGCGGGTTCGGACGGGTACCTCAGCGGCTAAAGCCGACTCGCATCGAGCCTGCCTAAACGCGGGCCTGAAGGCCCGCACTACCCGACCAGTGCCTCGCATTGAGTTTTTCCGCAGCCTGCTAGCCCGTAATGCGAAGCTCCTTCACGCCGCGGCGCACTCAAACGGCACAGCCGCGCTGCTATCCGCGGCGGATTCGTAATTGGCCAGCAATCTACTTTTATTATGGCAACGCGCCTGCTCGCTGGTACGTTGTGGCATCGAATGTGTTGCCACCCACACATCAAGTCCTGATTACGCTTCCAACCGCCTCGCCTGCCAATGCCCGGGTCAGATTGCCGGGAACAAGTCCGTTAACCAGACGTATGCTTCGCGCCAGCTTGGCATGTCTCATAAGCTCCAGGACCGAAGGCTCGATAGGAAGCGTCTGCAATCTTCTATGTATTAGTTCTTCGACAGTTATCTCACGTATCAACTCGGCCTGCGGATTGGTCTTTGGATCCGCGGTGTAGAGGCCGTCTACATCCTTGACAAAGATCACTCTGCGAGCGCCGAAGACTTCAGCCACCAGGTAAGATCCGGCATCGCTCCCGTGGGGCGGCAGCTTGCCGACTGCGGGAGGATGCTCCCAAAGCGAATACGGAGGAATGCCGTTGAAAACCGCGCCGCGCGCTGCCGCCAGCATGGCGGGAAGCAATTGCACTACGAACGGCGCTTCCAAATAAACAAAGCCGTGTTTCGCCAGCAGGCAGGAAACCATGTAAGCATTTTGCGCGGCATCCTTGGCGCTGAGAGCGGCGAGCGCGCCGGTCGGTAAACCCAAGTCGAGGCCCACAGAAAAAATATGCCGAGAACGCACGCCAGCGCCCACCCCGATGATCATCCGGTGTTGCGACTGGTTAGCCACGATCTCATCCAGCAGCGGCATCAAGGCGGAGCGACCGCAGTCCATAATGGACCGGCCGCCGATCTGGATGACACTAACATCGGGCAGAATGGCGGTGACTTGCGACTCGGTACGCGCGATCACATTTTTATCCACTAGCGATTCACGCATCAGGCTCGATTGCACATGTTGGGCGCCGGGCTGGTCAGCGCTCATTTTGAGTCTCCATTACGATAGATGATGGTCCCCACAGCCTCACCATTCAGCGCAGCGGTTAGTTGGCCACGCTTCAGTCCATTAATGAATTGGATCTCTTTGACGTGCCGCGCCCGCACGAGAAATTCAAGGACCGCACGCTCGACGATGAGATCGTCCAGGTCCCGGGCCAGAAGTTCTTCAACACTGATGCGCGGGATGTACTCGCATGCAGGATTTTTCTTAGGATCAGCGGTGTAGAGACCGTCCTCATCTTTTACGTAGATCATTTTGCGAGCACCGAAGACCTCCGCAATCAGAAAGCATCCGGTATCGGTGCGTTGCGGCGGAATGCGCCCCTTTTCCGGATTCGGCTCCCACAGCTTGTACGGCGGCATGCCTTGGCAGATAACGGCGTTGCGTTCCATAAGATAATGAGGCAACGTGCCGAAGCCCTCTGGCTCGATAAAGGGAATTCCGTGCTGCGCCAGCAGATAATGCAGCATTTGCGCGTTCTGCCACGCGACTGCCGTACCCAGCACCGTTAGTACGCCGGTGGGAAGGCCGAGATCGATAGCTAGACTGTAAATATGGCGGGCGCGAGTTCCCGCTCCGGTGCCAAGAATCATTTTGTGCTGCTTGAGGTTGGTAACGATCTCCTCCACCAATGGCAAGACCGCCTGGCGACCACGATCCATGATGCTCTGCCCGCCGATCTTCACGACATTCACCCAAGGCAGAATTTTGTAATCGGGCGTGGCTTCAGTGGCTTGCATCACGGCGGGGTCATTGAGAGACCCGTCAATAAGCTGTTTGCCGAGCGAAGTGAGTAGCGCGTTCTTGCCTATGTCAGTCATAGAGTAGTAATCAGCAGTCGCAGTCAGCTCCGTTCGGAACTCCGAGCCCCGATTGCTGAATGTCATCGCGGCTCATTTGCGGAATTCAGCGGCAAAGCTCCAAGATATGCACTTCAAAACTGTGCTCTTCCGAAAACGCTATATCCAGCGAGCCGAATTTTTCTTCCGCCCAAGCAGTCAGTTTTATTAGCGCTCGCTCTTGCACCGCGACTGGCAATGCGGCAAACCAGGCTCCGGTGCGGTGACGAGTAAGGAATTCTCGCGGAGTTCGTTCTGCCGTCCATAACGCTGCGGTCATGCGGCGCCGGCGTGCGGCGCGTGCTTCCAGCCATGACAGAGCTTTTTCGCGCGATTTATTCAGCCCACGCGAGGCAATACCCATTTGCTCAAGCACAATAGCAAGCTGCCGTTTGAGCTGCATATCAATTCCCGTGGCGGGAGCTATTGTGTGCCCCACTATCACCGCTCCCGCGGGCTCCAACACCCTCACAACTTCGCAAAGTAAGTTTTGCCAGTCGCGAGCGCCGCTCAAAACCTGCATCAGCAGTACCAGGCCAAAAGTGCCATCGCGAAACGGCAAGCGCTGGCCATCTGCCTGAACCAGCCATGCGGCGTCACTTTGCGCACGAAACTCCTTCAGCATTGGCAGTGAGAGATCAACTCCTACGTACCAACCACCAGCTTGGACAAATGCTTTGCCAATTCGCCCGGTTCCTGCGCCGAGATCCAGCACGCCCGCCGACCATCGTGCTCCCACAGCGTCGCGTACGGTTTTCAGGATGGCTTCCGGCACACCCTTGGGCAAAGCGCGGTAGCGATCAAAGGTAGCGGCGGTAACATCAAAGGTGGAGGTCACGGTTCCTCAGCGATACCCTTCTGCCTGAAGCTGGAACAGTTCAGCGTAAAGACCTTTTCGAGACAGTAGCTGATCGTGAGTCCCTTCTTCCCGGACAGTGCCTTTCTCCAACACCACGATGCGGTCCGCCATGCGGACGGTGGAAAAACGGTGCGAGATCAGCACGACCATCTGTCCTGAAACGAGCTCTGCGAAACTTTTGAAAACGTCATATTCGGCACGCGCATCGAGCGCCGCCGTTGGCTCATCCAGGATGATTATCTGCGAGTTGCGAATGTAAGCGCGGGCCAATGCGATCTTCTGCCATTCACCTCCGGAAAGATCGATGCCGCCTTCAAATCGCCGGCCCAGCATCTGCCTATATCCATAAGAAAAATGCCTGACCAGCGAGTGGGCCTGAGATTTTGCCGCGGCGGCCATGATGGCTGGATGACTGGAGAACTTTCCCTCTCCATCAGCCGATTGCACCAAACGATCGAGATAGTCCTTTACCTGGCTGATTTCACCCACTCCGATGTTTTCATCCAGGGGCAGATCGTAATGAACGAAATCCTGAAATATCACACCGAAAGCGTGGCGCACGGAGTCAAGATCATACTGTCGCAAGTCCACTCCATCCAGCAAAATGCGTCCTTCCGTCGGATCGTAGAGCCGGGCCAGAAGTTTGGTAAGAGTGGTTTTCCCGGCGCCATTTTCGCCCACCAAAGCAATTTTCTCTCCCGGTGCAAAGTGCAAGTTCAAATGCCGCACCGCCCATGTATCGCTGTCCGGATATTGAAAACCTAGGTTTTCGAGAATCAGTCCTTGGCTTATGGGCGCTGGAACGGGGCGGGCGTCGATCGCAGAGACGATGGCCGGTTGCATGCGAAAGAAGTCGAGCAGATCCTGGATGTAAAGGCACTGCTCGTAGATGTTGCCGGCACTTAGCAGCATTCTTTCAGTTACGGCGCGGCTTCGCGCAAATGATGCGGCCAGAAATGTCAGGGTGCCAATGGTGATGGCGCCGTAAAATCCGCGCCAGAGTATAACCACATACGCCGCGTAGTATCCCGATATCCCCAGCAACGAAAGCCCTGTGGCGGCAATGCTTTTGCGGATGGCCAAGCGCCTATTTGCCTCATAAAAGCGCTGCGCCAGCAACCGATAACGGCCAACCAGCCAGCCGGCCAAGCCGAATATCTGCACTTCCTTGGCCGTCTTGTCACTGGCGCTCACATACCGCAGGTAATCCAGTTGCCGGCGTTCCGGCGTCATGCGATACAGCAAGGAATACTCAAGTGAGCTGAAATGAGTCTCCCCAAAAAATCCGGGAAGCACCGCGACAACCAGCAGCGCCAGCAGCCACGGTCCATAAACAAAGATCGCAGCTGCCAAAGAAACCAGTGTTATAAAGTCCTGTCCAACCGACAACAATTGGGTGAGCAGACCTATTCGTCCCGTGGTCTGCCGTTGGGCGCGTTCCAACTGATCATAAAATGCGGGATCTTCGAAATGGCGTAAGTCGAGCTTGGCAGCATGACTGATGAGCTTTTCACTCATGTGATGGGAGCAAAGGTCGCCAAACAATCCTTCCACCGCGGCTGAAGCCTTATCCAGCGCTTCGCCGATGGAGACGATGAGCAATTCAAGGCCAACCAGCAGCCACAGCCGGGAGATATTCGGCCTCCCCATGCGCGCCGATACGACGGTATCAATAATCAATTTGGCAACCCAGAGAGTTGCGACGGGAACTCCCGCGCGCAGCAACCGCAGCCCAACTGTGGCAGCGGCATAGCCACGGTGCGTCTCCCAGACCAAGCGGAGAAATGCGGGAATGGCACGGAGAGCGCGAAAGCGCCCTTGCCACGCAGGCGCGCCACCAGCGGAGTCTCTTGGGGGCAGCTTCTGCAGTTTTGCAATTGTGGGCTCCAAGGTGGTTGTATTGTAGTCCTTCGATTTCTCATCGTTCCGGAGCCTGCAGACCGATCTCCACGCATCAGTTCCGGATCAAAGGAAGAGTGGCTGGAGACGGCATGCTGAAGCACTGTCTCCAGCTCGTCCTTGCAAAAGACGTCCTTCAGTGGTGCGTGTACAGCGTCGTATCGGGAACTACCTCAATCAACTGCATCATGCCGCGATCTTCATGGATCAGGATGTGGCAGTGCAGTACGTAGTCGCCGGTGAAGTCCGCAAAGCGGGTTCGCATCTTGAACCATCCGGGAATGGTTTCCGTGCAAATCCACGAACCAGTTGCATTGCTGCACTGAGTATAGGGTTGCACTTGCTTTGGGCTGCAGGTGTCTACTTTCATGGGGTTGGTGCATTGGGTAGTAATGTCGATCTGCCGTCCGGTGGGTATAGCGAAAGTATCCCACCAAACAAACGGAGCTTGCGGCTGTTGCGAAGAACATGGCTTGAAAGTTGCCGGGTCATTCGGGTTCACGTAGCACGTATTGCCCTTCCTGCTATCTGTAGCTTCCGGGCTGTTCGGCTCAAAAAGTTCTACGACTTGGAAGGGGTTGATGTGGATATGGAACGGGTGTGACTTGTCATTGGCCTGGTTCATCACCGTCCATTCTTCGGTGGTGTTTAGCAGCATGGCTTGGTTTACCTGGTTGGGGTTGAAACGCTGGCCATCAATGGTGGTATTGCCCGCTCCGAAAACCAGCGTCCTTCTTGTAAAGATGCTGCTTTCCGGAATATCCGCCAGGAACGTTGGGAATTGAGGAAAGTCACTTTGATTCTGGATAAAGTCCATGGGCGATGTGACCGGATCGCCCGCAACATTCACGGTGAGTAGCGGGAAGGGGTAACTATTGTCTGTAGCCGGCTGGCATTCAACTGGATGTGAAGGACAAGTTTGAAGCGGAGATCCTGTGTTCGCCAAGGCCTGAAGAACGTAGGTTCCGGGCTGCGTTGGTGCCATGACCAGCAGATCAGCACGGTTCGCCGGCGCGAGGTCGAAGGTGTTATTGGGAACTCCCACCAGGTTGTAGTTGCTGAAGTCGAACTGTACCCCATCCTGGGCGATCTGCCGCCAGTTGATGCACCGCAAAACTACGTCCCGAGTTCCAGGCTTATTACAAGGCTCCTTTGCCCCCTCCGGGACGAAGCCTACGAACTGCACAGCGTCGCGAAACGCGCCATTCACGATTCGCCACAACTGGACTTCGCCGGGCCGCATCTCGACTACCGGCTGGCGCCTCCCGTTCACGGAGATCGGCGGCCTGGCCCCACCGGGGAATACCGTATTCGCGGGATTGAGAACCGGGAATGGAGTCGACGAAATCTGTTGCAGCATCAAGACCTGCTCGCGCAGTTGGGGGCCATAAAACTTGTGCAGATCGTCGTCATACTGGCCTTCGATGATGAAAGCACCGGTCATGCCATTGGCTACGTTCAGTGCGGTCGAACCGTGCTTGTGGGCGTGATACCAGTGGGTCCCGGGCGCTTGTCCCATCAGATACTGCGGCGGCTTGTCCTTAGGAGGAGGCTCATACTTTGTCAGCCTGAAGCAATACGGATAAGCGCCGATTTGGTACTGCGGCCACAATCCCTGCGCGAGTTCCGCGGCGTTCGGCGGCCATAGCTGCATCGAGTGAGGCAGACTGCCTGGTTGGCCCTTGTAGGGAGCGGTTGCGTCGTATTGTTGGAGCAGGTCCTTCTGTTGAGTCTGCCACGCCATTGGAAGCTGGTCCCACTTTTTGGGTGAACCGTCTTTTTCGCAAGCGCTAAAAATCTGCGCAAACTGCTCGTTTACGACAGCGTCGCTCGGTTCAGGGCCGCTGGCGGTTTGCAAGGTGGGGCGGATGTACAACAGCACATTGTCGCCGGTTGTGCTGGGCGTGGTATGGGTGCCGTGGAAATGAAGGTTGGCAGTGCTTGATCCGTGCAGGCAATCGGGCATTTTATCCCCGCCAGTCGGGTAAATGGGGAGTTGTTCATTGGTCCAGACTACCGTGCCGTCGACTACGGTCTGTCCCGGAGTCTGGGGGAAGGTCGGGGTATTCGCTCCGCTGGTCCCTGCTTGCGATGCTGTGAAGACATAGCCAGCGGCATTGTTGGTCAGGGGCTTAATACTTGCACCCACTCTATATTTCTTGTTCGCTGTCCAGTCAGGACGGTTTATGTTGGCAAACACCTCGTCGCAGCCGGAAGTCTTACCCAGTTCTCCCTGATCGAGGGAGTTGGCAAAATGCTGTGTGTTGACCTTGTTCTGAAAGGTGATTTCGACCAGATCGCCCACGCGGGCGCGCAGCGTCGGCCCCGGGATCGGCTCCGGGCCACTAGGCCAGGGTTGCGAATGCGCCGGATCGTATCCCACAAAAAACCGCATGTACTGGCTGGCGCAGCGGTCATCGCCGCTAGACTTCCGCTGCGGGATGCCAACGGACCCCCATACTTTACGTAGCCCGTCAACAAGTTCGATCCTGGCCCTGAGGACACCGTCTTGACTCTTGATTTCCGGCATGTTGATCAGGTCCTGTGTGCCGGGGGCCGGGCAGGTCACACCCGGATTCTGGTCCGGCGTCTCTGGCATCGAGGCAGCAACCGTCGGCGTGAGGTGCTCCGCGTGCGCCAGCCCCCTTTGCGCTTGGGCCAGCGGAGCGGCTATCAGTAGGGCCAGCAGTGGGGCACAAGCCTTGGCGAGGAGGCCGAAACTCGCGGCACTTTTATTCAGCCGATGTTGATTACCTCGTGAGCGGTGGTTGCATTGCGTGGTTGCAAACGGGCGGGCTGTCATACGTGCTCCTTTCTCTGGCGTTCTACCTCAGCTACGAATCTGCCGCTATGACCTGAATCGCACCCTTCTCATCAGGATGGAGAGAGCATGTGTAGTTCAGGGTTCCGCTGCTTGACGGGGCAAATGCGGGCGATGAGGAGTGCGGCGCAATCTGATTCGGCATGAAGAAGGTTTCGTTGATGGTTCCGTTGGAGTTTTGCAGGCCAGGCCAGTGCGCTTGAGTATCATTGTTGGCCCAGATGATCTGGTCACCCGGCTCAATCTGCGGATGGGGCGGATCAGGATCAAAACATACGAGAGGTGGTTTCGCCGGGTTCGGGTTGATGTTGATTGTCCAGCTAAGTGGCATTTGCGTTCCTCCTAACAAGAGTTTCTCGACTGTGGTGTTCCGGGGTATGAACCGGACCAGTTGCCAGCACGCCCTCTCGGCTAGTTGCTGCAGCGCCAGCACGATGTGGCGGTCGGAGTGCATGTGTCCTGTGCGGGTACGGAGTTGCTTGACGATCTCGCTGGCCGTGCCAGGGAGAGCATATTTCTGGCATCACTTTCAGTCGGCTTGGGCCCTGCCAAATCGGCGTCATGTCGGAATTTCGACGGAGTTGGAAATGGCGATTGCGAGTGTTCACTAAGGGCGACCATTATCACATATCACAGAAAAGGCCGAGATCATGCGCATAAGTTCGCCGGAGATGAAAGAAGAATAGAAATACATCGAACGCATAAAAGCAAGGGAAATCTTTGGCAAAACCAAGGCATAAATCCCATTGGCGGAGGTCGGGCGCAGGCGTTGTTTGGCGCAACTGGTCCAGGTCAATATCTGCCGCTACCTCCGCATATCTCGGTTCTGACCCTACGCCACACGCATTAACTCACTGAGACTACAATGGTTCAGCAATTCCGGAGACTGTAGCATAGAGATTCGAAAATCCGCGAGGACGCAATGACCGACAACAAGACCGCTACCGCCGACGAGCGCTTGCGCCAGGAATTCAACCAGTGGGCCGAGCAGGGCCGGGGCAAGGAGATGGAGCACCACCACATCAGCATCACCGAGCAGACGCTGGCGTTGATGGGCCTCAAACCGGGCGAGCGAGTGCTCGACCTCGGCTGCGGCGCCGGTTGGGCAACGCGGCTTATGGCCCGGATTGTAGGCGTGGGCGAGCGGCCGGGGCAGGTGATTGGAGTGGACGTCTCGGATGAGATGATTCGATGCGCACGCGCGAACTCCACAGATCACGACAACGTCATGTTCGTGGTCGGCTCGGCCCAGAAGATTCCATGGGAAGAGAATTTCTTCAACAAGGTGCTTTCAGTCGAGTCTTTCTATTACTACGCCGATCAGGAGCGCGCGCTGGCGGAGTTGTTTCGCGTCATGGCGCCGCTCGGCGAGCTGTTCATCCTCATCAATCTCTACAAAGATAATCCGTACTCCCTGCGCTGGGTGGATGAGCTGAAGGTCCCGGTACAGGTTCGTTCCGAACAGGAGTACATTGACCTGCTGAAGGCGCACACCTTCGAAGACGTGCGCGCGGTGCGCGTTCCTGATCTGACGCCGACTCCGGAGGAGTACAGCGGCAAGTGGTTCAAGAATGCCGACGAGCTGCGCGAGTTCAAGCGCATTGGAGCGTTGCTGCTGATTGCGCGCAAGCCGAACTTCCGCTCGCCGCCACCGGGGTACGAGGTGTACTAGAGAGCGTCCGGAGTTGTTGCATCCCGTTCGGGTAGAGCGGGCCTTTAGGCCCGCGTGAACCCCCATCCACGAAAATCCGAGTGCCGTAGGCACGACACAACTTCGTTTCTTGTGCCGCCCCTACGGGGCTCAATCTTTGAATAATGAAACATTGACGCAGGCCTAAAGGCCTGCTCTACCCGGGATACGGCAACTCCGAATCTCGTCTACTACCGCATCACTTCTTCTCAATCAGCCTCGCGGTGAGCACAGCCCCGTCGCGGTCATCGTGCAGCTTGATGGGAAAGATGAGTACGTTCCAGTTCCAGTGTGGACTCTGGACAGGGAGATGCGATGTGCCGCGCAGGCCGCGGCGATCGATGTAGGTTTCGCGCGTATCGGCCACGGTGCGGACAATCTCGCGCCACTCGTCCCCGAGTTGGGGAAAGTGCTCAAACAGGTTCTTCCCCACGAACCTGGCGCGCTTGTGTCCATTCAGGGCAGCGAAGTAGTCGTTGACATATTGCCAGTTGCCGTCGCGGTCAAGAATCTCCAGCACGATATCGTCAGCCATGGCCATCGAGATACGTGAGTAGTAGAAGTCGCGCGCATCCACGACAACGGGACGTCCGCGTTTTTTCCCCTCGAACGAGCGCAGCGCGGCCACCAGGTCTTCGACCGAGCTGTATCCCTTCAGCAGGTGCATGTCGGCGATGCCGCCGAACTTGCGCTCCAGTGTCGCCGACAAAATGATGATGGGGACCTGCGGGCGCTTGCGGCGCAGGATCTGGGCTATGTCCGTGCCGAACTTGCCGGCGCCGAGATGGTAGTCGAGCACCGCGATGTCGATCACGCGCAGCTTGGCTTCGGCTTCCTCGGTAGAGCTGGCGGTGACCACCTGGTATCCCTTCTGGCGCAGGATGGCCGAACGCAGCACGAGGTTCTCTTCGCGGTCATCGAGCAGCAAGACGCGAATCGGCGCGACCGGTACCGGCTGCGGACCGGCGGCGCGCGGTGGTCCCGGATTGGAGGTGTCTTCGCTCATCGCCATGAATTTAGAAGCGGCCCAACCGCTCTGGTAATGCCCAGCGCATTTACAGCATGCTTTCCTGTTTCTAGAGCTGGATGATTTCATCCTCCCGATCGCAGAGCACGCAGCCAGCGAGAGAAAGGCCGGAGTTTCCTGGCTCCGGCCTGCGCTAACAGATGTCCTATGCTGATCTCAATCGGTTATCGAGATCTGCGTTCTCCTATTCCCGTTCAGCGCGCCAGCACTACTTCTTCTTGCTCGGATCATCGTTGGGATTCACGTACACGAACTCCACGGGCGACATTCCGTGGATCTGAACCACGGTGTCTCCGCTGGCCATAGCGTAATGGTGCATGCTGGGATCGAGATAGGCGAAACTGCCCGCCGGGAAGCTCATCATCTTGCTCACCTCGAAGCTGTCTCCCATGCCGACCTTCAAAGTTCCAGAGATCACAGTGACGTTTTCGCGCTTGGGATGCCAATGCGGCGGAATGCGATAGCCATCCGGCATCTTCAGCCGAATTGTGTAATCTCCGCTCGCGGCCATCGGGTCACCTTCGAGCACAGCCAGTTGCGCGCCGGCTGGGATAAAGGGCGGAACCGGTCCCCATTCCATCTTGTCGGGCGTAAAGGCATTCTGGGCACCTGCGGGTAGAGCCGCCAGCAGGGTTGCACAGAGCAATATCAGGAACAACAGTTTTTTCATGAGCGCCTCCTTTTGCGCGGGCAATCATAAACCAAGAGCGAGGGTAGCAACGAAAAAACCATTCTGCGGTTCGCACGACGTTCCTCTCCAGTCCGCCACTCAATAGCTCATCCCTAATCTGAACTTGGACGACTGTGCGCCAAAATGCAGGTGCTACGGTTCGTGCTTTTCGGGATCCGTGTCGCTCTGGCGGCCAGCCATCAGACTTCGAACCGTTTTAGCAAGCTCTGGCAGTTTAGTGAAGATGCCCACTGCCCGCAACCATTGTTTGTGGTCGAAGGCGGGAGAACCGCTTACCATGGCGCCTGCCGGGATGTCTCCGTGGGTGCCGCTCTGGGCGGTCACGACCACGCCGTCGCCGACGTGGCAGTGTCCGGCAACCCCGACTTGACCGGCGAGGATGACATTCTTGCCCACGACCGTGGAACCGGCAAGGCCAACCTGCGCGCATAGAAGCGTGTGCTCTCCGACCGCAGAGCCATGCCCCACCTGCGCCAGGTTGTCGATCTTGACGCCGCGGCCAATGTGGGTTTCGCCGACGCTGGCGCGGTCCACGCAGGAGTTCGCCTGGACCTCGACGTCGCTCTCAAGAACGGTCGGGCCCGATTGGGTGATCTTCTCCCAGCGGTCGCCGTCGCGGGCAAACCCGAAACCGTCGCAGCCGACAACCGCGCCGTTCTGCAAAATGATGTTGTCTCCCAAAGTGCAGTGCTCGCGCACAACCGCATGCGCGTGGGCGAAGAAATTGTCGCCGATCCGGGCGCCGCGATAGATGACAACGTGGGGCAGGAGCACAGCATTGTTTCCGATCTCGACGTGGTCATCGATCACTACGTACGCGCCGACGTGGGCATTCGCCCCCAGTTTCGCGGTAGGCGCGATCACCGCGGTGGGATGAATACCTGCGCCGTACTGCGGGGCCGTGTAGAACAGGTCAATCGCTTTGGCAAACGTGAGATACGGGTTCTTACAGCGCAACATGCCGGTGGAGATGGCAGGAAAGTCCTCAGACACAATCACGGCTGAAGCGGAAGTGGTTTTCGCGGCGGCGGCGTATTTTGGGTTGGCGACGAAGGTGATGTGCCCGGCAGAGGCTTCTTCGATTCCGGCAACACCCGTGATCTCAGCCTCGGGATCTCCGTTTTCCAGTGTGACGCCGAGCACCGATGCAATTTCAGCGAGTTTCATAAGCGGTTACCTTGGGCCGCAGCAGACGCTCAGGCTCGGTGAGGCCAATTTGCCGGCATTTCGGGATTCGCCAGAAGGAAGTCTCCATAGACCCATATCAAGGCATCATCGTACAGCTTGGTTAGCTTTTCCTTCCTCGGTCCGGACCGGCCCCAAGGCTGGAGAACGGAGTCCAGCTCGCAGAATGCGATATCGCTCGCGCCGGCTTTGGCGATCTCCTCTGCTCCTACGAGAACAGCCGCCAGAATAGCCTGATCGAATGGGCCAAGCTCAAGCTTGAAGTATGAAAGTTCCGTACACCGCACCAGCATCTCTTGGTTGAGGTCAAAGATTTCGAGTCCCGCCTCGTCCTTTAGTGAGGCAAAAACGTTGTCCAGAATGGACAAATCCGTTTTGATCCTTGATTCCATCTTGTCCAGAACGCGGCGGGTGTTCTCTTCTTCAGAACTGTTGATTAGCTGTTCACGTTTCGCCCAGCGCAGAAAGTCCCGCACACGATCGGCTGCGGAACGCGATTGAAACTTCTCATTGAGCGGACGTCGCGCTTCAGAAATGCAAATGGATGGCAAATAAAGCCTGATCTCTCCGGCGGAGGCGCGGCTGAGGAGTTCGACGGCCTCTGGAATCTTGTGGTGGGCTGGTGCGGCATAAGCCACCAGCCAATCTGTTTCGACGAAAACATGCCGCATGCTAGCTGGCCCTGAGCTCCCGCGGACCAGCGGCACGAACTACTCCGCCTACCAGAGCAGGCAACACGTGTTCTGTTAGCGCCTCCCGACCGTCAGGGGAGAAATCACGGATCTCGTGCGTCGAAGCGATTTCCTCGAGCCATGTTTGAACATCGCGCTGGAATGCAAATTCCTGTTCGCTGCTAGGTACAGTATCCCTGCGCGCAGGGCGATCGACGTTAGATGGAAACAAATTACGCGGAATATCGAATACCCCAATCCGCTTCACCGAATCGTCCGAAAACGATGCGAAGCTGTCGCGATAGATCACGAGCTGTCCAGGAGAGACAATTAGGCCGAGCGGAACGCCCATCCCCAACATGTATCTTTTCAGCGTCGATTCAGCCTGCTCCAGGCTATCAAGCGACAGCTTTGCTTCGATTGCGATCCGAAACCGCGGCGAACCTTCTTCGCTGACAATAATGTCCGGTTCGAAATTCATACCAGGATATTATTCCCCCGTGGCCGCCCTCACAAGCCAGACAAACTCGGGCTTTTTTCAGGTGAACATTGGCACTTGGAGCGTGTCTTCGGGACGCCGGCCGCGACCGCGTGATTTCTTGTCGCCGATCACGGCGAGCACCGTCATTTCCGACAGCGCCGAGCGTGGCACAAAAATGCGCTGCGTGTTCGACCGAGTATCCGGCGGAATGATCGAGAAGCCTTCAATCCCTTCCTGCAGTAGCGCGTTCGGCATCATACCCTCCATGGTGTCGTTGTCACGGAAGCGAAGCCGCACCCACAGACCCTCTATACGTGGCCGCGATGTGAACGTCTTGCGGGTGAGCAATTCGGAGTCGCCGAACTCGCGGACGAAGTACACGCCCTTGATGTCACGCAAGTCAATCGAGACGACGTTGCCGGCGGTGTTCAACAACTCGAGTTTGCCCTCCGAGATGAACGAAGCGCTGACGTAGCCGTTCACGCTGTCACGATCCATCTTGCGGACTATAACCTTTTTGTGCGTCGTTGCCATAGCTGCCGGGACGAACCTGCCAGCCCCGATTGTCGCACTTTTGCACAAAAAGTGCCCCTACCGAAGCTACTCTGTAGCCAAATTGTCAACCTTGTGTTATTGTTCGCTGAGCGGCAGCCTG
>Ga0209040_10002633_pt1 | contig 13956 bp, 16 predicted proteins | sample BogFormECP12_OM3_FD_188240 | JGI IMG/M metagenome (GOLD analysis project Ga0209040, IMG submission 188240) | Bog forest soil microbial communities from Calvert Island, British Columbia, Canada - ECP12_OM3 (SPAdes) (version 2) | ecosystem: Environmental > Aquatic > Freshwater > Wetlands > Bog ...
CGGCTAGCGGATAATTGGCGCAGCCGGGGACTCGCCGGAGCCGCACTGCGCTGCAGGCTATGAGAGCGACAGCGAACGAAAGCGGATACCTCGATCACCACCGCATCAGTCGTTGCCACCAGCGGGGCTGGCGCCCAACAGAGAAGCCCATCTCCTGGTCGAGCGCATGCAGGTCAAGCTTCACGAGGTCCGCGAAGCGGCCTTTGAGGACGAAATCCGGCACGCTGCGGGCAGACTGCGTCGCCTGGTTGGTGTCGCCGCCGAAGCCGATCGTCAGTTCGCCGAGGCGGCGGTTGACTTCGACCCGATCGTTGCCGTCGCCCAGCATGTCCGCCAGTTGGTCGCGGAACCGGCGGTGGCGGATGCCGAAATAGTCGCTGAAGCTCAGCGGCCGCGCCCAGGCCGGCAGCCCGCCGAGCGCCTCGCTCAGCACTGATCGCAGGATGTCCGACGAGCGTGCGAGCAGGTCCGGAAAGCTCTCACTCCCGGTGTCGCGTTGCGGCTTGGATGGGTCTGATTCACTCTTGGTGCAAGCTAGCGCTGCCTGCCTTGCACCGTGTTGCGATAGTCTGCTTCAAACGGGATGAAAACAGCAGCATCGTGGGCGCCCGCGCCCAAATCCAAACGTCCTGGCGGTCGAGCGAGGAGAGCCGGGCTCGGTCGTTACGGTCGATAGCCAGGACTGCGCTGCCTGTCCTGTCTGTGCCACAAAATCTCGCTCCCGGCACAGCTCTTACTAACGAACGCTTAATCCCGTTGGAGGAGAGGAGTTTGCACCAAGAGTGAATCATACCAGCCGCCGGTTGAGCTGACTCAAACGTGAGTTGGACCGGCGCGAAGCGTTCTGATTCGCCTGCTCGCATGACGAGGAGGCGGGGATGACTGTGGCGATCACGCGGACGGAGCTGGACGCGGCGGGTCTTCGTGTGGCGGCGGCGCCGCGGGCCGACACCGGAGCACAAGATCGTCCGCTGGCGCTGCATCGATCTGCGCGACGAGATCGCGCGGGAGTTCGGCGTGCGGTTGCACGAACGCACGGTGGGCAAGCTGTTGGTGCGGCTGAACTTCGCGCGCGTCTCGGTGCGTCCGCGCCATCCCGAGCAGGATGTCGCTGCCCAGGAAGCACACAAAAAAACTATTCCGAACTGGTCGCCGCTGCCATTCCAGAGCATGCGCGCGGCAAGCCGATCGAGTTGTGGTGGCAGGACGAAGCGCGGGTTGGTCAGCAGGGCAGCCTGACCTACGTCTGGGCCGAGAAGGGCACTCGTCCTCGGGCACCGCGCGATCAGCGCTATGAATGGGCCTACCTGTTCGGCGCCGTTTGCCCAGCGCGCGGCGTCGGTGGCGCACTGGTGCTGCCCGACATCAACACTGACGCGATGAATCTGCACCTCGCCGAGATCGGCCGCTGCGTCGCCCCGGGGGCGCATGCGGTCGTGAACCTCGACGGCGCTGGCTGGCACAACGTCGGCGGCAGGTTGCAGGTCCCGGACAATATCAGCCTTCTGCGGCTGCCGCGCTACTCGCCAGAGCTCAATCCGGTCGAGAACATCTGGCAGTTCCTTCGCCAGAACTATCTGGCGAACAGCGTCTATCAAACCTATGAGGCGATTGTGGACGCCTGCTGTGATGCCTGGAACGCGCTCGCCGCAGCGCCCGAGACGATCCGATCAATCGCCTCGCGTGCCTGGGCAGAAGCGGTCATCGCATGAGGCCGCTGGTATCAGACCCGATTTAGGATCAGTGCGACAACCGGCTGGGCAACGCTCCTACCGTCATGAACGATGCAACCGGCCAGGTGGCGTTGGCCAACCCGCCCAACGACCGTGGTGGCGAATCCGAGACTCCGCCCAGATCCGCCGGCTCTGCGCCGTACACGGAACAGCAGGTCGCGCAGGGCGGCGAGGTTTATGCCCACAAGTGCGCGGTTTGCCATGGCGCCGATTTGCAGGGCATTTCGGCGCCGGCGCCTACCGGGCCCGGCTTCGGCCGCTCGCACCTCAACGCGTCGCAATTGCGCACCGTGGTGACGTAAACGATGCCACTCACGGCTCCCGGTTCGCTCAAGCCCGACGAATATGCAGCCGTCATGGCCTTTTTGCTGAGCTACGACTGCGTACAGCCGGCGGGTGATGGACAGCTGCCGTTTCCGGTGAAGGACCTGTCGAGTCTACAGCGCGTCGAACTGGGCAGCTCAACATGCCCGCCCAAAAAGTGAACGCAGTCGCAATCCGGATTCAGGACGACTGAAACTTTTCAAGTAATCATTGCCGGGCGTACCCGCCAATCGAGTGGCGTGCCGACATCCAGAGCGGGACGAGGCGAGGCGGAATTGGTCGGCGATTCGTGATGCGGAGCGGGCCTGATTCAACCTGCTGGCTGGAGATGGAGAGTCGCATGGATGGCGACACCGTATTCGAACGACCGTCGCGAGCGCGTCGTCGGATCGGTTGAGCGGGGCGGCTCGTCGCGACGGCAGGGTGTGGCGCTAGCCGCGATGCCGACCGAAGCCGCCGCGTGCCGCGAAACCGTGTCCGCCGAATGGCGCGAAGCCGTGGCCATCGTGCCCATGATCGAAGTCCCGATCATGCTCGAAGCGGTGGAAGTGGTCGACGCTGCCAAAACCGAAGCCGAGCGAGTCGTAGGTTGGATCGTAGGGATATCCCTCGTATCCGCCGGAGGCGTTGGTGTAGGCAAGCGAGCGATAATCAGGCGCTGTGGCACACCCAGAAAGGACAAGCCCGACACACACCAGGAGTGGCATTGCTCTTGTGCTTGCTCTGCTGCGGTTCATCGTAGCCTCCACTATGTTGCAGTGGGGCGACCTCCGCTGACGTCAGAATGGGCGCGTCCGATTGACGCAGCGCTCCGCTCATCAGCAGTGCACCGAACCTCTGGCGGCCTCAGAACCCAACGCGATGTTCGTCCTCTTGGCCTGCACTCTCTAGATGTCGGTGCGACGTCCGGTGGCCAATGCAAAATGTTCACTGCTAGATGTCTGATTCCGCCGGATCTCACCGACGGCGGTTCTGTCAGCCGTCCTGCCAACCTCGTGGCGATCACTGGCCGCTGATGCCTGCGCTCTCGTATTTGAAGAGGACGAAGTGGGATGCTGTCCCCGCTATGCCGATCGACAGTCGTCAGCCTGAACCATTCCGTTCGCACATATCCCTATACGTCCGACCCAACATCGAAGACCGAGGATGCGACGCAATATCTCGTGTCGGCGACACGATCCGTTGCCACGAGCAGATTGAGCGTCCGTCATCCGGCAAGCCCTGCTCGAGTACAGGAAAGGGCACTGACATGGTCAAAACTCTCAACCACGAATTTCGCATTGTGCGAAGGCCTACCGCAGTCATCGCAGTGGCGTTGCTGGTCGGACTATGCGGCCAAGCGTGGGCAGGGGGTGCGAGCCCCCTTTCTGCATCGGCGACACAAGTGGCATTCCTTGACTCGCAAGGGCCAACAGCTGGCGAGTCGGTCTTCACGTCGAGAGGCCCGGCTTTCGTAACTGGCCATGTTGGCTCATGGGAGACTACCACGCTTCCTGGCAGCGGCGGCCAAGGCTTGCTCATGAACAACGGCAACGGCACGAGCACGCTCATCGTACCGGGTGGTATACCGCAGACGATTGCGACGCCAAGGTGACCAGGTGGACATGATGTCCGGACGGCCCGATCGACTGCGTCAGCGAGCGCGCGGCCCGTTGGGCCGGCACGGATCACCGCGCCGAGACTATCCCCGCCGTCATTCATTGTGCGCGCATTGATAGCTGACGCGATGCGCCACGCTTGCACCGGGCTACGCCAGGCGCGGCGGTCCGTACGGCGTACGCTCCGCTGCGCTCGCCGCGGCGTGAGAGGCGATGGCCGCCGCTAAAGAGAGCTCGAGCCGATGTCGCGACTCCTGCGCGCCCGCGGAGAGGCCGCCCAATGCGTCACGCCGCCGGCGCAGTGTCGGGTACATGCCCCGTCCGGCGCCGCTCTGCCGTCAGCCTCGTCAGCGAGCAGACGGAGCGGTGTTCCGGGCGGCCGCCGGTGTACCAAGGGATTTCAAATAGGCGATCAGATTCTGCCGATCCTGTTCGCTGTCCACTTGGGCTTGCATGCTTACGCCCGGAATGAATGCCGGCGGGCTTCTGAGCCAGTGATCCAAGGTCGCGTCGTTCCAAATGACCGGCGCATCCTTGAGTGTTGCCGAGTAGTGGTAGGTCGTGACCGAGCCCGCTCGACGACCGTAGACACCCGCGAGCGGCGGCCCCGGCTGGCGTGTCGGATTGAGCCCGTGACACGCCACGCAGCGCGAGGCGAACAAATCTCGCCCTGCGGCGACGTCGCCGTCGGCCCACGCGGATGAGGTCGCGGCAGTCACACCGAGGGCCGACAGGGGGGCACGTGCGTTCCGCGTCATCGCCGAACTGCCCGCGCGGGCTGATCCTGATCGGCGCCGTCCCGGTCGTCCCAGATGTTCGCGGGCAGATTGACGACGATGGGGTCAGGCGTGCTGCGGATGACCACCCAGCGGACCGGCGTATCGAACGAAGGGTTGGTTTCCATGTGCGGAAGCCACGGCGGAATACGCAGGAAATCGCCTGCCCGCGCGATCGCCGAGTACTCGCCGTGCTGTCCCCAGCGCAAATGGCTGACGCCTTCCAGCACGAAGGCGATGGTCTCCTGCGCTCCGTGATGGTGGACGTCGATCCGGCCGCGGGGCGCGATCGAGAACAGGCCGCCCCACAAGCCGGTCGCAATCCCGCTCGATCGCGTCACCGCCGCGAGCCGTTGCGAACCGGCCGTCTGCGCGGTCGCGGGGTCGAACGCGTCCGGGTGGATGATCCGTATGCTGGTGGGCATCGACATGCTCAGCCCTCCGGCCTTGTGGGACCGGCGCCGGCTCCGGTGCCTTCGATAGTCCATGCGATCTCGTCCAGATCCGTGTCGGATAAGTGCACCGCAGGCGCATCGATCCACCCGTCGACCTGAGCCGGGCTTCGCGCCCCGACGATCGCGGCCGTGACGCCGGGCCAGGCCAAGGTCCAAGCGATGGCGATTGCGGCCGTGGAGATACCGCGCCACTGCGCCACCCGCGTCAATCCATCGGCAAGGGCAAGGTTGCGATCCAGCCCCTCGCCGGTGAAATCCGCCGACCGGGAGCGCCAGTCATCGGCCGGCAGGGCCTGCGCACGGGCTCGGCTGAATGCGCCCGACAGCAGACCGGACTGCATCGGGCTGTAGACGATCACACCGGTGTCGTGCGCGTCGCACCAGGGCAACTCGGCCGCGGCAGCGGTGCGGCGAATGGCCGAAAAGGGCGGCTGCAGTGTGTCGACGTGGCCGAGCGCTTCGGCGCGTTCGAGCTGCGCCGCGTTGTGGTTGGACAGCCCGACGGCGCGCACTTTCCCTTCGCGCTTCAGGTCGAGCATGGCCTGCGAGTATTCCTCGAGCGGCGTGCCGTCCTCCGAGGGCCAGTGCACCTGATAGAGATCGATGCGCTCGACGCCGAGGCGTCGGAGCGAATTCTCGACCTCGCGGCGGATACTGCCTGGATTGGCGACCTGTTGCGGCGGCGCCTTCGGGTTGACCTCATCCCACAGCAGGCCGCATTTCGTGAACACAAAAGGCCGTTCGCTCGGCGGGATCTGCCGCAGCGCTGCACCGACCACGCGCTCGGAGCGGCCGAGGCCGTATATGGCGGCGGTGTCGATCCAGTTGACGCCGCGAGCGACGGCGTGGCGGATCGCAGCGATGGACGCCGCGTCATCCTGGCTGCCCCAGCCGACGGCCCAGTCGCCGCCGCCGAGCGCCCAGGCGCCGAAGCCGACGCGGGTGATCTCCATCCCGGTGCGACCCAACGGCACCGTTTCGAGCCCATGCGAGATGCACGACATGTGATTCATCACTTACCTCCGTGACACGGTTGTCTGGTTTGCTTCGTTCTGTGCGACTTGGCTGCCGGGCTGGTTCGGCATGTTCGCCTGAGCGGCGACGTCCTTCAGCAGCCGCTGGGACATCGAGGCGACAGCGGACGTGACCTCCGCCGTCGGCGCGTCGTTGCCCACATTGTCCTGTTCGTATGCGTACGGATTTGCGCCATCGAAGACATTCACGACCAGTCGTGAGATGCCCCTTGGAGGGGACTCGTTCGCGTGCCAGACGATGCGCTGCGACGGAAATGGTGGCGCGACGCGGCCGGTGATCACGCTGGCGGGCGCCGCCCGCTCCATGCCTGCCATCACCAATCGCGTGAATTCTTCGTCGGTCATTCCAAGCGGCGACTCGCGTATGCTCACACTCGCAATGCCCCTCGGCGTCATCACCTCGAAGTCCGGCTGCAACGCGAGCGTCGCGGGCGAGCCCGTGCACGATGCGAGGCCGCAGAGGAGTGGCAGGGCGCGCATGTGCGGCAATGCGCCCGCACTGGTGGGTGCAAACTTCCGGCTGTCGGCGGAGAGGCTGGTGGTTTTCATAGGTGCAAGCGAGCCTGTGTATGAGTTGGACCAAGGGCATCCGAGCCGCCCTCGACTGCGCGAGAGCCTGTCAGGTTCGGGAGCGCGCCGCTGAAACTCCTGCACGACGCGCTCCTGCCCGACGCGGCGGCGGTTCAGCGACCAGCCACCGACTGCGCCCCGCCGTACCAGGAGCTGTACAGCGCCTGTCGGTGCTGCATTCCCAAGGTGCCGGCCTCGAACCCCGGGGGGAGGGAGTTGACCGCCTCCGGCTCACCCTTTTCACCGCTGTTCGACGGCAACGTGCCGCCGAAGGTGACCGTTCCGTTGGGTGGGAGCGGGAGGTACCCATTGCTCTCACCCGCGGCGATCGCCGCGGTCGTCGGGATGGCAAGGACCGCGGCCAGGGCGAGCGCCCTGATCGCACGAGCTGAGATGTTGTGCATGTTAGGTCTCCCGTTCAGTTGCCGACGGCGTCGTCGCCGCCGCCCTTAATGAGGGCAGTGTGCTCACGAGAAACCAATTCCGTGTGCTTATCGGCGAATGCTGGTCCGGCATCGGCGAGTTCTGTGCGATAGTGTGCGCGCAGCCGGCAGTACGACCTCGTGCAGCCAGCGATGCATGGGCGCATCCGTCAGCGGGTCACGCTGCCGTTTGAACCGGGGAAGCTGTTCGATGAAAGCGGCGCTATCGCGTGATCGAAAATGTCGTCCGGGCTAGGACCCACTCACCATGGCCCTCAGCGTTCCGCGCAGCCACCGATGGGCGGCATGGTTGTCAAGCCGGCGGTGCCAGATCATCGACAGCCCGACGCGCGGTGAACGGAACGGCAATGCCCGCATCGTCAGCGCGCAGACAGCGATGAGGTCCGTGGCCACAAGGCGCGGCACGACGGCCAGCGTGTTGGAGCCGATGAGGATGGATACCACCGAATGCAGCGGGACCATTGCGTAGACCGAACGCGCCAGACCAAGTTCGGCAAGCGCCTCGTCGATGAATTGAGCGTCGTCGCCGCTCGACGTGATGGTGACATGCGGGAGACCGGCGAAGCGCTCGATCGACAGCTCAGGGTCCGCGGCCGCCGTGTGATCGTCGGAAAACAGCGCGACGTAGTCGTCTTCGAGGAGGCCGACGCATTTGAACCGGTCGCCGCCTTCCGCCAGCGTGCTCAGCGCCAGTTCGATCGAGCCGTCATCGAGCTGGTCGAGAACGTGCCTCATGCCGACCGGCTGGACGTCCAGCACGACTGAGGGCGCCACCGCCGCCGCCCGGCGGACGAGGGCCGGGATCACCGCGCGGGCGGCGTGATTGTTGGCGCTGATCGTGAAGGTTCGCGCTGCCTGCGCCGGATCGAATTCGTCGGCCTCCAGCGTCACCTGCAGTTCCTGCAAGGCAGCATGCACCGGCTCGGCCATGCGCTCGGCCCGCGGCGTTGGCCGCATGCCCTCGGGTCCGCGCACGAAGAGTTCGTCCTTGAGAGCGTGGCGCAGGCGCGCCAGCGCGTGGCTCACGGCTGGCTGACTCATCCCGAGCCGCCGTCCGGCTCGTGTCAGGTTCCTCTCCTGCATGACCGCTTCGAAAACCAGCAGGAGGTTGAGATCGAACGTGTTCCAGTTCATCGACGCCAGCTCGCCGCCAGGAGGTCCGCAGCAGCCGGCGATGGCGTGACGCGTCACGCCAATCGCACCAGCTCGCCTTCAGCATATCCGGGTCGGCTGACCGTGACCACCATCAACGACCGATTCGGCGGTGTGGCGGAAGTCATTCCGCCGGTACCGCCACCCGCGATGCGCGTTCGCGGCGTGACCGCGCCAGCAACTGCGACAGCCTGTCCATGTACAGGTAGATCACCGGCGTGGTGAACAGCGTCAGCAGCTGGGAGACGACCAGTCCGCCGACCATGGCGTAGCCGAGCGGCTGCCGCAGCTCCGATCCGGTGCCACTGCCCGGCATCAGCGGAAGGCCGCCCAACAATGCGCACATCGTCGTCATCAGGATCGGGCGGAAGCGCAGCCGGCAGGCTTCGTGGATCGACTCCTCCGGAGTCAGACCGCGATGCCGCTCCGCCTCCAAGGCGAAATCGACCAGCATGATGCCGTTCTTCTTCACGATCCCGATCAGCAGGATGATGCCGATGATCCCCATGACGTCCAGACCGAAGCCGAACACGTACAGCACCAGCAAGGCGCCAAGTCCGGCCGACGGCAGCGTGGAGATGATGGTCAGCGGGTGGATCATGTTCTCGTACAGCATGCCGAGGATGATGTAGACGGCGATCAGCGCCGCCAGGATCAGGATCGGCGTGCTCGACAGCGAGGACTGGAAGGCCTGGGCGTTGCCCTGGAAGTTCGCCTGGATCGTCGGCGGCACGTGCAAGCTCGCCATCGTCTGTTGGATCGCCGTGACGGCCGGGCCGAGCGGGGCGTTGCCCTTCAGGTTGAAGCTGAGCGTCACCGACGGGAACTGCCCCTGGTGATTGACGGCCAGCGGCACCACCGTCGGCTGCTGGCTGACCAGTTCGCTCAGCGGCACCATGCCGGCGCTCTGCGAACGGACATAGATGCGTTGCAGCGCATTGGGGCCGAGCTGGAATCCGGGGTCCACCTCCATGATGACGAAATACTGGTTCAGGCTCGTATAGAGCTGCGCGATCTGGCGCTGCCCGAAGGCGTCGTACAACACCGCGTCGATCTGCGCGGGCATGATGCCGAGGCGCGCGGCGTCGGTCCGGTTGATCGCGAGCGTGAGCTGCGGCCCGGCGGCTTGCTGGTCGCTGGTCAAATCGATGATCTGCGGCAGCTTCGCCAGCGCGCTCTGCACGATCGGCGCCCACTTGTTCAGCTCGTTCAGATCGATGTCGGTCAGGGTGTACTGGTACTGCGTCGCGGTCAGGCGGCCGCCGATGTTGATATCCTGCACCGGCTGCATGAACAGCCGCACCCCGGGCACGCCGCGCACCGCCTGGTCGAGCCGGGCCATGACCGTGGTGATCGGCGCACGCTCGGGCCTGGGTTTCAGCGCGATGAAGATGCGCCCCTGGTTCTCGGTCGAGGTGGCGCCGCCGGCGCCGATATAGGCGCTGACCGCCTGAACCGCCGGGTCCTTCAGCACGGTGCCGATCACCTGCTCCTGGATCGCCGACATCGCGGCGGGCGAAACGTCGTCTGCGGCCTCGGTGATGCCGAGCAGGACGCCGGTATCCTGTTCCGGGAAGAAGCCCTTGGGAATCGCGACGAACAGCCAGGCCGTCGCCGCCATCGTCGCCAGCATCACCATCAACGTCACGAAGCGATGCCGCAGCGCCACCACCAAAGCCCGGTCATACGTCGCGAGCAGCGCGTCGAAGCACCACTCCAGGGCGCGCGACAGCCGGCCGCGTTGCTCGGGGTGCTCGTGCCGCAAGAGCCGCGCGCCCATCGTCGGCGTCAACGTCAGCGAGACCAGCGCCGAGACGGCGATGGCGACCGTCACGGTCACCGCAAACTCCTGGAACATGCGGCCGACCATGCCGCTCATCAGCAGCAGCGGGATGAATACCGCCACCAACGAAATGGAGATCGAGAGAATCGTGAAGCCGATCTCGCCCGCACCATCCAGGGCGGCCTGCATCGGCTTCTTGCCCATCTCGATATGCCGGGCGATGTTCTCGACCATCACGATCGCGTCGTCGACGACGAAGCCGACCGCGATCGACAACCCCATCAACGACAGATTGTCCAGGCTGTAGCCGAGCGCGTACATGACCCCGAAGGTGCCGACGATCGACACCGGCACCGCGATCGCGGGAATGATCGTCGGCCATGCGCTTCGCAGGAACAGGAAGATCACCATCACGACCAGCCCGATCGTGAGCATCAGCGTGAACTGCACATCGGCGACCGACGCACGAATGGTCGTGGTGCGGTCGACGATCACGGAAAGCTTGATGGCGGGCGGAATGGAAGCCTCGAGCTGCGGCAGCGCTGCTTTCACCGCCTGCACCGTGTTGATCACGTTGGCGCCCGGAAGCCGCTGGATCGCGAGGATGATGCCGCGATGCAGGCTGACCCAGCCCTTCAGCGTCGTGTCCTGGGGTCCCACGATGGCTTTGCCGACGTCGGATACCCTGATCGGTGCGCCGTTGCGCCAGGCGATGATCTGGTTGTCCCAGTCCTGCGGCTTCAGGATCTGATCGTTGGTCTGCAGGGTGAAGGCGCGCGCTGGGCCGTAGAGGGTGCCCTTGGGCTGGTCGACACTCACATTAGTGAGTGCGGTGTGCACGTCCTCCAGATCGAGACCATTGGCGGCGAGCTGCGCGGGATTGAACTGGATGCGAATCGCCGGGTGCTGTTCGCCTCCGACGCTGACCAGCCCGACCCCCGACACCTGCGAGAGCTTCTGCGCCAGGATGCTCTCGGCGTAATCGTCCACAGTGGTGATCGGCAGCGTATCGGAGGTGAGGCCAAGCACCAGAATGGGCGCGTCGGCAGGATTGGTCTCGTGGTAGGTGGGCGGCGTGTACATGTCCTTCGGCAGCTGACCCGACGCGGCGTTGATCGCCGCCTGCACCAGCGTCGCCGCCGAGCCGATGTCGTCGTTCAGCGCGAATTGCAGCGTGATCTGCGTGTAGCCGAGGGAGCTGGTGGACGTCATCTGGGTTAGATAGGGAATCTGGCCGAACTGCTTCTCGAGCGGTGTGGCCACCGACGCCGCCATCGTCTGCGGATCGGTGCCGGGCAGCTGCGCGGTGACCGTGATAGTCGGGAAGGAGACGTTCGGCAGTGCTGCCACCGGAAGCAGCTCATACGCGGCGCCGCCCAGCAGAACGATCGCCACCATCAAGAGCGCGGTGGCGACCGGCCGGCGGATGAAGGGCGTGGACATGCTCATCACAGCATCCCCGAGCTTGCTTCGGTATTGTTCTGCACGCGCGGATCGCTCGCCGCGACGTCGGCAACCTTGACGCCGTCGCGGAGCCGATACTGGCCCGCCGTCACCAGGGTATCGCCCGGCTGCAATCCCTGATCGATCAAGGCCCGGCCATCGAGCGTCTCGGCAACGTCCACCGGGCGCTGCTGCACCGTGCCGTCCGGCCCGACGACGTAGACGAGCGAGCGGCTCTCGCCTTGCACGAGCGCGCTCATCGGCACGCTGATGCCGTCATGCCGCACCCCGACGATCAGCCGGACATTCACAAACGCGCCCGGCCACAACGCCCGGTTCTCGTTGGGGAAGGTCGTCTTGAGCTGCACGGTGCCGGAGCTTTGGCTGACCGTGTTGTCGACCAGCAGAAGCGTGCCCTCGCCGAGTTTCGTGCGCTCGTCCTCGCCATAGGCGACGGTCGTCAGCTTGCCCTTGCTCATGGCGTCCTGCACTGTCGCGAGATCCTTCTGCGGCAGCGTAAAGACGACGGAGATCGGCTGAATCTGCGTGACCGTCACAATGGGCGTGGTGGTGCTCGGCTGTACGAGGTTTCCGATATCGACGCGGCGGATGCCGGTCACGCCGTCGATCGGCGAGGTGATCGTCGTGTAGCTGAGCTGCGTCTGTGCGTTGGAGATGGCGGCCTTGTCGGCGCTGATCGCGGCCTGCATCTGTGCGACCGTCGAGGCCTGGTCGGTGACCTGCTGGGTCGAGGCGAACCCCTGCCGCATCAGCGGGACATACCGGCCGAGATTGGTCTGGGCGTTGGTCAGCTGCGCCTGATCGCGCGCGAGGTTCGCCTCGGCCTGCTGCAACGCAGCCTGGTAGGGGCGCGGATCGAGCTGGGCGATCAGGTCGCCCGGATGCACGGTCTGGCCTTCGACGAAGCCGATCTTCTCGATCGTTCCAGTGACCTGGGCGTGTACGTCGACGACGTTGTACGGAACCACCGATCCGATGCCCATCATCACGATCGGGAAGTCGGACACCTGGACCTTGGCCGCCACGACGGGCACGGGCTGCGCAGGAGCCTGCGTTTGTGCTGTCGCCGGCGCCGCCGCGTGGACACGCCAGGTCGTCAGACCACCGGCGGAGATCGCAACGCACACGCCGATGGCAACCACTCGCTTTTTCATCGCCTTGCTCACAACCCGCGTTATTACCGTCCGCACTATCGAGCGATGGCTTGCTCACTCGCCGCGATGCAGTGGATTAGGCGCGGAGTCTTTCGCACCGCAAATCCATTCCCTGCACCCCGCAATGCATGCGGTGAATGCACTGAATAACCTCGCGCCTTCAGCGGTTTGCCTCGTTCGCCATGAGCTGGCGATAGAGGCTCTCGATCTCGCCAGTGGCTTTCTCCTGCTGCGCGGGCGGCTGGGCGATGCCGGTCGCCTGTTCGTCGCGGCTGACCACGGAGGGCACCGGCTCGTGGTCGTTCCAGTCCCAGATGTTTCCCTCCCGCGTCGGAACACGGTCTTGCGCGACCGCGAATGCCGGCGCGGCGCCGAGCGCGACCGCCGCCAGCAGGCCAACGCGCATCAGATATGTCAGGCCAGTCATACTGAGTTCTCCTTTCCGGGCGCGCACTCACGAGAGCGCGATCGGTGATACGCGCCTGGTACACCACGCGATCGTCCGCGCTCGCTCGCAACAAAATGCGTCGCCTCCGCAGAAGGTGAAATTCGGTTTTCAGCACGCGGCGATGACTGGACTGAATTGGAAATTGCGCGGGCCACGTCGCTTGTTTCCGCCACCGGCGCTTCGCAACCCTGCGGAGCGACGCACAGGAGTAGGGACGATGAAGACCTTTCTTTCTCTCGTAACGGCTCTGGCCATCGTTGCCGGCAGCAGCGCCGCATTCGCCGACGCGGGGGATGGCCCGCAGTTCGACCTGCCGCAGCCGGTGGCCGCGACCGGGCCGGCCACGACGGTCGTGACTGCAGCGCCGATGACCAATAACGTCGACAACGCGGCTGAGGCGCAGTTCGCCGGCCAGCCTGCGGTCATCGACGAGAACGGCGGCGGCGGCCTGCTGTCCATGAATGGCAACGAAGCCCCTCTGCAGACCGCCAACAGCGTGCCCGTCGGCTTCGGCGTCGACACGGTTCAGTTGGCCGCTCACGCTGCCGGGTTCCCGCACTACGCGGCGCGTTAACTGCCGCGTGCTGACGAACAAAAAGGCCGGCCCGCACAGGGCCGGCCTTTTTGTTCGTCGTGTTGCCATTAATGACTGGACTCTAAACTCAGATCTCCTCGGAATGGTCGACTGGGCGGAGATCGATCATGACCTCTCCCATTTCGATCGGGAAGCGTTCGAGCGGCTGACGTGGCTGGCGGACCCAATCAAGCAACAATGGGGTATGGCGCCGCTGTGGCAAGGTTCCAGAGCGACCAACAAATAGCGCGGATGTACGCCGTCGCTTACAGTGCCGAGGGTGCTGCGCGCATCGGGCGTGAGCTTCGATCGGCGCTGGTCGGCTCGGTCTAATGTCGCATATCCTACATCTGGGGTATCCATTTAACCGGAGTTAGGAATTTGCCTCCACGGGCGGCTCGGCGAAGGTCGCTCCAAGCTGGGCGGATGTCCGCGTTGTCTCGGCGGC
>Ga0209040_10002634_pt1 | contig 13950 bp, 12 predicted proteins | sample BogFormECP12_OM3_FD_188240 | JGI IMG/M metagenome (GOLD analysis project Ga0209040, IMG submission 188240) | Bog forest soil microbial communities from Calvert Island, British Columbia, Canada - ECP12_OM3 (SPAdes) (version 2) | ecosystem: Environmental > Aquatic > Freshwater > Wetlands > Bog ...
GCCTCGGCCGGCACGGACTGGAAGATGAACACGGAAGCCTTGAGCTATTCGCGTTCGAAAGGCTTGTTTGCTGGGATCGCCGTGGATGGCGCCGTGATCCAGCAGGACGATGATTCTACGAAAGCGTTTTACGGAAAGAATGTGCCCTTTGCGAAGACACTGTCAGGCAACGTGCGCGCGCCGTCTGGCACCGACTCGTTCCTCGCGGCGGTGAGGGCTGCTGAAAATAAGGCTGCGGCGCATGAAGCTGCTGAAGCCAAATAGTTGAAGGCCGGCGGTGTGCCTCCCACCGTGAGGCACGCCGGCTGTTGAATACAACGGCATTGTCAGGCGAGGTGTTCCAACCGGAAGACAATGGTGAACTGGTATGTCGTTGGTCATCTCGGGAGTTTCTTGAGAAGGTCGGCGTTTGCAATAGTGCGAGCGCAATCGCGTAGTAGGGAACAGCAGGCGTGATGCTGGGTCGCAGTCGAAGCGCGATTCCTCGGGGGAGGTTTGGAATGAACTCGAATAAAGGACTGGTCTGGATCGCAGCGGTCGGGTTGTCGATCTTCGTTCAACTGCCTGCGCTGGCGCAATCGCAAGACATTAGTGCGCGTATTTCGGGCGACGGAGGCAACGGCAAGTGCACCTTCGAAGTTGTTGTGCAGGGCGCAGCCGAAGTGCAGATAAGGGGCGGCGAAGGTACATTGGCGACGCTGGCAGGTGGTCCCGCACAGTGGCGCCGGTTGGATTGCAACCAACCCTTGCCCTATAACCCCGCTAATTTCAAATTTTCCGGAGTGGATGGACACGGGCGGCAGACCTTGGCAGTCAACCCCAACTCCAACAATGGAGTGGCCGTAATCCAAATTGAGAACAACACAGGCGGCAACGAAGGCTACACCGGGGAGATCACCTGGAACGGCGGCGATAACAGCAGTAACAATTCGGGAAATAGCAACTGGAATTCGGGAAACAATAACGGCAATTGGGAAAACGGTAATAACAATCGGGGTGGCAACAACAACTGGAGCGGCCAGTCGCAGAGTATCCACGCCCAAGTCTCGGGAGGCGGTGGCAGAGGGAAGTGCACGTTTGAGGTCGTCGTGAACGGCGTCGCCGAGGTCCAGATACGGGGCGACCAAGGCAGACTGCGAACCTTGAGCGGCAATCCCGCTCAATGGCGCCGCTTGGATTGCAATCAGCCGCTGCCTCTAAACCCAGGCAACTTCCGCTTTTCCGGGGTGGATGGACACGGCCAGCAAAGCCTGGGACAGAACCCCAACTCGAACAATGGGGTTGCGGTGATCCGGATCGACAATCGGAACCGGGGCAACAATGAAGGTTACACCGGAACCATTACCTGGAACGGTGGCAGAAATAATAGCGGCAATTGGAGTGACAGTTCGAATAGCAATTGGAGCAACTCCGGTAATGCCAACCGGAATGGGGGCGTGGAGAGTTCTGCTGCCGGACAAGCGTGTCAGGACATTATCACGGTTCGAATACGTCGCGACCATCAAAATGTTACGAGCCTTCGGACATTACCCAATACAATCAGCTTCTCGCAGCAGTCCAACAACCTTACCAACGTGCAAGGAGAAGGTCAGTACCAGACGGACGACGGCAACTCCAGCCGTTTCAGCTTTGACTGTGTGTATGACGAAAGAAATCGGCAGATCGTGCAATCGGGCTACCGGCAGTGATAGCTGGGACATTGCAGGATAGCTACCCGTTTAGCTGCTCTGTTGGGCGAATGAACGGTGCTCGCAACGCGTAGGAACATGGCCATACGTCGCGCTGCGCCGATGCAGTCTGGATTGGTGACCAAACGCATCCGAAATTGAGACGATAGGGGAGTATCCGAGACTTCGTCTCCGAGCCAAGTCTGTTCCGAGAGGCAACACTGGCTTGAGGCGCTCCGGCCTAGTCGGATTCTAATAGCCAACATCCCGGCTGAAGCACTATCTGACTATTCAATGCCTATCTTCGATCATCGTACGGCCAGGGTGTTGGCCACAAGTTGCGCGTTTGTGGCCATCGGCGCGTTTCTCTACGCGGTGCGGCACACCCTCGTCGCAATTCTCTTCGCGGTGCTCTTCGCGTACTTGTTAGAACCGGTTGTCTACCGAATCGAACGGTCAAAGCTCGCGAGAGGCTCGCGTTGGCTCGCAATCCTGGAAGCCTATTTGGCAATTGGTGCGATTGTGACGGTGCTCGGCAGTCTGTTTGGACCGAAGCTGGTGGAGGACGCTCGGCTGCTAAGCCAGTCGCTGCCCGGATTGCTGGAGAAGGTTACAAGTGGAAAGATCGTTTGGCAATTTGGCAATCGGTACGGCTGGAGCTACGACACCCAGCTCAAGATCGAGCAGTTTATTGCGGCCCATCAGTCGGAGATTCTCGCTTGGAGTGGCCAAGCAGGTACGGCGGTCGCGAAGGCGCTGCAAAATGTGATATGGGTCGTGCTGGTCCCCATCCTTGCTGTGTTTTTCTTGCGCGACGGGCGACAGTTCTCCGCCACCTTGCTGCGCACCTTCGGCGAGGTCAACCAGCGGCGATTTCTACGCTTGATCATGACCGACCTTGACGTGATGCTGGCTCATTTTATTCGCGCGCAGCTCATACTGGCTGGCATATCGCTGGTGGCATACAGCGTGGTGTTAACGGCGCTGCGGTTTCCATACGCGTTGGTACTAGGATTCGCTGCCGGAGCCATGGAGTTCATCCCCGTCGTTGGTCCACTGGTGGCTGCACTGCTGATCGTCTTCGTTGGAGTCCTGACGGCATATCCCCATTTATGGGCGCTGATCCTGTTCTTTGCCTTTTGGCGGGTGGTGCAAGATTATGTCGTATCTCCGCGAGTGATGGGTGGGACCCTAGAATTGCATCCGCTGGCGGCAATCGCGGCTGTGCTCATGGGCGGCGAAATCGGCGGAGTATTGGGCGTTTACCTTTCGATCCCGGTCGTTGCAACCATCCGCATCGTTTGGGTGCGTTGGCAGAGCTATTCCGCGGTCATTGCGACTGCGACTCCGCCTGTTTCCGCCGAGAGCGTCTCTAATACGCCCAAAGTCGTCTCGAGACTCTGAATCGCTTCGCTGCGTGACTACCGGCGATGTGGGATCTGCGTAGATTCAATCTGGATATTGGAGTTGTCATCCGCACCCGCAATGGCTCGAAAACCGATTTGTGCCTAGCCACAATTCAGTGCATCTGCAGAATCACTGACTTGGGAGTGTGCCAGCCGTGAGCGCATTCCGCTAGATTCCGGGACGTTTGAGCGCCTTCGATACTTTATCTGCTCGGCTGGGTTCTTTCTGTCTCTTACTCCGGGGAGCACCTCGCCCTCCAGAATTTCGCGCTGCACTATCAACCGCTGGCTTTTCATGCCACAGGGCCGCGCCGTAGACTGAGTCGTCTCGATGAGATGTTCTGGATCGCGCTAAGCAGCTTGTCGAGAGATTGAAAGAGCTCGCTGATCATCGTGAAGCCTGAGACTTTCTTCCGCTGCCGGAACTCGGTACAGCTTAGGTGTAACTGCTTCCAGAAGACAACATACGAGAGTCGAACGTTCAGTGAGTGTGTTCTCGGTTGCCGGGCAATGCCATCCAACGCGACCTGGCAAAGTTCGATTTTCAGCGCAAGAAATGGCTGGACAGGACCATTACACAGAACGTAGCGAAGCCGAGGAGCATAAGGCCAAGCATGGCGTTGACGAGGCGGAAGAAGACGGGACCTATGCGGTGGGGGATGACGCGAACGAAGACGATCAGCGCAGTGAACCAGGTTGACAGTCCGGCTGCGGCCATCAGGATGCCCCACCCGGGGGCACTGTAACCCAAGACCGAATGGGCGACGGGGAGCCAGTTGGAGCTGACGCCGACCCAGTAAAGAATGGTCAAGGGGTTGAAGATGGTCAGAACAAAACCGTCGGCGACTTCGACGAACAGATGTGCTGGGACGGTGCCTTCGTCCCGATGTTGGCGAGCGCTGGCGTAGGCCCGCAAGGGCTCCTTGACGGCGCGGACAAGGAAGTAGATCCCCAGCGGAAGCAGGACGATTACGCCGATGGCTGCCAGGACGGTCCGGAGCGTCGGGTTGGACAGGTCGGAAAAGAGGTAGTGCCCTCCAAGGAGGACCAGAGAGAAGAGGATCAGATCCCCTGTGACGGAGCCGACTCCGCAGGCGAGGGTATGTCGCCAACCGCCGATCATTCCGCGGCGGATGGCCAGCATGTTGACAGGGCCCATCGGCGCGGCCGCCGCCAATCCCATCAAAAACGCGGCCGAAAGCACGTCGACGTAGGAGACAAGCACCATTTTGCGGCCGAAAGATTAGGATAAGCCCACAATTCCACTAGGGCATTCTGGCAATCCAGAATATACACCCGGTTATGTCCAACGGAGGCGTCTTGGAAATGACCGTCATCGGTCCGTAAGAAGTTGAAGACGAGATCTGGTGGTGACATGATCCATCTTGAGGAACCGATCCGCCGCTTGACCGCTTCCGGAAAGGGAACAACCTTAGAAACAGTGAGATTTAGGAGATCATTCTGTGGAGATACGGGTCGTTGGAATTGATCGGGAGAAAAGTGCTTTCCATCCGTCGGGCGTGAATACGCATCGCAAGGGGCGGCAAAAAAGGGCCTGTTCCACGTCGAGATAATGTTGACGACAATTCGAAGATCCAAATCTTGCCGGATCGGCATGGAAGCGTGCTGGGGCGCGCGTTTTCCTGGTGACGCATGGCCTCACGAGTGCACGAGGCTCAACCCCTGCCAGCGTAGTATGTAAAGCTGTTTCTGAAGTCAACCAAGAACGACTACCTTGACGCCGAAGCCATTGCCGAGGCTGTGAAGCGACCTTGTGGAGGGGCCGATAGTTTGCTCGACCGTTGGCAGCGAACCGGCAAGGGAAAGCTGCCTGCGCTGGACGCGGGCAAAGCACGGGATGATCGGCAGACAAAGCTCAGCATCGTGAGTTTCGGTTTTCTTGGGTGTGCAAAAGGAACCAGCTAACCGCTTCTGCTGGATCTAAGCTCCAAATAGAGGCAACTGCCATGAAACGATTCGCAGTTATCAGTACAGCAGTTCTGTCCTTGCTCCTCGGAACTCCTGCTCTCACCTCCGCACTGCAGGAGCAGTCAGTAGAAAAGCAGAAGCAGGAGCAGCAGGACAAGAAGCAGGGCACGCCCGAAAAGCCGCAGGGCGCACAACAGGCTAAGCCCGGACAGCAGCAGCAACCGAAGGCCCAGCAACAGGACCAGAATAGACAGCAGCAACAAAAGGCGGCGCAGCAACAGCAGCAGGACCAGAACAAGCAGCAGCAACAAAAGGCGGCGCAACAACAGCAGCAGGACCAGAACAAGCAGCTGCAACAAAAGGCGGCGCAACAACAGCAACAGGACCAGAATAGACAGCAGCAACAGAAGGCGGCGCAGCAACAGCAGCAGGACCAGAACAAACAGCAACAACAGCGTGCCCAGCAGCAGCAGCAGGACCAGAACCGGCAGCAGCAACAGCAGCAGCAGCAAGCAGAGCGGCTCTCCCAACAGCGCCAGCAGCAACTTGTTGAGCAACAGCAGCTGCGCCTGACCCAGTACCGTCAGCATCTGGATCAGCAGCAGCGAGTCTTGCAACAGCAAACAGCACAGTTGCAGCAACAGAATCGTATGGCGCAGTACCGTTTCCAGCAGCAATATCTGGAGCGCCTACGCCAACAGCAGATATATCTCCAGAATGACCGTCATCCCGACTATGATCGGGACCCGTACTTCTACACAGCTCCGATCTATCGTTACAATCGAGGCGGGAGTTACTACGAGACGAATCAATACGGTGCGGATCTTCTTCGCCAAGCCGTTAACAACGGTTACCAGGAAGGTTTCCGGGCTGGATCGGCAGACCGCCAGGATCGCTGGCATTCCAACTATCAGGACTCGTATGCCTATCAGGATGCCAACTATGGCTATAACGGCTACTACGTAGAACGGGACGACTACAACTACTACTTCCGCGAGGGGTTCCGTCGCGGCTATGAAGACGGCTACAACAGTCGGTATCAGTACGGGCGCTATTCCAAAGGCTCATATAGCATGCTTGACGTGATCTTGTCGCAAGTGCTTGGCTTCGAGTCGCTTCGGTAAGCGCACCAAGACGATAGCGGACAGAATATGGCGCCCCGGTTCATCGACGGAAATAGTCAGTGAGACCCGGACGCGCCCCTTTCATCGATCGAAGTAATCCGAAGGCCGGCGGTCCACCAACGTCGTGTTCCGGGTATCTATTGCCTCCGGGATCAAGGACGCTTCAAGTATGCCCGTAGGCAACGCAGAACAACACCGCACACAACGTATCGGCTGGTTGCGAGCGGCAGTTTTGGGCGCGAACGACGGCATCCTTTCCACCTCGAGTCTGGTGCTCGGTGTAGCCGCTGCGCATGCGAATCACCGCAGCGTATTGGTCGCTGGGGTCGCCGGCCTGGTAGCGGGGTCTATGTCGATGGCTGCCGGGGAGTACGTGTCTGTCCACTCACAGGCCGACACCGAACAGGCCGACCTCAAACTTGAGCGCGCCGAGCTCAAGGCAGACAACGGGGGCGAGCACAAGGAACTACAGGCAATCTATGTCGAGCGCGGGCTCGATTCTCTGCTCGCGAAACAGGTTGCCGAACAGTTGATGGCCCACGATGCGCTGGGCGCGCATGCCCGCGACGAACTTGGCATCTCGGAGACGCTTCGTGCGCGACCGATTCAGGCAGCGTTAGCATCGGCCGGCAGCTTTGCCATCGGAGCAGTCCTGCCTCTCTTGGTCACTGCCGTGGCTCCGGAGGCAGGCTTGATCCCTCTTGTGGCTGGGACATCACTGCTGTTTCTCGGGCTTCTAGGAGGGTTGGCCGCACACGCGGGCGGCGCAAAAGAGATGGCGGGCGCAATTCGCGTCACCTTCTGGGGTGCGCTAGCAATGGCGATCACCGCCGGAATCGGATGGTTGTTCGGAACCGTTGCGTGAGCGCGGACCGTGGGAAACAAGCCCGGTTGCGAGCGTTTCTCGACCAGTGCTATCACAGCAGAGCGTGCCGACGATAAAACCAGGTCTTCACAGCCTGCACCACAAAGAGATAGGTCACCGCTAGAAACGCAATCGTCGCCAACAACGATAAGGGCAGTGGTGTGAACCGCAGCAACGTCCCCAACGACGTGTACGGCAGCACAGTCGCGACCGTGACGATGGCCAACACACTGATCAACAACGGCCGACTGGGCCGGCTCTTTAGAGGGTTGGCTGCCGTCCGGATCACAAATACCACGAGCGTCTGTGTTGCCAGGGACTCTACGAACCATCCGGTGTGAAAAAGAGACTCGTTTGTGGAGGCATGAAACACCCAGAGCAGAACTCCGAAAGTGAGGAAGTCATAGATTGAGCTTATCGGACCTATGATCGCCATGAACTGGCGGATGAAGCCAATCTGCCATCGCTTGGGCTTTTGCACCATGGCGGGATCAACGTTGTCAGTAGGTATGCTGACCTGCGAAACATCATAGAGAAAGTTGTTCAGCAGGATCTGGCTGGGGAGCATCGGCAGGAAGGGCAGAAAGAGTGATGCCGCCGCCATGCTAAACATGTTTCCGAAATTCGAACTCGTGCCCATGATGATGTACTTCATGATGTTGGCAAACGAGCGCCGCCCCTCGAGTACACCATCGTTGATGACCGCAAGGTCTTTTTCCAGCAGGATGATCTTGGCCGCATCCTTGGCCACGTTTACGCCATTCATGACGGAGATGCCGACATCCGCAGTGTGCAACGACGGAGCATCGTTGATGCCATCACCCATGTAGCCGACGACGTGCCCACGGGCTTTAAGAGCCAGAATAACCCGGTTTTTTTGTTCGGGGGATACACGGGCGAAGATGGCTCCGTTCTCCGCCTGATGAGCCACGGCCGCATCGTCCATCGTGTCGAGCTGGGTCCCGATAAGAACGCGGTCCGCATCCAACCCTACGTCGTGGGCTATTTTCTGTGTCACGTATTGGTTGTCGCCCGTCATGACAACCACAGAAATGCCATTATTTTTCAGTGCCTTCAGGACGGCAAGCACGCCCTCCTTTGGCGGATCGAGGAACGCCGCGAACCCGACCAGCGTCATCGCGCGTTCGGCGGCAGCGGTGTACGCGTCCTGTTTTTGAACCTTGAGCGTTGCCACACCAAGAACGCGAAATCCGTCTGCACTCAACTTCTTAAGGGTACTTTCTGCCTCTGCCCGCCGGCCATCATCGAACGGTTGCGGAACGCCATCAACCGTTACCGTCTCGCAGATGGCAAACACACTCTCCGCTTCACCCTTGGTGATGAGAAGGTCTTCGTCAGGGTGACACACCACCACGGAGAGGCGCTTGCGGTTGAAGTCGAACGGAATCTCGTCCACCTTGTCGTATCCGGCAATGGAGGGCGCTTCGTGCTTCAAGATGGCGTCGTCAAGGGGACTCTTGATGCCCGCCTCAAAGTGACTGTTCAGGTAAATGAGCTGCAGGACGTTGTCGCTGTCCTTGCCCTGAAAATCGACGTGCCGGTCGAGCACGATCTCCCCTTCGGTGAGTGTGCCGGTCTTGTCGGTGCAGAGAATATCCACGCTGCCGAAGTCCTCGATCGCCGACAGTTGCTTGACCAGAACCTTCTTCTTCGTCATCCGCTTCGCACCCTGGGCCAGCGTCACGGTGATGATCATGGGCATCATTTCCGGCGTCATGCCGACAGCAAGCGCGACTGAAAAGAGGAAAGACTCCAGTACCGGACGATGGAAGATGATGTTCACCAGCAGGACGAAAAGGACAAGCAACATCGTCACCCATGTGAGCATCATTCCGAAATGGCGTATGCCGCGGCCGAACTCCGTCTCCGGCGGCCGCATAGCCAGACGATTCGCAATCTCACCACAGGCGGTATCTTTTCCCGTGCAGACGATGACCGCGGTGCCAATCCCCGTCTGAACTGCGGTGCCCAGGAAAACGCTGTTGCTCGCGTCTGCGACGGCGTGCTTCTGCTTGGGGAGGTCAGCCACCGTCTTCTCGACGGGCAAAGACTCCCCGGTCAGGACGGACTCGCGCACATGCAGGTCCTTTACATCCAGCAAACGCCCGTCCGCTGGCACCAAATCTCCTGCGTTGAGCCGGACAATATCTCCCGGAACCAGCTCGGCTGTCGGCAGTTCCTGTTCTCGTCCGTCGCGCACCACCGCAGCGGTCAGGGCAATCTGCTTCTGAATGTCTTCTACGGCATGCCGGGCTTGAAATTCCATCAGGAAATTCAGGATGACGCTGAACAGTACGATTGCAAGGATGATCAGCCCGCCGATGTGCTCTCCGAGCGCAAGAGACACGCCGCTGGCAATGACAAGGATGACGACGAGAGGATTACGGAAGAAACCAAAAAAACTAAGCAAGGTAACGAAGCGAGATTCATGGACCAGCGTGTTAGGGCCGTAAAGGCGCAGTCGCCGCCGGGCCTCTTCGGTCGTCAGTCCTGCTGGAGTTGCCGGCAGAAGTTCAAACAGCTCGTGCAGCGGCCGATCCCAGAAGCTCTCGACAGACGTCGCTGGTTTTCCCATCCAGGTCCCTCAATTAGGTGTCGAATTATCCCATGAGAGCGTTACGGCGGAGTCAATTGTCCGATCTTTGGCGGCAGTGCGACGGGCGTTGAGCCCCTATTAACGAGCCAGCTACAGCCGCCGCAAAGTCAGCGCCCTAGGGTTTGTTGTACTCGGTGGCAACCGTGATGAGCTCTTTGGCGTGTTTGTACGCTTTAGTCGAGTGCTCGTGTGCCTGTTTGCTCAGCTCGTGAGCTGTCAGATGATCTCCCTTGCCGTGGGCGGTGGTGGCGGCAGCATGGGCGTGAGCCGCCAAGTTGTGAAGTTCTGCGACGCGGTCGTGCGGGCTCTGTGGCATCGAATTCTCCTGTTGGATAAGACTTTTCGAAAAGTTAGCGCCGGTCGGTAGCCACCTGGCAGCATCAGACATCTCGCCAAACCATTGACTCACTCATTTCGCAAAGCCTCGATCGGATCCAGGTAGGCAGCCGTTCTCGCCGGATAGTAGCCAAATCCGATCCCCACAAGCGCAGAGAACAATACTGCGAGTAAAACCGCGCCAGGACCAACAGAGGTCGCCCAGCCCGCTAGCCGCGATATCAGCAGTGATGCGCCAAACCCGAACACGATCCCGACGAATCCGCCCGCGATCGAGAGCGTAACCGCCTCAACCAGGAACTGTGTGAGGATGTCGCGAGTCTTGGCGCCCAATGCTTGCCTCAATCCGATCTCCCGGGTTCGCTCTCGCACCGAGATCAACATGATGTTCATGATGCCGATGCCACCCACGACGAGCGACACGGAAGCCACAGCCGCCAGCATGATCGCCATGATCTTCGAGGATGCCTCTTGCGCTGCGAAGAGCTCTTCCAAGTTACGGATTGAGAAGTCATCAACCTCGTCGGCTTGCAAATGGTGGCGTTGCCGCAACAGAGCATCCGCCTCTTCCTGGGCAGCCGGAATCTGGGCGCCAGATTTCGCTTGCATCATGATCGAGTCTACGGCGTCTGCGTTGGCTTGCTTGACGCCGAGCACTCTCCGCTTGGCAGTCGAAATCGGCAGCAGAATTACGTCGTCCTGATCTTGTCCTTGCGACGATTGGCCCTTCCGGGTGAGCACACCGACGACCGTGAACGGAACGTTCTTAGGACCGGATCCACTGCTGTGGCCATAAGTCATGATTCCTTTTCTGTCCAACGAACCACTGAACGCAGATACCAAGCACACCAGGCAGCTCCGTGAATGGGAGTGTCTCAGATCAGACTGAACCACGCGCACTCAAGATGAATCGCTGCATCCGACGGGTGCGTGGGCCGCGGGACCGGGAATCAACCTACCCCTCTAAGACATCATTAGATTCGCTCATCCAAAGCTAACAATGCTGTGCAGATATGCTCACTTCATTAGGAAGTGTGGTGGGGGCGACCCGTGCCAGCACAAGTGGCACTGAGATCGCGGGAAGAACTACCGAAGCTGACCATGAGCACGCGCTTCTGTCCGGAGAAAGCTGTTCATGCAACCGTTGAGCCTGCGTGTGTTCTATTTTGACCAGACCGCGTAAGCCTCACTCTGCCAGACTCTTCTCGGAGAACATCAATGAGCCTAGAAACTATTTTAGTAATCGTCTTGCTTGTATTCCTGCTGGGTGGAGGCGGTTGGTACTGGGGACGCGGCCGCGCTTGACGCGACCGGTTTGGGCCCCATACAGAAGCTAAGAAGCCGAAACCTGCCTTTCCCTTTTGGAGACGGGCGAAAGTCCCTGCGAGAAGCGCCGATTATAGGTTAAATCGAGGAAGGGCCTATGAGCCTGTTCGATCTGGTCTTCGGTTGTTGGCACAAACGATGCAGCTTCCCTCTGACCGTGCGCGGCAAGCTCCGGCGCAGTACAGCTGCGGCCTGCTTGACCGGGACTTACGTTGTCTGCCTCGAGTGCGGCCGAGAGTTCCCATACGATTGGTCGCGGATGAAGTTGCTCGCGTCCACGCCTCGTACTGGTTGGGCGCCAAAGCGGGCCACCATCATTCCCGGTCTCAAACTGGCTTGAAACCGGTGCCGGGCGCTTCGCGGAGCCTCAACCTCCGCATCCGGTCCGTCGAACGGCTTGTTGTTTCCTGAGCGGGAAACAAAAGTCCCGCTCCTTTAGTTAAACAACTCTCAACCATAAGGAGAAAAGCGATGAGCACAAGCACGGAGAATGAGATCAAAGGCACCTTTCATGAAGTGAAAGGCGAAATCAAGAAGAAGGTGGGCCAGATCACGAACAATGCCGACCTAGAGGCGGAAGGCAAGGCCGAGCACCAGGCCGGCAAAGTCGAAAAGAAGGTCGGGCAGATCAAGAAAGTGTTCGAGAAATAGACTGGAGGGCTCTGCCGCGAGCATTTTGGCTGGCTGGCGTCGTTTCCCTTGTGCGATGCATCGGTTGCTTAGATCGCGCTCCGTGAGTAGGGCATCGCTGTCATCGTAGGGCGCAGTGATAAGGACGCGAGAATTGAACACCGAAAATCCCCAGCCAGCCAGAATCAGAGTGGGTGAGGCATCGGATAACGTAGGTAAGCTCTGGGAGGCGTAAATGCGACCATTAGCATGGATCGGCATTGTCTTACTCGTATTCGGGATCCTTTCGTTCGTCGTCCCTGTTCCCAGTAGCCATTCTCGTAGCGTCAAGGTCGGAGATGCTTCAATAGGCGTCACCACTCATGATGATGAGAAGCTCTCTCCGCTGGTTGGCGGCACACTTTGCGCCGCCGGAGTCGTGCTGGTGATAGCGGGATCACGCAAGACGGGCGGTTAGCGAAGGGAAGTAGGGAGTGGTCAGCCGTTGATCGGCCACGCTCATATTTAGCAAGTCGGCAGAGCCTTGTTGATCGTGCGATTTGAAAAGGCCCAGAGAGCATCTCCCTTTTCCGAAATCCGACGTGAGGATAACTGAAAGGAATCGGGCGTGTTGAATACCGTATCTTTTCTCAAGCACGCCGTTCGGCCACTTCAATCTGGTCCAAATCGCGGGAAGTATCGTTGTCAATCGACGACCAGAGCAGGTTGCACAGGTCACGCACATCCCTGGAAGAGGAATCGGTCTGCGACGGGCGCGCTTCGATGTCCGCCAGTTGCTTCTGAACCGTTGCGGGAAAATCCGGTTCAAAGCCATGCTCTAGCATGATCTGGCGAGCCATTGCCTGGAGGTCAATATGTGCCGCGTGAGAATCGTTCATGAAATCCCCGTCAGAAGTATCAAGTGCAAAAAAGGCTAACAGCTCGCACCGGATACCGACGGATTGGGGCGAGCCAACGCCAGACGCAGCGCACGGATTACGCTGGCGTTCGCAGGTGAAAGTAGCTGGAAACGTCTCACTGACAGGCAAATCGTGATTCCCAGATCAGAAAAAGCACACGATCCTAAGAGTCCAGCTTTCTCGCTGATCAGTAAGTAGCCTTACGACCCTGGAAGTCTTCGCGCTGGAGACCTTGCTCGACGAGATCCCCTGGTCGAACAGTTGTGCACCGCCATGGCTGCTCAACATCCTGATGTTCTTCATTATTCGTGTGGTCCAGGAGCGAGACGGGTTGCGGATCCACCGCGGAAAAACAGCCCGTGGAGGAGTTGTGAGGACTTGGGGAACGAGACATCGGCAAAGCTATCTCTCTTGGGTGGGTTGTGCGGCATTGTCTGCGCGGAAGTTATCGAGGAACAACATTTAGGGAGACTCCACGGGATATTGGTCAATTTTGTTGTAAGCGGAGTGTGAGCCCTTGATCTGCTGGTTGTCTGTGCAGTATTGAACACATCGATGGAAAGGATCCTTAAAAGAATCTGAGGAACTGCAGCGGTCCTCCTCACCGTGTACGAATGCGATGAGGTTTTTGGCGGAATAGTTCTACGGAGAACAAACCTGAGAGCGGCGTGCGTCACTAGGCGAGGAGATACTGAAACTCGGGGACCACTTGGAAGGGCGTGGCCGGAGCATCGACGGTTTCTCCGACTTGGTCGATGAGCGCAGGAGCACCGTTGCCTAGGAATCTCGAGCCCTCGCGGATGTGCTCAATTCGATTGGGATCGAACCCCATCAAGCGTGAGCAGGTTGCATCGGCAGCCACCGGATCGTTCGCGAGCACAATCGTTCCCAGCGGACGAGGCGTGCCATTAAGCGGCCCGTTTCCTTCCATCGCCACGATCCCGTCCGCGATAACGAAGTGGACCGGAACGGTGGCGCAGAGATCGAGGATGCTTTCCTGAATGCCCTTCCAGTGGAGAATGTTCTTTGGCCATCCGTATCTCGTGCCCGGTACTACGCCAAACATGTTCTTCATGCTGAGCGTGACGCCGGACCAGTGGTGGGTCTTGATCTTTGGCATGGAAACAAGGAAATCCGCTTCCAGCACTGCC
>Ga0209040_10002635_pt1 | contig 13946 bp, 14 predicted proteins | sample BogFormECP12_OM3_FD_188240 | JGI IMG/M metagenome (GOLD analysis project Ga0209040, IMG submission 188240) | Bog forest soil microbial communities from Calvert Island, British Columbia, Canada - ECP12_OM3 (SPAdes) (version 2) | ecosystem: Environmental > Aquatic > Freshwater > Wetlands > Bog ...
CGTCGCGGAGCCTGGCTTGCAGGACGGCCCTCACCGCAGTAGCGGATTCGTGGGTACTGCCGAGCACGATGGCGGTTTCGAGCCTGCGGCGGTAGTCGCGTAGCTCGAACGTGGTCAGCTGGTGCAACGGGTGATCGGGCGGTTCGACGATGTCGGGTTCGGCGGTCATCGGCAGCTGATCCTCATGGGGCGGGCGGCGGTGTGGTCTTGCTGTCCAACGTGCCAGTCGGGTAGCACAATGACTACGTGGCGGGTACTGTCCGCCACGGAGCCGCCACACCTGCCGGCAGCGATGCCACGAAGAGAGTTCTGGTCTATGGCGAATGATCGTGATCCGGAGACCAATCCCGCCGCGTTCCTGGGCGCGGAGCTGCGCCGGGCCCGCCCGGCGGCCGGCATCACGAGCTGCATGTCCGGGTGATGCTGGCGATGCGGCGCATGGTGTTGGGGAGCCAGCGGTCGTAAAACTCCAGGGCGCGGGCCAGGTCGGGGCGGTTGCTGCCGTAGGTGTGGTGCCATTCGGGGCCAGGGTGGATAGTTCCCAGATGGCGTGGGGCGGCGAGGTCCAGATCGCCGCGGAGCCCGGCGTGGTCGAGGCGCTCGTTGATCAGCGCGACCTGCCCGCGCAGGGCGGCTACCTGCCCGGCGAGGGCGGCCAGGCTCTCGCTGAGAGCCTGCGCGGTGGGTTCAGCCTGCGGGCTGGTCATCGTCCTCCTCGGCCGGCTACAGGCCGGCCATGTCGGTGAGCTTGCGCAGTTCCTCGGCGATGTAGGTGCGCCCGGTGCCCGCCTGCAGGCCTGCGAGCGGTGCGAGCTCAGCGGCGACCCGTCCGGCAGCTGACCGGTTCCCGTACTCGGGGTGTCCCCGGTAGCGGGACAGGAAGGCGGCCTTCTTGGTGGGGAACTCGATCACAGGCTGATCGGCGCCCTGGTCCCCGTCCTGGTCGCCGGACCCGCCGGGACACCCGGTGCAGAGCGACTCGCCACCCAGCCGCCGGACCCCGGTCATCCCGGGGACCGGGGCGGCGTCGAGCACCATCTGGCGCAGGCCCCGGAGCGTGCCGGACGGCGCGAGCACGGTCCGCAGCAGGTACAAGGCCACGACGGCCGCTAGGCGCAGCGTGGCCACGGCGGCGCGGCCGAGCGGCGCCCAGGCGGATTCGGCGTCCGGCGGGAGGACGTGCTGGCGGATGACGGCGATCACCTGGTCGGTGATGACCGCCAGGAACAGCGGGGCCGATACGTACGCGACCACGGACCGCCAGCTGGCGGGGTTGGCGGCGGCGAAGTTCATGGCCGCCGAGGCGCCCGCGCAGACCATGATCAGGAACCGGGTGCTCCTGGACGGCTTGCTGGCCAGCGCCAGCCCGATGCCGAGTGCGGACAAGATGACCATGCCCGCGCCCAGCAGCGCCAGGAGCCAGGTCGCGAACGCGATGACGCGGCTCCCCGGGGTCTGGCCGGACCCGGCGAGCCGGCGGATGCTGGTTAGGGCGCGCACTCGGTTGTCCTGGTCGGTGCGCTCGGCCTGCGCCTCGCGCCTGGCCAGCCAGTCCATGTAGTCGTGGGGGCTGTCGGTCATGACCCGGCCTCCGGTTCCGCATCCAGTGTGCGGAGCTCGGTGGCGTCCCGGAAGCACACCGGATACACGATCTCGCCCTCGTGCTGCCTGGCCAGTTCGAGGGCTTGCACGCAGATCTCCCACTCGGTGGGTTCCTGTTGCAGGGGCCTTGCCCCCTGGGTGATCTTGGCGGATGGTCCAGGGGGCCTTGCTATGCCCGGATTTGCTTGGGCATATGGTCGTGCGTTACGATGCCGCCATCGTACGTCAATTTGCTTGGGCATATCGGGCAGGGGAGGCGGGGCGGACGTGGCGCCGGGAGCTTCGCGGTACCCGCATATCGCCGCTGATCTGCGGGCGCGCATCCTCGGCGGTGAGTGGGAGCCGGGAGCCACCATGCGCGGATGTCCGATCTTGCCCAGCGGTACGGGGTCAACCGGGACACCCTGGCCCGGGCGGTGGCCATCCTGGAGGCCGAGGGCCTGGTCTGGGCCGTGCCCCGGCGGGGGACGATCGTCCGGCACGGCATGTCACGGCCGCGGCGGCTGCGCGGCAACCTGGTCAAGCGCAACCTCGCCACCGATAGCCCCGCCTACAGCTTCCCGCCCGCGTCCGGCCAGGAGGTGTGGAAAGACCACATCACCCCCATGGCGGGGCACGAGAGGATTGCCGACCCGCGGCTGGCCCGGATGCTGGACGTGCCGGAGGGCACCGAAGTCATGCGGCGGCTGCGCGTCACCGGCCCGCAGACCGAGCCGCCGTTCCAGATCAGCGACAGCTGGATCCACCCGCGCGGCGTCGCCGGCGCACCCGAGGTCGCCAATCAGGAACCCGAGCCCGGCGGCTGGCTGTACCGGCTCGAGGCGGCCGGGCACGGGCCCCTGTCCTGGACCGAGTACCACCGCGCCCGGATGCCCGCCAAGGACGAGGCCGGCCTGCTGCAGATCCCGGTCACCTTGCCGGTCCTGGAGATCGTCCGGGTCGGCCGGTCTGCCAGGGACGATCAGCCCATCGAGGTCACTATGCACGTCATCCCCAGCGACCGGGTGGAGACCTTCCAGATCCTGCACCGAGACGAGTCCGCCGCCTGGCCGTGGGCTAACGAGCCCGCCGAGCCAGGCGCCTAGCGCACGACGGCCCCGGCGGCCGCCGCGCCGAGCGTGACCGGCCCGGCGGGCGCAAGCCCTTGCTCCGCGGGCCGCACGTCGATCACGACGACGGTGACGTTGTCCGGCCCCCCGGCGTCCTCGGCCAGGGCGGCCAGCTCGCGGACGGCCCCGGCCGGGGCGGCCGCCGACGTTAGCACGTCCCGGAGCGCCCGGTCGTCCACGACCGGGCTGAGCCCGTCGGAGCACAGCAGGTAACGGTCCCCGGCCCGCAGGTCCCGCACGCCCAGATCAGCCGAACGATCCGGCCTCCCGTCCAGGTACCGTGCGAGCACCGGCGCGAGGAAACCGGCATCGGCGACGAGGTTGCCGATCGTATGGTCCTCGGTGATCTGGCGGAGCCGGCCATCCCGGAGCCGGAACGCACGGGTATCGCCGATGTGAGCCAGCGCGGCGCGGTCGCCGGGGAACAGCATCGCGGTCAGCGTGGTCCCCATGCCCCGCCGCGCCGGATCCCCGGCGGCCCGCCGGGCCACCTCCCGGTTCGCCTCGGTCACCGCCCGGCCGAGGACCTCGAGCAGCGCGCCTTGCGGCACCTCGGCGTCATGAGGACGCAGTGCCTGGATCACTGCGGCGCTGGCCACCTCTCCGGCGGCGTGGCCGCCCAGGCCGTCGGCGACGGCGAACAGCCAGCGGCCCGCATACACCGCGTCCTCGTTGTCCTGCCGGACCAGGCCGGCCTCGGACGCAGCGGCGGCCGCCAACGCGAGCAGCGCCGTCATCTCAAGGCGTGACTTTCCGGATTCATGGCCTCACCACGGTAGCCCAGGATGCCCTTCTCCATCGGGCACGCAGACCGCCCCCGACCCCGGCAGCTACCCGGCAAATCCGCAAAACGTACGCAGAGCCCGCTTACCGTCCGTTCATGGTCGAAAGCGATCCCAGCCCGGCACCTCGCCGACGAAGCCCGGCACCTCACCCACCAAGCCGCCCGGCTTGTCCGGTTCTTCATGGGTATCGCGAGCGCCGCCTTCGTCGGAATTTTCAGCGCCGGGCAACAACCGGAACCGTGGCCACCATGACCGACCCCACCGCGGCCGAAGCCGAAGTCGAAGCCGCCCGGGCCGCCGGCCGAGCAGCGCGCCGCAGCCGCCGAAGCAGGACGAGCCGAAGCCGAACGCCAGGCCGCCATCGCCGGCCAGATGCGCGCCGACGCCGACGACGCCGCCGAGCAGATGAGCACACTGCTGGCCGCCGAAGAAGAACAGGCCCGCCAGGCCCACGACCGGCTCGCCGAGGCCACCACCGCCCACGCCGCCGAGATCGACCGCATCCACCGCGACGCCCAGCAGCGCATTGCCGCCGTAGAGACCGAGCGCGACGATGCTGTCCAGGCCGTCGAGACCGCCAGGGACGCCGCAGTTGCCGAAGCCGGGCAACAGCGCCAGGAAGCCCAGCAAGCCGGGCAGCGGGCCGCCGTGGCCGAGGCCCGCGCCGAGGCTGCCACCGCCGAAACCGCCCGGGTCCGTCAAGACGCAGCCCGCGAGCTCGAGCGGCTGCGCGCCAGCGCCGCCGCCGAACTGGACCAGCTCCGCGCCGACACCGCCCGCGAGCGGGACGAACTCCGCGAAGTGCTCGAAGACCGGGCCCGCACCCTTACCGAAGCCCGCGACACCCAGCGCCACCGCGCCGAACGGGCCGAACGGGATCTCGACGCCGCCCGCGCCGAACTGGCCCAGCTACGCCCCAAGACCGCAACCACAAACGTCCCTGCCGTGTCCAGGCGGCGCCGGGCTGGCCAATCACCGGAAAAGTGAGCACTTCGATGGCCGCCCAGGCCCAGAATGTGCGGTGCTCTTCGAGGGTCAGGTCGCGGCGGCGGCCGTCCGCGGGGTCCTCGGCCCAGGTCCGGGCGGTGTCCCCTTTGGCCATGACTGCCCCGCGCAGTTCCTGCCCGCCGGCGGTGAACGCCTCGCCGGGCTGCGCCTTCGCGCAGGCGGCGAGCCGTGCCGCGGCGGCCTGCCGCTCGCCGTCGGCGGATGCGGCGAGGACGGGCAGGACCGGAAGCCGTTCGCGGATCCCCTGGTCCATCCTCGCCTTGCGGCGGGACAGCTCTTTCGCGTGCGGTATCTCCTCTGCCCGGATCGGGCACGGTGGCGCCTACTGCGCCCACCGGGACGGGTCGTCGATGGCCCACTGGGCGATGTCGAGGTAGAACGCGCGGACCGTGAACAGGGCGTTGGCCGCCGCGGCCCTCGGGGTCTCCGGCCCGCCGGCGGAGCCTCGAGGCGTCTTCCGCGTGATCCGCTCCTTCCAGCCGGCCGCTGCCGCCGGGGACAGGCGGAACGAGCTGATGCCGGGATGGCGGAGTTCCAGGTCGCGCCAGAACAGCTTGCCCAGGAAATGGGCGATCGTCCGCAGGGTCGCGTAGTCCGCCGCGAGCTGCCGTTCGCGGAGGTAGTCCGCCAGCAGCTCGCGGACCGGCCCGCACTCGATGCCGTACTGGCCGATCAGCTCGGCCGGGGTGAGCTGGCCGCGGGTGGTGAACATCCGGACGCTGGCCGGAGCTTCCGGCGGGAGCACCCCGGCTGTCCGCAGCAGCTGGTAGAAGTACATTCCCTTGCTGCGGGTCTTGCCCTCGATCGACCGCACCACGCCAGCCCGCTCCAGGCAGTCGCCGGCGGTGATGTCGCCGACGAGCCCGCCCTTGGCGGCCATGATGGCGGCGACCCGCCGCAGCGACAGGTCCCGGGTCAGCGGGCTGACCTGCCCGGCCTCGCCTGCCTGCCGGAGGATGGCGAAGGCACCCAGATCACGGGTCCGGGCCATCTCGCCGGTGAGCAGCTGCAGCCCGGAGCTGGCCAGCAGCCACCCCGGGTCCGGCCGGATCAGGTCCCCGCAGATCAGCAGGAGCAGCCCGGCGCCCAGACCGCGGCCTTGGCGGTCGCAGGCCGGGAGCATGCTCGCCGCGGTGAGCCACGCGACGGCGTTCTCCCGCCAGCCGCCGCCGGCCTGCCCGGCGCCCGAGGCGGCCCAGCGTTCCTGCCAGCTGGCGCTGGGCTGGCCCTCCAGCCAGTCCAGCACCTGCCCCAGGCTCCGGGACCGCTGCCGCTGCCCGCCCTGGCTGGCCAGGTGCGCGCGGATCCTCGCCTGGGCGCGGGCGATCCTGGCCAGCGTCCGTGTGTCGGCCAGGCCGAGGGCGCGGCGGACGGTGGAGCCGCTGGGCGCGGCGCCGAGCACCGGCGCGAGCTGGGCCAGCACCGCGATATCGCTCATGCTGGTGGCGCCCAGCGCGATCGCGACCGCCATCGACACCACGACCACGCCCCGGCTGAGCTGCGGGAACGTCCCCGCCCGCGCCAGCGCCGCCTCCAGCGCAGCCGTCAGCCCGCACTGGTCGGCCAGCTTCCGCAGCAGGACCCCGCCGCAGTGCCCGGCCAGGCCCGCACCGTCATCAGTGACCTTCAGGCCGTGGTCCCAGCCGTTATGCTGCATGGCGAAGAGCGCTCCAGTCCCGGGGATTGCAACGTGTGGTTACCGCGTAATCTCCCAGGACCAGGGCGCTCTTCGCTGCTGAACCGGCTATCTCGCCCGCACCGGTGCCGCACCCGTCAGGTGCACCACCGCTTCAGCCGCTACCAGGAACGAATCCGAGAAACCCCAGCTCACCGCCATGCAGAATGCGGCAGCGTCCTAATTCAGGGCTAACGCTGAATGCCGGAGGCTAATGCCCCAAGTTCCCTGGGCACCTGGCCTACGCCGATGGCCATCGGCTTGCCGGATTAGCGTGCCGGGCTCAGGAGGGCGAGCTCGAGTAGTAGACCCGGTCCACCTTGTCCGGGGTTACGTACGCGAACGGGGCGCTGGCCGCCGGGGGCGCGGGCGGGTTGTTGACGCTGATGGTCAGGTCGGACTGGACCCAGCCATCGGGATCCAGCCGCAGCTCGGTGATGTCGCCGTTAACGCCGGTGTAGAGGACCCGGGCCAGGTCGTCCGCGCCCACGTACGCGAACAGGGCGCTGGCAGCCGGGGCCGCGGGCGGCTTGACGCTGACGGTCAGGTCAGAGTGGACCCAGCTATCGCCATCCAGCCGCAGCTCGGTGATGTCGCCGTTAACGCCGGTGTAGACGACCCGGGCGTGTTCGTCCGGGCCCACGTACGCGAACAAGGCGCCGGAGGGATAGGCCGCGCCGGTGATGGCGGTCAGGTTGTTCTGCTGCCAGGTTCCCCTTTGCGGCAGCGACAGCTCGATGATGTCGTGAGCCTGCCCGAGACCTGGCCCCGCGGCCGCGAAGATCAACTCCCGATAGAGGACCCGCGCGGTCCCGTCCGGGGTCACGTACGCGAACGGGGCGGCGCCGGTCGTGGGGAGCAGGGGTGGGGTGATGGCGGCGGTCAGGTTGTTCTGCTGCCAGGTTCCCCCTTGCGGCAGCGACAGCTCGATGATGCCGCCGCTGGTGTTGTAGACGACGCGCGTCACGTTGTCCGGAGTCACGTACGCGAACGGGGCGCTGGCGGACAGTGGCGCACCGGTGATAGCGGTCAGGCTGTCCTGCTGCCAGGTGGCCCCCGGCGCCAGCGATAGCTCGGTGATGCCGCCGCTGCTGTCCTGGTAGATGACGCGCGCCACGTTGCCCGGGGTCACCAGCGCGACCGGGGCGGAGCTCGCCTGGGGCGCGCCGGTGGTGGCGATCAGGCTGTCATGCTGCCAGGTTCCCGCACCCGGCGGCAGCCACAGCTCGGTGATGCCGCCGCTGCTGTCCTGGTAGACGACCCGGCCCGACCCGTCCGGGGCCACGTACGCGAACGGGGCGGTGGCGGTCTGGGGCGCACCGGTGATGGCGGTCAGGTTGTTCTGCTGCCAGGTTCCCCCCTGCGCCAGCCCCAGCTCGATGATATCGCCGAGGCCGGCCTGGGCCGCGATGGTGACCGGAACGGGATCCGACGCGATGCCGTTGGCCACGACCACCAGGTCGTAGCCGCCGGGTGGAACGGCCGGCGGGATCGACAGCACGGTGCTCACCGGCTCGCTGCCGGTGGCCACCCCCATGGTCGAGTGGTGCGCCGTCCGGCAGTAGATCACGGTGGTGCCCTGCTCCAGGCGGGCCACCGGATAGTTCGTCGCCATCGTCGCGTCGTCGCCGTACATGCACGCCTGCGACAGGCCGTTAAACTGCGTGCCGGACAGCGCGTAGTCATGACCGACGGCCATGAATGCCGGGACGCCGGAGATCGCCGGTTTCCATGACGGATCCGGCGTGCCATCCGGCGTATAGATCGTGACCTCGGCGGACTCACTGCTGAACAGGACCTGCCCGTTGGGCAGGAGCAGGAACCGGCCGGTGAAGCAGCCGTTCGACGCGTTGCTCGGGGAGGTAACCGGGGTGAGGCCGTTGGTGGCCGGGTCGTACTCGAAGAAAGAGGTCGGCCCGGGGAAGCTGCATGGCGGCGCGGGACTGGCCGTTAGCAGGACCCGGCCGTTGGGCAGCAGCACGGCCGGCGCGTCGATCGGGTGCATGGGGTTGCCCGAGCCGTCGGTAATGGTCGGGCCGGGCTGCCAGGTACCGGGATCCGACGGGTTGGTCGGCGGCATGTAGATGGCGGTGTTCCCGGTCGCACCGATCGCGAGGGCGTTGCCGTCGGGCAGCACCACCGTAGGGCCGATTTCGGCGACGATATTCGGGCAGGCCTGCGGCAGCGTCGAGGGCGTGGAACCCGCCGGCACCCACTCGTTCGTGGCGGGCAGGTATTTCTCGGCGTTCGGGATCGAGGTGCAATCCACCGCCAGCACGGTGCCGTCGGGGAGCAGGACGAAGGATTCTTCCGAGCACTGGTCGCTCTTGTCCGGCCCGGCGCTGAACGTGCCCGTCACCGGGTCGAAGAACGCGGTCTGAGTGCTATTGATGTTTCCCATCAGCACCCGGCCGTCGGCCAGCACGCACAGCGGCGCGTCGCCCACGTTGGTCCAGCCGGCCGGGGTGGTGACGTTGGTCCAGGCCGAGGTCACCGGATCAAAGCGGGTCGCGGCCGCGACGTCGCCGTCCAGCGGCGGCGTCGGCGGCGGCGGCGGCGCGGTGTTGTACTCGCCGCCGGCGACCAGCACGGTGCCGTCACCGAGGACCGCGGACGCGAAGTACAGCGGGCCGTACGTCGGCCCGCCGGCCGAGGCCGGGATCGCATCGTTCGCCGGCATGGGAGTCAGGTCACTCCAGGTGCCTGTGGTGTAGCTTCCGTTGTCTTCCGGCGTCAGCTGCCGCCATTGCGGCGAAAAGGACACGTGCGCGATGACCGTGCCGTCCGTCAGCAGCAGCATCGTATCGACGCTCGCTCCTGGCTGCTCGGTCAGATCTGCCCAGGTCCCGGCCATAGTAAGCTCCTCACTCGATGCCTCATTACTCCTAATTATCCGATCCGGAATACCGGAGCAATCAGCACGCCCGTTGATACACCCCCGCAGGGCCTTGACAACGACCCGAAGAAGGCCCGCGCGATATCGGGCAGTCACGTCCTTGCTGGCCAAACTGCGGGTTGCGACGAAGCGTAAGCAGCCTTGGTAACTGAAAGCTACTAATTAATAATCTGGAAACAAGTCGGGACCGTACTGGTAGCGGGCGCGGTGGACGCACTTGTTGTTGCAGGTAGAAGCCCGCCATGCCCGGGGGACCGTTCCTGATTGCGGGTTGTGCTGATGACTAGCTCTCCACATGATTCCGGGGTCCTTGGGGCGCCGCACTGATGTGATACAAGTCACGATAAATTTTCCCAGCTAACAGCCGCCCGGTTAATCTGGCGCGAAAAAAGCTGCTGGCGGCTGTTTCGTAAGAGACTCCAGTACATGGAGAAAAAACTGTGCATTGAGATGGTATACAGCTCCCAGGAATCCGGAATCGCGCTCGCACCGGGCAACGGCAAGTTGCCTGGGGTTCTGGTGGCTTGCCGACAAGTAAGCCGCCACTTCTTCGTGGCGGGCCACCCACTCGCCCACTGTGCCTGCCACGATACTCATTATTACCTCTATCGCCGCCAACCCGCGGGCGCCACGCGGCCTTCGCCTCCGGCACCGACGACGGCCTTGCTGAGGAATCCCCGAAAGGCGGGACCGAGCTCGCTCGCGCAGACGTAGGTCAGGTGCTCTTGGCAATGTCGCGCACAGTAGTGGGACCGGAGGACGTGGACGCCTCGGCCGTGGACCGGTTCGTGGACCGGCGCCCCAGAGAATCCCGGTGCGACGAGTGCCATCGATGCAATAACCAAAGGCATCGGCGCAGCTAGCACGCTCGGTGCGTGGGGCCGTACTTCTTGCCAAATCCTGTCCGGGAAGCGAAGAACCCGGTCACTCACTAATTCCCCACGCCTCCGCCAGTTCCTCGGGGGTGAAGGTACGGCCTTCCCCAGAATCCGACCGGATGCGCCTCAGCGCCTCAACATCCCCGGCTTCACGCCGCAGACGCCGGTTCTCAGCCCGGAGCGCGTCCAGCTCTGCTCGCGGGATCGAAACCATATCTTCGGTGCGTGCGGTCATGTGAACTCCTCACCATTACGGGGGTTGTTCGCCTCCGAGTTTACTCGGATGGGCCGGAGAGCAGCCGGAGCACGAGGGCCAGCGGCGGCCAGGCGGAGCGGCCACGGCGGGTCACGGCGAAAGGCCGCTGCGTCACGTCCGGCTGGCCGAGCGGCCGCAGCGCCACGCCGCGGCGCACCGGGCGCCCGGCGGGCAGCAGCCCGACGCCCAGGCCGGTCAGGATCATGTCCTGCACCAGTTCGAGGCTGTCCACGCGGTGCATGATCCGCGGCTGGAAGCCGGCCAGCGAGGCCACGGTGCGGACGACCTCCTCGTCGCCTCTGTTCCGTGAATTGACGATCCAGTCGCGATCGGCGAACCGGCGGAAGACCTCGAGCGCGGTCCCGGCCACGCGGCCCAGGGCGGCCGGCGTGCCTAGGCTCCACTGTCTGCGACCCAGCGGCTGGGTGGCCAGGCTGCGTTCGAACCGGGCCGGGGCCAGGTTGTAGTCATAGGTTAGGGCCAGGTCGACCGCGTCGTCGGCGAGCAAGCCGAGCGCCTCATCGGGTTCGTGCTCGTGGATGCCCAGCAATACGGCGGGGTGCCGTTCGGCCAGGATCCGGACGACGGGCAGTACGGATTCGCGCACGGCCGTGGCGAAGGCCGCCACCCGTACGGTCCCGGCCGGCGCCGCCGCCGGGTCCAGGTCCAGGCGGGCGGCCTCGAGGGCGGCCAGGATCGTGACGGCGTGACCCGCCAGCCGCTGCCCGGCCGGGGTCAGCCGCACCCGCCGCCCATGCGGCTCTATCAGCGGGGTGCCCGCCTCCCGGGCCAGGGCCGCGATCTGCTGCGAGACGGTGGAGGTGGTGACGTGCATGCTCTCGCCGACCTCCCGCATGGAGCCGAGGCGGGATAGCTCAAGCAGCAGTTCGAGACGGCGCGGGTCCACACCTAGATCATTCATGATTAGTGAACGGTATGTCTATCAAATTCACGTGGACACGGACGATCCCGGTGACGTGTACTGGCGATCATGGTCAGCATCGCGGCGGCACCCCGCACCTCAGCCCGTTCTGGCACCTTGATGGCGCTGGGCTCGATGAGCTGCGTCCAGCTCGGCCTGGCGCTGTCCGTCCACCTCTTCGGTGAGGTCGGCCCGCTGGGCGCCGTCTGGCTCCGGCTGGCCTGGGCGGCCGTGATCCTGCTGGCCGCCGTCCGGCCCCGGCCCTGGCGCTTCCGCCGTCCGGTGTTGTTGACGACGGTCGCGCTCGGCATCGTGACCGCCGGTGTGACCATGCTGTTCATGGCGGCTGTGGCCCGGCTGCCGCTCGGCACGGCCAGCGCCCTTGAGTTCCTCGGCCCGCTCGGCGTGGCCGTCGCCCGCGGCAGCCGCCGCTCGCTGCTGTGGCCGGGCCTCGCCGCGGTCGGCGTGCTGCTGCTGACCCACCCGTGGCAGGGCAGCGCCAGCCCGGCGGGCATCGCCCGCGCGCTGGGTGCGGCGATCTGCTGGGCTGGCTACATCATGCTCACCCAGGCGGTCGGGGACGAGGTGGCAGGCCTGCAAGGCCTGGCCGTGTCCATCACGGTCGCGGCGCTGGCGGCGACTTTGGTGTCCGGGCCGGCCGTCATCGGTGTCCTGACGCCGCGTCTGCTCCTGGCGGGCTTCGGGTTGGCCTTGCTGCTGCCAGTCGTCCCGTTCAGCTTGGAAATGTACGCCCTGCGCCGGCTGACGACGTCGGCCTTTGGCACCCTGATGTGCCTGGAGCCGGCCGTGGCCCTCGTTGCCGGGTTCGCGCTGCTCGGCCAGGTGCCCCGAGCCTGGTCGCTGGTCGGCGTCGCCTTCGTCATCGCCGCCGGCCTTGGCGCCGAGCGGTACGGCGCGCGTACCGTACCGGGAACGGCGGCAACAGAGGCTGATGGCGGCCTTGCCCCGGATGTGGCCGGATCGCAGGTACCGGATGCTAGGTGCAAAGGGCACCGTGGCTTGGGCATGGGTGTGACAGCCTGCCCGAAAGCCGGGCTGTCGCGGAATTGGTGACCGGCTGGGCGGCCGTTACGGCTTTGGCGGGCGCCTGGCGTCCGGGCCCGTCGGGTCAGTCCGTGACCTCGGGCGCGTCACTGTCGGCTGTCCGGCCACGTCCAGAGAATCGGGAAGTCGTTCGTCCCGTGGCTCCCAACATGGCTCCCATTCACGCTCGACGCCTGGCACCTCGGCGCCCCGGTCCTCGTCGTCACCGCCGTGATCGCCCGCACGGTGCAGGGGATGCCCCGAGCCCAGCTGGGCCTTGCACCTTCCGTCCGTTTGTGACCCTGGCCGCTATAGCCGGGCGTGCAAGGCTTTTGCTACCTCTGGGTCGTTCCCGACCGTGAAGATGCGGACGCGCCTTGGGTCAAGCCGACGTCGGCGCGGATATTCCAGCGTCAGGCCGGCGACCTTGCCATCACGGCTGAGGACTACACGTCCGGTCGCGTCACCGGCCTGGAAGGTCAGCGGAACGCTCACTACGGTGCAGCCGCCGGACTGGCGGGCGGCCGGGGCTCCGATACCCTTGAAGCTGCCACCGGGGTGGGTCACGTTGGTCCATCCGCGGGCGATCTGATCCGCATCCGCGTGCCGCACGCCCGCATCGAATTCCCGGCGCGCCTTCTCCCAGCGGCCCTCCATGAGGTCGCCGAACAGTGATCGCGCCCGGCTCTCTGTGTCGGGCGGGATTTCTTGTGTCACGGTCCTTGCTCCTGCCCTGCCCGGTTGGCCGTCCGGATCTGTGCGTTCAGTCCCAAGGCGGGTCCATACACGATCTCCCAGTCAGAGTATCGCGGCGATGGCAGCCAGCCCATAGAGGCGGTGGCTGTGAGCTGGACGATGGCGAGCGAGGGAACCGGCTCCGTGGGCGCCTGGCCTGCAGTGTTCGTTTGAGCCATTTCGATATGCGTGCCTGTCTCGCGCGGCCCGGCGTGCGCCGTGCGGGCCTCCCAAGGCTGAGCGGCGGCGCTGACGCCGGGCCAGGCGCCGCGTAGCGACGTAGCGGCGTCGCTTGATCTAAGAACAGGCTAATTCGGCACTCAGTCCAGTCGTCCAGCCGGTCCAGTGGACAGACAGTGTCCTGTCCTGTTCGAGCCATGTCGTCAAGTTGAGATGCCGCTGCAGCTGCTTCGGGTCACTACGCTCGGTTACGGTCGTGGATCATTGGCTTCCGTCCGCGTGGAACGTTTCGTGGAACGGCGCTTTGGATGATCCCAGCGCAGCGAGTGCTGTCAGTGCGATGACGTGTGCCATCAGTGCAGCTATCGCATACGGAGCCTGGGGCCGTGCTTCTTGTAAACGGCAGGCCAGCGGTTCGAACCCGCTCACCGGCTCCCACCCCATCCGGGGTATCCACAGCATCCTGTCCGGCGCGTTCGCCGCCGCCCAACGGTGGGAATGGACCGACCGCAACCCCGCCGAGTCAGCCAGGCCGTCCACCACCACCCGCCAGCCCATCCCGGCCACCTCGCCAGACGACATCGCCCAGGTCATCGCCGAGGCCCGCGCGCAGCACCGCCCTGGGGCTGTACCTGTGGCTGGTGGCGGTCACCGGCGTGCGCCGCGGCGAGCTGTGCGGCCTGCAGATCCGCGACATCGACCTGGACCGGGGCCTGGTCCACGTCGCCTTCAACTACGTGGTCCGCGGCGGTCAGCGCGTCCGCAAGTACACCAAGACTCACCAGGACCGCTGGCTCGCCATCGACCCGGCCACCTGCGCGCTGATCGCGAACTACCTGGACGAGATCCGGGCCGG
>Ga0209040_10002636_pt1 | contig 13945 bp, 14 predicted proteins | sample BogFormECP12_OM3_FD_188240 | JGI IMG/M metagenome (GOLD analysis project Ga0209040, IMG submission 188240) | Bog forest soil microbial communities from Calvert Island, British Columbia, Canada - ECP12_OM3 (SPAdes) (version 2) | ecosystem: Environmental > Aquatic > Freshwater > Wetlands > Bog ...
CGACGAGGTCGGCGCGGGTGAACGCCGCCTTCTCGATCTTCTCGGCCATCGTCACCAGACCACGCCGATCAAACGGTGCCCGCGAGGCGGCGCGCCGCGCCTGCCGGGCCTCTTGAAACGCCGCCCGATCCAGCCGCAGTCGTCGCGGAGCTGGATCGTCTCATCAAACGCTGGTCGGGGCCAGAGGTGTTCGTTGTGCCTGATACCAGCTTCTTCATCAAGGACCCGAAAGAGGTAGACAAACGCGATATCGCGGCCTCTCTACACCTAGCGGGAGAGCCGATCCGCCTGATCGTGCCCATCGTGGTGGTAGACGAGCTGGACAACCTCAAGCACTCCGAGCTTCGGGGATTGGCTCAGCGCACACTCGCCATATTCGACCGCGTACTGGTCGATCCGACGAAGCCGGAAGTGCTGCGAGATGCAGCAAACCTGACCAAAGAGTGCGGCGTTCTCCGAGGCGATGTCAGCTTGGAGCTGCTGCTGGATCAACCACGACATGTGCGCGCGTCGATCGCTGACGACGAGATCATAAGCCGCGCGTTAGCCATTAAGCCGATCGCCGACCGTGAGATAACGGTCATCACTTACGACACGGGACAGTCCATGCGTGCCAGGGCTGCCAAGCTGCACGCTATCAAGCTGCGGGCTCCCGAGCCACGGTCTAAGTATCAACGCTAACCCCCCGCCACCTGCGCCAACACAATCCCGATGAACGCGCGCAGCAGCACCCGCGTACCAAGAAAAACGCCACGATGCAGATACTTCGGCGGTCATGCGCCGGTGTCCTCGCCGGCCTCGGCGGGTTCGGCCTCCGTGCTTCCGAAGTCCCACCGACGCTCCGAGTCGAACTCGCAATACACCGTGATCGGTTGCCCATCATCAAAAACATGGCACCAATTTGTGTCGCCCGTCGGCCAATGGAGGCTCTCTATCAGCCGACCGCAGTTCTTGCAAGTCGACCAGTCTTTGGCGGTGGCGCTCATGTCACCGCCAGCGCCCGTCCGGGATGCCGAACTCGGGGATAGCTTCCCCGTAATACTCACCACCCAGCGCCACATGCAGGACCAGGGACAACTGATCCAGCCGGTCGGCCAACTCCCGCAGGTCACCCAACGACATCTGAACAGGATGATCCGGAGGCGCCGACACCTGCTCATCAATATCGGACTCCATATAGTCGGCGACAGTCATGCCGTGCCGCTCAGCACTCGCAGCCGTTTCCTCGCCAAGACACACCCCGCTCAGACTGGCCGCCAAGGAATCCAGCTGGAACCGAACAGCGTGGACCTTGCCGCCGTCAACGATCATGGACTTACTCAGACTCATCGGCTTCTCCTTTTCTCCTGGCCGCGCGGTTGCGGCCCCTGGTCTGTCACGCGCCGGCCTGGTCGGCGTCGGCCCGCTGCCGCAACCTGTCGACGTAGGCGTTGATGTCCGCCTGGGCGACGTAGGTTCGGGTGCCCACTTTGATCGGTGTCAGTTCGCCGCTGGCGAACAGCCCGTAAAGGCTTGTGCGCCCGATTGATAGCTGGAACATCGTCCCCGTTGTTGTCACCAGCTGCCGTTGCGGCTCAGCCACGATGTCCATTTCTGGGTGTCCTTTTGTGCTTGTTTGTGTGCGCCGGTTCTCGGGCGTGTCTGATGCATGCTTGTTTACGACGCTATTTCCGTTACTGTCAAACACGACATGGCAACAGCCGCACCGTTATTGGCCACCCTGGTGGCATATCCGGCTTAAAGGAGGACTCACAGATGGCTAAGCGGCGGCACAACGGGGAAGGCACAATCACTCAACGCCCGGGCGGCACCTGGCAGGGCAGGATCTCCTACATCCACCCGCAGACCGGCCAGCGTAAGCGGGTAAGCGTCGACGGTCCCACCGCTGCTGCGGTGCGCGCGAAGATAAAACAGACTCGCGACCGGCTCGAGGCCGGCGGGCCACCGCGCGACGCCACCCGCACCGTCGCCGACTGGCTAAAGCATTGGCGGGCAACCACGTTGGCGGCGTCCGGCCGCGCCGAATCCACCAAGGCGTTGTACAAGAGCCTGAGCCGTAGCCACCTTGAGCGCGGCCCGTTCGGGGCGACCGCCCTGGACAAGCTGCGGCCCACCGACATTGAAGCACTGATCTTGGCGATGCGGGCCAAACCCTTGAGTGACTCCACCATCCGCTCCACATACACCGTGCTCCGGCTGGGGTTGAACGGCGCGGTGCGGGACGGCCTGCTGGCCCGCAACCCGGCCGCGCTGGTACCCAGTCCCGGCATGGCACGCCACGAAGCTAAGTACCTGGACGCCGACACAGTGGCCGCGATGCTGCGGGCCGCTCAAAGCTCCCGGTACCACCTAGCGCTGCTGTTGATCGCGACCACCGGGTTACGCAGGGGTGAGGCGTTGGCGCTGGCATGGGACCAGGTGGACCTCGATGCTGGGGTGTTGAAGGTGGCCGCGACCATCGCCCGCATTGAGGGCCGGCTGTTGATCTCCGGGCCGAAAACCGTCCGATCGCGTCGCGAGGTACCGCTCGATCCGGTGGTGGTGACGATGCTGCGCAGACACCGCACCGCCCAGAAGCAGGAACAGCTGCGCGCCGGCAACCAATGGGTGAACACCGGTCTGGTGTTCACCACCGAGCGGGGCACCGCTGTCGACCCGAACAACCTGTTGCGGGTCGCCCAGACCGCCGCAACCGTGGCCAGCATCAACGGGGTGGGGTTGCACACTCTGCGGCATTCCGCTGCGGTGGCGTGGCTTGAGTCTGGTGTGCACATTAAAGCTGTCGCTGATCTCCTCGGCCACAGCAGCATCTCGATCACCGGCGACACCTACGGGCACACCAGCGATACTGCTGCCCGCGCCGCTGTCGAGGGCCTCGGCAGACAGCTCGGATTGTGAATAGCCCTCCCGGAGCGGACGGTAAGCACCTGGGTTTCCACGGAGCGTCTGGCACAGCCTCCGGGAGGTGGCGCCCAGCGTACCGGCTGGCCTGGTTGGCGCACAAACTGGCGCATTTAATCCGCTAAGCATCTAGCTGCAGGCTTGAAAACCGGCTCTGACCTGCGGCGGATTGGCACAAGCCGAGTCGGTGACGAGTAGTCGTAGAGTTAAGTTCATGCGTGGGGCCTGCTCGACGGGTAGGTACCGGGAAGGGGAGGGCCGATGATGCGGCTGATAACGGGATTCGCAGTCGTCGGGTCGATGCTGACGTTCCTGCCCATCCCGGTCTCCCCGGCGGCCAGCAACACCGCCACTACCCTGACCCCGCTGGACGGACCCAACCAGCTCGAGACGCACATCTTCCTCAATTGCCTCAAATCGGATGGCCATTGCGACTTCACCGCAGGCGCAGACATGCGCACACCCGACGGCGTGACCGGCTTCCCACCCGGCCTGTGGGCCCGCCAAACCACCGAGATCCGGTCGACGAACCGGTTGGCCTACCTGGACGCCCACGCGACCAGCCAGTTCGAGAGGGTCATGAAATCAATGGGGTCCGACGAGATCACCACCGTCTACTTCGGTGAAGGGCCGCCGGACAAGTACCAGACGACCGGCCGCATCGACTCGACCGATTGGCAGACGGGCCAGCCCAAAACCGACGTCAATGTCATCGTCTGCACCCACATACAGGTGGTCTATACCGGCATCAACATCACCTCGCCCGCCACCTGCGCGCAGACGACATTTTCCTGATCCCCAAGAAATCTAAGACAGGCTTTCGGCTACGGGCCCAAGCGCTAACGCCGGAAGGTATTCGAGTCCGACCACGATCAAGACCGCGCCGATCATCAACGCGACAAACGACGCGGTATGAGTGGGCAGTGTTCCCGGGCCCTCGATCACGCTGGTGCGTTGGCCAGCGAAACTAGCGGCCAGCGCGAGCACCAAAATGATTGGCACATAACGACCGACGAGCATCGCGGCGGACAGCGCGAGGTTGAATCCGGGCGTGTTCCCACTGAAACCCCCGAAGGCGCTACCGTTTCCGGCCACGCAACTGGTGAAGGCGTAGAGGAACTCCGATAGCCCATGCGGGCCCCCGTTACCCATCGCCTTAGTCCCCCCCGGAACGGCGATGGCGGTTGCGACTCCGGTGAGCACCGCGCACGGGGCGGTGAGCACCGCCAAGCTCACCAGCTTCATCTCGCGGGGTCCGAGCAGCTTGCCGAGGTATCCCGGCGTTCGGCCGATCATCAGGCCGCCGAGAAACACGGCGAGCAGCGCGATGATGACCAGCCCGTACAAACCGCTGCCCGCGCCGCCCGGACTGACCTCGCCCAGCATCATGTTCGCCATCAGCACGCCACCGCCCAGGCTGGCGAAGCTGTCGTATGAGGAGTTGGCCGCACCGTCTGCCGTCGCGGTGGCGGCCTGACCGAACAGAGCGCTGCCAGGCACACCGAACCGCACCTCGGTCCCTTCGGTGGACGCGCCCGCCGCGACGGCGACGGTGTTGTGCGGTATCACCTCTGATGTTCCGACGGCCGCAGCGCCCAGGCCGAACAGCACGATGACCACAGCCAGTAATGCCCAGCCCTGCCGTCGATCGCCCACCATGACCCCGTACGTGCGCACCAAGGACATTGGAATGAGCAACATGATGACGATCTCGATCACGTTGGACAGCGCTGTCGGGTTCTCGAAGGGGTGGGCGCTGTTGGCGTTGAACGCTCCTCCACCGTCCCCCGACATGAGCTTGATCGACTCCCACGATGCGACGGGCCCGACGGGTAGCGTCTGCGATCCCCCAGCCAAGGTGGCGACGGATCGTGCCGCGCCGAGGCTCTCGACGACGCCAAGCACGTTGAGAACTATCGCGAAGACGATGGCGAGTGGCAGCAGGATGCGAACAGTCCCTCGCACCAAATCAACCCAGAAGTTGCCCAACAGGCCGGTCTCCCGGCGGGCGATACCGCGGATGAGCGCGACCGCCACCGCCATTCCGACGGCCGCGCTGGCGAAGGCTTGGACGCCCAGCCCCGCCGCCAGTCCGACGTGGCCCAGCGTGGACTCCCCCGCGTAGTTCTGCCAGCTGGTGTTGGTGGCGAAGCTGACCGCCGTGTTGATCGCGAGCGGCAGCGTCATTCCCTTGTGGCCCCACGGCTGTGGAAGGTGGGTTTGCACGATCAGCAGCGCCAGCAGGCCGAGCACACTGACCACCGAAAACGCCAGCACCGACACCAGATACCAGCTCCAGCGCTGCTCGCGATCCGGGTTCACCCCGGCTATCCGGTAGATGAATCGTTCGACGCGCCAATGCCTTTCGCTGCTGTACACGCGCGCCATGTAGTTGCCGAGCGGGACGTGTAGCGCGCCGAGAACCGCGACCACCGCCAGTAGCTGCAGCCATGCGGCCATTCCCCAGTGCATCACGGTTCCCCTTCCGGACAGACCATGGCCCGGACCGCCTCGTATCGTCCCGTGACATCGCCGCGGTCGGCGGGTTCGGCGACCGAACGCAAACTAGCATGCTGGATTCGCTCGGCCTGGCGGAGCAGCGTCATGCGCCGAGCGCGATCCGGGGTCTGGTCGATGATCTTGGCCAACGACTCCAACTGACGGATCATCACCGCGGGCATGCCATCGGAAGACTGCCGGATCTTCTCGAACGCACGCTCCACCAGCCGATCAAAGTCGGCCTGGTAGGCGATCACGCGGATGTGCCCGGTCGCGTCTCGCCGGATGCGCTGTGGCCGCCACGATGTGGAGATCCGGCACAGGCAATCGCCGATCCAGTCGACACACGTCATCGCGGTGAAGGTGTCGTTGACAGCCGGCGACAGGGCCCGCAGGGCAATCTCGACGAGCTGGTCGAACCCGAACGAAATGTCTTGTGTCAGTGTCCGATACGGTCCGGTGACGTGGCCGCGCACCAGGTTCTCCTCGACGAAGGTCGCGGCGCTCGCCGGCCACACCCGTGCCATCACCTGGCCGGACACCAGGAAGTGGCCGGGACGGTAGGGCAGGTAGATGACGGCCTCGGCCGACGTGGCGATCCTGAGCAAGGGCTCGTTCCTGATGACCTGCAGATAACCGCTGCGCGGCGTGCGGATCTCGGCGCCCGACTCCTCCAATCGGGCCAAGAGTTCCTCGGCGCTGGGCCCACGAGACGCGCCGAGACCGAATGAGCCACCTCGTTGCTGGGCGGCGATCTCGTTGGCCAATGTGGCGGCTATCCCGGCGATAACCACCGGTAGCTGGATCATCGTGGAGATGTGATTGAGGAAGTAGATCAACACCCCGACATCAACCAGCGTCATGATCAGCGCCACCGTGATCGACAGGTGCGGGACGAAGTCGCCGTGCGGGCCGCCGCCCACCGATACCAACGTAATGACCGCGTAGCAGAACGTGGCCACAAACACGCCCAGCGTCAGCTGGGTGCCCCGGTCGCGCATGAAGTTTCGCAGCATCCGCGGCCCGAACTGGGTGGATGCCAGTGTGAGCGCCACGATCGTTATCGAGAAGACAATGCCGACGACGGTGATGAGGGCTGCCGCGACGGTGGTCAGGATCATCCGCGCGGCATCGGCCGTGCCGCTGAGCACCCACGACGGCAGCTCTAGATGGCCGTCATAGGCGGCGCGGTCGACGCTGTAGGTTACGGCGAAAAGCGCTAGCGCAGCGGCGGTTACGGCCGTGGGGACTACCCACAGGTTCGTGCGGATCGCCTCTCTGCGCCAGTCCGACTCCAGATAGCCGTAGCTGGTCACCATTGACCCGCGCGCGTGTTCGACGGCTCTCGTCCGTGCGCCATGCAGCGATCTAACCCCGCCCATCGCGGTTGGGGTGTAAACAAAACGCAAATATCGGCACGCTCGGGCGAGTGCGCCTTAAGGCCGCAACGCTAACGCGGCAGGCCCAGCAGCCGCTCGGCGGCCACGGTGAGCAGGATTTGCTCGGTGCCTCCGGCTATGGTGAGGCACCGGGTGTTGAGGAAGTCGAAGACCGCACGGTTCTGGACGAGGCCGCCGCCTTCGGACACGTCCATCGTGTATTCGGCCAGCGCCTGCCGGTAGCGCACTCCGATCAGCTTTCGCACGCTGGATTGCGCCCCCGGGTCCTGGCCGCCCACGGCGAGCTGGGCGATGCGCTGGTCCAGCAGCGCGCCGGTCTGGGCGGTGGCGATCAACCGCCCCAGCCGGTCCTGTTGGGCAACGTCGAGGTCCATCTCCGCCAGCACCTTGAGTAGCTTTTCCATCGGGTTGCCCAGCGCGGTACCGGTGGCCATCGCGATGCGCTCGTTGGCCAGCGTGGTACGGGCCAGCCGCCAGCCGTCGTTCACCGTGCCGACCACCATCTCGTCGGGCACGAACACGCTATCCAGGAAGACCTCGTTGAACAGCGAGTCGCCGGTGATCTCGCGCAGCGGCCGGATCTCGATTCCGGGTGATTTCATGTCCACCAGGAAGTAGGTGATGCCCTTGTGTTTCGGGGCGTCCGGGTCGGTGCGCGCCAGGCAGACGCCCCAGCGGGCCTTGTGCGCCGCCGATGTCCACACCTTCTGCCCGGTCAGCAACCAGCCGCCGTCACCGCGCACGGCCTTGGTGCGCAGCGACGCCAGATCGGAGCCGGCGCCGGGCTCGGAAAACAGTTGGCACCAAAGGAATTCACCACGCAGGGTGGCCGGCACGAAGCGCTGCACCTGTTCGCGGGTGCCGTGCTCGAGAATGGTCGGCGCCGCCCACCAGCCGATCACCAAGTCGGGCCGCACAACGCCGGCCGCAGACATCTCCTGGTCGATCAGCAGCTGCTCGGCCGGCGACGCGCCGCGCCCGTGCGGCGCCGGCCAGTGCGGCGCCTGCAGCCCCGCCTCGGCCAGGGCGACCTGCCGCTTCTCCTCGGGCAGCGCGGCGACTTCGGCGACGGCTGCGGCGATTTCGGGTCGCTGATCTTCGACCTCTTTGAGGTCGGAAAGGTCAAAGTCGAGGCGACGTCGCACCCCGTCTTGAGTGAGTGCGGTAATGCGGCGCAGCCAGCGTTCGGGGCCGCCGAGGAAACAACCGATGCTGTGCGCGCGGCGCAGGTACAAATGCGCGTCGTGCTCCCAGGTGCAGCCGATGCCGCCGAGCACCTGGATGCAGTCTTTGACGTTGGCCTTCGCGGCGGCGATTCCGACGCTGGCGGCCAGGGCCGCGGCGATTGCGAACTGCCGGTCGTCGCGGTCCCCGGCGGCGCGGGCGGCATCGGCGGCGGCCACCTGGGCCTGCTCGGCGCGGCACAACATCTCCGCACACAGGTGCTTGACGGCCTGGAAACTGCCGATCGGCTTGCCGAACTGCTCTCGCACCTTCGCATAGGCGACCGCGGTGTCCAGGGCCCATCGGGTCAGGCCGGCCGCCTCCGCCGCCAGCACAGTCGCCGTCAGGTTCTCGACCCGTTCCCGCGACAGAACCAATGGGCTCGCCGGCGCCGACGTCAGCACCACCCGGGCCAACGGCCGGGAAAAGTCCGTTGCCTGCAACGGCTCGACCAGCACGCCGTCGCCATCGGTGTCGACCAGCAGCCACTTGCCATCGGCCGGCAGCAGCAGGACGCCGCCGTCGGCGGCGCCCAGCGCCAAACCAACGGCGCCTGACGCGCGCGAAGTATCGCTGTCGAACTCCACGTCACCCTCGAGAGCCACCCCGGCGAAGCGTTCACCCGACGCCAGCGCGGCCAGCAACTCCGGATCGGAAATCACCAACGCGGCCAGCGCGGTGGTCGCGACCGGCCCGGGTACCAGCGCCATGGCCGCCTCCTCGACCATGGCGCACAGGTCCTCGATGCTGCCGCCCGCCCCACCGCAATCTTCGGGAACGGCGACGCCGAATAGCCCCAGTTCGGCCAGGCTCGCGAACACCGGCCGCCACGCGTCGGTTTTGCCCTGCTCGATCTCCCGGATCGCCGTGGTCCCGCCTTTGCGGGCCCAATCGCGCACCAACTCACGCGCCGCAAACTGTTCGTTTGTGACAGTTGTTACCACGTGTGAGTCCCTCCGTGTCCTTGATAGGGGCACCTTCGGCCACTAGAACGTGTTCTAATAGTGCCAGCGATCGATCGTCAAGTCGACCGCCATTGCAGCAGGACGCGTGCTTGTCCCCGGCAGGACGGAGGTGGGAAATTCACACTCGGCTTGCGTATCGTTTGCGAACGAACCGCCCGAAAGAGGGGGAATCCGTCGAATGCCAGCGAACACGAACCTGGGCCGCGTTTCTGACTCGCAGCCTCGCGAGGTCATGAACGTGGCGGTACTGGCTGAGTCCGAGCTCGGCTCGGAGGCACAGCGGGAGCGCCGCAAGCGCATCCTCGACGCCACCATGGCCATCGCGTCGAAAGGCGGCTACGAGGCGGTTCAGATGCGTGCCGTGGCGGACCGGGCCGATGTGGCGGTTGGGACGCTCTACCGCTATTTCCCGTCGAAGGTGCATCTGCTGGTGTCGGCCCTGGGCCGGGAGTTCAGCCGCATCGACGCCAAGACCGACCGTTCCGCGGTTGCCGGCAGCACTCCGTTTCAGCGGCTGAACTTCATGGTTGGCAAGCTCAACCGCGCGATGCAGCGCAACCCGCTGCTCACCGAGGCGATGACGCGCGCCTACGTTTTCGCCGACGCTTCGGCGGCCAGTGAGGTCGACCACGTCGAGAAGCTCATCGACAGCATGTTCGCGCGCGCGATGGCCGACGGCGAACCGACTGAGGACCAGTACCACATCGCCCGGGTGATCTCGGACGTGTGGTTGTCGAACCTGCTCGCCTGGCTGACCCGCCGTGCGTCGGCGACCGACGTCAGCAAGCGGCTGGACCTGGCCGTGCGGCTGTTGATCGGCGATCAGGACTCCACCTGATTAGGGGTTAGACCGGCGGCCCTGCGGTGCGCCCGCGAATCAGCTCGGTGTCCAGGAGTTCGACGACCGGCAGGCCGGACCGCGGCGGCTTCAGCAGCAGTTCGCCCGCCCGGTAGCCCTTCCGCAGGCTGGGCTGCGCCACCGTGGTCAGCCCCCGGCTGATCGCCTCGGGCACACCGTCGAACCCCGTCACCGTCATCTGACCGGGCACGTAAATGCCATGTGCCCGAAGGTAATCCATGGCCGACAGGGCCAATATGTCCGCGGTGCACATCAGCGCGCTGATCCGCGGATTGGCCTCCAGCGCCACCCTGGCGGCATCGCCACCCGACGTCGGCAGGTGCTCGTAGCTTTCCACCACCGTCAGCGAATCCGGCTCGACACCGGCGGCCTTCATTGCGTCCCAAACGCCGAGGATGCGTTCACGCTGCACATCGAAGGTCGGCGACTGCAGCCGCTCGGCGTTCACCAGGTCTTGCCGGCGGTCTCGGCCCAGCCGCATGGTGAGCAGCCCGATCTCGCGATGCCCCAACCCGAGGACGTAGTCGGCAAGCTCGCGCATCGCCGCCCGGTCGTCGATGCCCACCCGCGACACTCCGGAGAGGTTTTTGGGCTGATCGACGACCACGACGGGCAGCCGTCGCCGCAGAACCACCTGCAGGTAGGGATCGTCGTCGCCGACTGAATACACCACGAAGCCGTCCACCCCGGCGCCAAGCACCGCAGCCGTTCCGTCCTCGAGGCTGCGGCTGGGTCCGACAGCTACCAGCAAAAGTCCCTGCCCCAGCTTTTCGCACGATTGCGCCACTCCCGCAACGAAATCCCGCGCCGCCGGGTCGCTGAAGGAATAGGTCAGCGCTTCGGTCATCACCAAACCGACCGCGCCGGCTTTGCGGGTCCGCAGCGATCGGGCCACCGGGTCGGGTACGTAGCCCAGCCGCTTCGCCGTGGCCAGCACCCGCTCACGTAGGTCGGTTGAAAGCTGATCTGGTCGGTTGAAGGCATTCGAGATGGTGGTGCGCGAGACCTTCAGCTCGGCCGCCAACGACGCCAGAGTCGCACGTCGGCGTGGTGGGGGACTCACGTTCGGTGAGGCTACAGCGGATCTCGGCGAGCGCCTACGCGGCTCCGATCCGCCCTTTCTAATGGAAACGATTTTCATTAGTATTAATGCTCGTCCGACTGGCCGGCGGAGAGGAAAAAGCGATTGTGCGAACGGGCTGGTCGTCGGCGATCGTGCCGACCATCACCGCCTTCCTGATCGGCTCCAGCGCACTAACCGGCTGCGGGACCGGTGATAGGGCGCACGCACGCGCACCGATGGTGGTGGCGTCCACCGACGTGTGGGGCAGCGTGGCGCGCGCCGTCACCGGCAACCACATCACCGTCAAGTCCATCCTCACCGGCGCCAATACCGATCCGCACTCCTACCAAGTCAGCCCGTCCGACGCGGCAGCGATCATCGACGCGGCACTGGTGATCTACAACGGCGGCGACTACGACCCATGGGTCGACGACGTGCTGGCCGGGCATCGGGCCGTCAAATCAATCGACGCCTATTCGCTCCTCGGTGCCTCTGACGCAAGAGGACAGGAGCCGCCCAACGAGCACGTCTTCTACGACCTGAACGTCGCCAAGTCGGTCGCCTCCGCGATCGCCGACCGGCTGGCGGCCGTCGACCCGGGCAATGCCGCGGATTATCGGGCCAACGCCGCCGAGTTCTGCCGCGGGGCCGACGCGATCGCCATCTCCGAACACGCCATCGCCAACGCATATCCCGGCGTCGGCGTCGTCGCGACCGAGCCGGTCGCGTACTACCTGCTGGCGGCGTCCGGCCTGGTCGATCGCACCCCGGAGACGTTCACCGCGGCCAACGAGAACGAGACCGATCCCGCGCCGGCCGACATGGCATCGGTTCTCGACCTGATCAAGCACCATCGGATCTTGGCGGTGCTGGTCAACCCGCAGACCTCCACCGCGGCGATAGACGGCCTGGAAGGTACTGCCCGGCGGGCGGGGGTGCCGGTGATCGAAGTGACCGAGACCTTGCCTGACGGCACCGACTACCTGACCTGGCAGCGCAACACGGTCAACCAGCTGCTCGCTGCGCTGCGGTCGGGCCGGCAGGCGCGGCCGTGAGTATCGAAGCGGTCCAGGCCGTCGACCGTGACCCACGCACCGTTTCGCTGCGCGGGGCGGGGCTGGCCTTCGGTGATCGTGTGCTGTGGGACCACCTCGACCTGTCCGTGTCGCCCGGCGAGTTCATCGCGGTGCTGGGCCCCAACGGCAGCGGCAAGACATCGTTGCTCAAGGTACTGCTCGGCCAATTGCCGCTGAGTGCGGGTGTCGCGCTGGTGGACGGGAAGCGGATCAGCTCCGGCAACGGGCGGATCGGCTATGTGCCGCAACATCACCCGCCCGACCGGGATGTGATGCTGCGCGGCAGCGACCTGGTTCGGCTGGGCATCGACGGGCGTCGCTGGGGTGCCGCGCCGCTGCGTTCCGCCGCGCGGTCGCGCCGACGCGACGCGGTGCGGCAGGCGCTGCTACAGGTCAATGGCGAACGGCTGGCCAATGTCCGGGTCGGGGTGATGTCGGGCGGCGAGTTGCAGCGCATGCGCATCGCCCAGGCATTGGTCAGCGACCCGATGTTGCTGCTCTGCGACGAACCGCTACTGACCCTGGACCCGGCCAACACCAAGCTGGTGGCGGCGCTGATCGACCGTCGCCGCCGGGAAGCCGGTACCGCGGTCATCGTGGTCACCCACGAGGTCAACCCGATCCTGCCGTACGTGGACCGGGTGCTCTATCTGGTCGACGGCCGATTCCGGATCGGGACCGTCGAGCAGGTGATGACCAGCGAGACGCTGTCGGCGCTGTACCGGGCCGACATCCAGGTGGTGAAGATCAAGAACCGGTACGTGGTGGTCGGCGATCCAGTCCCGACGGAATTTGCTGACGGGCTTGCCGGATGAACGAGCGGCTCACCAACACGCTGGACAATCTGTTCTCCTTCGACATCACCGCCAACCTGCTCACCCACGACTTCGTCCAGCAGGCACTGTTGGCGGCGGCGCTGCTGGGGCTGGTGGCCGGGTCGATCGGGCCGTTCATCGTGATGCGCCAGATGTCCTTCGCCGTACACGGATCCAGCGAATTGTCGCTGACGGGAGCCGCATTCGCGCTGCTGGCCGGGTTTGGGGTGGGCGTGGGCGCGCTGATCGGCAGCGCCTTGGCCGCGGCGCTGTTCGGCGTTCTGGGTCGGCGAGCCCGGGAGCGCGATTCGGTGATCGGGGTGGTGCTGGCGTTCGGGCTGGGGCTGGCGGTGCTGTTCATCTACCTCTACCCGGGGCGCACCGCGACCAGCTTCGCGTTGCTGACCGGTCAGATCGTCGGGGTGGGCTACACCGGGCTGGTCATGCTGGCGCTGGTCTGCGTGCTTGTCGTCGTCGTGCTCGCGCTGTGCTACCGGCCGCTGCTGTTCGCCACCGTCGATCCGGAGGTCGCCGCCGCGCGCGGCGTGCCGGTTCGCGCGCTGGGCATCGTGTTCGCCGCGCTGGTCGGCGTGGTGGCCGCCCAGGCGGTGCAGATCGTCGGGGCGCTGCTGGTGATGTCGTTGTTGATCACGCCGGCGGCCGCCGCCGCTCGGGTAATCGCCTCACCGGCCGTTGCGATCGTGACCTCTGTGGCCTTCGCCGAGGTCGCCGCCGTCGGAGGAATCGTGTTGTCGCTGGCGCCCGGTGTACCCGTGTCGGTGTTCGTCGCAACGATCTCATTTGCGATCTATCTGTGTTGCTGGATCGTCGGGCGGCGCGGGGAGGTCAGCGCTTAAGCTGGTCGCACCACAGGGCCGCGGGGCAGGGGAGGCGACAGTGCGCCGGCAGATGGCAGGGCTGATGCTTGCCGGTGTATGCGCCCTCGCCGTGGGCTGCACCACCTCGGTCGACGGGAAGGCCGTGGCCGCCGACAAATCCGGACCGGCGACTCAGAATCCGGTCGCGGTTTCGGCGCTCGACGGGCTACTGCTGGACGTGGGCCAGATCAATGCCGCGCTGGCTGCCACATCGATGAGGGTGTGGCTCAACGCCAAGGTGATGTGGGACTGGAGCACCAGCGTG
>Ga0209040_10002637_pt1 | contig 13944 bp, 8 predicted proteins | sample BogFormECP12_OM3_FD_188240 | JGI IMG/M metagenome (GOLD analysis project Ga0209040, IMG submission 188240) | Bog forest soil microbial communities from Calvert Island, British Columbia, Canada - ECP12_OM3 (SPAdes) (version 2) | ecosystem: Environmental > Aquatic > Freshwater > Wetlands > Bog ...
CAGCAACGCCGACAAAGCTCGCCAGCGACAGGTGGAGTTCAAGTCGTTTCCGCAGGACCTAAGCAAGCCGTAAAGAACCTGGTCCTACTGGTTGCGCCTAAGGCTATAATGAAAATGACATGAGCAGTCGCGGCAGCAAAATGAACGCTCGTAGGCGCCGGGTCGCACTCCAGTCTTTTCTGGATGGGATCACTGCGGCCGGGCTGTTTGGCTGGCTCCGCAGGCCTGGGGCACCCACGGAACTGATCGACTCTCGCAACGCAGTGGGATATGAGTCAAGCGAGGAGTTTCAGGACGCCGTCCGGCGCTACCAGCACGACCCCTCGGGGGATGAGCGGCGGCCCTCATATCAGCCAGCCGAGGGCCGCGCTCACCTGCGTCCCTGACTAATGCCGCCTAAGACGTCTCTTCTTCCAAGCCCGGAACAGCTCCAGCACTACCGTAAGGTAGATCCTGGGCTTCCCGAGCTTGTCGTGCAGGCCGCAGCCGATGAAGCTCGTAGGGAGTTCTGGTACGCAATCGCCAGCCTCGCAGGTGGTGTAATCACAGTGCTGTCTGTCGTCGGTGGATTTGTTTACCTAGTCATGAACGATCATCCGCAAGCCGCCGGTAGCCTGCTTGGTACTGGCGTTCTCGGGCTGATTCAAGGATTTATCCGCGCCCGCCTCCGTTTGCCAGAGGGCAGCAGGGCCGAACGGCAGCCATCAAAGGATCAGTGATGGGCGGTTCTTGCCAGACTGGACCTGTCCACTGGCTGGTTGTCGATCAGGAACTTCACGACGGTTGGAGCACGACGTGGTCAGTTTGATGGGCTGCGTAGTCGAGGATTGCAAGGATGTCTTCGCGTTCCAGGAAAGCGGTAATCCGCCAGGATTTCCTCGAAAGATGCACCGGCGCTCAACAGTTCGAGAACATCGGTAACTCGGATACGTTGGCCGCGAACGCACGGTCGTCCCCCGCACTTGCCAGCCTCGACGGTGATTCGATGAAGACGCTCCAAGCTCATTGGCTTGCCTCTTTCATCTAAACATACCCCTGTGTTTTCGTGAAGGGCAAGTTCAGATGATTATTGGTTCGGCTGACTACGCAATGGGTTAGTCTGCCGTTACTGCTCCAAGACCTTTTCGGCGACCCTCTGCGTCTGCTCGAAGTTTTGCGACAACAGGCTGGCTTTTTGCATGGCCGCTCGAGCTTCATCTTTGCGGCCACTCTGGTCCAAGGCCCGCGCCAGTAGCACATAGACCCAGTCCAGCGATTCGACCTTCAACGCCTTCGAGTAGGCGGTGACAGCCGTATTGAGATCTCCCAATTTGTGCGCCATGATCCCCAGGCCCAGCCACGACTCGCCGTCATTGGGATTCAAGTCCACGGCCTGCTGGAAGCTTCCACGTGCGTCGGCATAGTCCTTCATCTCGCGATACGCAAGACCCATATTTCTGAAGGTCAGGGCGCGCTTAGGGGCGTTGAGGCGCGCGGTGCTCTGGGTGAGTGCGATCACCTTCTTGTAGCGCTCGATGGCCGCTGGCAGGTCCTGGTGCGCCTGCGCATAAGCGCCAAGGTTCAGAGTACTGTCGGCGTCAGAGGGATTGATTGCCACAGCCGACCGAAAATGCGTCATGGCATCTTCGTCTTGTCCTTTGCCCAGGAAGGCATGGCCGAGATTGTTCTCGGCAACCCAATTCCGGCTGGTTACCTGCAACGTGCGTTCCCAAAGCGTCACATTGTCGTCCCAGTAAGCGATCTGACGATGAGCCACCTGCGCCAGCGTTGCTAAAGTTGCGACGCTGATGCAGGCCAGAGCGATGCGCCGCTGGTCTGCCCATTTCGCGGTTGCCGATAATGTGGTGGTTCCGCTCGTCCTAGCGCTGGCGTCCGCCACGCCCCAGCAGATCATGATGAACAGCCCCACAAACGGCAGGTATGCGTAGCGATCGGCCATGGCCTGCACCCCAACTTGCACCAGGCCGATCATTGGCACTAGAGTTCCCAAGAACCACAGCCATCCGACCAACAGATAGCGGCGACGATGGCGTGCGGCAACGACCAGCGCGCTGACCGCCAACAGCAAAAGAGGCGCCGTCATCACTTGCCAGGCCGGTAGCGAACTCCCAGGATGCGGATATACGAGTGCGAGATGCGAAGGCCAGAAGGCCTTACCCACATAGCGCACATAGGAAACAACCGCGTTCTCGATGCGAATCGGGAAGGGCTGCCAATGGGGACCACTCATAGCGCCGGCTTCCTGTTGCGCCATTATGGTAACTACTGCGCTGGCCGCGGAAAGCGCGATGAGCGGAAGTTTCTCCAGCACCAGCCAGGAAAAGCTCCTTGCGGGCATGACCGTTTCTGCAACAGCGGGCCGGCCCGTCGCAAACATCCGCCGCAGAGGCCAGTAGTCCCACAACAACAAAACAAACGGCAGCGTGATCACTTGCGGCTTGGCCATCAGCCCGCATGCGAAAAGGAAAGCCACTGCTAGGTAGCGGCCCGCGCGGGGATTGCTCGCATACCAGCGATATGCGCCCAACGCGAGCAGGAAGAACGTCATGCTGAGCAGGTTCTTGCGCTCGGCAATCCAGGCCACGGACTCGACGTTGATGGGGTGCAGCGCGAAAAGCGCCGCCACCATTGCGCTGCGGCCGGCAAACCCCGTTGCCTGTTGCAGCACCCAGAAGAGCAGCACCACGTTCAGCAGATGCAAGAGCAGGTTTACGTCGTGGTGCCCCGCAGGATGCAGTTGGAACAACTGGAAATCCAGCGCGTGAGAAAGCCAGGTCAGCGGATGCCAATTCGCCTCATCGTACGTGGTAAACGCCCATTTGACCGTTGTCCAGTCCAGACCGGCCTTGACGTGAATGTTTTCCGTTATGTACTCGTCGTCATCGTAATTGACGAACGGATGATGGTTGACAGGCCAATACAGCGCCAGGGTGGCAACCACAAGGAGAAGGCCGAGGACCAGTCGTTGGCGCTGAGGCGAAGTGGACAGGCCGATGTCGCGCAGTTGAATGCTTTTCTTCTTTTTCCTAAGCTCTGCACCAACCGAAGTCACCCGTCCTCCCCGTTTTGCGGGGATTATACAGGCGCAAGACGTGCCGCGGAGCGGCAAGAGCGACTGGGCAGATTGTTCCCGTCACTACTTCCCCGCGTTCTTCGCAGAATGAGTGGACATCTTCTGCTCGATGAACGCGACGTGACCGTCTTCCATTTCGGCCAGCTCGCGATAGAGCTGGCGCGTTGGTCCAGGCTCGGTTTTTTCCACTAGACTTGCGTAGAACTTCTGGGCGCCGCGTTCTGCGTTGAGTGCGACCTGCAGAGCACGATCGCGGGCGCTGATCTTGTTCCTCTCCGGAGCGGGGAAAAAATCGCCTTGCTCCAGCCGCGGCACTTCAATCAGCTCCACCAGATCTTCTTCCGTGATAGCGCAACTGGAAGTCCCGAATCGCTCCATGTACAGGCCCTGCAGCCTCGAGCTGTGGTCTTTTTCTTCGGCCGCCATCTCCTGGAAGACGCAGGCGATCTCCAGTGACTCGCTGTCGCGGAACTCGGCAAACATCTCCGCGAACTGCTGGTAGAGCTCGGCGTTGCGTTCTTCAACGAAGATGGCGACGTGCAGGGCTTCCTGAGGGTTGAGGGAAGCAAAACTCCGTTTCATGATGTGCTCCGGGAGACTCTTGCCTTGGACAAATTGTATGCGCAAAGGGGTACAAAACGGCGAGCAGTATAGAGAAGTTTCTTGGTTTCGTTCCAAAACGGGAAAGTGGGTACTGCGTCAAATTAGGACACTACCGGAAAGTGTCAGCGCGGCTGTTGGCTTATCCCACCGTCTGCTTGACTTGGCCCGCCGCCTGCTTGGCTCTGTCGGCTTCGATCCGGGCGATGGTTCGCTTAAGCCAGTGTTTTACGTTCTCACGCAATTCCTCTTCCGTCTGGTTGGGCGTCGCGACCGTTACCCCTTGCCGATTGAGCGGAATATGGTGACAGGGCACGTCTTCCGTGCGGTATTCCTCGGGGACGAAGTCATACAGCAGGCATTCGTGGCAGGCATGCGGGCGCGTGGGATCGCCGTGGTTGGGGCAGGTCAGCGAGTCCTGGAAGATGGAAGCCGGCCCCCAGGGGGTGCTATACCAATTTCCATAGCCTCCCTGCTCCAGGAAGTTCAGTTCGTAGCGCAACACCTCGAGCACGTCGCGTTTGTCTTCCGACATAACCCCTCCACAGGCAGGCGACCTTTACACGCCTTCCATCCTGCTGCGATTGTGTGCCCTCTGTGCCCACACCGCTGTGACGTAGCGCACGTCAGGGTGTGATCTGTGCACATCAGTATTCAGCAGTCAGTTCCCGTGAGGTAAGTAACCGAAATTGGGGTTTCGGTCAAAGACAAGCTGCCGTAAGGTCAAGGGCAGATTGGGAGCGCGCCTCGTCGGCGAAGACGGCGCTCACGTCGGGGCCGAGCATAGTCCGCTTCGCTGTGGCTCAATCACGGGATCTCACGAAGCTTGTCGCGGACAACGGCTTCGTCTTTTATTTCATCTCGCTTCAGCCGCTTGTTCCCCTTGCGTTGGAAGAGGTCATATCCAAGCACGATTAGATGGATGCGGCGTGTCGGAAGAACGTCCACCTTGCGCTGGTCATACCGCCTTCGCTGCTCTCCGCGACTGCAATGACTGACCGTGTCACGTCTATCGAAGAACTTGTGTGGTTCGTAGTGCTGGATCTCCGTACTCTATGACAAGATTTAGCTCTTGGTAAAATGCGGCTACTGGCAGCATGGCGCGGCGACCACTCTTTCCAGGGTCACCACGTAGGAAGTCAAACCGGTGCTGACGCTTCGCTTTCAGATTCGGTACCCGATCACAAAGATCGATGACGTAATCCTCATCCCTTCGCCTCATGCTTGGGAGTTTAGCTCTCCCATACAGAATGACCGCGTGACGCGGAAAGCAGGTCCCTCGACTCGCGCGCGACCTCGCCAAATGCAGGCGCGGTCAGCGCTACTCGCGGCGCTCGCTCGGGATGACAAATGTATAGGATGAGCTCTAGTTGCTAATTGCTAGCTGCTAGTTGCTTTGCTACTCCCGCCCCTTGTGGTTCTTCTTGATCTCCACATTCAGCCGCTTGATCTTTTGGTTGAGAGTCGACAGTGGGATGCGGAAGCGGTCGGCGGCTTCGGTCTGGTTCCAGCCGCACTTCTCCAGCATGTCGCTAATGATGCGGCGCTCGCAGTCTTCGATGATCTCGAACAGCGAAGCGTCAGCAGGGTGGTCCAGCATGGCGAATTTGCTGCCGCGACCGATCAGAATGTCGGGCAGAAGATCGACGGTCAGGTTCGGTCCGGTCGCCAGCACGACGGCGCGCTCGATCACGTTCTCCAATTCGCGCACGTTGCCGGGCCAGTCGTAGTCCAGCAGCGGCCGAAGCGCTTCCGGAGTCACGCGCAGCGGAAGCCGCTCGTTCTCCTCGGCGAACTTGGCGATGAAGTGGTCCACCAGCAGCGGGATGTCGTTCTTGCGCTGGCGGAGTGGAGGCAAGTCAATGGTGATGACATTCAGGCGATAAAACAGGTCCTCGCGGAACCTGCCTTCCTTCACCTGTTGCCGCAAATCGACATTGGTCGCAGCGATAATGCGCACATCCACCTGGATTTCATTCACCCCGCCGAGGTGCATGAACTTGCGATCCTGCAGCACCCGCAGGATTTTGGCCTGCGTCTCCAGGTTCATAGTGCCAATCTCGTCGAGGAAGAGCGTCCCGCGATCGGCAACTTCGAACAAGCCTTTCTTGCTGGCGATGGCGCTGGTGAATGCGCCCTTTACGTGTCCGAAGAGCGTGGACTCGAGCAAGTCTGCTGGGGTCGAGCCGGTGTTCACGGGCACGAAGGCGCGGTCCTTGCGCGTCGAGTTCATGTGGATGGCTTTGGCGATCAACTCTTTGCCCGTGCCGCTCTCGCCCTGTAACAGCACGGTCGAACGGCTGGGAGCGACCTGCGCTACCAGGTCGAAGATGCGCAGCATGGGCTCGCTCTTGCCAATGATGTGTTCGAAGTTGTAGCGCTGCTTGAGGGCGCGCTTCAGCTGAATGACTTCTTCTTCGGCGCGGCGCCGGCCCACCGCGGCGCGCACGTCGGCCAGCAGCTTTTCGTTGTCCCAGGGCTTCTTGATGAAGTTGGTGGCCCCGCCCTTCATAGCGTTCACCGCGTTCTCTACCGTGCCGTAGGCCGTGATCATGATGACGGGCAACTCAGTGTCGCGTTCGCGGATGTCGCTTAACACCTCGATGCCATTACGCTCGGGCAAGGCGAAGTCCAGCAGTACCAGGTCGAAAGGACGGTCAGCGAGGCGCGCCAGGCCCTCATTCCCATCGTTCGCCGTTTCTACTTCGTAGCCTTCCAGGTCCAGCAAAGTCTGCAACGACTCACGGATGGCGGCCTCGTCGTCGATGATCAAGACCGAGCCCAGCGAAGAGAGTTCTTCCCGCCCGGGGGCGATTCCGCTGATGGCAGTTTCAGGCATTGACCGCCTTCCTCACCATGGGGAATTCCATCGTGAATGTCGTTCCCCGGCCGGGCTTGCTGTCCACGCGGATCTTCCCGGCGTGCTCCTGAATGATGCCGTAGGTGACGGAAAGTCCCAGCCCGGTGCCGCTGCCGTGTCCGGTTTTCGTCTGCGGCTTGTTCTTGGTGGTGAAAAACGGATCGTAGATGCGGTGAATATGCTCCTGGGCGATACCGGTACCGGTGTCGGAAACCACCACTTGCACCTTGTGGCCGTTGTTGGTGCTGATCATCAGCGTACCGCCCGAGGGCATGGCGTCCTTCGCATTGAGGAACAAGTTAAGGAACACCTGCTGCAGCTTGCCGGTGTTGCCATAGATCGGTGGCAGCTCCGCTTGCAGCTCCTGCTGCACTGTGATGCGCGCAGTCTTGAACTGGTGGTCGAGCAGCGTCAGTGTGTCCTGGATCACGCGGTTCAAATCGACGCTGGCGAATTCAGTACTCGAAGTACGCGAGAAGTTCAGCAGGCTGTTGACGATCTCCGATGCGCGGAAGGTTTGGCGCGTAATCTTCTCCAGCAGCGCTGATTTTTTCTCGTCGCCCTGCACCTGCTTGGCCAGCATCTGCGCGTAGCTCGAGATGACGGCCAGCGGCGTGTTCACCTCGTGGGCAACGCCCGCGGCCAGCAATCCGACCGACGACAGCTTCTCCGCTTGCGAAAGCTGCGACTCCAGTTCAATGCGCTCGGTAATGTCGTCCACGATAATCAAGCGGCCGATCACACTGAAGTCTTTGCTGACCAGCGGCGCGATGGCGATGTTGGTCACGCGGGTATCGCCCGCGGTCGTGCCCAACCGGAATTTATACAAGTTGTGAATGCCCGGGGTCTGGCGCACGCGGTAGTACTCCTCCAGGAATGCCGGAGGCAGCACATCGGCCAACGAACGGCCCAGAGCCTCCAGTCGCGGCAAGGCGAACATCACTTCCATTTGCGAGTTCCACGACTCGATATGGTCTTCGAGGTCTATCGCCAGCACGCCCACGCTGATGGATTCAACAATGTTCTCGTTGAACTCCTTCAGCCGCTCATACTGGCCGGCCTTCTGTTCCAGCGATTTGTACAAGCGCGCGTTTTGTACCGCGATGCCAATGTAGCCCGCCAGGGTTTCGAGAAGCTGTACATCATCGCTGGAAAGGAAGTCACCCTCATTCGTCTTGCCCAAGCCAAGCACGGCGATCATGCGATTCATCACGGTGCATGGGATGTAATAGTTCAGGTCCAGCCGGCGGATTGCCTCCCGCGCGGCTGGCGCCTCACGCACCGCATGATGCGTATTGTCGAAAAATAGGTGGCCTGCCTGCCACTCCGGCCGCTCCACGTGCAGGAAGTCGAGGTTCAGCCCACCAGTGTTCGCAATGCCGTACGACTTCGCCAGAGAGAACTGGTCCTGGTCCTCGGGATTCGACACAAAGATCGCCAACCGGTCGACCAGCAGAGTGCGCGACAGGCGATCGACAATCGAGGTTAACATCTTGTCGAGGTCGGTTTCCGAGTTCAGGTCTCGGCCGAACTCGATGAGCGTCTTGCGGTAGTCGTAGCGTTTGCGATAGAAGAACTTGTCGAGATAATCCTGCACCCAGTTCTTGAACGGATTGAACAGCAGCGCCGTCACCGCTATGGCCAGAATCATTCCCACCGGGCCGGAGCTGGGAAAATTCTGGTGGAACAACACCGACGCCATTCCCACTGCGGCGAAGTAGGCCGCGGTAATCGCACCCGCCGCAATGGTATATGCCATGCCGCGCTTGAAGATGAGGTCCACGTCCATCAAGCGATAGCGGAAGATGGCGTAGCCGAAGGTCAGCGGCAGGAACACCAGCGACAGCACCGAAACCTTCATCGCCAGTGTGGGGATGCTCCAAGACAGGTAGGGTATGACATAAAACACGGTGAACGGCGCCACCGCAAGAATGGTTCCCCGCGTCACCCACTTCATTTGTTGGCGCAGGATGGCGGTCTCCGCGTTCCGATAGCTGTGCCACAGCACATACGCTGCCAGCACGAAGTAGGCAGCCAGATACGACATCGACACCCGGTCAAGGCTCCAACGAAGCTGTTCGCTGGGCTGGAAGAGCGCCACCGCGCAGATTTGCGCCGCGAGCAACAGCATGCCCGGCACATAGACCGCCGGAATCAGCCACGGACGCCGGTTCACCAACCGTTTGCGCTCCGGAAACACCAACGAGAAGTGCAGGAACAGTGCAGGCTGCAGCAGCCACGCCACAACGTTGGCCCAGTAAACGATCCAGTCGAAGTCGTTGAGCTTCCCGGTGTAATGGAATGAATAGAAGATGAATGAGACGAGACAAAAAATGAAGAAGTGGGTGCTTCTGGGAGCGGTCCAGCGCCGCAGCAGAACGTACATGCCGATGCCAAGGTACACCAGCCCGATGAGCCGCAACCCGCCGTACAAAGTGCGATCGGATGGAGCCGGGATTAGGGGGGCTTCAAGCGGCACGCCTTGCCGCACCAGCGAGTAGTTCGCCTTCGACCACACTCCCACGCGATAGAGTTGGCGTTCCAGGCTGCCGACGTTGACTACGTTGTGCCCATCCACGGCAACCAGGCGGTCGCCCTTCTTTATGCCCGCCTTCTGGCCCGGACCGTCGATGTCCACCCGCTCGGCTCGCAGATGGCCCGCCTCCTCCACCCACCAGATGCCGTCGTAGGGCGCGACAAATTCCCTCTCTTTTTGAAAATTAATCCACGCGAAGACGATGGCCGCTACGCTCAGCAGCGCCAGAAAGACCGCGAAAAAGCGCGTTTGTAGATCCTTAGCCATCGGAGCAGGTGGCTGATGAACTTGACGCACGGATGCGACTGCACTCACGTGCCCCTCATCCCTGTGCAACTTAGATGCCACGACAACAGCCATCTGCGACTCGCTAAACCTTGACTTATGAATAGCTTCCAAGATTATAGAACAGCAATACGGTAAGAGTTATTATTTTTGGAATTTTGTTGTGAAATTCAGAATTGAGCCTGGTTACTAAAGTGCCAGTACTTTCGTTTCATCTAAACTCCCAGAAACTCAGAACTTCCCGTTCATCATAGATTCCGAAATTCAGAATCTCGAGTTCCACCTTTCGAGTCGACCGGGACCATGAGCTGATCCTTCACTCCTCCTCGAAGATGAGAAGATGAGATGATGGGTCTATCGGTGGCTGAAACTGGGAATTCGAAACTCTGGCCACTGACAACTCGCAACTACCGACTGCTCGATGAACTTGGGAAACCTCACAGGCGCTGTCCTCAGCCTCGGCGCTGCTGCGGTTTGGGGAGGCGGCGACTTCGCCGGCGGCATCGCCACCAAGCGTGCGAACGTGTTTCGTGTCGTCGCTGGCGCGCACGCATGCGGGTTGCTCCTGATGCTTCTGCTGGCGTGGGGCACGCGCGAGCCATTTCCGCCCCTTTCGTCGTTGCAGTGGGGCCTGGTTGCGGGGGTCTCAGGCGCATTTGGAATCGCCGCCCTTTACAAAGCGCTCGCCATAGGACGAATGGGAATCGTCGCGCCTGTAGCGTCAGTCCTCACCGGGATCCTGCCCGTCCTCGTCGGCATCCGAACCGAAGGCATGCCCGACCGGATTCAGTTGGCGGGATTCGCGCTGGCGCTGGTGAGCATTTGGTTGGTGGCGCGGCCCGATGAGGAAGTCGACTCCCATCGCGGCCTCGGCTTGGCCGTGCTGGCTGGCGTCATGTTTGGGCTGTTCCTGGTGGCGGGAAAGCAGGCAGGCCATCACGGAGTTTTCTGGCCACTGGTGGCCGCGCGCACGGCCTCCACGCTGCTCATGCTCGTTATCGTCGCATTCTCGCCGCGTGACACGCGATCGCTGCGCGCAGCCCTGGTTCCGATTCTGCTTTCGGGATTGCTCGACTCCGCCGCCAACGCCATGTTCATCGCCGCTACGCGCCACGGACGCCTCGACGTCGCCGCGGTACTGTCGTCACTGTATCCCGCCAGCACGGTGATCCTGGCGCGTGTGCTGCTGAAGGAGCGCCTTTCCGCCACCCAGAACGCAGGCATCGTGGGCGCCCTGCTCTCCGTCGCGCTCATCTCTGTGCGCTAGCGCTGTCTGATATGCAGTGGTTGCGACAGTTCAGGCTTGCTTCGGAGCTGGCCTTAAAGTGGCCAATGGCCCGGTTGCCGGCGCACTACAATGTCCCATGAAACGAGGAAAAACTCGATGCAAACAGCGGATGTGGTGATCATCGGCGGCGGGATTGTGGGCTCGAGCATTGCGTGGCACCTGACTGAAGCAGGTTGCCGCAATGTGCTGATCGTGGAGCGGGAATCCCATCAGGGCAAGGGTTCTACCGGCAAGAGCATGGGAGGAGTCCGCGCGCAATTTGCCACGCCGGTGAACATTCAGATGTCGCTCTATTCGATCGCGTTCTACGCCAGCTTCGAAGAGCGGCTTGGTCTCCCTTCCGAATACCGCCCGCAAGGCTATCTGTTCGTCGCCACCAAGCCATCCCATCTCGACTACCTGCGAACCAATCAGCAACTGCAAAAGTCGCTGGGCTTGACCGGGGTCCGGATGCTGACACGCGACGACATCGTCGGGATTGTTCCCCAACTGCGCTCCGATGACGTGCTCGGCGGCAGCTTCTGTTCGACGGACGGCTTCGTCGATCCTTACAGCGTGATGGTCGGCTTCACCACGCGGGCTTGCGAAAACGGTGCAACGCTCTGGCGTTCAACCGAGGTGACTGGCATCGCTCGTGAAAAAGGCAGAATCAGCGGAGTGGAAACCACCCGCGGCCCCGTGAGCACGCCCGTGGTGATCAATGCCGCCGGTCCATGGGCGGCGCAGACGGCTGCACTTGCGGGCATCGATCTTCCGGTCGTACCGCTGCGGCGCATGTTGGTCCCGACCGAACCCTTCGACGGTGTTTCCCACTCGATCCCCATGGTCGTTGACATGACCAATGGCTTCCACTTCCGCCCCGAAAGTCTGGGATTTCTGCTGGCCTGGAACGATCCCGAGGAAAGGCCCGGATACAAAGACGACTTCGAACCATCGTTCATCGAGAAGGTCCTGGTGCGCGCCGCCGATCGTGTGCCTTGCTTCGAAAACCTGGCTGTGAACCCGAAGCGCGCTTGGGCCGGACTCTACGAAATGTCGCCCGACCATCACGCCATTATTGGACCGGTTCCTGATGTACGGGGCTTCTTCTGCGCCAACGGTTTCAGTGGCCATGGTGTGATGCACGCTCCGGCAACTGGGAAAATCGTTTCCGACCTGATTCTCCACGGCACGACCAGCATCGTGGACAACGTCGAGGTGCTTAGCCCAGAGCGCTTCGCCAAGGGCGCTCTGCTGCACGAGACCGCGGTACTGTGACTCTCTTTCGTTTTCAGGTGTTCGTTTTTCGACAGCGCTATGTAACTGAAATCCTACACAACTGTTACATATTTTTGACAACTGGCCTTGTCGCTGACGTTATGTTGCGATCAGGCACTATAGCGGGCAGGGGCGCAGCGAATTCGTCTGTCGGAGCAATTCAGACGAGTTCGCTCCTGCCCGCACTTGACATTGCCCTGATGGCGTTGAGGCCATCGCATGTTCTGTCGGGGGTGAGAGGCGGCCGATCGCGTCAGGGGTCGGCCGTTTTGGCTGACCCAAAACTACAACCTTTGAATGCGCGCGCGCGTTCTCTTTCTGCGTTCAATTTTCACCCCCTTGACTAAGCCCTTGCCGCCAGAAAATGATGCGATATGGCCGAGCTTGCCCCATCACTTGTTCCGAGATTTGGAGAACTCTCGTTCGAGGACGAGCAGAGTCCTACTGACGAATACAGCGAGATTGTTGAGCGTTGGAAAGATGAGGCGGCGTTCCAGGGGCATTCCATGGCCGAAAAGTATACCCACGGTCGCATTGCCCTTATATGTGACTTGCACGCCTCGTTTCTCCGTAGGAATCATCAAACTGCGAGCTTGGGTGACAGCCCATTCAGGAACCGTGAATGTTTCGCCAGTCTCGTCTACGTAGCGGATATTGCGAACCCACTCGAATTGCAAATGGGGAACGATGAGCCGATGTTTGTCCACAATGTCGAGACGGTGAAGCTGCCAGATGGGGTCACCCTTCCCTCCCTCGTAGGGTTGTATAGATTGCACAATGTAGTCGAGCACCCTTTTCGGGGCCTTATGTTCTAGTCTTCTCCGGATGGCGGCTTCAACTTGATCCCTTGTCTTGCGCGCAGGAAAGGTCACATCCTCCGTCCGTTTGCCAGTAGTGGCGAACTCGATATCACTCATGGCGAAGTCGAGAGCACTCCGAAGGTTGTGAATAGCATCACCGGCGATGCTCATAAGGTCTTGCGGAATCGCCTGACAAGGAAGGAATTCAAGAGCATCGCGGCCAGTATTCGTCTTATGGTGCACGCGAACACTGTGTCCGTGATCGCGGACAAACCGAAGGATGTGCCCTTCGAAGTCTTGGATGTGCTCTCCGGCCCGTTTGATCTTTAATCGCACGCCAGAGAACAGTGCTTCATTCAATTCAGTCATGCGGTAAGATGGATATATGAAGTCTACCCCCGACAAGCCGAATTTTGAAGACGCTCTCCGCCAGGTATTGAGCGTGTCCAAAGAGGAACTGAATCACGACGGTGCGTTGCTAGGGGAGTGTGACGTTTGCCCGCCAGACATCCTGACCGGCTGTCGTAACGATTCTCGGTAACAATCGCGTTTTGTGCCAGAACCCGACCGCAGAGCCGAGTTGAATCCGGAAGCACGGGCATCGCATCTAGGTCGGACGGCGGCATAAACTGGCCGCCAGAAAGGCCGTGGATGACGTCGCCAGAACAGACTCCCGTCGTTCCAAGCAGTCAGGAAATTCTCCCTGCGTTGCCGCCGGACAGCTGGAAGGACACGTTGGCGACGTTGCACATGTGGACCCAGGTTGTTGGCAAGGTCCGGCTGAAACTCTGTCCGCTGGTGAACCACTGGTGGAATGTGCCGTTCTACGTAACGGCTCGCGGCATGACGACCTCCGCTATGCCTTATGACGGCGGTATTGTGGAAGTCCAGTTCGATTTCATCGACCACAAGCTGATTCTAGAGACCAGCGATGGTTCCAAGAGATCCTTCGCCTTGAAGCCGCAGAGCGTCGCTGAGTTTTACCAGAGCTTCATGGCCGCACTGGCTGAGCTCGGCGTGAATGTCAAGATATGGACCAGGCCGTGCGAGCTTGCAGATCCCATCCCCTTCGAGAAGGACCTGATTCACGCATCGTATGACGCGCAAGCCGTACATCGGTTCTGGCGCATCCTGGTTTGGGTTGATGCCATCTTGAAGGAGTTCCGGGCAAGTTTCATGGGCAAGGCCAGTCCAGTCCACTTTTTCTGGGGAAGCTTCGATCACGCGGTGACGCGCTTCTCCGGA
>Ga0209040_10002638_pt1 | contig 13943 bp, 20 predicted proteins | sample BogFormECP12_OM3_FD_188240 | JGI IMG/M metagenome (GOLD analysis project Ga0209040, IMG submission 188240) | Bog forest soil microbial communities from Calvert Island, British Columbia, Canada - ECP12_OM3 (SPAdes) (version 2) | ecosystem: Environmental > Aquatic > Freshwater > Wetlands > Bog ...
TGCAGCGGTTCCTTGGCGGGCGGTTTGGCCAGGCGATCGTCACCGGCGCGGGCATCGGCATCGGTGACGACATTGTCAACAGCATCTTCGACAGATTCTGAGCTGCAACGGTATTCAGACCGGCTCGGCACGATGGGCCATGCGGTAGCAACAACTTTGAACGCCTTCGCTATCGCGTTCGAGAGCCGGTGAATCCACCGTTAATGAGACAGGCCCGATACACCCGTCCCAGCGGTAGATGGTTGGTGTGTCTGGGGTGTGTTCGAGCGTAGGGGCGGTCTTGCCAACTGCTAGGAGCGCTGCCTTCACAAGGGCCCCCAAACTTCGACTGTTGACTGCTTTTAAGATAGTCGTCACTATCTAAAGGATCTTGCTCGTATCGAGAGAGGTACGGACGTGCGCGCTGTTGTCATGTTAGGCACGCCGTCCGGACTGATCGACCACTTATGAGCGAGGTGGCCCCGGCCAGAATCGGTTTGCTCGTCGATTATCTCGACGAGCACGGAGGCTTCGACGAAAACATCCTCGACTCGCTCCCTCCGTTCGTACGCGGCGGGCTTCCCCTAGAAAGAGCAGGTTATTGCCATGACCGACCTGAGGTTTGACGACAGAGTTGCGGTTGTCACCGGCGCCGGCGGGGGACTGGGCAAGTCTCACGCGCTGCTGCTGGCCTCGCGTGGAGCGCGCGTGGTGGTCAACGACATCGGAGGTTCGGTGACCGGCGAGGGTTCGGACGATGGTCCAGCTCAGCAGTTGGTCAGTGAGATCAGAGCCAACGGCGGTGAGGCCGTCGCTGACGTCAACAGCGTCGCGACCCCCGAGGGTGGCGCGGCCATCATCAAGACCGCGATGGATAACTTCGGGCGGCTCGATATCGTCGTGAACAACGCGGGAATCCTGCGCGATCAGACTTTTGACGCGATGACGATGGATCTGCTGGATCCTGTTCTCGACGTTCATCTCAAGGGAGCATTCAACGTGACCAGGCCGGCATTCGTGATCATGCGCGAGCAGGGTTACGGCCGGGTGGTCAGCACCTGCTCGGCGTCGGGAATCCTGGGCTCTCCGCACAAAAGCAATTACGCCGCAGCGAAAACCGGCTTGATTGGCTTCACTCGAGTCATCGCAGCCGAAGGAGCGGCGCACAACATCAAGGCCAACGCCGTGAGTCCAATCGCCTACACCCGGATGCTTGCTCATTCGCTGGAAGGGCCAGAAGCTGATGACCAGTTTGGTCCGCAGGCTGAAGAGGTAAAGGAACAGCTGACCAAGATGTTCACCGATACGCTTGCCCCCGCGTTGGTGTCACCGGTAGTCGCCTTCCTCGCACACGAGAACTGCCCGGTTTCTGGCGAGATCTACACGGCGGGGGGAGGTCAGGTTTCGCGGTTCTTCATCGGCAGAACCAAGGGATATTTCAACCGAGACCTGTCCATCGAGGAAGTAGCCGACCACTTCGCAGAGATCCGTGACGAGACCGACTACACGGTGATGAACGATCCTGCCGAGGAAGTCGGCCAAGTCTTGACTGCGGTCACCGGGACCAACACGACAGTGAAATAGGCAACTTCATGCGCGCGGCTTCGCCGCACCGGTAGGCGTGAGTGCGACAACCGGGATGGTCCGCGAGGTCTTGCGCGCATACTCAGCGAATCCCGAATAACGCTGGGCCTGCAGCGCGTACTTGTCGGATACTAAGCGTGAAAAGTCCAGCAGAAAGATCGTGAAATGCCACGTCCTCGCCGCTCACCGGCTGCCGACAGCCCGTGGCTGTCCGCGTCACAGCTCCGCGCCTGGGTTGCCTATATGCGCGTCCAGTTGCGGATGAACTATGAGATCAACCGCCAGTTGCAGCGTGATAGCGGTCTGTCGTTATCCGATTATCACGTACTCAACGCTTTGAGCAATGCGCCCGAACACAAGCTACAGGTCACCGATCTCGCTACCTTGATCGGCTGGGAACGTAGCCGGCTCTCTCACCACCTGCGGCGATTGAGCGACCGTGGGCTAACCAAGCGTGTGCAGTCCACCGAAGACGGGAGGGCGACTGATGCGGTGTTGACCAAGAAAGGCATGAATGCCATGGTCGACGCGGCACCCGGTCACGCGATGCTGGTCAAGAGATTGTTTTTCGAACCGTTGCCCGACGAACTTGTCGCTCCGTTTACCGCGGCGCTGGAACACATCCAGGCGAGCCTGAACCTCAATGCTTCGCTGCCCCCCGCGCCGCTGTAGGCGAGCGGGCCGTTAGGGCGCGAGTACCGGGTTGACGTCCATATAGATGCGGTAATCGTTGACGACTCCATTGTGTACTCCAAAGACGTTGCAGCAGGGCAAATTCAGCTCGCGGCCGTCAAGTCGCCGGTAATACACCTCCATGAGCGCGACCACCATGCCGTCGTCGACCTCCCACAGGTCGAGGATGGTGTGGCGCAGATCGGCGATCGCATCGCGAAAAGACTGGGCTGCTGCAAGCAGTTCGGATTGGGTGTCGGTCGGCGCGGAGTTTCCGAAACGGAAGTGCACGTCCGCCGCCGTGAGTGTGGCGATGGCGTTGTGGTCTGCGGCGTCGACGGCGCGGATCAACGTGCGCACCAAGTCGAGGTGTGTGCCTGGTTTGTCGGTCATGTCCTGCTTTCAGTTCGGTGCGATCAAAGCCTTCATGATTCGGCCGGCCCGCAATTCCTCGAAGGCAGCCAGAGTGTCGGGCAGTGGTGTGACGACGCTGGTCAGGTCGTCCACTACGAGCAGGCCGGTCGCGAGCAGGTCGATCGCGCGGTCGAATTCGTCTGTGTAGGTGTAGGACCCGCGCACCGCAATCTCTTTGAGCAGTATGGTTGCCGCGTCCAGTCCGGTTCCCGCGCCCGAGCCGACCACGACGAGGGTGCCGCGCGGTGCGAGCAGACTCATCGCGGACGCCGTAGCCGACTGATTGCCCGAGCATTCGATCGCCACATCGACGGTCACGTTGGCGTCGGCAGCCTCCTCGGCGGTGATCACTGTGGCGTGCGATTTGGGCGCGAACGCCGCCCGATCGGCGGCGAGCTCCATAAGCAGAACACGTCGCGGGGCTTTGAGATACGCCAGTCTGCACGCGAGCTGGCCGATGGGGCCGCCGCCGGTTACCAGCACGGTCCGTCCCCGCAGATCGCCGGCCTGCTCCACGGCGCGCAGGGCGGTCGCGGCGGGTTCGACCCAGGCCGCGTCCCGTGCGGACATTTCTGGTGGGATGGCCCGCAGGTGGGACGGAAATGCTGCCATCAGCGGCGCGAGTGCGCCGTTGGCTTGCAGACCCAGTGCCGTTTCGAGGGTGGCCTGACGACAGAAGTTGGGCCGCCCCGATCTGCAGAATTCGCAGACCCCGCAGACGTTTCCGTTAGGGTTGACCGCGACTCGTTGACCGATGCTCCAATTCGCCACGTCGGTGCCGACGGCGACAATCCGCCCGGTCGATTCGTGTCCCATGATGCAGTCGCCGAGGTAGACCTGCGGCAGTTGTGCTGCGTGCAAATCGCTTCCGCAGATGCCGCACAGCTCCACTTCGACGATGACCTGGTCGGGTCGCAGTGCTGGCCGTGGACGTTCTTCGAGGGCGATTTTTCGTTCAGCGGTCAGTACCACTGCCGGCATCGTCATGGCTACAACTTTCCCGGAACGTCAGGCAAACGGGTACGGTCCGAACCTGCCCCATGCAACGAACACGGCCAGCGCCAGAAGTACGGCATTGACTCCGATATTCATCGCTTCCTTGCGGCGCGCATGAACGCTTGCCGCGCCCAACATCACGAAGGCCAAGCCGACCGCGGCCAACGGGACAAGAATTGGGGCGATGTGAGTGATCGCAGGCACGATCAGCCCCGCCGCGCCGAGCAGCTCAATGACTCCGATCAATCGAATGTTGGTCGGCGTGTAGTCGGCCGCCCAACCTTGACCAGAGCTGACGAGCTTGTCCTTGGGAACGAGTAGCTTCATCAGCCCGCTGCCCGCGAAGCTCGCCGCCAAAACAATCGCGACTATCCACAGCGCTTGATTCATATTGCCCTCCTTGACAGATGGTGATACTCAGTTCTGTTGATGCTGAACCGATTCCAGTTCGCCGAATGCTGTGTTGAGACTGGCGACGTCGTCGTCGCCCAACGACAACGCACCAGCGGCAAGGTTTTCGGTGAGGTGGCCGCGAGTACGCGTCCCGGGGATCAGCAGCACGTTGTCAGCGATCGCCAGCAGCCAGGCGAGAGCGAGCTGGGCCGGCGTCGCACCGTGGTCGGCAGCCACGCGGTTGACCACTGGATTAGTCCGAATGGCGTGATGTTGTTCCTTGGGCCAGCCCAATGGACAGAACGGGACGAACGGGATGCCCCGGGCGGTGCACTCCTTGAGCACTGGCGCCGAAGACCGATCCGCGAGGTTGTACGCGTTCTGTACGCAGACGATGTCGGTGACTTCGAGCGCCATCAGCAACTGCCGGTGAGTGACGTTGCTGACCCCTACACCTGCGATCAGACCTTCGTCCCGCGCGGTCACCAATGCGCCCAGCTGCTCGACGAACCTTTGGGTTGGGCACCTCCTTGTCCAACACGCGCAGGTTCACCGCGGTGAGCTGCTCGACATCGAGCGTCGCAAGGTTTTCCTCGATGCCGGCGCGGAGCTGATCGGGGTCGTCGTACGGCAGGACACCGCCGGAATTGTTGCGTCGCGCAGCAACCTTGCTGACCAGGGCCAACCCGTCGGGGTAGGGGAAGAGTGCTTCGCGGATCAACGAGTTGACCACGCCGGGCCCGTAAAACTGGGCAGTGTCGATGTGATCGACACCGGCGTCGATGGCGGCACGCAAGACCGCGAGCGCTTCTTGAAGATCTCGGGGCGGACCGTAGACGCCGTCGCCGGCCAATTGCATCGCTGCGTACCCCGCGCGCGACACCGTTTTGTCGGCCAGGCGATAGCGATCGCCCGTCGTCGTGTTCATCGTCGGTGCCTTCCGCAGCGATTGCCGGCGTCGACGCCGTTATCGCGCGCCGACGGGATCCGCAGCCTGTGCGAATCGAACCGTAACATTCAATTACATGACATATCAAGTTATTCCCAAACCACGATGTCAGGACTAGAGGCGTTTCAGTCGGCGTAGGCGATGTGCCATGACGCGTTGGGTCGCTGCCGCATCCGGGGCGGCCATTTCGAAGCCATGGGGGAGGCCCGGAACGACGTGCAGTTCGGTGGGAATCCCAGCGGCCATGAGTCGGCGTGCGTACTCGATGTTCTCGTCGCGCAAGATGTCGAGATCGCCGACATCGACGTAGGTCTCAGGAAGGCCGGAAAGATCGGTCGCTCGCGCGGGCGCCGCGTACGGGGACACGTCGTCGCCGCGCCACGCCGCACCGAGCAGCGCGCCCCAGCCGGTCTGATTGTCGTCGTAGCCGAAGACGAGATATTCCGGCGGCAACTGCGGATCGGGCCCGACGGTTCGGTCGTCGAGCATCGCATAAATCAGCAACTGCTGCGCCAGGGCGGGACCGCCTCGATCACGGGCCATCAACGCAACGCCGGCCGCGAGTCCACCGCCGGCGCTTTCCCCCATCACCGCAATACGTTTCGGGTCCACGTCGAGTTCGCTGGCGCTGTTGGCGAGCCAGCACAGCGCTGCGTAGCAGTCGTCAACGGGAGTGGGATGAGGGTGCTCGGGCGCGACCCGGTAGTCGACCAACAGCATTGGCACACCGCTGCGTTTGGTGTACTCGCGCATCATGTCGTCGTAAATGGGTAATGGCGGCACGTGAAGCCGCCACCGTGCAAGTACAGAACCGCGCTTCCAGGCGGATCGACCGTCGTGTTCGTGTACCAAGACACCCTTAACTCGGCGCCGTCGCCCGCCGCGGTCACGACGTCGGTGCGATCGATTCCCGACATGGGCTGGCGCGACGCCGCGACTGCAGCCATTCCCGCGGTGAGGTTCTTGCGGCGACTTTCGACATCGCCGACAGGCGGGCCCGGCTCTCCGATTGGGCCCGATCTGCGCAACCTGGCGAAAACCTCAGGATCCATCCGCAGCGGCATCGGTGACGCCTAGCCGTTATGTTCGTTCAACGCGGCGGATCAGTCAGCACGGTGTAGAGCTCAGCGATGGTGTCGACGATGACGTGCCTCCTGACGAGTCTGTCGCGTACGGTCACAATAATCCATGTGAATGACATGTCGATTGTTCCCTGCTTTATGACTGTCGATATTGGGGCTAGGCCGAACAACTTTACTGCTGATCCACTATGAGCAGGCGCATGAAATATCACGTACACTGCGCTCGATGCCGCCCGCAGGCCGAACGACAAGGAGTCAACATGGCGGGAAGCGCGGTCGACACGGTGACCGAACTGCTGCAGAATCTCGGCAATCCCGAGGTCGTTCGGCGCCTCGTCGCCGCCGACGCCGTCTACGTCTCGCTAAACCAAGACAACCCCGAGCTCAAGCAGATCCTGCCGTGGACGGGCACCCACCACGGTCCCTCGTCGTTCACCGATGCGCTCGGCATGATGTTCACCTGGTGGGCCAATGAACTCTTCGAGGCGACAGACATAGTCGGCGACGACGACCGAGCAGCGGTATTCGGCACCTTCCGGTACCGCTCACACACCCTCGACAAGGTAGTAACGTCACCGTTCGCGATTCTCGTCCGCGTCTCCGGCGGTTTGATTACCTACCTTCAATTCATGGAAGACACGTACGCCACCGCGGCAAGCTTCCGCTCCGCTGGATCATGGACCATCCACGGCGACCCCGCTGGCCGGCCGATAGAGGTTCCTAGCAGCTGACCAAAATTGTGTTACGCAGCGGATAGTCGCGCGTCAGTGATCCCGTAGGGCCCGTCGGTGTCGAACGTGGCCCGGGTGGCGGCGACGTGCTCTTCAACGGTCATTGGCTTGGATCCGCCGATCACCTCGACGAGGTTGTTCATGCCGGAGAAGACGCCGTCGCGGTAGTCCTGTGTCACGTTGCTGAGGTGCTGCACGATGTGGGGAGCCCCGCCCGCGGCCGTCAGTCCCGCAGCGAACGTCGGGATCTCGATCGGCTGGTAGCGGACCGAAATGCCCAGCACGTCGCCAATTTTCGCGGCGATGGAGTGCCAATCGAGCTCGTCGGCACCGAACAGCGGATAGATCTGACGGTCGTGCGGATCGGGGTTTTGCAGAATCGCCGCAATGACTTTGGCTTGATCCGCCGCGGCGATGGGGGCGTGGCGGACATCGGCGAGGGGCAGCCGATAGAGGCCTTCGTCGCCGTCGCGGACCCAGAACGCGTTCAGCCATTCCATGAAGAAGGTGGGTCGCAGATGTGTGGTGACAAGCGCCGTGCGATCCAGTAGCCGCTCGGCGATCCAATGTTGCCGGGCGGCATTGCTTTTGGCTTCGCGGCGCGCCGAGATTTGCGACATGTTGACGACCGCGTGCACACCGGCCTCACTGGCCGCCTGCGCGAAGTTTGCTGTGGCCTCAATCAACCCCGGGGTGATCGGGTAGTTGAAGTAGGCCGCGGTCACCCCGGCCATTGCGGCGCTAACGGATGGAAAATCCAGCAGATCGCCCTGAACGACTTCGGCGCCCTGTTCGGCTAGCCGCTCGGCGCGGTCGTCCAGGGTGTGCGCCAATGCGCGGACGCTACGCCCATGTTCACGCAACAGGCGGACGGTGTGGGCTCCGGTCTTGCCGGTAGCCCCGGTGATCAGAAATAAGTCGTTCGTGGTGGTCATCGTTGTCGCCCTTCGCGGTCGCAGGTGTTCAGTGCTGACCTCCCGGGCAACGCAGGGAAACTGATCGGTATTCCGAGAAAAGCTGGAAAAGCGAATATTTAGTAGTAATAAAACTGATCGGTATACTGGCGGCATTATGGACGATCAGCAGACCATTCCGGCGGTGAGCAGCGCCAACGCGCGAGAACGGATCCTGTCCGTCGCCGGATCGCTTTTCTACTGCGAAGGCATTCACGCGACGGGGGTGGAACGCATCGCAGAAGAGGCACACGCGTCAAAGCGCACGATGTACCAGCACTTCCCGAGCAAGACGCAGCTGGTGGAGGAGTACCTGCGCCGCATCCACGACACCGGAGGGATGCCCAACGAGAAGGCGCTCGACAGGGTCGGGGCAAGCCCGCGCAACCGCCTCTTAGCGATCTTCGACAGCCCGCCAACCAATCGTTTCCGTGGCTGCCCTTTCCACAACGCGGCCGTCGAGGCGGCTGACCACATGCCCGGTGTTCACGAGGTGGTTCACGAACACAAGCTGCAATTCATTACCCGGCTCACCGAGGTGGCGGCGGAAGCCGACGCGAAAGACCCGTACCAGTTGGGCCATCACATGGCAGTGCTGTTCGAGGGCGCCACGGCGCTGGCCACCTCACTCAACGACACCGCTCCGCTACTTCATGCGCGATCCGCGGCGGAGATCCTGATCGACGCGGCCGTCAGGCGGCGCGCGCCGTCCAGGTGAAGCTGTGCATATCGGGAATCTTTGCCGTCAGCGCGGACGCTACGGCGCGACCGATCTGATCGGCCGCGGCGAGCCGAATCTCGGGGTCGAGGAAACCTTCCACCTCGACGCGCAGGGTCCGCCCGGTCCAGCGGGCCCGGGCATGCGCATGCTGGACACCGGGCACCGCGCTGGCGGTGGTTTCGGCGGTCGTGATGATCTCCGGGTCGACGCCGTCGAGCAGCCGGTGACCGATATCAGCGGTCACCTCCCAGCCGACGTGGCAGATGAATCCGGTGACGACGATGCCCGCGACCGCGTCAGCCCAGGCCCAGCCAAGCGCCACGCCGATCAGCCCGAGCATCGCCCCGGCCGACGACAACGCATCCAGCCACGAGTGCTTGGCGTCGGCCACCATAGTCGCCGAGCGGATCCGTCGGCCCACCGTCAGTTTGTAGCGCGCGACGAGCTGATTGCCTGCGATGCCCACCGCCGCGGCGGCGATGCCCCAGCCCACGTGAGTCGTACCGCCGTGCCGAAGCAGCTTGTTGACGCTTTCAAAACCCGCGACCAGAGCGCTGCCCCAAATCACCAGTGCCACACCGATTCCGGCGAGGTCTTCGGCGCGTTCGTAGCCGTAGGGATAACGCTCGGTGGGCAGCCGGCGCGACGCCCGGAATCCGACGAACACCAGGGCGCTGGTCGAGACATCCGACAAGTTGTGCAGCGCATCGCCCAGCAGCGCTACCGACCCCGATACCAGCGCGATCGCCAGCTCGACGAGTCCGGTCAGTGCCAGCCCGACGGCGCTGACCGCGACGGCGCGGTTGGCCTGCCGACGTTCGCCCGCATCGTCGAAGGCAGTGTCGAGTGGAAAACTTGTCGCGGGGTCACGGACTCCATTGATCAGATGCATACCGCCAAGGATGCCCGCCGGCGGCGCAATAACAAAGAGGGCGCGGCCCTCACCATCGCACCGGCAGCCGCAGCAGCCCTCGCGTCATGAACGCGCTCCTGAACCGCAACTCGTCGCGGGGGACACCCAGTGACAGAGCGGGAAAGCGTGCCAGCAGCGCGGGAAGGGCGATGCCGGCCTCCAGCCGGCCCAGCGCCGCGCCCACGCAGAAATGCGGACCGTAGCCGAATGAGACGTGATCGAGATCGGTGCGCGCGATCTCGAACCCGTCCGGGTCGGCGAAGACCGCCGGGTCGCGGTTGGCCGCCGAAATAAGCGGTAGCACAGGGTCACCCGAAGGGATCGCCACACCGGCGATCTCGACATCCTCGGTGGGAAAACGCCAGACCACCGAGGTCGACGGGCTGTCGTAACGCAGCATCTCCTCCAGTGCCGACCCGATGAGGTCGGGCTGACGGCGCAGCTTTGGCTTCAACGGTTCGTATTCGTCGTGCGCCATTCGGTCGTCATATGGGTATCGCTCACGCCAGGTCTCGATGTGGTTGCCGTCCTGATCGAGCAGGACCGGATCGTCGTCGTCCTCATCGTCGACGGTGTATCCGTGTTCGGGCCTCGAAAGGGTTTCCAAATCTATTTCAGGCATAATCCGCCGAGCCTTCCTTTGGGTCGAAGTTGATTGCGCTTGACCTCAAGTTCGGTTGAGGTCATAGCGTCAGCGCCATGACACAACAACCGCCCGCCGGATCGGCGACCGGCTGGCCTGAAGATTTGGCCTTGATCGGTGCGATCCGATTCGCTCGCCGCTCGGCACATTTCGAGTCAACCGTGCAGTTTTACCGCGACGTCGTCGGACTGCCGCTGTGTGCCACGTTCGGGGATAGCTATGGCAGCACCGGCGCAATATTCGGGCTGCCCGGATCCGCGTTGACGTTCGAGATCGTCAAGGCCGATGAACCCGTCGCTGTCGACGCCCACGAACAACTGTGCCTGTACTTCCCCGATGCGACGGCACAACAGCAAGCGGCGGCAAGGCTTTCCGACGCGGGCATACCACCCGTCGAGTCCCATCCGTATTGGGCGGCGACCGGAGCGGTTACCTACCGCGATCCGGACGGCCGCGAAGTCGTGTTCGCGCCGTTCATCTTCGGGGCCAACAAACCCGCCGAAAGTAACGCCTCGGGCGAGCATTGGAGTATCACCGGGTTGTAGTGCCGCGCCGGCCGGTGATGCCCACGTAAATCGCGATGAGAACGACCGCGGCGATAATGCCGACGAGAAAGGCGGTGAGTTCGAATTTGCCTTGATTGGCCGTGGATATCAGCCGGTAGGTGACCCACGATCCGATGAACGACCCGATCGCGCCGAGCAGGATCGTCATGATGACGCCGATGTTCTGTCGGCCGGGCAGAATCAGCCGGGCCAGCGCACCGACAATGAGCCCGACAAAGATCGCACCGACAATTGTTCCGATCATTCGGATCGGTTACCCATTGCCGCCGATTGCACGCACGGTCTAGACAGCGGAAGGCCACCGGGGCTCCGCCCACCGGTGGCCGTCCTCTGTGCTGGCTTGTTGTGGCTTACTTCTTGAAGGCGTCCTTGACCTTCTCGCCCGCGTCCTTCAGGCTGGACTTCGCCTGGTCAAGCTTTCCCTCGGTCTTGGTGTGGTCGTCACCGGTGGCTTTGCCGACGGCCTCTTTGGCCTTGCCTGCGGCGTCGTCGATTTTGTTGCTCACCTTGTCGTGGGTTCCCATGCGTTCCAACTCCCTCTTCATGTTTTTGTTTCTGCTTCGCGCGGTGGTGACTACCCGGCCCGAGAGCCGGTCAAACCAGATGTGGGACATTGACACGATGCGGATCGCGATCCTCGACGACTACCAGAATGTCGCGTTGAGCATGGCCGACTGGTCGGAAGTGGCGGCGCACGCAGACATCTCCGTCTTCACCGATCACCTCGCCGATCAGGACGCCGTCGTGCAGCGGCTGGCGCCGTTCGACGTCGTGTGCGTGATGCGCGAGCGAACACCGTTGCCGCGTAACGTGATCGAGCAACTGCCACGGCTGAAGATGATCGCCTCGACCGGGCCGTTCAACGCTTCCATCGACGTCGCGGCCGCCAAGGAACGCGGCATCTACGTCAGCACAACCGGCGGCTACGTCGAGTCGACGGTCGAACTGACCTGGGCGCTGATCCTTGCCACCGCCCGCCGGATCGTCGACGAATCCCTATCGGTGCGCGACGGTGGATGGCAGACGACGGTGGGGCATCAGCTGGGTGGCTCGGTGCTGGGAGTGCTGGGCCTCGGGCGAATCGGCAGCCGGGTGGCGCGGGTCGGGACGGCGTTCGGCATGGACGTCATCGCGTGGAGCACCAACTTGACTCCGGAGGCCGCCGAACAATCCGGGGCGACTTATGTGTCGAAAGACGAGTTGTTCAGCCGAGCCGACGTCCTGACCATCCATCTGGTGCTCAGCGAGCGCACCCGCGGTCTGGTCGGCGCGGCAGAATTGGGACTGATGAAACCGACGGCGTTGCTAGTCAACACATCCCGCGGCCCGATCGTCGACGAGACAGCTCTCATCGACGCGCTGCGGTCGGGCCGGCTTGGCGGCGCAGGTCTGGACGTGTTCGACACCGAGCCGTTGCCGATCGCGCACCCGCTGCGTTCGCTGGACACCGTGGTCGCCACCCCGCACATCGGCTATGTCGCCGACCGCGTCTACCGCGTCTTCTATGGCGAGGCCGCCGCCAAGATCGCCCGCTGGCTTAGCGGAAGCAGCGACCGCTGACTTCGGTACGCCTGGACCACCACCTGTCAAACAGAGCGAGCACCAGTGGCACCATCGCGGCGAGTGCCCAGCCCAGCAGGATGTCGACCACGTAGTGCTCGGCGGAGTACACCAGCACGAAGGCCATCGCCAGCGGGTAAGCCACCAGCAGCGGACGCCACCCCGCCCTGACCCGGCGCCATAGGAAGACCGAGATCATCGCGGTCAATGCGGCATGCAGGGAGGGAATCGCTGCGACCAGATTTACGCTGGCCTGTCCGGAGTTGACCAGTGCTCCGGCCGACTGCAGGTGCAGCGTTCCCCAGCCGCGCGTGGAGATGCGCTCGATGAAATGGTGTGCACCCGGCTGGCTTCTGTGCATGCTGCCCAGCAGCCCGCCGTGCGGGACACCTGCGGCGCTTCTGAACATGCAGCGTGGGTTGGACGGCCCGCCGGCGACGTTGGCGGGGGTGCAGCGAGCGGCTGCCCACGGCGGCGCGGCGGGCAGGACAACGTAGACGACCAGCGCGGCGAACGACAGCAGGACGAACCGCCGGACAAACGCCGCCCAGTCGCTGCGGTTGTGCAGCCAGAGCACTCCGGCGACGACGTAGGGCAGGACGAAAAACGACATGTAGATGCCGCTGATGATCACCTCCCACCACGGCGGTTGCGGCATCTTGATGCGCTCCTGCAACCACACGGTCGGGACAGTGCCGAAGAACAACCATCGGTCTGCCTGAGCCTGGAAATGCCAAAGGGTAGGCGCTCCGATCAGCGTTGCCGCCCCTCGGCTGAGGTCGTACACCAGCAACACAAGCGCGAACGGGAGCCAGTCGCACACGACGGCGAACACCTTGTGGCCCCAACCGATGCTGGCGGCAATGAGCCCGGTGGCGATGTAGACCAGCAGCAGTTCGCGGTTGAATGCGAGCCCGTCGGTCAGGGTTCGGTAGGCCACGACAAGGACCCAAACGGTGATCGCCGCCCGCCGGGTCAGCGTCAGCCGATACTGCCGCGTTGTCGCAGCGTAAGCCCGTTCGGCGGCCCCGACCGGCACCGGAGCACGATGCGGCCGCCGAAGCGGTGCTGACTGCCGTTCGCGCGCCAACACCTGAACTTTTCGGCCGGTCGTGACTGACACCAAAGCGGACTCCCGTCGACGACAAGATGCATTCCCCCGTACATCTTGCCGTAACCTTTGTTCGCCGAGGTTTAACCTTCGCAAAGACGCGCGCTGTCATCGCACGTCGCAGGGCGCTTTTTTGTCAGCAGCTTTATCAGCAGCACCGCGCGCCGGGCTCGGCGCGGTATCGCTCCCGCCAGTAGTCCCGTTCGGACAGCACCGGTTCGCCCGGGTGCGTGCGCCGGCGGTAGTCGAGGTAGCGGCGGTAGTGGGTGTCGCCCATCACGGTGCCCCAGTACCAGGAGATCGCGCGGGCGATGCGGCGCAACCGGCTTACCCCGACGGCGTCGCGGGCAGGGCGTCCCATTGCCGTTGCACCTCCCGCTCCGCCACAGTCGGGATCATGCCGGAGGGTGCGAACATCCTTGACGGCACTGGGTCGTCTTCGGTCAGCGGTAAGCCGTGGCCGCGAATTGTCTTGAGCGTCACGATAATCGCGGCAGCAAGCACGATGATCACGACGCTGGCAAAGATGATCGACAGCGTGCCCTGGATAAAGGTGTTTCTGATGACGTCGTTCAGTTGGTCGGGCGTCTTCGCCGAGCCGAACGCTGTCTTACCGGCCGCCTTGGCAGCGGCGTAGCGGGAATGCTGAGTCCAGTAGCCCAGGTTGGGATCTGAC
>Ga0209040_10002640_pt1 | contig 13941 bp, 11 predicted proteins | sample BogFormECP12_OM3_FD_188240 | JGI IMG/M metagenome (GOLD analysis project Ga0209040, IMG submission 188240) | Bog forest soil microbial communities from Calvert Island, British Columbia, Canada - ECP12_OM3 (SPAdes) (version 2) | ecosystem: Environmental > Aquatic > Freshwater > Wetlands > Bog ...
CGACTCGACCGTGACCGTGTCAACCGGATTCTTGCAGCCCGTTAGAACACCGGCCGACCATTCATCGAGGCGAAATTAATCGGGGTTGAGCAGATACCCCAGACTGGATGCGCCGCCGATCAGATGCGATGGCGATCGCCGCGTGGCTTGGGCAGAGCCAGCAACAGTCACGACCAGAGGAGGCGGAAGCGGGAAGGGTATTGGCAGAACTGATTCGGACCGAGCGCTTTCAGCCCGGCTGAGGCGTACACAGTGCACTGCGAGGTTCGATGACGGCCGAATCCACTCCGCCCCTCCTCCGCCGGTTCTCCTCTCGCCGGGAACGACTGGACCACATCTTCCTGCGGGATCGGCTTCGCGACGCCGTCAGCTATGATCGGATCGCCGGCTACTTCCGAAGTTCGATCTTCGAGGTGGCGGCCGAGGAAATCGCACGGATCGACCGGGTCAGGATCGTCTGCAATTCGGATCTCGATCCAGACGACCTGCGGACATCCCAGGCGATCCGCGAACAGTCACTGGTGGCGCGCTGGTGGGAAGGTGGACGCGGCGAACTGCCGTTGGAGCTCGAAAGCCTGTTGCACCGGACACGGTACCGCAAACTGGCCGAGCTTCTCTCGGCGCGCGACGCCAATGGCGAAGCGAAGGTGCAGATCCGGGTCGTCGACCGGACGACCGCGCCGCTGGTGCATGGCAAGGCTGGGATCATTACGGCGCGGAGCGGTGCCAAGACCTGCTTCATGGGTTCAGTCAACGAAACGCTCGATGCCTGGCAGAAGCACTACGAGATTTTATGGGAAGACACCTCGGACGGGGGCATCGCCTGGACCCAGGAGGAGTTCGACTTCCTCTGGACCAAGGCGGTGCCATTGCCGCAGGCGATCATCCGCGAGGTCGAACGGTGTGCCGAGCGCGAAGAAATCGATGTACCGGACTGCACTGCGTGGCAGTTGCCGGCTGCAGCGATGGCGGAGGCGCCGATTGTTCGCGCCGGCGAGGGATTGCAGCCGTGGCAAAAGGCGTTCGTCGCGGAGTTTCTTCGACATCGGGACTGGTATGGGAAGGCGCGACTGCTGCTCGCCGATGAGGTTGGCGTGGGGAAGACGCTGTCGCTCGCGACATCGGCCTTGGTTGCCAGCCTGCTGGGGGACGGCCCGGCGCTGATCCTCGCCCCGGCGCAACTCTGCGAGCAGTGGCAGACGGAGCTGAAAGACCGGCTGGGAATTCCCTCGGCACGTTGGTTATCCGCCCGTAAGGACTGGGTTGATCAGGACGGCAATTTCATTCGTGGCGGCGGACCGGAGGGGGTGGGACGCTGCCCGTGCCGTATCGCCATCATCTCGACGGGGCTGATCTTCCAACGAGCGCCAGAAAGCGAAGTTCTGCTGCGCCGCCGCGCGGCCCGAGGCGAATCTCCGTTCGGAACGTTGATACTCGACGAGGCGCATCGCGCACGGATGCAGTCTGACAGCAGCGGCGACCGCATTGCGAACAACCTGCTGAGCTTTATGACCCGGGCGGCGGCCAAGGCGCGTCATGTTCTGCTCGGCACCGCAACCCCGATTCAAACGGACATTCGCGAGCTGTGGGATCTGTTGGAGATCCTCGATGCTGGCGCTGGCCATGTTCTCGGGCCACCGCTCAGCCCATGGCGCCGACTGCCGGACGCGGTGGACATTGTTGCCGGGCGCCATCGGCCAAGGAGTATTGCCGAAGGTTGGGAATGGCTGCGACACGCGATCCCCAGCCGGCGTGAGCGGGACCCCATCTTCGGCATGCTACGACAGGATATGAGCCTTGACGATGCGACCTCCACGACAGACCGCGCCTGGACTGCACTCGACCCGGGCATGGTGCGCGAGGAACTCGAGGACAGGCTGTTGCATGATCGGGATGGGCTTGGCTTTCTGCAGGCGAACAATCCTGTAGTGCGCCACACGATCCTTCGCCGCCGGAGGGATTTGGAACAGGCGGGGTTGCTGAGACCCGTCGCCGTCGATCTGTTCCCGAACGACAAGGAGAGCGATCGACAGACCAGCGCATTTTTTGCTGACGGCAGCAAAGGTGTTGCCACGTCGCCGCAGTTGGAGCAAGCGCTCGCAGCGGCGGAGCGCTTCTGCGTAGCTCTCGGCGCGCGCAAGCGCGGTGCCGGCTACATCAAGAGCCTGCTGCAGCAACGTATCTGCTCGTCGGCGGCATCGGGGTTGGCGACATCCCGCGTGTTGCTGGGAGAACCGGTGTCGCGTCCCGACGCCGGCGGCCGACCTCCAGAGGCCGCCCGCTTCGAGCGCCTCCGGGCGGCACATTCGATGCGTGAGGACGACAACGAGGAGTTGCTGCCTGACCAGCTTGCGGCGCTTGGCACTGACATGGGCGAGGAGCGCGAAGAGCTACGGGAAGCCATCGCGCTGCTGGAGGACATCGTCGCTCAACCACGGAATAGTCCGGCAGCTGATCCGAAATGGCGTGTCCTGCGGCACTTCCTCATCGAGCGCGACTGGCTCCGCCATGGCACCATTGTTTTCAGCCAGTTCTTCGACACTGTGTTCTGGGCTGCGACCTCCCTGGCGACGGAGCTTCCGACAACGCCGGTTGCAGTCTACGCAGGTGCCGGCCGCTCGGGAGTCTTCCGCGAGGGGCAGTTCGTTGCCTGTCCGCGCGACGATATCAAGCGGGCCGTTCGGGAAGGCGCCATCCGTCTCCTCGTCGCTACGGATGCGGCTTGCGAAGGCCTCAACCTCCAGACCCTCGGCACGCTGATCAACATTGACCTGCCGTGGAATCCATCACGCCTTGAGCAACGAATCGGGCGTATCAAGCGGTTCGGGCAACGACGTGAGACAGTCGACGTGCTGAACATGGTTTACACCGGCACCCGCGACGAGGTCGTCTACGATCGACTGTCGAGCAGAATGCGTGACCGCTTCGATCTATTCGGCCAGCTTCCGGATGTGATCGAGGACAATTGGATTGACGACGCTGCCGCACTGGACCGTGAACTCGACACCTTCAGCGAGAAGCGGCGCGCCGCTAACGCGTTCTCGCTCCGATGGGGAGGAACAGCAACCGGTACGGAGCTGACCGATGAGGAGCGGGCTTGGCAGGCCGGGTGGGAATCATGTTCGCGCGTCATTTCACGGCGCGATGTGTCGCAGCGGATGGCCGAAGGATGGTGAACGCTGGAAGACCGATGCACGGCCAGGCGCGGATGTGTTTGGATCGACGATGGGCCTCCTTACCGCAGCGGCAGTATCCCGGTTGTTTCAACCTTCGCAGACGTTCCGGCACCGGCACTGTTCTGCATCAACGTCGTCGTGCTGCTCCGCCGGCCCAGAAGTTCATCAACACCGCGCGCGGTGTGATAGATCCCCACCACGCCAAGCAGCGCGGCGAAAGACCAGTCGATCACTCTGCCGTCGATCTCCGGCTGTCCTGACGGCGAGAGATACACCACCACGATCATCACCATGCAGAAGACGACCACGCAGCAGGCCTGGATGCGGCGGTCCCCGAAGTTCGGCGGTTCCCAGAACCAGTCGAACAATGGCCTTATCCAGCCGCCAGGTCTCGGCGTGTCGCCCATGCGAACCTCTCACATCGCGATCCACAGGAAAGGCCGGCTGAGCGGCGCGTGCGTGATCTTGGCGAACACCTCGGCCGCGATGATCGTCAGCACCGCTTGCGTCGTCACGCCGGACACCGAGCCGAACACCTCGCTCGCAACCTGTGTCAGTTGCGCCGCGCCACCGCTCTGCCCGAACGCTTCGACGCCGATCTGCGTGAGTTGCACGGCCGGCAGGCCCGCAGCCCAGGCTTCGACGCCGATCTGGGTGGGGATGGCATAGGAGGTCGGGGTGGCGCCGGCGGTGAAGCCGGAGGTGAACCCGGTAGGCACCGCGCCGACGAACGCGGGGTCGCCGAAGTTCGCGGCGATCCGGTCGTTGACGTGCAAAACGAGGAGGTCGGCCCTGAAGGACAGCAATGGGTGGAAAGCTGCCGTTCGACGGGCCTAGCACTCTGACTAGGACTGGTATCAGCCGGCTCGACGCTTGGTGCGTAATTCAGGAAAAACGCACCAACTCGGAATACCTCAACCGCCCGAAATAATAGTGCGCGAGGGCTTCCGGCGACTTTCCATACTGCCGCTTGCGTGGCTCTTCACCTGACATCCCTATCTTGGCCACGTTCACCAACGCCCCTTGCGCCGGTTCCATGCATAGAGCAGATCGGCAAAGCGATCGTAGACAACGCGCGTGATCGGACGGACAACAGGATTGCCGGCAAGCGTCGCGAGCCAGCCTTCGCCGGGTGTGAGCCGCCAGACCGCGATCGCGACATCGGCTCCGATCAGTAGATGGCCGGAGCCGTCGGTCGCATGCAATCGCCGGCGGATGTCCTCCAGCGAAACGCCGTATGTCGCGAGCGCATCCGGTTCGAGATTAATATCGCGGAACGCAATCGTTCCCCTCTGCGCTGCGGCAAGCAGCCTATTGCACTGGCGATTGATGCCCGCAGCACACACCGGGCACCGCGTGTTATACCAGACGACAAGCGGAGGTTCGGGCATCGGTTAAGCCATTCCCCATTGGTAGCTCCCCGCAGCATCGGCTGGTGTCAGGCAGAAGCAACTTTCGGATCGGTCGACAGGATCGAACACTGGATGGATGACCACCATGAGCCTCGGGCGAGAACGTTGTCACGCAGCACGCCCTCTTCGCGCATTCCAAGCTTGGCCATGATCCGGCGAGAGGCGTGGTTCTCTATACGGCACTGCGCGTAGACACGGTGCAGCCCCAACCCATCAAAAGCGAATTGGAGCATCGCCATGCCGATCTCAGTCGCAAGTCCCTGGCCGATCCGATCTGAACTAATGCCCCACCCAATTTCGGCCTGCCGCCAGCGGGTGCTGCGGACGTGAAGGATTGCTTCCCCTATGACCTCCCCCGAATGTTTGTCAGTGGCCGCCATAAAATAGTCGGTGCGAGGCTCTTTTGCTTGATCAAGGAGGCAGCCATTCACCATACCGGTGATCGAGTCGGTGGTCGGTGGTTCGATCGGCAGGTCACGCCAGTATTGTTCCCGCTGCATATACCCAAGGAAGGCGGCTACATCTGATGTGCGCGCGTCCCGGATAACCAGGCGAGGCGTTTCCAACGATGTTATGAGCATCTCGAATCCTACGACAGCGTCCGCGCCGAACCGCCGCCATCGCACTTCTCTTACTTTCACTTCAGCATTTATGCAATCGCCCCTCGCCGCGCGGCAAAATCAATTACTTGGGCGCCGCACAAGTCCGGTGCGAATGTCCGCAAAGGTGGAAAGCCGACACGGCCGCGCCTCAGTACCTTGCGCGTGGTTTCACCAAGTGGACCGCAACCCCGCCGTTGAGCTCCTGCTCCCTCTCCAATCGGTAACCGAGCGCCTCGTAGAGGCGGATACTCTGGGTGAAAAGCTTATTGGTGTAGAGGCGCATACCCGCCAACTGCAAAGACGCGGCCAGTTCCTCCGCTAACTTCATGAGCCGCGTTCCAAAGCCACGGCCCTGAAAGGCTGGAAGCACCGCGACATTCTCGATCAGAAGATAATCACCTTCGGGCACGGTTTCGATCAATGCGACCAGACGACTGTCGACGTAGAGGAGATCAAAACGATGCTTCCTGACCGCATCCGCGTAGTCGACCCGCATCGGCAGAGGCTCACGACCGGTCAAGCCCACCCATTTCGCGTAAGCCTCTCGGGTGAGAGCCCGGATCGCATCGGCATCTTCCGCGTGAGCGACTCTCAAGCTGATAACCTCGTTCATGCCTCTGCGTCCGCGCAATCGTGACCAACACCGAACCTACCAAGGATCAGCAAGGTCAGCCATGGGGTCGATCCACCCCGTTCGCCGGAGCAGCGTGAACGGCAGGGAAGGGTGGAAACAAGACATTCCGCGCTGCTGTGGCGTTATCAGGACGGACTTGTCGGTTCGCCTTTGGACTTGTGCGACCTTCGCTGTTCCGATCGCGGCGGACGTGGCAATATTGCGCAGGCAAAGCTGGGGGAAGGATCCATGCCAAGAGGCGTGCCGTAACATTGCCGAGAATGGAGCGCCGGCTGGCGGCAGTGCTGGCGGCCGATGTCGCCAGCTACAGCCTGCTTATGGGCGTCGACGAGGTCGGCACGCTTAACGCGCTGAAAGAGCACCGGCGCGAGCGCATCGATCCCGCCATTGCTCGCCACAATGGACGGATAGTCAAGACAACGGGCGACGGGCTGCTGGCGGAGTTCGCCAGCGTCGTTGATGCCGTGGGCGGCGCGGTGGCGATCCAGCGCGCCATGCTGGCGTTCAACGCAGGAATTCACACGGACCGTCGGATCGTCCTGCGCATCGGCATCAACGTCGGCGACATCATCATTGATGGCGGCGATATTTTCGGCGACGGCGTGAACGTCGCCGCCCGGCTGGAGGCGTTATGCGAGCCTGGTGGGGTGTGCATCTCGCGCTATGCCAACGAGCAGGTGCGCGACAAGCTTTCGCTGGGCTTCGCCGACCTTGGCGAGCAGACAGTGAAGAACATTGCCCGCGCCGTCGGCGTGTTTGGGCTCGCTGCGAAGGACATCGCCGCTCTGCCCGAGGAGGCGCTGCCGGAGCCTGAGCCGCCCGAATTGCGCACTCCGCTGGCGCCAACGCGCCGCCGCCCTGCCGGAGCGATGGTCGCTGGCGGGCTCGCCATAGCGGCAATGCTTGCCGCTGGCGGGTGGTGGACGCTGCGCGGCAGGACTGCGCCGCCGGTTGCAGCCGTGGTGGCGCCGGCGCCACCACGTCCCGTCGCCTACTCCCCGCAGGACCGGCGTCAATCGGTCATCGTGCTGCCCTTCGAGAACAGCAGCGGGGACCCCGCACAGGATAACTTCGCCGCCACGATTACCCGGGATGTGCACGACCGCATCGCGGACGACACCACTAAGCCGCTCATCCCCGCGGCGGCGGCGTCCGCATATCGGGGCAAGACGCTCGACCTGCATGCGATTGGGCGCGAACACGACGTGCATTTTGCGCTTACGGGCAATGCCCGCCGGCAGGACGGGCGCCTAATCGTGTCGGCAATCCTGTACGAAACTGCTGACGTACGGCCGGTGTGGTCACAGCGGTTCGACCGTCCGGATAGCCCCGATGCGCTGGACAGCATTATCACGGACATAACCGTCAGCGTCGATCAGGCAGCAATGGACGCGGAGGTCAAGCGTGCCACACGCGATGATCCGGACAACCTGGACAAGCGTGATCTCATGTTCGCAGCGAGGGCAACTTCCCTGGCACCGACGTCCAAGGCAAACCTTCTGGCGAGGATCGCGCTTAATGAGCGGTCGCTGGCCCTCGACCCCAACTATTTCTGGGCGTTGCGGGACAAGGCGCGCAATCTTGCAATCCTCGTGCTCGACGGCTTTTCGTCCGACCGCGAGGCTGATCTGGAGCGCGCAAGGAAGGCTGCGGACCGGGCGCTTCAGCTCGCGCCCAACGATATCAGAGTGCTGAGGGACAAAGCGATTGTGCTGCGCGCCAAAGGCGATCTGGATGAGGCTGCGGCGCTACTGCGCAAAGTGATCGAGCTTGCCCCGCAGTGGGGGTGGGCACATCGCGATCTCGGTCAGATCCTGCTGATGCAAGGGCACTACAAGGAGGCTCTGGAGAAGCTCGTGAGTGCCAAGCGGCTCGTCTCGGTCACGGGAGCCGATCCCGTTGCGTTCATCGACATGACTCTTGCCATGGGATTGCTGGCGAACGATCGCTTCGCCGAAGCTATTGAACAGGCGCGGCTGGCAATCGCGGAAATGCCCCCCGAGACCGGCCGCACCGGGGAATCCGCTTGGTTGACGCTGATCGCAGCCGAAAGCGCCAATGGGCAGGACGCGGAGGCGCGTGCGGATTTGCAGAAGTTCCTCGCCACGCCGCGGACCTGGCGCACCATGGCCGAGATCCAGAAGGTGGACTACTTTGCCGCCAATCACAAATTGCTCGACGGCCTACGCCGCGCTGGGATGCCTGTAGAGTAGCGGCGTCGCTAGGATGCTCAGACAAGCCTCACACTTGATGTCCTCCGAACGGCCGCGATGGGTCCGAATTGAGCCGTGGGGGCGGCGTCGAGCAACGGCCGTAATGGGTGGATAGCTGCCATTGGCCTACTGGGAAACAGAACGCCGGCATCGACCCTCCGGCCGTTCAGTCCTCGGCAAGTTGCCGCCGGCGGCGCAACCGCAGTCACGACTTTTGCTTGAGACAAGGCTACCTATCGCAATCCAAAGCGTCAGCCGGCCCCGATCACTCAGTGCCGTTGTTGCGTCAGAAGCGGAAGGCCACGCCGACATTCATTCCTTGTGCGAAGAAGTCGGTTGTCCTGAAGATTCTGCTGGGGCTGGTGGTGCTGATGATGTTGCCACCCTGAAGGAACGTCTGACCCTTCGGTATGTTGCGGTTGATCTGGTCGCCGGGCCGGATGACGTTGCTGTCGTACAAGAAGTCGTAGCCGATCGTGACCCGTATCGAGGGTGTTATCTCGTAGCCGAGCTTGATGTTCACTTCCGGAACAACGGCGAAGTGGACCGAGGAGAATTGTCCTTCGTTCGCGGGCTGGGCAAAGACGCCTTCAGGGCCGGAGCGCATCCCTCCTTGGAAGTTGTTGGAGACGAAGCCCCCGCTGACGTTCAGGACCTCGTGACTTGCTCCTATGGCGATGCTCGCTGCCGTCTCTACGGACCAAGGCCCATGCGAGTAGCGTCCCCGCAACCCAAATGCACCGCCGTAAAAGCCGTTCTGTGTCCTGAAGGTGTCGCTCGCGCTGCCGGACTCTCCAGTATACACACCAGACACCCCGGTACTTTCATAGGAAAGATTGAAGTTCTCAGACAGCCGCAGGAAGCGGAAACCCGCCAGTCCGCTGAACTCCCAGGAAGGGGTGCGGTAGAGGCTAGCCACGCCGTTGAGGTCGGCTCCCCAGAGCTCCAGGCTGTTGCTGATCTTTACCCTGCCAGTGAAGACACCCGCGTTGGAGTCGAACCGGTCGGGGTCGGACGGTAGGGACGCCGGCAGCCCGTCTTCCGCGGGAGGAAGACCGCCTGGTCGTCCCCCGGGTGTGTACGGCGTCGTATTGAAGACCGGGATATTGATGATGGGCAGGCCATTCTGGTCGCCTTGTATCTGGAACCCAGCAGTTTGGCTTTGCAGAGCGAAGCCGCTGGCTTCGATCGCGTACCGCCTGGCATCGTCCAAGGTATAACCCAGGGTCAGCCGGCCTCCGGAGAAGCCGGAGAAATCCTGGGTGTCGTTCCCCCCTTTGGCGGGTGCGTGTGGAGCACCGTACAGAATGGTGGAATCCGGCCTGTCGAGAAATCCATGATGTGTCGTCGAGATCGGTCCGGTCGACACGAGAGGGACGGAGAGCGGTGCGTCCTTTACCCACCAATGCAGATATTCGACGCCGCCGTACAAGCGGGATATTGGAGCTGCCGGACGGGCCGCCTCAGTGTCGGTAGCATTTTGGTCTGGGGGGGCGGGCGCGGGTGCGCTGTCCTGCGCCTGCACCGAGTGAGGGCCGATGGCGATCACGAGCCAGCTTGCGATGCCGAGCACGCGAACGCCCGCCTCAGAAAACCCTCCGAAGATCATACGTCCGTTCCCCAAAGAACCAACCGAGCATAAGATGGAAACAGGTGGTCACAAATGGGCCGTATGCCGGCTGGTCCGAAGCGCGCTTGTCGCGCTCGACAAAGACATCGCCGCGGCGGTTATACACATAGTGCTCGGCGGGACCAGCCAACCAAGTCCTCTCCGCGGTGATGACGGATTGCGCGAGAATCGCAGCGCAGCGGCTGTTCCGATGCGAGCGTCACTGCCAGGCGGCCTGGCGCTGCAGTGTCGTTGAAACTGTTCAGCATATTCCCTAAGCTGCCCATACAGACGAATCGCTCGAACAAACAGAATGTAGAGGTGGCCATGGGCGGCGAACGCGTTTGGGGATCGGTGGCTTGCCTCGGGCTCGTTGCGAACCTAGCTTGCTATGTTTCCGGATTTGAGCTGTGCGGTTCTGCCAACGCGCAGACCCAAAGCGGAACCACGGGCACCGTGGACAGTGGACAGAGTGCGGCAGCTTTGCGGTTCTACGGCAGTGTTGAATACCTCAATTGGTGGGTCAAGGACGCGCCGCTCTCGGTTCCACTCGTTTCGACCGGCCCGATAGAAACGACACATCACGGACTGCTCGGACCGCCTGCGGAGAATGGCGCGGATTCGACTGTCCTCTATGGCGCGCCTCACGCGCCAGCCCAGGGTGGTAACGACCGCCAGGGTTTCCCCGGCGCACCGGGTGCGAAATTCACCGCCGGCTACTGGTTCGACGACCAGCAGCGGTTCGCGGTCGAAGGCACCGGGTTCTTCCTGGCGTCACGGTCAGCCGGCTATTCCGCCCGGGGCGATGCAAGCGGCAACCCGATCCTGGGCATCCCTGTGCACAACAGCCTGTCCTACAATATCGGCACCATGATCATCTTTCCCGGCGAAGACAGTCTGCCGTTCTCCCTGCCCGATAATCCAAACCGCGCGCGAGCGAACGGCATCATCACCGGGGGCATCAACATCAAGAATACAGTGACCCTGTGGGGTGCTGACCTGAAGGGCGCGGTGAGCCTGTACCGCGATCCGACTTGGGATCTCTACGGACTGGCTGGCGTTCGTCATGTCAATCTATCCGAGGGTTTCGGCCTGGTCACCGACATCGAAGGCATTACCGGCCCCTACACCGGCCAAACCGGCGTGGCGCACGACTCCTTCAAGACCGGCAACCAGTTCTATGGCGCGACGTTCGGCGTGCGCGGCGGCGTTCACCTCGGCCGATGGTTCGCCGAAGTGACGGCTCAGATCGCGCCGGGCGTCAGCCATGAGACCGTGGACGTCTCGGGCGGCTATACCTCGGTCAACTTCACCCCGCAGACGTCGGGTCCCGAGGGCGTCTTCGCGCAGCCTGCCAACGAGGGGCGGCGGACGTCGAACAGATTCGCATTCACCACCGACACTGAACTGAAGATTGGCTACGAAATAAGTCAGAACGTTCGCCTCACGCTTGCTTACGAGCATCTCTACTACAGCAATGTCGTGCGCCCGACCGATCAGATTGATCGCAACATTCCGAAGGGCCAGACATTCCTGCAGGCGGCACCGACCATCAGCACCACCAGTCCGGCAAAGCTCTTCAACACGACCGACTTCTATGCACAAGGACTGAACATCGGGGTTGAGGTCCGGTTCTGAGGGCATCGCGACGCCTGCGCGCTGTCGTCGCCTGCGAACGCCATAGCTGCGCGCATCGTGCGAAAGTCTTAACTGCGCTCGATGAAGCTGCGATAGCAACCACAACTTGGCGCGGCCGGCGACAGCAGGATCGCGCCACCGCGTTAGGTTGTTTCGCGCGCCAGCGTGGCAGCCTCTGCTTTTTGCCGGCCGGGTGCCGTCTTAGCACTCCAGCGGTTGCACGCCCGCAGGGCGGGATTACCAAGGCAGGTAACGGAGCGGTACGACAACTGCCGATCGAGGCGGCATGGAGCTACCGCTGGCATGGAGCTACCGCTTTCCCTGTGAGAGTGCCGACGGTATCGTAGGCTCCCCGATCCCCGTTTCAATCCACGAAACGGGGCATCATCACGCATCGCACGGCGCCGGCTTCCTCGCGTTCTGCACAGCAAGCGCTCACCGCATACGGGCAGAAGCGTACCCAAGATCCGTGCGAGCGGAATTCACGCACACGGTTCCTATCTCGGGTGTCTACCACGCGGCGTGAGGTTGGGAAAGCGCGATCTGGCCGACGTTGGCCAATCTGACCGCCGGCGGTCAATACGAGAACGCATCGGGCGACGCGGGGTGTTATCTCGTGATGACACTCTCTGGCTGGGCGAGTTGAGGCTATCTAAATTCCACGAGAGGGACGATCCGCAAGACTCCGTCCGACGTCTGCCATACATCCACCGTGAAGGTCTGTATGCCCGCGTAGCCGTCAACTACGGAGCTGATGTAACCGGTGCAAAAGCCAGGAAATCCGGCACCAATCGCGGCGGTCGAGGAGTCAAAGCCCCTCGCGGCGACGGCGATGAGTATCGGGCAGGTTGGTCCGTTGAGCCGCATCCCGTTGGCATTGAAGGTGCCAATGATCTGCTCGGCCTCGATGCCCTCGCAGGGAGCGAGACTTCGCGCGGGAACCGGAGCCTGGGCCAAGACCAGAAGCGCCGCCGGAGCGAGGATTATTGTTCGCATGCGCTTGGAACATAGCCTTTGTTCAGCGGTAGGCCAATGAGCAGGATCACGCTTTCTGATCGGGTCGAGGGGTTTTGATGGGCTTCCTGCTTCCACTTCCCAAACGCTGTCGCCACCCCGCGGACCTACCGCATCATGGCGGAGATCCAGAAGAACCCAGTATTCACCGTCAGCCAGAAAAATACTCGACGGCATGCGCCGCGCGGGGATGCCCGCGCAGTAGCGGCCTCCCCGCTCCCTGTTCAAATGAGCTGCAAACCGGGTGAGGGATCACGCTTTCGAACGCTGAACGGCAGCTAAGGGTCGATTGCGGACCTCAAGGTGAAGTGCCCCGCGGTTTCGTGGACACCGGACGATTTGTGTTCGAAGAGTCCACGATGGGCAAGACAAGACGAGCCTACCCGCCTGAGTTCCGTCGCCAGATGGTCGATCTGGTGCATGCTGGACGCTCGCCGGAGGAAGGCCGCGAACTGATCCTGCTCGCGACCCGGACGTAGCGCACGCCGGAGAGGGGCGGGTGGAGTGAAAGCGGCGGAAGTCGATATTGACTGTGCCGTCCTCCTTCACCTCCAGCACGTCCTCAAAGGCGTGGTCAAACAAGATGTCGGCGGACGCGTAGCCGTGCTGCGCATAGACGATCGAGGAGGTGGTGCCGTCGATGCCGGTGAGCACCGCGACCAACTGTGCGGCCTCGGAGCGGCAATCGTCGGGTCCCATGCCGTAGAACGGACTGGCCTCGTCGATCGGGTGCATCACCGTCCAACTCAGCGCGAAGAACGGGCTGGCATCGCGCGTCAGCGGCAGATCCAACATGCGGCGGTAGCGATGACCCTCAGCGGTTTCGGCATCGCGCAATAAGGTCAGCTTGATATGCGCCTCGATAATCTCGTTCTTGCGGACGTTCACGATTCGGAACATCAGCGTCGGCACGCCATCGAACCGACTCACTACTGCGTTGCGGCTGAACATCACGCGGGCGACCGGCAGAGTGAACTTGGCGATCATCAAGCCGGTGGCGAGCGGCACCAGCAGCACCCCTGTCACCACATCGATCGCCACGACGACATGCCCGTAGAACGTGGCCGGATACATCTCGCCGTAGCCGACGGTGGACATCGTCTCGATGCTGAAGAAGAACGCATCGAGCAGCGATCCCGCTCGGGCGCCGTAAATGCTGCCCTGACGCAAGGCAAACAGCACGGCGTAGCCTAGGTTGAGCAGGAGATAGAGCCCGACAAGGCTGACAAGAAACACGCTCCACGGCAGCACCAGGAAACCGTAGTACACGTCGCGCCAGCCCCCACGCGGGGTGCCTACCCGGACCACCGGCGGCGGGCTACCAGGGCGCCGCCGCGCGCGGTGGTGGCGCGAGGCGTGCGCCGCAGGCTGCGAGTCGGTTCGACCGGGATGTGCCAGATAGACGGCCTTTTTGCCTGTTCCAACGACAGCTTAGGCTCGGATCCCCGGGATCTGCAACAGTCCATTCGCCGGGAAGCGGGCCAAGACAAGACCCTTCCAGCCGCTCGATGTTGGTCTCGGAAGCGGGCTGATCCCCCTTTGGCCGGCTTTCTTTGGGGGCGCGGGGCGCGCATTCCACGTTCGGGATGAAGCCGGCAGGTGACGCTGGCACCGGACGTGGCGACGCTGTATGCTGAAAACGG
>Ga0209040_10002642_pt1 | contig 13929 bp, 12 predicted proteins | sample BogFormECP12_OM3_FD_188240 | JGI IMG/M metagenome (GOLD analysis project Ga0209040, IMG submission 188240) | Bog forest soil microbial communities from Calvert Island, British Columbia, Canada - ECP12_OM3 (SPAdes) (version 2) | ecosystem: Environmental > Aquatic > Freshwater > Wetlands > Bog ...
AAGGACGACAGATGACCACCACATCGGCCCGACAAAAATTGCGTGCACTGCTCGATGGCGACGAACTCATCGTCGCCCCAGGCGTTTTCGACGGGATAACAGCACATCTGGCGCAGCGCACCGGTCAGGCGGCGGCGTACATGACCGGTGCCGGGGTGGCCGCTTCCGGGTTCGGCCTGCCCGATATCGGACTGGTCACCGCCACCGAAATGGCCGAGCGTGCCCGGATGCTCGTCGGCGTGCTCGGCGACGTCCCGCTGATCGCCGACGCCGACACCGGCTACGGCGCAGCGATGAACGTGGTGCGCACCGTCCGTCTCTACGAGCAGGCCGGCGTCGCCGCAATCCAATTGGAAGACCAGGCATTCCCAAAACGCTGCGGGCACCTGACCGACAAGCACGTGATCGGCGCCGCCGAGTTCGAACAGACTTTGGCCGCCGCACTCGACACTCGCGAAGACGACAACCTGCTCGTGGTCGCGCGGACCGACGCGCGGGCCCCGCTCGGATTGGAGGCCGCGATCGAGCGGGCAAAGCGGTACGCCCAGGCGGGTGCGGACGTCATCTTCGTCGAGGCGCCGCAGAGCGTCGAGGAGATCGAACGCATCGCCCGCGAGGTCGAGGCCCCGCTGCTGATCAACCTGGTGCTCGGCGGTATGACACCACTGGAGTCCGCGACTCGACTGCAAGAACTGGGCTACGCCATCGCTATTCACCCGAGCAACCCCCTCGCCCGTGCGGTGCTCGGCATGCTGGAGGACTTGTGCGAGCTGACCGGCGGCAATATCGCCGACTACTTGCCGACCCGGCCCGCCGACTTCTTCAACCTGGTCGGGATGGCGGAGTGGCTGCAACTCGACGCCAAATACGCACGCATGGAGGCTCACTCATGAGTATGACCATCATCGAGAAGATCTTCGCCCGCAAGGCCGGTGTGGACGCGTTGTCCGTGGGCGAGACCGTCGTCGTCGACGTCGACATGACGGTGCTGATCGATCTGCAGTTCGCGACGATGTGGCTCGAGCCGCTTCGCATCCACGACCCCGACAAGCTGGCGATCGTCATGGACCACGCCGTACCCGCGCCGACCATCAAAGACGCCGCCGGCGGCCCGCATGCCCGAAAGTTCGCCGCCAAGTTCGGCATTGAGCGCTTCTACGACGTCGGCAGGCACGGTATCTGCCACCAGGTCATCGCCGAGAACGGGCTGGCTCGGCCCGGAGAAATACTGGCCTGCACCGACTCTCACACCTGCGCGGCCGGCGCCTACAACACCGCCGCCCGCGGGCTGGGCCCCGCCGAGGTGTACTCGATCATGTGTACGGGCAGCACGTGGTTTCAGGTGGCGCCAACGATCCGCTACCAGCTCAAGGGCGCCAAACCCGACACGGTCAGCGGCAAGGACATCTTCTTGCACATCGCGAACGAGTACGGCGACGCCGCGAACCTGAATCTGGAATACGGCGGCCCCGGGCTAGCGAGTATCCCGATGCACGACCGTCGCACCATCGCCACCCAGGGTGCCGAGGTGTCGGCCGACTTCAGCACGTTCGAGCCCGACGAGGTGCTGACGTCGTTCCTCGATGAGCGCGGCGTCACCGGATACGACGCTGCGGCACCGGATCCCGATGCGACGTACCGCGAGGTGCGGCGGGTGGACCTGGCCGCACTGGAACCCTATGTGGCCCGGCCGGGCACCGTGAGCCGCAACGGCCTACCGGTATCTCAGTTGGGCAAGCAGAAAATCGATCAGGCCTTTATCGGTTCGTGCGCGAACGGTCAACTCGAGGACCTCGAAATCGCAGCGGATGTGTTGCGCGGCAAGACGGTTGCCGCCGGCGTTCGGCTGCTCGTGACGCCGGCGTCACAAGCCGTCTACCGCGAGGCGATGCGGCTGGGCTACCTGCAGGACATCGCCGACGCCGGGGCGGTGATCACCAACTCCACCTGCGGCGCCTGCTTCGGGTACCACATGGGCGTGGTAGGCCCCGGCGAAGTGTGCCTGACGTCGAGCACCCGCAACTTCACCGGACGCATGGGCAGCCCGGAGGCGCAGATCTTCATGGCCTCACCGGCAACGGTCGCCGCATCGGCGATCACCGGCTACATCACCGACGCGAGGAGTGTGACCCGATGACGCTGTCCATCACCGGCAAAGTCTGGGTGTTCGGCGACGACCTGAACACCGACGCCATGTATCCGGCCTTCGCGATGAAGATGGATCCCCCGGAGGCAGCCAAGCACATCTTCTACGAGGTAAGACCCGGCTGGACCGACCAGGTTTCCGCCGGCGACATCGTGGTGGCGGGCAAGAACTTCGGGCTGGGATCGTCGCGGCCGGTCGCGGCGCTGTTCACCGAACTCGGCGTCGCAGGACTCATCGCCGAGGAGTTCAATTCACTGTTCTTCCGCAATGCCGTCAACGCCGGGCTGCCCGCAATAACGATTCCCGACGCCACCAGCCTGTTCAGCGAGGGCGATACCGGGACCTTCGATATCAGCACCGGCGAATGGCGCAACGAGACAACCGGCACGTCAGGGTCGGTACCCAAGCTGCCCGACCTCATTCTCGAGATCATCGCCAGCGGAGGGGTATTGCCGCGGCTGGCGGCGCAGGGCTATCTGCCCGCAGAATTGGGCGACCTGTTACGGTCCAGCACTGTGACGATCCGCGGCGCGGGGAGCGGCGCATGATGGGTGCCCTCGGCAGACTGCTGCGCAATGTCCGCGCTGGGGAGGATCGAAGCCCGCTTGCCGGTTCGGGTTTCACGGCGCCCTATGGCATCACGGTCACCAGCGCCAACTTCAAGGACGGCGGCGCGCTGCCGCTGGCGAGCGCCGGAAAGGGCGTCGGCGACAATGTTTCGCCGCAGCTGCACTGGACCGCGCCGCCGCCAGACACCCGACAGCTGGTGCTGATCATCGACGACGTCGACGTTGCGTTCCCGCGCCCGCTGGTGCACACCGTCGCCGTCATCGAGCCGAGCGTTCGGAGTGTCGACGCCGGCGCATTACAGCCGGGCACGGCGGGAATCCGTTTCATTCCGGGCGATCTGCGGAACCGGGGATATGCCGGCCCGCGTCCGACTCCCGGTCACGGGCCGCACCACTACCGGTTCCAGGTGTTGGCGCTCGACGAGCCGACTCCGGACCATGTCTCCAGCACTAAGGCGCTGCTCAAGCAGATGGCCGGGCACGTGCTCGCCCGCGGGGTGCTGATCGGGACGTACGAACGCCCGTGATGGGGTTGACATCGGAATTGGCTGAACGGTCGGCCCGGCTGAGCTTCGATCAACTGCCCGACGACGTTGTCGCAGTGGCGCGGTTGTGCCTGCTGGACTGGCTCGGCGTCACCGTCGTCGGCAGCCGAGAACCGGCCACCCTTCGGTCGCGATACTCGGAGCGGTATTGGCGTCGGCCGAATCGCTGCACAGCTGCGGGCCAGAGTTCTTGTGCGCCTTCGTCGCCGGCTACGAGACGGCCTGCCGGGTCGGCGCCGCGGTTGGCCCGCTGTCCTATTGGCGGGGCTTTCACCACACCGGGACGATCGGCACACTGGGCGCCGCGGCGGCGTGCTCGAAATTGCTGTCTCTGGACGCGCAACGCACGACGACGGCACTCGCGTTGGCCGCCACTCAGGCCGCCGGGCTGGGCTGCATGGTGGGCACGATGTCCAAGTCGTTCCATGCGGGAAAGGCATGCGAAAACGGGCTGCTGGCCGCGCTGCTTGCCCAGAACGACTTCACCGCAAACGAATCGGCGATCGAATGCGCGAAGGGTTTCGCCGCCACCGCAAGTGGAGAATGCGACACCGCCGCGGCGTTGGCCGAACCGCCGATGGGCTGGCACATCCTGAGCAACCTGTTCAAATTCGACGCGTCCTGCTATATGACGCATTCGACGCTGGCCGGCATCCGTGAACTACGTGCGCAGCATCAGCTGAATATCGATGAGGTCGCCGAGATTCGGCTGCATCTGGGCGAACTGGAATTCGCCACCTGCGCATTGCCCAGGCCGGCAACCGGACTCGAAGTTAAGTTCAGCGTCGCGCATCTGGCCGCGATGGCGGCCCCGGACAGGTCGACCATGGTCATCGACGACTCGGCGGCCAGCGACCCGGCAGTCGTCGCGCTGCGCGACAAGGTGAGCGTCACCGACGACGGAACATCGGGCGCGCCCACGCTCGTCGAGGTGACACTGAACGACGGCAGGCAGCTGAGCACCGCTCACGACGTCAACACACCCGAACATGATCTGGCGCTGCAGCGCCGACGGGTCGAGGAGAAATTCCGGACGATCACCACACCGCATCTCGGCGCCGACCGGGCCGAGGCGGTAGTCGCCGGTGTCCAATCGCCCGCGGCCGCCCTCGATGTGCGCGCAATCACCCGGTTGACCCGAGACTAACTCTCCGGCGCATGCATTGCGGCGAGGCGCCCTATCCATCGACGCGGACTGAGTACGCTGATCAGATGCCGCAACGGGTGTTGCGTGACCGCCTGATCGATCTGGAAGTCCCAGGCGAGGATGTGGCACGCGGTCGGGCGTTGCGAAAGACCGCCCCACGGCGCGCTCTCGCACAGCTGACTCCTTCTGCGCGAACGGCCACGGAGATTCTCGTCGCTCAAAACGCCAGCCGACTACCCGAACTCGTGCCGCTGCGTTTTGCCCGAATGCTCGCCGACCCGTTCTCGTTCTACCGAGGTTCGGCAGCAGTGATGGCCGCCGACCTCGCCGCAAGCCCGTCGACTGGGATCGAAATCATGTGCTGCGGTGACGCTCACGTGTCGAATTTCGGCATGTACGCCGCCCCGGACCGCGCAATAGTGTTCGACCTGAACGATTTCGACGAGGCTGCTGTGGCACCCGCCGAGTGGGACCTCAAACGCCTGATCACCAGCGCGATCGTCGGCGGTCGCCACGCCGGTTATCCCGCCAAGGCCATCCGCCGCTCTGTCGAACAGGCGTTGGTGGCCTACCAAACCGGTCTGGAAGCGACGCTCGAGATGGACGTTCTGGACCGCTATTACCTGCGGCTGGAGCCGGAGAGATACACGGGAGAGGTATCCAAGGGCCTGCAGGGAGTGGTTCAGCGAACAATACGTCGGGCGCGCAAGCAGACCTCGGCGCGGGTCTTCAAGCAGATCATGGAGATCGGGGCGGACGGAACCCCGCGCCTGCGCGAACAGCCCCCGGTCCTGCAGCACGTCGACGAGGAGATCGAAGCCCCGCTGGTGGAGGCGGTGCAGGAGTATCTGGCCGCGGTCCCGCCAGACGTTGCGCTGCTGCTATCGCACTTCCGCGTCACCGACGTCGCGCTGCGGGTAGTCGGCGTCGGAAGCGTCGGCACCCGGTGTTACTTGGTCATCCTGGTCGGCCCCAACGACACGCCGCTGATCCTGCAGATCAAAGAAGCCACTCGATCGGTGCTCGAAGAATACGGGGGTTGGCGCCAGCCGCACACACTGACCGCAGCCATCGAGGCCAAGGGCCAGGGTGTTCGCGTGATTGATGGGCAGCAGATCCTGCAGGCAATGTCGGACGTGTTCCTCGGAACGACCCGCAAGGACGGCCACGACTACTACATCCGTCAGTTCCACGACATGAAGGGCACCATCGCCACTGAAGGCATGTCGGCGTCCACGTTCGGCGAGTACGTCAGTGCTTGCGCGATGCTGCTGGCCCGGGCGCACTCACAGAGTGCGAATGCGTCGATACTGCGGGGATACGTTGGCACCGCCGACACCGCGCACTGCGCGGTCGCCGAGTGGTGCTACGCCTACGCGGACAAGTCGCTCGATGACTTTCACCAGCTGCGCGCGGCGGCCGCGGCGGGCGACATCGAAGTCGCCGACGATCCTGCCCACTAGCGGTTCGGCATGCAGTCCGCTCTGCTGCTACTCCTCGGGAATGTCGTGCTCGATCTCGTCGAGCCAGGCCTGCGCCGACATGTCCGACGGGGCGCGCCAGTCGCCGCGCGGCGACAGCGCACCACCATAGGACACCTTGGGCCCGTTAGGCAGCGCCGAACGCTTGAACTGGCTGAACGAGTAGAACCGCTGCACGAAGACCTGCAGCCAGTGCCGAATCTCCTTGAGCGAGTACGCCGGTCGCTTGCTATCCGGGAAGCCCGGCGGCCAGTTGCCCCGCTCGGGATCACTCCACGCGTGCCAGGCCAAAAACGCGATCTTCGACGGCCGGAATCCGTAGCGCAGCACCTGGAACAGTGAAAAGTCTTGCAGCGCAAATGGTCCGACCTTAGCCTCGCTGCTCTGCAGCTCTTCTTCCTCACCACCGGGGACGAGCTCTGGGGTGATCTCGGTGTCCAGCACCGACTGCAACACCGCGTCCACCGCCGACTCGAACTGGCCCGAGGAGGTGACCCAGCGGATCAGGTGTTGGATCAGTGTTTTGGGCACGCCGGCGTTGACGTTGTAGTGCGACATCTGGTCGCCGACACCGTACGTCGACCAGCCCAGCCCCAGCTCGGACAGGTCGCCGGTACCCAGCACGATGCCGCCGCGCTGGTTGGCCAGCCGGAATAGATAGTCGGTGCGCAGGCCCGCCTGGACGTTTTCGAAAGTGACGTCGTAGACCTTTTCGCCACGTGAGAACGGATGATCGATCTCCTTCAGCATCAGCTCTGCGGCCTCGGTGATGTCGATCTCGGAGAAGGTGACGCCCAACGCCCGGCAAAGCTGCACCGCATTGCGTTTGGTGTGCTCGCCGGTTGCGAAGCCGGGCAGCGTGAACGCCAGAATGTCGCTGCGCGGCCGGCCTTCCCGGTCCATCGCGCGCGCAGCGACGATCAGCGCGTGCGTGGAATCCAGCCCGCCGGAAACCCCGATGACCACCTTCGGATATTTCAATGCGCGCAAACGCTGTTCGAGCCCGGCGACCTGAATGTTGTACGCCTCGTAGCAGTCTTGCTGCAGGCGGTTGGGATCGGCCGGCACGAACGGAAACCGTTCGAGCGTGCGCCGCAGTCCGATGTCGCCGGACGGCGGCTCCAGGCGAAACTCGATGCGCCGGAACGACTCCGCCAGCGCGCGGTGGTGGCGCCGGTTATCGTCGAACGTCCCCATCCGCAGCCGTTCCGCGCGAAGCAGCCCGGTGTCGACGTCGGCGATCGCGCGTCGTTCCCCTTTGGGAAAGCGTTCGGATTCGGCGAGCAATACGCCGTTCTCCCAGATCATGGTCTGGCCGTCCCAGGCCAGGTCGGTTGTCGACTCGCCCTCGCCTGCGGCGGCGTAGACATAGGCCGCCAGGCAGCGCAGCGACGCCGAACGGGCAAGCAGGCCGCGATCTTCGGCGCGCCCGATCGTGATCGGGCTGCCGGACAAGTTGGCCAGCACCGTCGCGCCCGCCAGCGCCGCTTCGGCGCTGGGCGGAACCGGCACGAACATGTCCTCGCAGATCTCGACGTGCAGCACGAAGCCGGGCAGGTCGGATGCGGCGAACAGCAGGTCCGGGCCGAACGGAGCTTGCATGCCGGCGATTCGGATGGTGCCGCGCTCGTCGTCGCCGGGCGCCATCTGGCGGCGTTCGTAGAACTCGCGGTAGGTGGGCAGGTACGACTTCGGCGCCACCCCATGCACAACACCGCGATGGATGACCACCGCGGTGTTGTAGACGCGGTGCCCGTAACGCAGCGGGGCACCGACCACCAGCACCGGCAGCAGGTCGGACGAAGCCGTGACGACGTCGAGCACGGCGTCCTCGACGGCGTCGAGCAGCACGTCTTGCAGCAGGATGTCCTCGATGGAGTACCCGGACAGCGTCAACTCCGGGAAGACGGCCAGGGCGACGTTGTCGTCGTGGCACTGGCGGGCCAGCCGCAGGACCGAGGCAGCATTGGCCGCCGGGTCGCCGATCGCGGCATGGTGCGTGCACGCGGCGACACGGACAAACCCCTGGCTGTAGGCGTTATAAAAGTCCATCGCCCTTCCATTGTCGCCCAGACGGCGTCACTATCGGGCTATTGGGTATCAGCACAGCCTGCGCGACGAACCGATAGCCGACATCGCGTTGATGTCGTACGGTCCGATGGGAAGCTATCGAGGGAAGTGAACATAGTGGGCTGTAACCGTGTCGTCGCGGCTCCGCTGCGTGCGGCTGTCGGCATTTTCGGCGCGATCGTGTTCGCACTCGCCGGATGCACACAATCGACGAGTCCACCCACCAAAAGCGCGGTGACCGCCTCACCCGCACAGGCAGTGGCCGCCGCACCGCTCGCGACACGAACCATGCCCGCCGCGCCGAGCCCGCCCAGGGGTGCGCAGCCCCTGCTGGCGTCAGACCCCGCACAGCTGGCCGACGATCTTGTCGCCGACGAGCAGGCGCTGCGTAATCCGGGGACCGGAGAGCCCGCGCTGGAGGCGGCGGCGCATCGCGAGCAGGTGGCCTACCGCGCCATCGGGCGGCACCCCGAATGGGATGCGACGATACGTCCGCGAATCCCAGCGGACTTAGTGGGTGTCTACGACCGCAATGTCGACGCCCGTCGACAACTCGAGGCGATGGCGAACGCGCGGGACACGCTGCCCGCGTGGCGGGTCGACCCGCCGGTCCCGGCCGATGAGTTGATGGCTGACTACCATGCGGCGGAGGCGGAGACTGGCGTCGGCTGGAACTATCTGGCCGCGATCAACCTGGTCGAGACCCGGTTCGGCAGCATCAACGGTGTGAGCACCGCGGGCGCGCAAGGCCCGATGCAGTTCCTGCCCACGACGTTCGGCGCCTACGGTCAGGGCGGCGATATCCACTCACCGCGCGACAGCATCATGGCGGCGGGCCGCTTCCTCGCCGCGAGCGGCTTTGCCAACGACCACGATCACGCGATTTATGTGTACAACCACTCGAACCAATACGTGCGCGCGGTCGATCAGTACGCGTCGTTGATCGGAGCAGATCCCGCTGCGTTTGCCACGTTCTACCGGTGGGACGTTTACTTCGTCACGACCGCCGGCGACGTGTTGCTGCCGATCGGTTACGCAGAAGCGTCACCGATCCCGGTCGGCGCCTACCTGGCGAGCCACCCCCAATGACGTCCGTACTCTTGAATAGGTGACGGCGCGCGCGGAGTCTCCGGAATTGATCGCCTTGTTGGCCGGTCGCCGCGTCGCGGTGTTGACCGGCGCGGGGATTTCCACCGACTCCGGCATCCCGGATTATCGGGGCCCTGATTCGCCGCCCAGCAATCCGATGACGATTCGGCAGTTCACCTCGGATCCGGTGTTCCGGCAACGGTACTGGGCGCGCAACCAAGTCGGCTGGCGGCACATGGACGAAACCCTGCCCAACGCCGGACACCGGGCGCTGGCTGGTTTGGAGCGCGACGGGGTGGTGACCGGCGTCATCACCCAGAACGTCGACCTGTTGCACACCAAGGCCGGCAGCCACAACGTGATCAATCTGCACGGCACCTACGCGCAGGTGATCTGCCTGCAGTGTGGCGACTCGATGAGCCGCGCGGCACTCGGCGAAAAGCTCGACGCGCTCAACCCGGGATTCGTCGAGCGCGCCGAGGCGATCGGTGGGCTGGCCGTTGCACCGGACGCTGACGCCGTCGTCACCGAAACGGATAGCTTCCGCTACCTGGACTGTCCGTCGTGCGGCGGCATGCTCAAACCCGATATCGTCTATTTCGGCGAAAGCGTATCCAAAGCGATTGTCGAACAATCATTTTCGCTCATCGACGCCGCTGACGCGCTGCTGGTGGCCGGATCATCGTTGACGGTGTTCTCCGGGTACCGGTTCGTGCGCCACGCGGCGGCACTGGGTATCCCGGTCGCCATCATCAACCGCGGGCCCACCCGCGGCGACGACCTGGCCACGGTCAAGGTCGACGGCGGCTGTTCGGAGTTGTTGACGCTGCTGGCCGACGAGCTCGCAGCGGCGTCGGTCCGCTAGACAGCCTCAGAAGGTGCAGGGCATGGTGCGAATCCCGTGGATGAAGTTGCCGGGCACGTACACCGGTTCGCCGGCCTGGATATCCGGCAGCTGACGCAACAGCTCGCCGAAGATCGCGCGCAGTTGGGCCCTGGCGACGTGCGCGCCCAGGCAGAAGTGCACTCCGCCACCACCGAAACCCACGTGCGGATTGGGGCCTCGGCTCAGATCCAAACGCTCTGGGTGCTCGAAGACGTCGGTGTCCCAGTTGCCGGACGGATAGAACATCACCACCTTCTCCCCCGCCCGGATGGTCTGGCCGCCGATTTCGAAATCCGTTGCGGCCGTGCGGCGGAAGGTCATTACCGGGCTGGCCCAGCGGATGAACTCCTCGATTGCCCCGCCTATACGGTTGTCGAAGTCTTCCAGCAGCCAGGCACGCTGATCGGGAAAGTCGGTGAGCGCCTTCAGCGCGTGACTGGTGGTTTGCCGGGTGGTGTCATTTGCCGCGACCGACAACAACACAAAGAACGCGGCGATGTCGGCGTCGGCGAGCCGGTCACCGTCCACCTCGGCGGTCACCAGGCTGCTGAACAGGTCGTCACCCGGATGCTCGCGACGCTCGGCCGCGAGGGCGAAAGCCACCTGATGCACCGTCATTTGGGCCTCGAACAGCACCTCCATCGGCTGGCGGCCGTTGAGGTAGACCGGGTCGGCCCACGAGACCATGGCATCGGCGGCGTGTTCCACGCGCTGACGGTCCGCCTCCGGAATGCCCACCATGTCCGACAGCGTGCGGATGGGCAGTTCCTTGGCGCAGTGCTCGACGAAGTCGGCGCCGCTGCCCGCCGCCCTGAGCTCGTCGACGATGGTCTTGGCGTTCGCCTGGATCGAGTCCTCGATGCGCCTGACCTGTCGCGGGGTGAACGCCGCGCTGACGAGTTTGCGAAGGAAGGTGTGCCGCGGCGGATCCATCGCCAGGAAGGACTGCGACGCTTCGAGCAGCTCCTCGGGAACGTTCTCAAAGATCACCCCCTTGCCGGACAAGAACACGTCGTTGTTGCGGCTGACCGCGACGATGTCATCGCGCCGGGTGAGCGCCCAGTAGCCGGGGTCGTCGGGATCGGTCATCAGCGCGTCTTCGACCGGGGGATGCCAGCTCACCGGGCGTTCGGCTCTCAGCTCGGCAAACGAGCGCTCCCGGTCTTGCGCGGTGGTTGACCAAAACGCCCGCGACGAGAGATCGATGGGGTCGTAGGCGCGAGGGGTTGCGGCCGTCGCTGTCATTGGTGGGTCCTCCATCGGTTATGACGTCGGTCACAAAGCTAACAATGCTGACAATAAATCTAGACATAGTGTCTAGTCAAGATGTCGGGCTTTCGGTTACGCTCTGACCAGGGGTGCGATAGGAGGAGCCATGCCGTCGGTCACCCGCAAGCCGCAAGCCAAGCGGCAGGAGCGGCGCGAGCAGCTCGAGCGCCGGCTGCTCGACGCCACCGAACGGCTGATGCGCGACGGTGCCAGCTTCACCGAACTCAGCGTGGACCGGCTGTCCACCGAGGCCGGGATGTCGCGGGCCAGCTTCTACATCTACTTCGAGGACAAGGGCCACCTGTTGCGCCGCCTGGCCGGCCAGGTGTTCGCCGATCTCGCCGAGAGCGCCGAGCGCTGGTGGGGCGTGGCGTGGCGGCACGATCCCGACGATGCGCGCGCCGGCATGGCTGCCATCATCGCCAGTTACCGGCGACATCAACCGGTGCTCGTCGCGCTGAACGAGATGGCCGCCTATGACTCGTTGGTCGGAGCGACCTACCGCAATCTGCTGACCGCTATCACCGGGCGATTGACCCGTGTCATCGAAGAGGGACAGGCGGACGGCTCAATCCGTCGCGAGTTGCCCGCGGCGACCGCGGCCAGTGCACTCACCTGGATGGTCGAGCGGGCCTGCCAACAGAACCTGCCGAACAACCCGCCTACATACGATGCCGAACTGGCCGCTACGCTAACTGAAATAGTCTGGGGCGCTTTGTATCTGAAGCCTGTAGCAACCTAGACGGCCACCAGGTCGTCGGCATGCACCGCAGGCCGGCGCAACTCAGCGGGCAGGTCTGAGGTCGACTTGCCGATCATGGTGGCCAGTTCGGCGGCGTCGTAGGCGACCACGCCGCGGGCCACCAGGGTCGCGTCGGGCCCGGTCAGGTCGACGACGTCGCCGCCATGAAAACGGCCGGACAGCCCCGTGATACCAGCGGGCAGCAGCGAACGGCGTTGGGCCAGCACCGCACGCACCGCACCGTCGTCCAGGGTCAGCGCACCGGCGGACTCCGCGGCGTAGCGCACCCAAAACCGGCGTGCCGACATCCGGTTGGGCCGCGCGGCGAACACCGTTCCGACCGAGGCGTCCGCCAGCGCGGTCGCGGCGTCGGCGGCAGCTGCCAGCAGCACCGGCACCCCGGCGTCGGCGGCAAGCAGTGCCGACGACACCTTTGACGCCATCCCTCCGGTGCCCAGGTGGCTGCTTTGTCCCGCGACCACACCGTCGAGGTCGCCCGGCCCGGAAACCTCAGGGATGAAACGTGATTCGCGCGACTTGCGCGGATCGACGTCGTACAGCCCGTCGATGTCGCTCAGCAGCACCAGCGCATCGGCCCCCACCAAATGCGCCACCAACGCCGAGAGCCGGTCGTTGTCGCCGAACCGGATTTCGTTGGTGGCAACCGTGTCGTTCTCGTTGACGATCGCCACCGCATGCAGCGCCCGCAGCCGGTCCAGGGTGCGCTGGGCGTTGGTGTGCTGCACCCGCATCGAAATGTCGTGCGCGGTCAGCAATACCTGGCCAACGCTGCGCTGGTAGCGAGCGAAGGCCGCGCTCCAAGCGTTCACCAGCGCGACCTGCCCGACGCTGGCCGCCGCCTGTTTGGTGGCCAGGTCGGTCGGCCGCTTGGTCAGCCCGAGCGGCTCGATGCCGGCGGCGATGGCCCCGGAGGAGACGATGACGACGTCTGAGCCCGCTTTCATCCGGGCCTCGATCGCGTCGACGAGCCCCGCCAGCCTGCCGGCGTCGAACATGCCGGTCGGCGCGGTTAACGCGGTGGTGCCGACCTTGACCACGACGCTTCGCGCGGTGCGGATGGCCTCACGCGCGGTCATGACGGATCGTCGCGCTCGCGGCGCTGCCGGCGGGCCGCCTTGCGTTCGTCGGCGCCGACCCGGTCGGTGCCTTCCAGACGAGCATCGGTGCCGCGGGCCGACATCGTCGTGTCGATGCCGGACGGGGTCTGCGGCTCCCAGTCGAAGGTGACCTCGCCGATGGTGACCGCGCATCCCGGCCGCGCGCCCAGCCGCACCAGTTCGTCCTCGACGCCCAGCCGGGCCAACCGGTCACCGAGGTAGCCGACCGCCTCGTCGTTGTCGAAGTTGGTCTGGGCGATCCAGCGTTCGGGTCGCCGGCCGCGGACCACGAATCCACCCTGGCCGTCGGATTCCACTGTAAAACCGGACTCGTCGACCGGGATCGGCCGGATCACTGGCCGTCGCGGCACCAGCACCGGCTGCGCGGCGTGATACTGCGACACCAGGTCGGCGAGCGCAAAGATCAACGGCTGCAACCCTTCCCTGCTGACCGTCGACACCAGGAACACCGGCCAGCCACGGGCGGCGATATCGTCGCGAACGAACTCGGCCAGCTCACGGGCCTCCGGGACGTCGATCTTGTTGAGCACCACCGCCCGCGGCCGCTCTACGAGGTCGCCCAGGGCCAAATCTCCTTGCAGCGTAGGCGTGTAGGCAGCCAGCTCGGCTTCCAAAGCATCGATGTCGGACACCGGGTCGCGGCCCAATTCCGCAGTCGCACAATCCACCACGTGTACCAGCACCGCGCATCGCTCGATGTGCCGCAGGAAGTCCAGACCCAGACCGCGGCCCTGCGCGGCACCCGGAATCAGGCCCGGCACGTCGGCGACGGTGAAGGTGCGCTCCCCCGCCGAGACCACGCCCAGGTTGGGAGCGAGTGTGGTGAAGGGGTAGTCGGCGATCTTC
>Ga0209040_10002645_pt1 | contig 13925 bp, 31 predicted proteins | sample BogFormECP12_OM3_FD_188240 | JGI IMG/M metagenome (GOLD analysis project Ga0209040, IMG submission 188240) | Bog forest soil microbial communities from Calvert Island, British Columbia, Canada - ECP12_OM3 (SPAdes) (version 2) | ecosystem: Environmental > Aquatic > Freshwater > Wetlands > Bog ...
AAGAGCAGGGTGAGCGGTCGAATTCACACCGTCACCTTCCACGGTGATGCGACCGAGGGTGACGCCAGTGACGATCACGTCATACCGGATTACACCGAGGTTGAGTACGACCCGTGTGACGGCGACGATTGTGAGTACGCGCAGGTGAAGTTCTGCGGCAACCAGTTGGACTCGTTCGAACCGGGCAAGATGCTCAGCATGGTGGTGAAGGATTCCAACCTGACGGAGTACAACGGTTGCTATATGCTCGCCGTAACTGAGCTTACGAACGGTGGGAAGCCAATCAGCCGATGGCAGCCGAAAAGAAAATCAATGGTGCCGGGAAGCAACTGATGTTTTTGGAAAGTGTCAAAATAGGTCGGGTAAGGATCGCCGGGTATCTCGGTCACACGCTCTATCATTTGGTGGAAGCGCGGAGGGCAATCGGCATCGGTGTACTTGCGATCTCGTTGATGAGTTTGTTCTCGGTCGGTGCGGCTCGCGGTGTGCGAACGTTTCTCAACTGGGAAGCCCAGTCTCCTATTGCAAAGGACGCTTGGGTGGTTGAAAACACTCACGCTGAGGCTCGTGATCTGGTAGTCCGACGCGGTACCACGCATCTCCGGCTGCACTGCACAGGTGACATCGAGTGGAGTGACTACTGGAAGCATCTGGATCACGGCTATGGTTGTCTCCCGGTGAAAGAGGGTCAGGAAATTCTCTTGGAACATTGGGACAACGACTACGTGCTCAAGTTGGATAAGGGGCAGGAGAACACCTACCATGAAGGTAGCTGGTGACTCGCGTAGTTCACGTCCGTAAAGCAGAATTCGACATCTACATCGGGCGGGCGATCAAAGAGTTTGCTGAGTCGCCTTGGCACAACCCTTTTCACATTGAGTACGGCTGCGGACGAGACTGCGTGCTGGAGAAATACGAAGTGCATGTCCGTAACAGCCCGGAACTGATGGCGCGTCTGGGCGAGCTTCGCAACAAGACGCTGGGTTGCTGGTGCAAAGACAAACACGGCGCGGGGAAGAAATGCCACGGGGATGTCCTCGTGAAGTTAGTGAGAGAGGTTTATGCTGATCCTGAAGATGCGGTGCAGCAAGCACCCAAACTACAAAGCTAAGCGTGCGCCGCGCAACTGCCAGACGTGCCAAGCAATGTGGGAAGAGACCCACCCGCGTGCGACGGCAAAGACGTGGCCCGCCAAGCTCGATAATGTGGTGTATCGCAGCTTCGCGGATGATAGCATCCTGATCACGCGCCTCGAAAGAAAATGACGCAGAAGATTGAAAAATGGCGCTTCGGTTTTCGTAAGGATTTCATGCTGAATCTCGGTCATGAATACTACGACGGCGACATGTACTACCTGAATCTGGGCTGGTTCTGGGTCAACTACAAACCGTGGGGATGGTAATGGCAACTCTCAAAGAACAACTGATGGCGCTGCTAGTTTGCAATCAGTGTGGCGCACCAGTTGAGTTCGACAAGCAAGACAAAGTTTACCGACACAAAGAGCCTCTGGATCGTCACTGCAAACAGAACGGCTACCCGGTAACTCCCAAAGTGAAATCCTAATCTCGGAACCCTTTGTAGGAGGCTGCCATGTCCAACATTGGTGAGCCGCAAAGGGTCATCATTTCCGAACCCCTGTCCGATCCGGTACCTCATGAGGTGCCCATAGAGCAGCCTGTCTCCGAACCAGTTCCAGAGCGCGAGCCGGAGAAGGTTCCCGCATGAGCGACTCTTGGCTGCATCCTTACGAAGACAATCTCCCATCAGACATGATCATTTCCCCGGTGACGGCGTATCGCATCTGGTACGTTCCGCTCCAGCCGATCCTCCAGCTTCGTTCTTACTGGATACAGACTCCGTGGGAGCCGTGCCAGAAGCTCGAAGCGGAATGCCGCAACCACATGTCGTGTGTTTGCGCCGGAGAATTCTGGACGAGCACCAAGCGCGAACCCGAAGAGGCGTTCACCTGTTCATGCAGCGCCGGAATCTATGGCTGGAAAACATTCGATCAAGGTTTCGAGATGTACATCGACGAAATCGAAAAGATGCGTTGCTGCAATCCAGAGGAGCCGATCACAAATCGTGTGGCATTCGGCAAGGTCTATCTCTGGGGCAGAGTCATCGAATGCGAAAAAGGATTTCGGGGTCTCTACGCTTACCCATCCGGCATCTACTACACCGCCAACAACTCCCCGGCGCTCGCGTCCATGTACCGCGTGCCTTTACTCGCGCTCAAGGACCATCATGCCAATCATCCGCATTGACAACCCTGAGGTGTTCGTCGGCATGGACGCGACGAAAGCCCAGCGCGAGATCAAGGATCGCGGCTACGACTGCCGCATCGTGTGGGTCGAGGGGCGCACCATTGTGCCGGACTACAAGCCGGACTATGACCCACTGCGCGTGAACTTGCACGTCAAATCAGCCAAGGTTACCAAAGCTACCATAGGCTAAACCCATCAATCTAAAGGCATTATAATCTCTCCGAATCAGCCTCTTCCGGTGTATCCTTAGGGCATGGAAACGACAGTGTACGTGCTCACAACTCTCTTTGAAGTCAAAGGCGAACTGCGCAGCAAGAACGTGCGTGTCGTCACCAACATTCATGACGCCGAGGCACACGCTGGCGCGGACGCGGCGAACGGGTTCGATACGCTCACACTGGACGCCGACTGGCGCGAGGGCGCGGCGATTTCCGAAACCGTGATGATCATGCGCGAGATGGGCGACCAGATCAAAGCTGACATTGAAAGGTCACTCGCTTAATGGCTAAGGCACGCATCAGACAGAACCGCTTCGACAACTGGTACGGCTACGTCGGTACCCGGCGTGTCGAGGCATTCGGCAATTCGCCGACCGGGTCAGCCGAGGAGAACGCCAAGGCGTGGCTGGAGGGCATGGGTCGCGTTGACCAAGCCTTCGCCAACGATGCCAAGCGCAAGCACCTGTTCGACGAGAACGGGAGGCGCAAATAATGCACGCTCTCGCACAACATCTCGCGTTTGTTTTCTCATTCTTCTTCCTGATCTGCGCCCTCCTGTTCATGGTCATATTCATCGGTACGTTCACGCGAGTGGCGCACATAGTCCGCCTTCGGATGTTCCGAGGATTCGTTGTCACCGGGTTCGTTGGCGTCATGCTGTTGCTCTATTCGGGGTTCATCAAATGGTAATGGATTTACCTCCCGACTCGCTCGGCCCCAAGCCGACCAAGAAGCAGATGGAAGTGCTCAAGAAGCTGGCTGCGCCCGGCGCGACCTGCAAGACTTGGCTCGGCACCAGCCCCGGCTCCGGGGGTGCGTACATCGACTACCACACCGAGGGCGAAGTCAAACACGAGAACATGAACGAGGGCACCTTGGGTAAGTTCCACGATTGGGGCTGGTTACAGCGCGTGGGCGGTGACTGGCGCGGCAGTGAATATAAATTGAGCGAACGGGCACTTAAAGTCATCGAATTAGGAGTGACCCGAAAATGAACAAAAACGGCAAGATGATTACGGGCGACGAGGCGAAGGTCACTAAAAAGCAGCACACGTCGCCTTGCTCCGACTGCCCTTTTCGCCGTGACTCGATCCCCGGCTGGTTGGGAACGTTGAGCGTTGAAGATTGGGTAGAGCTTGCGCACGGCGAAGGCGGCGCTGACTGCCACACAACGAAACAGAAGGGCGGCAAGGGTTGGGCGTGCGCAGGACTGGCGATCTATCGGGCGAACGTGGCAAAGGCTCCGCGTGACCCAAACGTCATGCGGTTGAAGCCTGACACCAAGCTCGTGTTTTCGTTCGGAGAGTTCAGGAAGCATCACAGCGAGGGCATCATCGTGGCGAAAAAGAAACCAGTCGAAAAAGCGCCCAAGACAGACGCGCAAATCGACGCAGAGATCGCGTTGCTTAGCAAAATGAAACCCACGGTGCGCCACTACAGCGCGTTCGGCGACGATCACCACGCGCACATTGACATTCAGATCGAAGTGCTTGAAGGGCGCATGGACGATGATGAGATCGGTGACCGCTACGACGACCCCGATGATAACTCCGCTGCCTACGAAGCTGTGAAGTGGATGAAGGGTGAGGCAGACGAGGAACTGGGAGAGAGTTGGAAGTCACTCGTAAGAGGATAATTATGGCAGATCGAGATTACGGCGATATGGACAATCCGCACACGTTCGAGGAAGCCGTGGCATACCTCCGCGCCGGGAACCACATTGACTACGAAGTCAAGATCACCGAGCAGGGTGAGGGGCGGCTCAGTACGCATCAGGGAGCACTGATGACGCGAGAGACGTGGCTGGAGGCTGTGAAAGACCACAGCTTCATCGACTACGACGGTATGGGTAACGAGATCGCGGAAGATGGGGCGCTCTTGAAGTCTGAAATCAACGTCACGGGCTGGCTCAAGCCGTCTCAGGCGGCGACAATTCGACCGGAGACAAAGTACATTCTCTGGTACAACCGATAGGAGACATCACATGAGCAAAATTCGTAAAGCACTAGGGGTAGTCGGCATTGCACTTTTCGGCTGGTTCGTCGGCCCGTTCCTACTGGTGGGCTGCGACAACACCACCACAACCACCCCACCCGCTCAGACTTCAACCGCGCCGGAAAAGCCAGCACGTTTCACGGCTGAGCGCGTGGAGATGCCATCAGGCGTATCTGACATGATGGTCTATACTGACACCAAAACTGGCTGCGAGTTCTTCACCCTGATCGAGGGCAGTGGGAACAGCGCAACCGCCATTCCCCACACTTGCAACGACGACAAGGGGAAATAATGCCAACCTATAACCTGCACTGGAAGGGAATGCTCACGAAGGGCAACATTCAGGAAGTAGCGAAGCTCTGCCGCTTGCTGCTTAACCGCCGTCGCTTCGCCTACGCGCAGGTGCGCCCCACGTGGGTGCCGGAGAGCGTTGAGCACGCCGCGTTCGTGGACACACGAGTCGATGTTCACACCCGGCAGAAACTCATGGAACCGATTAGCGCCAATGACAACATGATCGCGATCCCTACCACTGAGTGGCTGTGCATGTTCGAGACTGATCTTGAAGGCACAGGCTTCGTTGCAGTATATGACGTCACGCACAAGAACCCCCACTTTTCGTTCGACGGTGACCGCCTGACAGTGAAGTGGCAGACGCCCTGCGGCGACCAAGCGGTGGACGTGTTCACACTGGAGGTTCGATGACAAGCAGAATGATGTTCGTTTGTGTGCTCATTTTCGTGCTGACGTTCGCGGCTCTAGTGGTCATTGACCCTGCGGCCCAGTTCCAGCGTCACGACCTTTTTCGTAGCCGGGTCATCTACGCGCCAGCGGGGCACAACAAATAGCCTTGAACCGTTTGGCACGCCGGGGCATCGAAGGGATAGGAGCTTTTATGGACGACATTTTTCGTGCAAAGCGCGTCGTGGTAACGCCGGAAGCGGTTGAAGCGATCCAGAAGGAAGTAACGGAACTGGACGCCGATCTTGCGGCGGCAACCGGGACGGAATTGACTCGCAATCTGGACTACGATAAGCACGCCAAGGATGTTCAAGCGTTGAGCGACAAGCTCATCGACGTGTTCGAGGCGACGGATTACAACACCACCGTAGCGCTGGACGCCCTCGAAGCCATCCTCCGGGGCGGCGTTGAGTTGAGCATGGGCAAAGATGCGGGACGACTGTTGGAGCGCCATCTGCGACGGTTCCACGCAGAGCTTGCTACGCTACAGCTTATCAGCCTGATCAGCGGCACTATGCACGGCGACGGCCCCAAGAAACAGTCGCTCGAAGATTTGCTCAACGAAATGAAAGGTGCCAGTGAGAGCAGCGACGAGAAAAAAGGCTAAGGAAGCCTACAGCAAGCTGGCGGAAGTCTACCACCTGCTCGACGATTTGATGAAAGAGCTTTCCAGCCGGGAAGACTTCGCCGGATACCTCTTGGCGCAGGACGCCCGGCAGATGATCTTCGGTTCTGGTGTAGGGACTGATGCGTTAACCAAGCTGGGCGCGATAGCCAGCTTAGGTGAGCGGAGTAAAGGTGAAAAGGAGAAGTCATGAAACTACGACACGTTGATGGATTTGTTGTCCTGATCGTTCTGTTTCTGCTCGTGACCGCGATGTTCTCTCACGCGCAAGCTGTTGGCTCCAGCGTCCAGCCCGTTACCGGGCCGACTTATTCGGTGCCTGACCATCCGCAGCACGCCAGCTACACCCCGATGCGTACTGAAACCAGTTTGCTTGGCTCTACGGTGACCGTGGCGCAGGGCGAACGTCCGTTGTCGGACTTCCCCTCTGACCAGCCGTATGTGACGCCACTGGGTGACGTGGCGCGAGAATACCGCGAGATGAAGTTCGCCACGCGAGGGCACTCCGGCTCCGGTCGCGCCCCGCAGTACAGCCATATCTATTGGGAGCAGCAAGGCAGCAGCAAGTAGTTCGGAGTTCAAAATTTGCAGTAACAGGAGAGCATTATGTGCGGTGGAACAGAACGTGATTATCGGCAAGAGCGCGAACAGGAGCGCTTGAACGAGCAGCGCCGGGAGAACGAACGGCTGGCTGCGCAACGGCGCACTCGCGCCCTCAAGGCGGCTAAGACCCGCAAAGCAAATGCCCTGATTGCCAAGCGCCGGGCAACTGCATTGAAAGCAGTTCGCACCCGACGTCGCAATGCGGCGGCAAAGGTGAAGTCGCCCAAGACACTCACGGTGATCTTGAATCCGACAATCCAGACATCTCCTGCTATCCCCCGCAGGAAAATGGCGCTCACGCCTATGAAGGCGCGTTCGCTGCGGATGAACTAAGAGGGAAATTCAATCAGCGGTAGGACAACACTATGGCACGGAAACATCACCCCATCGGTACCCGCGTAGTGGCAGTGAGCCACAACGAGGGCAGGAAGCTATTCGTGTTCGGTCGTGGCGTATTCGAGGGATGCTTCGTCCCGCCAGCGATCAACATGGACGAAGCCATCATGCAGTTTCAACAGCAGTATGCCGCGCAGCAAGCCGTAACGCCGGACCTGCCACAGGAATTCACAGCAGATGAAGCTCGCAAGGGCATTATCTTGTCGCAAGCCAACCCCCGCATCCGCCTGACGGAGACGATGGACGGAACGCCGCTGGACGAAGTTGTCTGGGGCTACGAGTGTTGGTGGGGCACGGAAGAGGAGTTCAACACTGACTCCGGCAAATTCGAGATCATCACGGTGACGGTTGAGCAGCATCGCGCCGACGTCGAGAAGATGCAAGCGGAAGCCGATGCAGAAGAGGCGCAGCTTCACGCGGCTCTGTGTAGCATGACCGGGCACCACACGCACGACGAGAACTAACATGACCCTGCGACAGAACATCAATCTCGGTGGTTCGTTTGTGATGACGCTCATGTGCGGTACGTTTGAAGTCTTGGCGTATAGCGCAGGGGCGTCACACGCCGCTGTGGGCTGGGCAGTCGCAGCGCTGGCGTTCGGCGCAACGTTCAAGGTACTGTCCAAAGACTACGGGGTCTGGGGATAGTGCCTCGGAAGAAGACCAACTCGGTACAGTGTGTGGGCTGCAAGCTCACCATTACGGAGCCAAAAACTCCGGCACAGATTCGCGAGAAGCTGCGAGCACTGGGTTGGCGCTTCGTGTATCAAGGTTTAGCGGGTGTTACCGCCAAGTGTGGCAAGTGCTGCACTGGGGAGCAGTGCTCTTTTTACCGCCCGGCGCGGTTTACCGGAAAGTTGGAAGATATGGTCTCTCCCTACATGGAGCAGTGATGACCGAGAAAGTTTTTGTAGCAGCGGAGTCAGACGAAGCACCGGGCGGACAGTACGGCCCGTTCAAAACCGCTGGTGACGCTGAGAGTGCAGCGAGATCGCTTGGGTGGGGCTGGGTGTGCGTCTACACCTACACACTGCGCGGCGACGTGATAATCGACACCGCTATGCGGTTCTACCAGCTTCCCGATGAAGTTGATTCGCTGCGCCGCAAACTGGTTCGGGCGAAAGAAGCCACAGCGCCGATGACTGAAGAGGAGCGGAAGTTCCTCGACCGTTATGAAGCGGACGTGCAGGAGGGTATCAGTGAGGTTGCCGATTTGGCTACAAAAGCTGCTGGGTGGACGACCGATGCTCGTATGTCAGCCGTCCTTCGTAGATCGCGTCAATCATAAGACGGTCTACGACTGCATCGACGCCTACGGTCGCATGTGGAACGCATACAGCGCTTGGAGTTTCTTCCGCCAGCGATGCGGTACCGACTGGCATGAAGAGGTAGCGCAGCGTGAGGCTGAGGAACGGTTTGCAAACTCTGAAGGCAGAAGCGGGTCGTTCTATAATCTTGGGAGAGATACTTAATCAGGAGGTCGAATGCAATTCCAACGCCTACCAACCCCGCTTGATGTCCTCAAACGTATATGGTCCAGCCTCGGCGATCTATTGCTCGTACTGGGGATTCTACTGGTCATGTCCAGCGTAGCTCAGATCGCGCTGGCGGTCGGTGGATTGATCATCGCCGCGTTTGGTCACTGGATCATCGGCGGCATTCTGATTGTCATCGGCGGACTGGCTTACAGCACGCGGAAAAGTTCGAGGTTCTAATGCCGCCTGTCGAATACAACATCCGAGATCACATCATCGCCGACGACCGCGAAACAGAGATCAACGGGCGTCTGCTGGCTGGGTACTTGCTGGGTACAGAACCCGGTGGTAGCCTGCGCTCGCCGTGGATGGAGAAGGTGGACATTATCGTGGATTACATGCCGCCGTACCCCGGCAAAGACACCCGACCCACGCTCCAGATTCGCTTCAACGATGGCTCTGCGCACCCGCCGTTCCTGCGCCACAGCGGAGGGCCGCTTCAAGGATTTTTCTGGGACATCTACGGCGACGACTTCCAAACTGTTGAACTTGCAATACTTGCTCTGTCCCAAGCCCCGGTTCCGCGCTATGTAGGGCCGATCACTTTCACTATTCCTTTGCCAAATCGTGAGGAGCAGGTTTAGCATCTAAGTAGTATGCCCCAGCCGTGCGGGGTTGAACGAAGCCACGGTAAGAATGGACTCCCCTATGGCTACAGCAAAACTGAAAAAGAATAAGGCTGCATTCTGGGCACACGAGTACACGGTCACAACAGTGACCCCAACCGGAGATCAAACTGAGGCGATCACCGTGCTTGGTAGTCGCGACGCTTTCCATAAACAACTGGAGATCGAAGCTCAAGGTTTCTCAGTCATCGTCCACAACTCGACTCTCGACCGCGAAGAGCATCGGAGTGCGAACTGCCCCAAGTGAAAATCGAAGACCAAGTCCGCTCGCTTGCCTCAGAGCACGTTGACAAAAATTGGATCGCGCTCTGGCGGCACCTCAACGCGGGCGGACTTGTCCAGCACCAAGCCGAGCTTCGAGAAATTCTCGTTTTCTTCGCGATGAAAGCCCGTCGCATCCGCCGCACAACTTAGGCCTTTTTCTCCCGCCCGCGCTCTTCTTTCCGTGTCTTGTTAAGATCGAAGTATGTCGAAACAAGGCGCATGGGAGCAGTACGGCGGCGGAAGGCGACCAATAATCAACTGCCACACCCGGCTCGAAGCTGGAGTCTATTATGCGTGGGAGTCTTCACAGGGAATCATCTTTTCCCCCAGCAAACAGTTCAACGACCCGGTGCTCGATTTGCCGGGGCTGCCGAACGAGTTCATCAAAGATCAGATCGACAAGTTCTGGAAGAACGAGGCGTTGTATCAAGAGCATGGCTTCGTTCACAAGCGCGGCATCCTGCTTTACGGGCCGCCGGGCAACGGCAAGTCATCTGTCATCGCAGCGCTGATCAGGAAACTGATCGCCGAAGATGGCGTGGTGGTTACAGTGAGTAGCTACCGCGTGGTCAGCCAAGGTCTGCAACAGTTGAAGCAGATCGAACCCAATCGCAAGCTCATGGTGCTCATGGAAGACATGGACACTTTGCTTTCCGGCGATGCTAAGGGTGAGGAACCTTACGCGCTCTCGTTGCTGGACGGGCAAGCGCAGGTAAATGGCGTGGTTTACGTCGGCACCACCAACTATCCAGAGTTGCTTGCAGACCGTTTCATCCGCCGACCGGGTCGATTCGACTTGATTATCGGCATGGGTAACCCCATTGCGATCACGCGCAAGGCGTACTTGAACCATATCTTGTCCAAAGTCTCGGAAGAAGTTGTTGAGATGATTGTGGAGAAGACAGAAGGCTTGAGCTTGTCGTATCTTCGCGAGATCGCCAGCAGCTACTTGTGCTTGGGCGTTCCAATCGAAGAGAGCGTTAGTCGCCTCAAGACCGCCGCCAGCAGCAAGTACAAGGGCGGCAAGCTCAATACGGGCAGCGTGGGCTTCACTATCGGCTACTCTGAGGAGTCACGAGGCGCGTCGGTAGGGATGTCGGCTGAGCAACCCAAGACTGAACCAGCGCCGCCCGGAGTCTACACCACTGCGGTTGCGCCGCCGCCGAATGTAGGTAGAGTAGTCAAAGGTTTCGTGTATCCGAAAAGCACCAAGCCTGTCGGCGAAGAAGAGGAAGTTGAAGAAGGCCTCCGGGGACTTTAAGCAGTTGATGGAGTATTCTGGAAGTAGAAGCAAACAATTTTTCAAGGAGCAATATGCCAGAAGGACAGCAATTAGTAATCGCCCAAAATCAGCATGCGTTCATTCAGGACGCCACGAAGGGTACCGTCCAAGTTTATGCCGGGCCGTATTCTTTCGGTCTCTCCCCAAACGACAAGCTGGTCGTCTATGACAACACGAAAGACGAATTCACCGCTGCGCCCAGCATGGCAGCAGCAATCAAGCAGAATCCACTCGTCCCCGAAGGACACTATCTCGTTCTTGAGAACCCCGCGTTCAAAGGCGCGGACAACACGCTGCACACTCCGAATCCCGGCTCCAACAGCCCGATTCCACTGCAAGTAGGTCGCAAGATCAACATCGCCGGCCCGACCACATTCCCCCTCTGGCCCGGTCAGTTCGCGAAAGTCATTCCGGGTCACCACCTCCGCTCGAATCAGTACCTCGTTGTGCGCGTTCACAATGCCGAACAGGCGAACAAGAACGTGACGTCAATCGGTCTGAAGGCTGAGCAGATTCTCGCCAATGGTCAGTTGTTCGTGATCAAAGGCACGGAAGTTCCGTTCTTCATCCCTTCGACCGGGTACGAAGTTCTTGCCGAGAACAGCAGCTACGTTCGTGAAGCTCTGACGTTGGAGCGCCTCGAATACTGCATCCTGCTGGGTGAGAACGGCGAGAAGCGCTACGAGCGCGGCCCCAAGGTTGTGTTCCCCGAAGCGACCGAGAACTTCATGACCAAGAACGGCAGCCGGAAGTTCAAGGCAATCGAACTGAATGACCAGATGGGTCTGTACATCAAGGTCATCGCCGACTACGAAGACGGCACGAAGTCGTTCACCGCAGGGCAGGAGTTGTTCATCACTGGTGCGGAGACCAAGATTTATTACCCCCGCGCCGAGCATGCTCTGATCGGTTACAAAGACCCCAAGGGCGGCTTCGACCGTGAGCGTTACTACGGCATCGCCATCCCGAAGGGTGAAGGACGCTACGTCCTCGTGAAAGACAAGGGCGACGTTCAGACCGAAAAGGGTCCTCAGATTTTCTTGCCAGACCCGCGCAACCAAGTCATCGTCCGCCGTGTGCTGGACGACAAGACAGTACAGTTGTGGTATCCGGGCAACGCTGAGGCTTTGGACTACAACGAGAACCTCCGCGAGTTGATGGACTCCAGCGAAGACAGCGGCGACAACTACGTTGCTGATTCACTCGTGCGCAGTGCCTCTGTGGGCACCGAGCGCAGCATGAACCGTGGTTTGAAGAACAGCAAGATGCTGGGCGGTGCAGCAGCCGCAGCCGGATCGTTTGAAGGCGACAAGATCGCTCGTGGTGGTCAATTCACCCCGCCTCCGACGCTCACGCTGAACACGAAGTACGACGGTGTGCCGACCATCAGCCCATACGTTGGCTACGCGGTTCAGGTCGTGAACAAGTCGAACAAGCCGGGCGACCGCACCGTAGTGGTCGGGCCTGCAACGATCCTGTTGGAGTACGACGAGAGCCTCGCGGTTCTTGAACTCTCCACGGGCAAGCCGAAGAACACGGACGCTCTGCTCCGCACGGTGTATCTGCGGGTTGACAACAACCTCGTCAGCGACATGGTCGAAGTCGAGACGAAAGACCTCGTAAGGGTCAACGTGAAACTCAGCTATCGCGTGAACTTCTTGCGCGAGCACAAGGATGTCTGGTTCTCCGTTGAGAACTACGTCAAGTACCTGTGCGATCACATGCGCTCCATCCTCAAGGGCGGCGTGAAGAAGCTGGGCATCAAAGAGTTCTACGAGAACTCGACCGCCATCGTGCGCGACACGGTGTTGGGAACCAAGGTTGAAGGTGAGACGCGTCACTTCTTCTTCGCGGAGAACGGCATGGACGTCTATGACGTCGAAGTGCTGGGCGTTGTCATCGGCGATGCAAAGATCGCTGACCTGCTCAAGAACGCACAGACCACCGCCGTGACGAACGCTATCACGCTGGCAGTCGAAGAGCAGAACTTGGCGACAACCAAGACGCGCACCGCGATCCAAACTCAGGTTGCTGAGTTGGAGCACTCGGTGACGATCAAGCGCATCGACCTCGACTCAACGGTTGAGAAGCGTGAAGCAACGGCAACAATGGAGAAGTTGCAGGCTGAAATTGCGCAGGCAGTTGCAAAACTGAATGCCCGCGTATCTGAGCAAGAGCAGCTTGACACCATCGCCGAAGCAACGCTGAACCGCCGCACTTCAGACGAGAACTTCACGTTGACGATTCAGCAGAAGTACGCTGACATCTTCGCCCAGAAGTTCGAAGCTGTCACGCCGGACCTCATCGCCGCAATCAACACTCTCGGTCAGACCGAGTTCGCGACGAAGTTGGCAGTCGCAGTCGCTCCGCTGGCTCTGCACGAGCAGACCGGGTTGGGTGCGAAACTGGAGACGATCTTCGCTGGCGTGCCTGCCATCGCGCAGATTCTCGGCAACCTCAGCAAGGGCGCGAAGTCAAGCACCTAAGCTGGGCGTAGTAGAGATAGACCACAAGGGGGCGGCTTTCGAGTCGCCCCTTTTCACTTATGACTTGGCTCGTTTACATCGCGGCGGCGTTCGTGTTCCTTTCCTACGTGCTGATCCCTCGTGCGCCCCTGCGCGGATGGTTCTTCGGCGTGATCGGGAACGGTCTTTATGTTGTTGCGTTTTTGCCGTATCATCATTTAGAGTTGCTCATAGCGCCCGTGGGATTCACGGCGCTTTCGGTTTGGAATGTATGGCGCGAACTCCACAAATCTTTACGGCCCTAGACACCGCTGAGCGGAACGGGTTCCCTTACGGCGACCAGATGATCCATCTGTTCATCGGAGGGAGTGGTCTGCATGGCGGCAGAGTTGAAGGTAAGAACGATGACGACTACTACGGCATCTTCATCCAGCCGGAAGATAAGATCATCGGTCTCACGGACTACCCGCACTACGTGTGGTCGTCCGCAGGGGACTCTGCGCGTAATCAGCCCGGCGACGTGGACATCACGTTCTACGGTCTGCGCAAGTGGGCTGGGCTGGCGGCTGGCGGCAACCCTACCGCACTGGGCTTCCTGTTCGCTCCAAACCTCATGACGGGCACGTTGTGGGGTGAGATCGTGGATCACACCATGCTCTTCGCCGCGAAGGAGCACTACGCCCCGTTCGAGGGCTTCGCCCGGCAGCAGTTCGAGCGCGTGATGGGTGTGCGCGGGCAAGGCAAGCATGGTCAGCGCCCGGAGCTTGAGGAGAAGTTCGGCTACGACGTGAAGGCAGCAATGCACGTTATCAGGCTGCTCGGTGAGGGCATCGAGTATATGAGCACGGGCAGGATCACCTACCCGCGCCCGGACAAGGCTCTGCTGATTGACATCCGCCTTGGGATATTTG
>Ga0209040_10002646_pt1 | contig 13919 bp, 18 predicted proteins | sample BogFormECP12_OM3_FD_188240 | JGI IMG/M metagenome (GOLD analysis project Ga0209040, IMG submission 188240) | Bog forest soil microbial communities from Calvert Island, British Columbia, Canada - ECP12_OM3 (SPAdes) (version 2) | ecosystem: Environmental > Aquatic > Freshwater > Wetlands > Bog ...
GAGGAAGGTTGGGGCATATTAGAGCGATTCGGTCGGTAAACTTGTTGTCGAGGTCGGCATGAAAAAGCTCGGTAACCAACTCGCGATAAAGGACAAAGGCATGTGAGATCGTTCGCCACGTACTCTTCGTGGTCGCCAGTCAAAGCCCCACAGCTTTTTCCAACTGAGAACAATATGGGTGGTGACAGCGGCGCGAAAGCGTCGGCGTGTACTCCGCCGTGGCGAAGGGAGACACTCACAGCTTTTTTCGACCGAGAACAACACGGGTGGTGACACACCTGCGCGATTTGTCGGCACGTCCCTCCGAAGGTGAGAGAGACCCTTAGACGGTCGTCCGGGCGGGGTAGGGTGCTAACAGTGCGTTGCTAGGTTTGGTCTTTTGCGATCAATCGACGGTCGCGATGCGGATCGGTGCGCGGTTGACCCGCGCTGAGTTCGCATTTCTCTCCGGGCTTGGCACCACAAGTCGGACAAGGGACAGCGAGTACCTGCTTTAGGCTGAGGACTTTCTTCATGGCCCAGAAAGAATACCCCTACTCCCCGTTTGCTGGACTGGTCAATTTTGACCAGTATGGTGCTAGGCTACGGGCCCATCTGGTTTCGCTCCCATCAAGCCGCGCACGGTTTCCATGAGTTGCGCATCCACCCTTAGGACACTACCCTCCGGGTTGGTAGTTTGCTACTTTGAACGCGGGCGTAATCCGAGGTCTGTTCCATGCTGGAAATGGCTTTCGACGCTTTCGCGACTGAATGGGAGTTTTGGCTCGGGCAAAATGACGGAGCAAACGACCTCATGACCGGCAATCTGCGCAGTCAGAAATGCTTTACCGTGCGGCAGGTCATCATAGGTAAATTTCACGAGCTGACCGGCTCGATTCACCTGTGTCCATTCATCTTTCATTTCTGATTAGGCCGCTCTTTCCGCCCTCCGCTGTTCATAGGCTTCCCAGAGGCTACCAAATCCTCCACGCTCCACAGCCGATCCGTGACGCCAGCGGCCATAGCCGGGGACACGCGAAGTGTACGATGAATTTTGGTGAAGTTGTAGGCAAAATAATTGAGGGCGGTTGCTTGCAATCAAATTGCAAAATTCAAAGTAGCCCACTACCTCCGGGTGGTCCCGCTTGACATTTCTAGCAGTCCGCACTACAACACCGCTCGGGGTTGACTTCTTGTTTTCCGCGCGGATCGTAGACTAAGCTGTCTCTTTCAAAAGACAAGTTTTCGCAACAAAATCACGAGAAGAGGTTCGCGCAGGTGAGGCGATCGAAACAATTAGGAAAGAAAGAGCGCCGACCAGCGGACAAGTCGGTTTACAAGATTGAGAGAGCCGCGCGCGATCGCGCTGATGATCGAGCGCGTCGTGTCCCTTGGCAGTTGCTTTTGGAAACCCGGAATCAGTACGTAGAGATGCAGGAGTTCTACTTTTGGGCGCGGTCCGTCATTGAGGCCGAGGATGGTATACCCAGCTGGCTGGCCAAGATGCTTGACCGGCGCTGCCGGGGATTCATCGAGGACCAGCAACGATGTGAAAGCGATCGTTCGAGGACCTATCCTCCACTGTCTGTTCGACTTCTCTTTTGGAGTCAGGAACACATGTTTGGCCGTGCAAAAAATGAGGGTTGGTTTGATGCGGTCCAGTTTTACGCCATCCGCGATCCGCGTTCTAAGAGAGCGGAAGTGTATTGGTCCGAGTGCGTGAAGACGTGGAGAAAGGCGAAACCGCGGAAGTATCCGTCATTGAAGCAGTGGCTGAGCGATGCTGCTGGGTGCGACCCTTTTACTCACCTAACCCCAGGAGCTCGCAAGGCCAAGGCGTCGTACAGGCTGGTCGAAGCCAGGCGCCTCACCGAAGCTGTTGCTCGCTACATAGACTGGGAGGCCCTTGCATACTGGGCTCGACCAGCGCTCGAAGTCGGGTCTCCACTCGTTCACAACGTTGCCCGAGAACTCGTTCGTCGATGTCGCGGGTTCTTGGAGTTCAATGCGAAAGCGCGGAAGGCCGATCACGTAGATTTTCCGCAAGATTGGCATCGATTGATGCTCTGGATAACGGACCACTTCTTTCAGGACGCCAAAACGGACGGTTGGATGGATGCGATCTTGTCGTCTGTCAGGAGTCATCCCGGTGCGATACGCACGATGGAGTACTGGGAGCAGTGTGATGAGATTTGGGCGTCGAAGTTACCCGATCCCTACCCCTCATTCCGGAACTGGCGTAAACAAGTTGATTCGTACGTCGTCTCGATACCCGATGAGACGTCTCAACTTGCTTGCTGATTAGCGCCTAGTCGTCCGCTATCGCTCTGTGACATCGCCCCACGGCATGATCGGACGTGCCGAAAATACACGTTCCCTCGAATATCACGTTGGCACTTTGGGCATAGTCTGACGACAAGTGCCTGTTTCTGCGAAGGAGGTACTGAGGTTAGCTGCGGTGCCAGTATTTTCAGACCATACTCCGCGATGAGCCACCTCGCGACCTCTGGGTCCATGAGTTGCAAATTCAGTTCCGCGCCGTGCTGGCGACAGAACGCCTCAAAGGCTCGGTCGGTCACAGAAGGATCTACTACCTTGAGCTCGCCGTTTGCGACCCATCTTCCCACTTCGGCAGCAGGGACACCCAAGAGCTTCGCAACTCGGCCCCAGGAGTGCCCGTTCTCTTCTTTCCACAGGGCTGCGGCGATTTTGTCCTCTACTCCCCCTTGCAGTGTAGCCCCGTGTTTCTCACACCATTCCACCAGTGAGACCAGGGATACCCTCGGGTCGCGTACTTTCAGGAAACCATTCCCGATCAAATGCTGAAGTCGGCGATAGCTGACATGCAACGTTTGTTGGAGCCGTCGTAAGGACCATCCATCCGAGACTCTGGCGCTTATCGACCGGCCCTTAAGGCGGAAGCGAACTGATTGTTCCGAGCGGCGGAGCTTCCGAGCGATCTGCTTAACTGAATCGTAGCCGGCCCGCACAAATAGCTCCTGTTCCTCTTCCCTCGTCCAAGGTCGCCGGCCGTCGTTCTTTTTGGTTGCCCGTTCTCCTTCCAGCCAACCTTGACTCCGGGCAAATCTGGACACGGCGTATCCCGACAATCCCGGATAAAGTGCTCTGACTGTCTTGATTGCCGCGGCCTTTTTTCGCCCCTCACACCGATAGCCATCTCGAAGGGTTTCAATGGCGTGTTCGCTCCAGTCGATGGGTCCGGTACGTTTACCGCGATCCTTCTCCCGCAGGTGTCGCATCCGATGCCAGATTTGGGCGGGGGAAAGTTCTGGAGCAATCTGCCGTAGCTTCTTGACTGCCTCATGCGTCCCTTTCGGACCATACTTCATCCCGACGACCAGAACCTGGTCAATCTGCGGCAACCACCTGAAGGGTTGGTTTGCCTTTTTGCCCTTGGGATCGGGACCTTCTTCCATGAGCACATCTCACTGCAAATCGTCCGCTTTGAGCAGCTGCGATCACGTTCCGAACTCGTGGGCCCCTGCGTGTGATTGCGCCAATCAAAGTAGAGGGACTGCTTTTGTGAGCGCCAGCTGTCTTCCGAGAAACCGCGCTGCGGCGACTGCGGACACTCATCTTCTAGTCATCTCCGTAAAGTGATATCCGCGACAGGAGCGCCCGTATGGGCATCTCCAGCGCCAGTTCTACTGACGAACAAGACGAAGTTGCTGCATCTGATTGAGTTGAAGGACTGCCGGGTCAAGGCAGGACGAAGAAAATGCGCGCGCGGTTATGCTTGCCCAGGTTTCGCGGGTAGGAGAGTTCCGTTCGGCAAATCGCTGAATGGCTGGCCAGGTCCCCATGTTGGTTCACCACTGCCGACGCTGACCATGTGGCAAGGAGAACGACACCGTATCCAGTCAGTCCTCGCCCCACGCGTCGGATGTCGCTTAGGTGTTTCGGTTGCTGCTCATCCCAGTGCGGCAACCTGTTCGTACAATTCATTGCTTCTGTCTCTTCGATCCTTAACCTCCGAAACGTCGTACCCGTTTCCCCTCGCACCAAAGACAGGGCAGTTGTAAACTCTGAAACCCGCAAATTGCAAAAAGTTGTCTTCTTTAAGAGATTTAATTTCGCTGAAACACGGCCCGTACTGTGGCAGCCACGACAAGCAATTAAGACTTGACGTGCCCTGCCAACTTTCCGGAAGCCCGACGACTCGGGAGTTATCCTCTCCAGCATCGCGATAGGCGGAACCTTCGGGCTATGGTCTGCGTATATTATCCATAAGAAGACACCCATGTCCTATTCGCCCATACTGGTTGCTCATATCTTCGCGGGGACCTTAGGGTTGCTCTCGGGAACCGCTGCAATGTCTTTCCGGAAAGGTTCCCTCCGTCATGTGCTGGCTGGAAAAATCTTTGTCGCATCCATGCTGACCATGGGCGTCTTCGCTGTATACCTGGCAATCGTGAGGCATCAACCGAACAACATTGGCGGCGGGATTCTAACCGTCTATCTCATCGGAACGGGATGGCTGACCGCAAGGCGCAGAGACGGCGAAACCAGTCGTTTCGATTGGGTTGTGCTCCTGATTCCGTTTACGCTCGGTACCCTCACCTGGATGACTGGTCTGAAAGTTGTGCGTAGCGGAGCAAGCTCACAAGACGGAGTTCCGGTCGGAATGACCTTTTTCATGGGTTCCGTGATGCTGCTGGCGGGCGCGGGGGACGTTCGCATGCTTGTACGCGGCGGTGTCTTTGGGGCAAAGCGCATCGCGCGGCATCTCTGGCGCATGTGCTTTGGCCTGTTCATCGCGACCGGGTCTTTTTTCCTGGGGCCGTCAAACCGCCCGCTGAGATTGCTTTCGGCAGTGGGGCTCGGGCAACACTTGTCCCCGGCTCTATTCAGCACGCCGTTGTATTTATTTCTCAGCGTGCTCCCACTGGTTTTGCTGATTTTCTGGCTCGTCCGAGTGCGCTTCAGAAATGCATACCAGGGGTCGATACAACTCGCATCCCCAAGTCCGGATTTAACGCGATAACCGGACGAGTCAAGCCCACCGAGTGAAGTTCGCCCTCGCGGGCCAGCGATTGCGGGCGGATTACGGGCAAACAGGAAGAAATCTCAAGATAAGAGTTGCCGACGATAGGTCCACAATCGCATTGGCAGTTCCACATCGGGGCGGGGACTCGCAATCCCCATTCTTCAGCCTGCACTTCGCCGTCCACTCAGTAAGTTAATGACCAGAACCACCAATCCAACAACAAGTAGCAAATGGATTAGGCCGCCGCCGATATGCAGACTGAAACCCAGAAGCCACAAGATCAGAAGAACAACGAAAATGGTCCAAAGCATGTCGATCTCCCATTCGCGCACCCGAACGTGAATCTCACTACCGTCCGGGTGAGAGCTGTTTCGCGTGAACCCAGAAAAAAGAATTAAGTTATGGGCTGCGTGCTTACTCGAACACGCAGCCGAACGACTTGAATTACAAAGACGGCAGATTGAGTCCGGAAGCCCTAGTTTTTATCGACTCTAGCTTCCGCCTTTGCTCCACGAATTTCCGCAAGGAACGGCTGGGCTGCGGCTGGAGCTGGCACTTTGCCCAATAGCAAAGCCCGAGTGGTAACGTTGCCTCCATAGATCGCGCGTCGTGAATCATTGTCTTGACGGAGCGATGCACCTTCCAACGTGAGCCCAGCGAATGCACCCTTGGCGCGGGAGTAGGTCAGGATCTCTGTATCCATCTTCCAATCCGTACCGGCCTCGGCATGTCGTCCAACTGGACCCGCAGCCGCTGAAGCGTCGCCTCCGATTTGGAAATTGCTGGAGAGCAGCCTTTGCATCCCTTTGTCATTCTGAATGATCAGTACCACGTCCACAGCTTCTACACCGATCTGCAGTCCCCAGCTGCCGCCTGAAATCGTGATGAACGCTGGCGCACTCCAGCCATTCGCCGTTCGGCAGGTGGCTACGCCTTTGCCTCCCTTACCTCCGAAGACAAACCCACCTTTGACCATGTGCGGTATCACGGCCACGCACTTTGCATGCTCCAACACTTCTTCCGGGATTCCCTTGTCAGGCATCCCCATAATTTCGTGCATCACGCTGGTGGCGTTGTCCAGCCGTTCGGTGGCATCTTCACGAGCCGACCCTGCCCAGCACAGCGTGCCGAGACTCAACATCGCAAGTACGAACATTACCTTTTTCATGGAACACCTCATTTTCGTTACCTCTGCGCTCTCCGGTTTCGCCTCTGTGTTATGCGCAAATCCGGGCTAGGAATTTGGGAGCACCTAAGGCAAACCGACGTTAGCAAGTCAGAGCTAGAACGGTCTGAGCAATAATGCTCACCATCGTCCATGGCATTGCCGGGTTCGTGGGGCAGCCCGCGCATCGAAGGCTACGGAAAAAGGCCGGACTCATGTGAGTCCGGCCTGAAAATATGCGTATCCGGGTGCAGTCCTTACCGCGGTCGTGAGGGTCTGAACGTCGAGGTCTCCGACACTAACCCATGACCGCAGTTTCGAGCTTCCAAACTCAACCAGGGTACCTGTTGATGGTTTCAATAACTGTTCACTTTTGCACATTTCCCAAAATGAATCTGAGCAACACTTTCATTATTCGTGACGAGAGGCAGTGCTGTATGACTCCGACCGAACTAACTGTTGCCCACAGAGTCCTGCTAGTGGACGACGATGAAGCTGTTCGTGCCATGATGAATGCGACCCTTGAACGCAAGGGGTTTGACGTGGTTGCTGCCGCTAGCGTGACAGAAGCGCTGAAGCATATCGCTACGCAGAGCTTCGACGTACTGATCACCGACCTGCACATGCCCGATCCCGGTGATGGTTTTACGGTTGTTACCGCGATGCGCCACTCTCAACCGGCCGCACTCACGCTGCTGGTCAGCGGCTACCCCGACGTCCAGAGCGCTATGGCCGCTATCCTTCTGGAAGCCGATGAAATCATTGTCAAACCTTTCGAGGTTGGACGACTTGCCGATCTCGTTCGCGAAAAGATGCTTACTCGCAGACCTGCCACGCGTCCGGAAAAGGAAAGAGTTAGTGTGATCCTACGGCGGTGCCTTTCCAGTATTGTCGAGGGCTGGTTGGTGCGTGCGAAACAGAGTAAGGAACTGAGCTGGCTTTCTCTTAGCGATGACGAGCGTACCGGACACCTCCCTAAACTAGTGGAGGATCTAGCTCTTCGCTTAGGCCAGGCCAGCCCTTCCGCCCACAAGGAGATTGATGGTGGCGACTCCTTATCCGCCGCAGCCCACGGCGAACTGCGATTTCTGCAGGGCTACACCCCAGCGATGCTAGTGCACGAATCGCGAATACTCCAGGTGACCATTTTCGGGACGCTGCAGAGCAACCTCAACCATCTGGATTTCAGCTTGCTGCTGCCGGACGTGATGACGATCGCGGATGAAGTGGATTCTCAGTTAACGCAGTCGATGGATAGCTATATGAGAGTCATGCGGAAGTCAGCGGCGTAGCGGCTCTCACTATCGCATCCCCCTCGTGGACTGCGCACTCGCTGGTCGTGCAGGCTTCTCCGCTTGGACTATGTGGAAAGACCTTGGCCCTTGCCTTGAGGGCCTCCTTTCAGAAGCCTTCCGAGGCTTTGAGAGTGATCAATATTGAACAGACTGTCAAGGCGCGTGTTTGTAGTGTTGAGGCTTTCATCGGAAGTTAGCAAGGGAGTCCCATGTCTATCGACCGGCGCGAAGAGTGGGAATACCCACGAATCATTGCTCTAGTGGAATTGGATATGCAAAAACTGCGGGTGCACGTTGTCTTGTCGCGTGAGGTCATCGCCGAACGACTGCGAGAGTTGGAGCACCCTGCGGGGATCATCGCCGGCACCTCAGAGCAGCCAGCCCCATGTCGGCTGACTGAGCAACTCTGAACAGTCGTCTGAGACTAAGGGTTGCAAGTGAGTTTATTGAAGGTGAACGATGCCTACATCCGTTTCTCCGGGACTCCAAAGCGCAGTAGTTCTTTGCATCGACGATGACGTGGACGTGCTGGAATGCGAGAAATCATTCCTGGAGAGCTTCGGGTATACCGTTCTGACCGCTGCAAGCGGCGGCAAGGGATTGGAACTGGCCTCCCTGCACTCGGTTGACATTGTAATCGTTGACTACCTCATGCCAGAAATGAATGGTCAAGAGGTTGCCATGAAAATGAGGCGCCTTAAGCCAGAAGCCGCAATCATCATGCTTTCCGCAGCGATCGACGTTCCTGAACAAGCCTTAAAGCTGGTAGACGCTTTCATAGCGAAGGATGGTTTGGCCAGCCAATTGTTACCCATGATCGCACAATTGCATGGGTGCGGATCGACTTCTCCGCCTTCTTGCGACGCATGACAGTCGGGAGTGGTCTACGAGAATCTAACTGTCTGCTGGCGTTATGCTTGGCGTCGCATACCTTCAACCACCGTGGCGTTCTTGTCGACGGTGATCTTCGTGGCCAGACCGAGGTCACAAATCTGTATAGTTTTCAGGTCGATGTTCAGGTCTTCGGTGATGGCCTTGCCACCGGTCAGGAGAGCGATGTCGTGCAACATACTCTTGCGCTGATTACCGAAGCCTGGTGCCCTGACGGCAGCAACTTGTAGCGGGCCTCGCAACTTGTTTACGACGAGGGTAGCCAGCGCTTCACCCCCAACATCTTCTGCGATTATGAGCAGGGGCTTGCCGCTTTTTGTGATTTGCTCAAGCAGCGGCACCAAGTCCGTTTTACAGCTAATTTGCTTTTCGTAAATGAGAACGTAAACGTCCTCGAAGGCAACTTCCATGCGTTCGGGGTCGGTGACGAAGTAGGGCGACAGGTACCCGCAGTCGAATCGCATGCCGTCTACCTGGGATTCGTCGCTAGCGCTGCGGGAAATGATGATGCTGTCGCAGGCCGCGGCGGCTTCTTCAACGCGAGCCAAAATCCGGTCGTCTACCGTCGCAAGTTTCGCAGCCATGCCAGCAGGACCTCTGTTTCGACCGTGTGTCCCGGCGTTTCCGTACCGAGGTGGGTAGGCAGTTTGTGGTTACAACATGTCAAGCCATTCGCGCTGGCCGTCCCGAAGCCGCTTTTCCTTCCTAATCAGACGGTCTGCCCTACTTAAGCATCAGTATTCACGCCGCCTTGCGAGATTTTGTCGCCTTCTTGCGCGCGGTGCGTGGCTTGTTCATGGCTGCTGCCGCAGTTTTTCTTGCTTTGGATCCAGCTTTAACCACAGATGGCAACTCCGGCGTAGGCTGTTTCGGAGTTCGATGATGGCCATGTTGCAGCAGTTGGATGCGGGCAGCTTCTCCGTCTATCCGTTGCTGAGCGTCTTCAACTTTCTTGCGCTCATCCTCAAGGTATGCCGGAATCGTTTTAGTTGTCATGGCCAAGAGTGTGGCAGAGCCGGCTCCTTGCAAACTGTTCAATTTTAACCACTCGGTGAAATTCATGCCCGCCAAAAAAGTGGCGGGTTGGGAGAGTTTGGCAGCCAAAACTCAATGGTCCTCAAGAAGTAGGCTTGGTGCAAGTGGCTGTGCTTTAGTCAGCAGGTATGAACGTTCCGATTGGCCGTCGCGTCGTCAAAACAATCGGCGGAAATGACCAATTCCATACAGGTACAATCGGCAGTCCGTGAAAAGGCGGGCACTCCCTCAGTTCTTCGCCTTGGGTTAGCTCCTACGAGATCTTTCGCGTACGGCCGCGGAAGTAAGGAACCGTCCGTTCCAAAGCTGTTTCGCCGTATCTCACCCAACGCGGAGTCGGACGCGGCGTTAGCGCCAACATGTTGGACAAGTGACACATGGACGGATGTAAATCCGCGACCAGCTTGATGAATGCTGTAAGCGGCACAGCGAGCAGCAGGCCCATCACACCCCACAACCAGCCCCAGAAGAGAATCCCCACCGTCGCCGCCACCGGCCCTATACTCACGCGAGTGGCAATAAATTTAGGAATAAGAAAATTTGCGGACACGACATGCAAGAAGAGAATGGTAAGAGTGATGACAATATATGGTCCCGGGGTGTTGAATTGAAGCAGAGCCGCTGCAAGAGGAAGGGCTAGCGAAGCGATCAGTCCGAGGAACGGCAGCAGATTCAACAGCCCGCTAGCGATTCCGAGGGGTATAGCACCCTTCACGCCAACCGCCCACAATACCAGCGTGGTCGCCACAGCCATCACGAATCCGACGATAAGGTTGCCGGCGACAAAACCGCGAATCATCTGGTTCAAGCTCGTTATGAATCGAGCGGCGTCGATCCGGGAATCGAAAAGACCCTCCATCCGGACGGCCATTTGGTCCTTTGTGCAGAGCATGAAAAACGTGAGGAATGGAACCACGCCGGCAATAATCAGCACCCCCCACACAGATCCCACGCCGCGCACCAGATAGTCAGGCCACGTTGGCGATTCCTGTACGCGAACCTCGGGGACTTTCTTCGAAGGATGCACGTCGTTCGTAAGGTTTCCGGCACTCTGTTGAAAGTCTTGGATCTTCCGGCTAATTGGCTCAATGGTTTGTTGAACCTTCGAGGCGTACACTGGCAGTTCTTCCGAAAAGCTCATCGCTCTTCCGTACAGCGCATAACCCAGCAGCCCGATTAGACTCATGCCTGCGAGCACGATGGCCGCTGCGGCCACACCGCGCGGCAGATGCAGTTTCTCCAGTGTGACTACCACGGGGTCAAACAGGATCGCAAGAAATCCCGCCAAGACAACCGTTATGCAAATCGAGCTCGCGTAGTAGCCGAATACAGTCAGCAAGCCCGCCACCAATATGAAGAGCAGGATCGCGATTCTGCGAAGAAGCATATCGGATGGTGAGGCCGAAGGCGGCAGCGCCACTTCCACCTCGCCCACCCGACTTTGTTCAGCAACCGCGCTCTTATCCGTAACCTGATGAGGCATAGACACTCTGCGGGCAGATGCGCCGTTGTTGGAGATAGGTTTTAACGGAGCGGGTTCGCGCCCCTTGTGGTCGGTGGTCGGTCTGTGAAGCTGATAAGCGCGGCCGACCCAATACAGAAGTCCCAGCGCCAAGCTGACGCTCGCCCCGTCTCTCCGGCGCAGAAGAAAAAGGGCGGTACCTCAGTTGTCCCGAACGCATGCACATGCTCCGGGTAGAGCCCGCCTGATTTACTTTTCGAACACTTTTTCGATTTGTCCGACTTTTTTCTCAATTTTGCCGGTGTTTTTTTCGGCGTTGCCTTCGGCCTCTAGGTTAGGATTGTTCGTAACTTTGCCCGCGGTCTCTTTGATTTTGCCTTTCACTTCATGGACTGTGCCTGTAATTTCGTCCTGAGTACTTGGGTTCATGTGTTTTCTCCTTGTCGTTGAATAACATTAAGTCCGTGCATCCTCATGTCGAGGGCTTCCTCCACATGCGCAAAGGGTGCCATCGTCACAGTGTCAGCAATCTGTCGAAAAAGGAACGATAACGCTGTAGGGCAATCCGCAGGTCCTCAGTGGACACGTTGTCGCCGCTTTCCCACTGCTTTTCCAGGCCGGATCGCTCGTTGGCGAAACCTTCCGCGAGTCGCTGCATCACCGCAGCTACCAGCTTGTCTGCGCCTTCGACCGTCTGACGCGGCTCGTCGACGAAACCAGTCTGTATCTTGCTCCATTGCGATCGAAAATCTCCCATCTCCGATTCGGAGAACAAGGGCATCGATTCTGACCCCGTAGGTGCACTATCCAGGGTTGCCGGCGCCTGGCCCTTTACCAATTTGGGTCCGTCGGGCTGCTTTTGCGCGATGCCGTAGCTTGCCAGTTCCGCCGTCGTAAGCTCCTCTTCTTTTCTCTTCAGCTCAGCCATTTAAGCCACCTCTTTCCTTTCCACAATCGTCGGTGCCTGGACCAGTTCCTCAAACAGAGAGCGGTAGTGAATCATCGCCGTTCTCAGATCCTCGGTAGTTGCTGCGTCTTTCCCCACCCGCAGTGCAATCTCATGCGCAGATCGGTAGTTCTCCACCACTCGGGGATGGTCGACAGAAATGTCGGCCGCACGTTGATCAAAATCAGATACGGGATAGCCGCGAGTCTTCATTAAAGAGGACACCAGGTCATCGGCTTCTGTGACCGCCCCTTTGGGGGAATCGACAAAGCGAGACTGTACGGACTCCCACCGTTTCAAAAAGCGTTCGTGTTCCATCGGATCCAGATCGCGAATGTTGAGCTTTTCTATTCGCTTCTCGCGATCTGATAATTTCGCTTCCGCTTTTCGTTCTGACCCATGGACCAGTACTGCTCTGTCGTACTCGGGCCCAAACTTCTGCCTCAATCCTGCAGTCGTACTTCTACGTTTTCGCACGTACATCCAGGCAACCGCCGCGATGATCAGAATCACAAGGGCGACGAGCGCAATCAACTTCGGATCCAGCAGACTTAAGTTCATCGAAACCTCCGCACAAACAATTTTGTTCACGAGGTTGCCTCTGTTTTGCCAGAACCTCGTGAATCGCCAGTATCAAACTCTTGGTTTCAGAAAACTGATCAGAATTGATCGTCTCGGAAATCAGTACGTTGTGGATCTAGACCGGCAATGTTTGAGAGGACGGCAGAGGAGGAACACTCAAAAGCCCAAGAGCACCCGAACAAAAACTGTTCACCAAATGGATCGTCATCTTGGCCGGCCTGTTGCAGGGCTAAACCTTCTTGAGCGACGGTTGGTGCAGTCTCTGACGACCGTCTCCATCCCATCTAACGACCGCATCATCTTCGTTGGCTTGTTCAACTGTGCCGAATTCTCCGGTCGGCTTTCCGAAATTGCCCAAACTCTCGACGCGATCTCCGGGATTCAGTTCCTCGTCAGTGGATGAAGGCTCCGCGAGCGGTGGTTTCTTGGCACGGTTTGAGTCAGGAGTTGCCCCCGGGTACGACAGCGGGGGCTGGGCGGCTTTACGCAGTTTGGGTATCGGCTTATTGAGCATTCGATTGTTCTTTCCAAGCGGCCAGAGCAGCGCCCTTCGCTGCGAATGCCCGTCTTCTCATGTCGATTCAGCATAGGCTCGGAAAGAATAGTATGGCTGATCTAAAGTGCACACTTCTGACAATGGCGGGTGAGCGGTGGGCGGGTGGCTAGATGGCAGCTGAAACCGGCGTTCTACACAACAAACATAGCCACGCCCGCGGCGAACATTGCCACTGTAGTGATCGCAACGACGCTCCATCCCAACCGTGAACTTGGTTGGCCCTGCATCAGTTTCTTGTCCGAAGCTACGAGCAGGATTGCGACGAGAAGAAATGGGGCCAGCAATCCGTTGATGACCGCCGTCCAGTAAAGCGCCTTCACGGGGTTGATGCCTGCGAAGTCCAGTCCGACGCCCACCCCCGTTGAAAGGAGAATGATTGTGTAAAATGAGCGCGCCTGCTTCAATTTCATGTTCAGGCCTTGGCGCCACCTAAAAGTTTCCGCGAAGGCGTATGCCGTTGATCCCGCCAGCGTCGGGATGGCAAGAAATCCGACACCGACAATTCCCACGGTAAACAGGGTCGCAGCGAACTTGCCGGCAAGCGGCCGAAGGGCTTCGGCGGCCTGGCGAGTAGTCTCAATGTGCGTGATGCCGTGGCGGTTGAGGGTGATCGCAGTGGTCAGGATGATGAAAAACATGACCACATTCGAGAAAAATGCGCCAACCCCGACATCAAAGTTCCTCAGTTCAAGTTCCTTGAGTGTTGCTCCTTTTCGTTTGGCAAGCGTACTCTGTCCTGCTGCCTTTTCCTCTTCAACTTCCTCACTCGCTTGCCAGAAAAACAAGTATGGACTGATCGTGGTGCCAAGAATCGCAACCAGCGTTGACCATTCATCTCTGGTATGGGGCATGGACGGCACCAAGGTAGCTCGCGCCACTTTGGTCCAATCTGCTCCCACCACAAACGCGGTTATGGGATAGGCGAAGAGGACCAGCACCAGCCACTTGAGCACGTTCGCTATCTGGTGATATTGGAGCCGGATCGTTGCCCACGAAATTA
>Ga0209040_10002647_pt1 | contig 13918 bp, 13 predicted proteins | sample BogFormECP12_OM3_FD_188240 | JGI IMG/M metagenome (GOLD analysis project Ga0209040, IMG submission 188240) | Bog forest soil microbial communities from Calvert Island, British Columbia, Canada - ECP12_OM3 (SPAdes) (version 2) | ecosystem: Environmental > Aquatic > Freshwater > Wetlands > Bog ...
GCAACGCGCCTATCATCCCGGCGAGCTTTAAGGGGGATTTCTATCGAGCGGATGACGGGCTACTCTTACCTAATCCGGTAAGGGAAGGTTGGCCGACAAACCGGGAGTAATCTCACTTCATAGCCGCCCCTTCGTTGACTCGCCGAGTGCCCCCTCCGTAAGATGAAGCGACCCGAAGGCCAGGCATCTCCCGATGATCGGCCAAACCATCTCGCACTACCGCATTCTGCAGAAGCTGGGCGGCGGCGGGATGGGTGTGGTTTACGAGGCGGAAGACGTCACCCTGGGCCGGCGGGTAGCGTTGAAGTTTCTTCCTTCCGAATTGAGTTCCGACGCGGCGGCGCTCGAACGATTCCAGCGCGAGGCGCGGGCGGCTTCCGCGCTGAATCACCCCAACATTTGCACCATCCACGAAATCGGTCAACAGGACGGCCAGTACTTCATCGTGATGGAGCTGCTGGAGGGCAAGACGCTAAGAGATCGCATTCTGGGCCGGGCATTGCCGACGGACGAATTGGTGACGCTCGCGGTGGAGATTGCCGAAGGTCTGGACGCGGCACATCGGAAAGGAATCATTCACCGCGATATCAAGCCGGCGAACATCTTCGTGACCGAGCATGGGCACGCGAAGATTCTGGATTTCGGCTTGGCGAAGGTAACGCCGGGGAAGAGCAGTTCCGCGGCATCGCTGGGCGTGGCGCCTACGGTGATGAGCGAACTGCACCTGACGAGTCCGGGGACGGCGGTGGGAACGATCGCGTATATGTCGCCGGAGCAGGCGGCGGGCGACGAACTCGATGCGCGCACCGATCTGTTTTCGTTCGGGGCAGTGTTGTACGAGATGGCGACTGGGCTGCCGGCGTTTTCCGGGAACACGTCGGCGATGGTGTTTGATGCGATTCTGCACAAGGCGCCGGCGGCGGCTGCGCGCTTGAATCCCAATCTACCGGTGGAACTGGAGCAGATCACCAACAAAGCTCTGGAGAAAGATCGCAAACTTCGCTATCAGAGTGCTTCCGAAGTAGGTGTGGATCTGAAGCGGCTGAAGCGGGAGGTCGAGTCAGGCCGCACGGGAACAACTTCCATCTACACAACCGCAGCAACCGCTGCTTCGGCAACACCAGCCCAGCCTCACTCGGGGGCTAAACTGATCGCGATCTCCGCCGCCGTGGTTGTGGCTGCTGTTCTGGCGTATGTGTTCCGCCCAGCTTTGCCCCCGCCAAGGATCACAAGCTACACGCAAATCACCCACGATGGCTGGCAGAAGAATTCCTTCGGGCAAACCACACCCACTGTGCTCACCGATGGGGCAAGGCTGTACATCCAGGAGACTGCTCATGGCCGTTTTGTCGTTGCTCAGGTATCGGCGTCGGGAGGGGACACGGTCCCCATCGCCATGCCCTTTTCTAACGCAGCCTTGGACAACCTTTCTCCGGACAGGTCGGAACTGGTGGTGGGAAGCTTCTCGGGATATGAGCTCGATCAGCCGTTGTACGCCGTGCCCACACTGGGCGGCTCGCCTCGCCGTCTTACGGACCTGCCAGGACAGGATGCCACGTGGATGGCAAACGGGGATCTACTTGTCGCCAACAAAGCCGAGTTGACAGCGGTAAGTCGCAGCGGCACTTCCAGGAGATTCTTGGACCTAGCAGACACAACTTCGTCTGCCTACTGGTTACGGTGGTCGCCGGATCGTCAATCTCTCCGTTTCACGCTGACGTTAACGGACCGGCAGATGCTGGCGGAAGTCTCTGCGGACGGCAGCAACTATCATAGGCTGCTTGAACATTGGCGTCCGGGTGATGACGCTTCGAATGGCAACTGGATGCCCGATGGCAGGTTTTTTGTCTTTGGGACGGTTCACAATTGGGGGCGGGCCGACATTTGGGCCATTCCTGAGAAGGCTGACTTATTCCACAAAGTCAATCCGGAGCCAGTGCAACTAACCGCCGGCCCCTTGAATTTTTACTCGCCGCAGCCGAGCCTGGACGGCAAGAGAATCTACGTGATCGGTGAACAGCCGCGGTCGGAGCTGGTTCGCTATGACGTCAAGTCGGGTCAATTCTCGCCTTATCTTGAAGGAATTTCGGCGCGTGGAGTTAGATTTTCGCGAGATGGCCAGTGGCTGAGCTATATGTCGTATCCGGAAGGCAACCTTTGGCGCTGCCGGATCGACGGGAGCGACAAGCTGCAGCTGACCTCCGCACCACTCTTTGTGTACTCAGCCCGCTGGTCGCCAGACGGACACGAAATCGTGGTTGAGGCCTCGGAACCTGGTCAGCGGGGGCAGGCGTATCTCATCTCAGCGGAAGGCGGCACCCTGCTTAACCTCAAAGCGGGAAAACTCAACGTCGCAAGTGTGAGCTGGGCCGCGGACGGAACCACGATTACCTTCAACGACGCCTTCGAGCCGGGTCATTCGACGATCCGCTCGATGGACCTAAAATCCATGCAGACTACCGACGTACCCGACTCTGAAAACCTCGTCGGTCCGCTGCGCTCTCCGGACGGACAGTACCTGGCTGCGGCGACTGTGAGAGGCGACAAGTTATTGCTGTTCAACTTTACGAATCAGAAGTGGATCGAGCTGGCCAATACGACGATCGGTTCCTTTGAGTGGTCTCCCGACAGCAAGTTCGTTTACTTCGATAACGGGTTCAGTTCTGACCAGGCGGTTTCTCGTGTGCGCGTTTCTGACCACAAGATAGAGCAGGTCGCTGGCTTGAAGGATTACAGGCGAGTGGTGACGCCCTGGAACACGTGGTTCGGCTTGACGCCGGAGGGCGATCCGCTGCTCATGCACGACGTTGGTTCCCAGGAAGTCTACGCCCTCGACTTCGAGGCGCCTTAAGGCACGCTCCCCGGCTAGCACGATTTCAGGAACATTAGCGCAAACGGCGGTGCCGCGATTCTGGGCGGTTAACGAGCTACTCTTACCTAATCCGGTAAGGGAAGGTTGGCCGACAATCCGCCCGGTGGCGGGCCGATTCCAGGGTTGTGAGTGCTATAGCGAATTTTGCAACAACTGAGCGCCGTTCCGGCATAGCATCTCCAGCCAAGAGTTATCATCCTCCAACGGCGGGTCTGGCAGGGATTCTGGCATGGAACCGAGCGAGAAGAGCAACGGTTATGAAGAAGCCGCCAAACTCTTCATGTCCGAGAGAGACTCTCTAACAGGTGTTTCAACTGTTCGCCAATGGAGCCGGACACTAGTGCGGGGTTCCTCAATTCTTGACCTCGGATGTGGGCATGGTGTGCCCATATCACAAGCTCTGATAGAAGACGGTTTCACAGTCTATGGCGTGGATGCCTCGGCAAGCTTGCTGGAATCGTTCCGCAAGCGCTTTCCTAGCGCTCACGCGGAATGTTCGGCTTTTGAGGATTCAGCATTCTTCCGACGTACGTTTGATGCCGTTGTGGCAGTGGGTTTGATGTTTTTGCTCCAGCCCGATGTTCAATGTCTGCTCATCCGCAAGGTGAAACAAGCATTAAATTCCAACGGCCAGTTCCTCTTCACATCGCCCAAAGAGAAGTGCATTTGGCAGGACATTCTGACCCACCGGGAGTCTGTCTCGTTGGGTGCGCAGTTCTACCGCGAGGTTTTGCAGGCTGAGGGTCTCATTCTCGTCGAGGAGATGTCAGACGAGGGAAATAATCACTACTACTCGGTCCGTAAGCTCTGAGGCACGCTTGGCATAATCGAGCCTGATTTCGCCAATCTGCGCTTAAAGGCATATAAAAGTACGGGGTTCAACGTGCGGGAGTACGACCTAATCGCGGAGTGGTATGCATCAGAACGCGTCGATCAGACAGGGGTACCCGAAGCGACCACGCTTGCCTCATCCATCCCACGCGGATCGTCGGTTCTCGATGTTGGTTGTGGCAACGGTATACCCATCACCCGTGCGTTACTGAGCGGTGGCCACCGAGTCATCGGCCTAGATAGTTCGAGTGCGATGCTGGCAAACTTTAGGCACAACTGCCCCGAAACGTTTGCTGTTAGAGGAATTGTTCAGTCCTGCCCGTTCGCCGATTGCACGTTCGATGCTGCGGTTGCGTGGGGCGTCATGTTCCATCTCAATCCCGAGGACGCGATTAGGGCAATTGCGAATGTCTCGCGCATCGTTAAGCGCGGTGCGCCGTTCCTTTTCACATCCGGAGACGCCGACAGCTTTGATGGCAAAGAGGGCAAGATGAACGGCGTGACGTTTCGGTATTTCTCCTACAGCGTCCACCGCTACCGACGTATCCTTGGCGATCACGGCTTCACATTGATCGACGTCCACGTTGATAGCGGGAATAACACCTATTACCTCGCGAAGAAAGCTGAGCCGCCGAGCTGATTGTTGAAACATCCCGATTGCGCTGATTGAGGGGTTTTGAGCGTAGCGGATATAAAGCCAATTGTGGGAAATGTTACATTTGGAGCATGCGTAGTCTCATTCTCATGGTTGTCGCGATGTTGCTTTCAGGGGAGGCAACTGCGCAAAAGACCGTTTCGTTTCCTACTGAGGACGGAGGCGTAGTCTACGCGAACGCTTTTGGAAAGAGCGATAAGGCCGTCGTGCTGGCCCACGGAGGTCAGTTCAACAAGGAGAGCTGGGACAAACAGGCTCATGCTCTGGTGGCGGTAGGATTTGAAGTGTTGTCGCTCGATTTTCGAGGGTACGGCAGGTCGAAAGGCCCGGGCGATTCCGATCCGATAAGCGCGCCGTTGTACGTGGATGTCCTGTCCGCCGTACGTTTTCTGCGAAAGAGAGGCGCGAAGACCGTGTCGGTTGTTGGAGCCAGCATGGGAGGATGGGCTGCTGGCGACGCATCAATCGCTTCGCGCCCGGGTGAGATAGATCGCGTGGTATTCCTCGGTGCCGCGCCAAACGAATCCGCCGACAAACTTAAATCAGCCACCCTGTTCATCGTGGCACGCGATGACGCAAGCGGCGACGGGCCACGTCTCCCCGCGATTAAGGCGCAGTACGAGAAAGCTCCCCAACCAAAAGAGCTAATCGTGTTGGATGGCTCCGCCCACGCACAGTTTCTCTTCCAAACGGACCAAGCAGCCCACGTGATGCGCGAGATCATCCGGTTTCTCTCCGCGAAGTGAACTGAAGGCTAGATGCCTACCCAACTATTGAAATCCGGCCATAGCGATCACCACCTGGAGCGTCGGGGTTCGGATTCCGGATGACGGGCGATCCCGAAGTTAGGGTCGAGAACCGACTTCCTTACTGATCACGGTAGCATCAGATCACTTCCCGTTCGCCGACTACTCGGGCCGGTGAAAATTCGACTGCGGGATTGAGGTTCCTGGCGGTATGACGATGGTAATTGTGCATACGATTTCGGGATTTCGCGCTGTCATTCTGGCAGCATATAGTCAAAATGGTCCGCGTTGTGATCCAAGATGTCATTGACTGTTCTGGCGGGAGGCAAATGAAAGTCAGAGTATCTGTTCGCGTGACATTGATGGGTGCAATCCTGCTGACTCTTCCAGGTTGTTCCAATCGCGGACCTGTTCACGAGGCCGACGATCCCGTTACCGTTGTTAGGGAAGCTTGGCGCGGCTTTCTCGCCGAAGACGAGCGTACCTGCCACGAGGAAGTTACGAACAATAGCGGCCCAGGGTCGCTGAGGGAAATCTTGATCGAAGTCCAGGGACGTAACCGCATACGCATGGTGATCGATGAACAAGGCGGCGGTCCCGATTCCGAGCATTCAGAGTTCATCTTTATCGGCGTCGACAAATACTTCCGAGTCCGCAACGGGCCCTGGCAGAAATTCCCCCCGGGAAAGATACCCTTGGCAATTCTCTCCGAGATGGTTGACGACCTGAGCGCACTCAAACTGGTCCGCCGCGAGACCATCGAAGGCGTACCCACATTTCAGTACGAGAACACGTATCACCCGGGCGGCGTGAGTAACAGGACTACGACCGACGACATTTGGATCGGAGCGAACGACCATCGTATCCGCAAGTTCCAGATTTTGTTCTCAGAAACCCAATCCATGACGGCGCCGTTTGTAACCCGCGAGACAACGACCTGCTCTTACGGGCCAGTGCCTGAAATCAAACGTCCAATCTAGCTCTAAAACCCGCTGCATGCGCGAATAAACGGACAATCCGGGGACAGACGGGAGCGGCACTTCGAATAATTTGCAATAGTCTGAACTTGACTTGACTGACTGACCGATTGAATTGCCCTCGACCTGCGCGACAACCACCTAGCAGCCCGTGTCTAAACTCGACATGGCGGCTGATGGGATCGGAAGTGAGCAAGGGCTCACAGACTAGCGATATTGCGCAGCTAGGTCAATCTGCAACGCGCAAAACACGAAAGAAGCATCGGAATGCAATCAAGAGTTGTCTCTGTTTTGAAAAGCTTTCATTGAGAGCATCTTCAGCCAGACGAGGGTCGTACCGCCAGCGGTAGCTCCAAAGAACAAGACTACATAAGCTACGATCGGCCCGTGTCCCAAGAGCTTGTCGACGGTCCCGGCTCCAAAGCCTTTCTCTAGGCCCCACATCACTGCTTTGGTGATGCCTATCATGCCCAAGAACGCGCCGAGGATGAAAAACAGAACATTTACAAAAGTGACGCGGAGTCGCGGGACGCACCAGAGGACTGCGATGGCGAGTAACGCGAATGCCAGCCCATAAATAAGTAGGAAGTAGAGTCCCAAGCCCATCGTCCGATCTTAATGAGTCGGAGGCTGAACTCAGGTTGCAAAACGCGGCCCCCCCGCCCCCTGGCAAGGATATTAGCGCGATCGTCAGTAGGAGCCAATACCTAGGCGTGCTCCCCGGGATTCCAAAATGACTCTTGCAAACAGGCCCCTTCACTGATTGACGCCATGATAGGTGCTTCTATGGGTCTTGAGGACTTCCGCAGACGCGTCTTCAACCAAACGAACAGAGTTCCGCCGATGACGGCCCAGAAGAAGTCGAAAACGAGGCTTAGTTGGTTTTGACGGGCATCGTCATCTTTGAGTATAGACCGACATTCATCAAGGGCCGTTCAACCAAATTTGCGAGGGCAAAGATGCCGACGATCGCTCCGATCACGAAAACGAAGACATTGAGGATCGTTAGACGAAAAATCGGGAATAGCGCCAGAACAATCGATCCCAGAATGACGCAGCCTGCGACACCTGCGACCACGAGGAAGATCATAAAGATTCCCACGGATTAACCCCTGCCGACTTTGTATCACGTTTGGGACAATGCGGGGACAGACGGGAGTGGCACTTCGAATAATTTGCAATAGTCTGAACTTGACTTGACTGACTGACCGATTGAATTGCCCTCGACCTGCGCGACAAGCAGCTAGCTGCCCGTGTCTAAACTCGACCTTGCGGCTGATGGGATTCAAGTGAGCAAGGGCCGACGGATGAGGGAGGGCGTCATGGTCATCGTTGCTGTTGCGGGTTGCCCTTGGCTTTCTTCGTTTCCTCTATCTGGGCTTTTTGCCTCGCATACGCGGCCGGCGCCTTCCTCATGGAAGCCGCGTGGGAAGAGTTTGGATACTTGTTTAGTAGCTGCTGAAGTTTCTCTCCTTGGCCAGCAGCACCGTCTGGGTAATCGTAGTACTGGGCCAGCCCCGTGTCAGCCTTGAGCGCCTCCCATATCGCAGCGTCATCCCCCTGAGGCTGCTGCATCACCACACGAACAACGTTTGAGATCAAGTCTCCGAATTTCGAGGAGACCCTGACCTTTACGAAGTATGTCTCTGCATGGGGAAAAGCAAAGCCACCCGCCGGGGCTCTCCCTGCGGTATAAAAAGGACCATTCCACAACAAAGAAAAAGAGGCTTGCTCTTTCTCGCCCGGCTTGAGCGTGATCATTCCCGGCATCATATCTACCAGTTCTCCCGCATACCACTCCGGACCAGAGAAGCTGTGAAAGGTAGAACCGTCTTCAGAAATAAAAAAACTTATCCCCACCCACTCTGGTGCCGAGTCCAAACGATACGTCAGAACGGGAGCGCTCGAAACATTGCGAATGGAGGCTGTAAATTTGACTGGTACGCCCAATACGTATTTGGTCTGTTCAGGTTCGAGAAGGGCTTGCAACGGCGCCACCCCACCGGATTGCCCGGCGGCGGTGACCCACAGGAGGAACCACGCTGTACCGAATTGCAAGCAGCGTTCAAGGTAGAAGGTCATGGTCGTCCTTCCTGACCGGAAGATCAATGCACTGAGTCGCTTTCAGGAAGCCGAAGCGTACTAAGTAGAGAACAAAAGCGCCTGCAAACACAAGTGCACGATTCACCAAGAGAATTGCTGTGACACGATGTTTTGCGCCAGAAGGCTGTCATGCTCTCAAGACGGACAACATCATGCGAGCACTCCGGATACGCTCAAAGCAAACTCAGCACCAAGACTGCTTTAATCACTTTGCGTCGACGATGATTCAGGATAGTGTCTTGCCATGGCAATGGGAACGCGCAAGCGACGAGAACGGCAAGAGGGGTTCTGGTATCGCGGCGATCTGGCAGAAGCTCCGGGACATCCTTTCTACAACAAGCTGAGCGAAGTGCTGGAGAACCCCAGGTTCGACGAGTTCTGCGAAGGGCTTTGCCGGAAGTTTTATCACAAAAAGCTGGGACGCCCGTCGTTGGCGCCGAGGATGTATTTTCGGGTAATGATCGGAGCTGGTACACCACGAGCATTGCAGGACGTGGGGAGAACTCTGGTTTTTGTTCTAATGAGGCTCGTCTCAATAACGTACGGCGTGAATCGACGAGCACCTGGCCGCTCGGCATCGCGAGCAAATACGCTCAAATCTCAACTCGCGACTTGGAAAAAGCCCGGTTTAGACACGGGCTGCTGCTAGCGAAAACTCAAATTCAGTATTGCCGACTACCTGCCCAGTGACGACCCGATTCCGGGGCTTTGAGGGCTATGGAGATATTTCGACAGTCACCTCTTCGATGGACACGTCCTCGACTTTCGTGGCCGCCAATTTCCTTAGTGGAGGAGTGGAGGCTCGTGTCTTCAAGGTTCCACCACGCGCCACAGTTGCCGGTGAGAACTAGCTTGGCGACAAGACCTTCGGGTGCACCGTGACGATCCACTTTCACCACGACTGGCACGGCCATGTACAAGCGTGGTGGACGCACTACAACGCGGTACAAGCCCGAAGGCAGGTGTGGAATCCCGAAAACTCCCTGTTCGTCGGTCTCGAAGGTACGGAACACGTTTGGGGCAGGCTCGAAGTAGGGACCGCCCTCATCTGTTCTGCCGGTCTTATGGAGACGATACAAGTCTCCCTTTACGTGTGCTTCTCCGTTTCCTTTCTCATCGAGCACCCTGCCACGCAATTCGCGGACCGTAAAGTGAAGGTTGGGATCGATGCAAGTGGTTGGAGGTAGTGCAGTTTCCGAAGCCAATATGGGGATGAGCGGCTGCTCACTCAACAAGAAGTTCAACCAATGCGGCAGCTCGATTCGCAGGGGTCCGGAATGCACGCGGCTCGATAGACCGACTGGCAGTGTCGCAGAAGATGGCGACTGCGCTTTTGCGGTTTTCTGCCCCTCCCCGGTTCCCGTAAACACTGGTTCAAGATCGGCCTTCGATTGCGAACGATTGTTGCCTGTGCTCAGTGTTTGCGGGTAGGAACTGGCTTGTGCCAATCCGTCGCAGGACGCTAGCACAACGAGGAGCACAAGCGCGTTTTGCAACATTCGACCCATACAGACTGAGACACCCAAGACTACCTCATAGTTCCCAACTGCTGTTAACAAAGCATAGCGCTCACCACCTGGAGTGGCTTGGTTCGGATTCCGGCTGGCTCGCCTAATCTTCCGTAATCCCGCAGGGGAAGGTTGCCGACCACACGCCCAGTGGCGAGCCGATTTTCCGGGGCTTTGAATGATATGGGGATTTTTCGACAACTGTGATTCAAGCTTGCAATTTGGTCTTATTGGCGTGACCCCGGTCACTTGTCGCACGGGCCCCCGCGGCTGCATGATTTCACGTATGTTCCTGGAAAAACAAAGCTTCGATGATGCGGTCGACAATGTATTTGCCATAGTCGAGGGCATTGCAGCCGTTGGATTGTGGGGGTTCCTGATCTGGGCCGCGGTCAGGAAGAAATATTTTCCTCTTCGGGCATCTATGTTTAGCTTAAGGGTATCCACTTGGCCGATCACTGAGGCGGTTGTGACTCGAGCGGTTTTGAAAACTCATCGAGGATTTCTCATCCAACCAAGCACCATCCCGAATGCCCTTTTCGTTTGGTTTGAATACGAAGTGGCGGGTGTGAAATACAGCGATGTCTTTACGGCGGCGTCGCCAGGAGGAGGCCCATCGGCGTACAGCGTGGCTAGTGAGGCAGCGGGAGAAAAGCTGATGATCCGTTATAACCCAAAGAATCCTGCTGATGCTCAACCTGTCGAGAAAAGATGGCATGACCTCAAGGTGTGGTGGATCGGCAAAGTTTGGGATTCTAAATTGTAATAGGCCATAGCGCTCACCACCTGGAGTGGATTGGTTCGGATTCCGGTTGGCTCGCCTAACCTTCCGTAATCCCGTAAGGGAAGGTTGCCGACCACACGCCCAGTGGCGAGCCGATTTCCAGGGGTTGTGAGTGCTGTGGGGAGTTTTCAACATTTAAGGTAGTTCCGTGACAATGGCGAGTCTGCTGAGTCCGGTCTCGCACGGTCGTGGATTTGACGGGGGCAAAAAATGCAAAGGGTTAGTTGGATTCTCATTCTGCTGTGCGCGTGTCCGGCGTTTACACAAAGTGAGGCCGACCGTTCTAAACAGGTAAAGTACACGAAGTATCAACTTGTGGCTGCGGGCTTCTGGAGAGTCACAGCACTCCATACGGGGGGAAATGTTCAATGGTTGGTGATTGGACTCGGCGATTCCGGGAATACGATGACGGTCAGATGGCCGACAGGTCTAGGGTGTCAGATTGAATCGGCGGACATACGAGGGGACACGATTACGGTAGCAGGCGACCATTTTCCGGCGGTTATTAAAATCAGTGGGCGAAAAACGGCAACTCTTAGCATGTTTGGCGGACAAACCATCCTACAGATGACAAAAACCAAGGAAGCGACTGAGTTCGGGTGCGAGTAGTACTCCTAAATTCCTTTAAGGCGTTGTTGAACCAGCGGTCGAAGTACCGATGTTGGTGTCCTTCTGCGACTGGATGCGTCGGCATCGCGGGGCCTCCGATGCGACTCTTTCCATCGCTGCCGCGGGCTCATCCGCAAGCCCGAAGAGGCGAGATTGAGTTTTTCCGAGACGTCCGCTTGAGGTCGTCGCATCCTCCAGAAAAGAACGAGGGAAGGCTGGCGGGGCACGCCATTTGCTGCGTGGATGAGGCCCATTGGGGCCAAAGACGCCGCTCAGAAATAGGAGTTTAATTGGCTTTGACCCGAACTTAACGCACCTTTCCGTTCTTGTCGAACGTGAGCACGACGACAATGGTGTTCACCTGCTTGCCGTGCACCATGCGCGGATGGTACTTCCATTGCTCCACGGCCGCGGTCGCCGCATCGGCCAGTAAAGGATCGCCCTCGATGACTTTCACTTCTTGCACCGTACCGTCGTCATTGAGCGTTACATCCATCGCTACCTCGCCGTGAACGTGCTTACTGGCGGCCCCCGGCGGATAAACCGGAAGCACCTTTGTCTCCAGCTTTGGCTCGGGTTGGAACAGCGATGGGATGGTGAGGGACAACCCATAGCCGAGCCCGCTGAGGTTGGAGTAGCCGCCCAACACATCCCGATTCGCTTCATAGATATGTACCCACTTCTTCTTATCGCCATACACCAGCTTTGCGAGTCCTCTCAGCGTGCCGCCGTCCTGGGCTTCGCCGACGCTATAGGTGAAAGGCTTGATTTTGAGGACGTAGTCGTCGATTTGTGTCTTCATTGGAGCTGCGGCGTATTCGCAGCAGCCGCCCCAGTTGCCAATTTCCAGCCGAATATCCAACCGCGCCGCCTTGCCCGCGCTAACTTCCACGCCTTTCACGATCGTCGTCTTGAATCCGTTCGACTCGGCCTTAACGTCGTATTTGCCCGCTGCCAGATCTTTTGCCGTGTACTGCCCAGCCGCGTCGACTTTCAGAGTGACGGCACGATTTGTGGCAATGTTCGTAATCGTAATCGTCGTGTTCGCCACCACAGCCCCGGACGCATCGGTCACTGTCCCACCGAGCGTGCAGCACTTCTCCTGTTCGCCTCCCTTCTGTTGCATTGAGGCCAGTGTCGGCTCCGCCATCGCCTGGCCCGGCGGCACGGTGGCCTGCACTCCGATAGCCAGCACGGCCGCCGCAACTTGGCGACCAAGTCGGAATCGCGATGCGCTCGCTGCGGAAATCGTTCGACTCGGGAGCAGGAACTCGTCTAGTTCGTTCTTTAATCGCAGTCCCTGCAGCAAAAACTCATTTCGTCTGCGCTGTTCGCGGTCCCGCAGCATACGTACCGTTCGCAGGCCTGCGGCATCCATCTTTCCTATTCCTGCTGCGCTTAGTTCGATCACTTCCTCCAAGAGCTCCAGCGTGTCGAGATTCACCGCCCGCACCCAAGCGTGTGCCCGCTCGCACAAGTCGTCACGGCCGTGAAACCGTTTCCGCACTGCGATCATGTGATCGAGTCCAATCGTCTTCTGCATCAGGCTGCCGTCGCCCCAGCAGCGGTCGTAGAACAGATCGAGCGAGATGGTACACGCGAGGTCCGCTACCGGGTCGTCCATGCTGTATTCCTTCGCGCGATAATCGCCTCGCGCTCGTCCTAGCGCGACCATCCGCTTCTCCAGAGGCGTACCTTCGTAGATTTCAGCACGGCAGAAGTTCAGTGGATTCCCCGCAAAACTTCGCATGAAAGCAAGGTCGGCCCGTAACGTGTTCAAATTCGCGTCGGGATTGAATGTCATGATTGTGAACTGGGCCGAAACGTCCAGTTCCCCGCAGATATCGAGAGCGCGGATCGATTGCCCCACGGTCTGATGCCGGTCCAAAGTGAGAAGGCCCGCCTCCGTGGCCGATTCGATCCCCATGAAAATGCGCACCAACCCCATCTCCTTCAGCCGGCTCAGCACGTCCCGATTCGCATCCGCCGGGCGGCACTTGATCAGCAGCGCGATCTCTTCCATGCCGCGGCTCTTGAACGCCTTGTCGAATCCCTCGATTCGCGCCTGGTTGTGCGCCACCGACGGCACCAGGAAATTGTCGTCGTGAAATACGAACTGCCGCGTCCCCCGCTCGCGATAAAGTTCCGCCATCTCGTCGGCGATCAATTCCACACAGCGTTGGCGAAATTTTTTGCCCGGCGCCAGATTGTGCAGGGTTGTGATGCAGCAGTACGCGCAGTTCTCGTAGCATCCGCGGCTTCCCATCAGAAAGCTGGTGGGCACTCCGGCAATGGTGTGGATCCGCCCGGCCCGCTCGGGGAACGGCAAAGTATCCAAGTCATCCAGCGTTCGGCGTTTTGGCGTGAACCGAACCTGGCCATCTTCCCGGTACGCGATTCCAGTAATCTTCGGCAAGTCATCCTTCAGATTCGCTGCAGCCGCAACTATCTCCGCCAGCGTTTGCTCTCCCTCGTGAATCACGATGATGTCGACCTCGGAATGGTGCTCCATCAGCGCCTCTGCTGCGCACGAAGCGTAATGTCCGCCCGCCACAATCAGTTTTCCAGGATGGAGTTGTTTGATGCGGCGTGCCAAGGTGAGAAATTCCTGCGCGCGCGATTGAAAACAAACTGACAGTCCGACGATTTCCGCCTCGCCCGCCTGCTCGGCGACCGCCTCCACATCGTCCGCCGAATTGAACACTGCCAATGACGGCTCATGCCGCTTCGCCTGCAGTGAAGATGCTAAATATCGGATGGAAAGATTCTCCTCAAAGTCCGGACCCACCAGAAGAACGCGCATATACCCTCCCGCCCCGTCAAATCTAGAACG
>Ga0209040_10002648_pt1 | contig 13914 bp, 11 predicted proteins | sample BogFormECP12_OM3_FD_188240 | JGI IMG/M metagenome (GOLD analysis project Ga0209040, IMG submission 188240) | Bog forest soil microbial communities from Calvert Island, British Columbia, Canada - ECP12_OM3 (SPAdes) (version 2) | ecosystem: Environmental > Aquatic > Freshwater > Wetlands > Bog ...
TGGCAAGAAGATAATACGGCCATGCCAGCTACGAAGCAGGCGGCGAGTACACGAGACCCCAATCATCCCAATTGGCGTTTTTATAAGCCACCTCATCCGCGGACCGGTCAGCCATGTCCCCATCCCAAGAGCGGCTGGAAATTCGCATACGACGACGACGCGGATTCACCTGATAAGCGTAGCTTCGTGTCATTGGATCGCGATGGTCGTATCGCGTGGGGCCCGGATGAGAACAAGGTTCCGCGCTTGAAAAGGATGCTGCACGAAGTTGAAACAAATATTGGGAAGAGCGTTTTTCATGATTACTCGGACGGGGAAAAACAAACGTCAGCCATGTTTGGCAAATCTGGACTGTTTCTCGCCCCAAAACATGCCAATTATGTATCTAGATTCATTCTTCATGCGGCCAGGAAGGACAGCATCGTCCTCGACTGCTTCGGCGGTTCGGGCAGCACAGCACATGCCGTTATCCAACTCAATCGAGATGACCGTGGCAAAAGAAAATATGTCTTAGCCGAGATTGGTCAGTATTTCGATACGGTCACGAAGCCGCGTGTGCTAAAAGCCGCGTACTCGCACGACTGGAAGTCCGGCAAACCGATTTCACGAGAGGGCATCAGTCAATGCGTGAAAGTAATCCGGCTTGAGACATATGAAGATGTTCTGAACAACCTCAAGGTGGATCGCAAACAGGCACAGCAAACACTGCTCAATTCAGCGGACGCTCAAGGCCAAGATGGCCTGAAGGAGCAATACACGCTCCGGTACATGCTCGATGTCGAGACACTCGACAGTCAGTCGCTTCTTAATATACGGGCATTCTCAGATCCAACAGCATACAAACTTAAAATCAGACCATCTGGAAGCGACGAAAGTCGAAACATCAATGTCGATCTGCTGGAAACCTTCAACTGGCTGGTCGGTATCACGGTCCAACACATTGCGGCACCGCAGACTTTCACAGCCGAATTCGAACGCGACAGCGAGAAGCGGTTGCGGCTCAAAGGCAAACTGAAGCAAGACGCCGCGGGGCCTTGGTGGTTCCGCAAGGTTGAAGGTCGAACGCCGGACGGACGCAAGACGTTGATTGTCTGGCGGAAACTCACCGGCGATCCGGAGCAGGACAATCTGGTATTGGACGTTTGGATGAAAGACCGTCTCAAAATCAGCACAAAGGACTTTGAATTTGACCTGATTTACGTGAATGGCGGTAACAACCTGGAGAATCTCAAGTTGCCCGATGACACCTGGAAGGTGCGGCTAATTGAGGAAGACTTCCACCGCCTGATGTTCGATACGGAGAGTCTCTAAGCGTGGCCGCGAAGAAGGCAGCTTCGAAGAAAAAGCCGCAAATACCGTTTGCGTACAAGCTGGTCCTCAATCAGTGGCTTTTATCGCTTTTCGGTGTGACGCGCTTTGATGAACTGGCTGAGCATCTGCGTAATGAGAAACTGGAAGGGCTGGACGAGAACAATATCCACCATTTTCACCACGCGCTCACTGCACAGCTCTTCAACCTGACTCACTTGCCCACAGAGCTACTGCTCGAATACGACCAGAACATCGTGAAGCACACTCAACGCCTGAATGATCGGCGCATCACAGTCGGAGAACAACCGATCGTTTGGAAATATTTCCAATACCTGACCCTGCTTTTTACCGAAATCTATCTCGACCGCTATTTCAGCGACGCTCCGTCACTATTGAAAACGCTAGACGCCCAGGTGGCAGCGACGAATTCAGGCCGGCCCGAAGCCGAGCAAATCACCGCGTTTGACAAGCAGGATGAGGCATGGCCTCAGCTCAATAAACTTGCGTACTGGAACGCCACGGGCAGCGGCAAGACACTGCTGATGCACGCGAACATACTTCAGTATCAGTTCTATCTGGAAAAACACGGACGCAGGCGCGAACTGAATCGTATCATCCTGCTTACGCCGAATGAAGGTTTGAGCCAGCAGCATTTGCGAGAATTCGAAACGGCCGGAATTTCGGCGGAACTCTTCAATCAAGACGGGCAGGGGCTGTTCGCCGGGCAAGCAGTAGAGATTCTTGACATCCACAAACTGAAAGAAGAAAAGGGCGATAAAACCTTCGCCATCGATGCATTTGAGGGCAATAATCTCGTTTTGGTGGATGAAGGTCATCGTGGGGCCTCGGGCGGGGAAGAAGGCGCGTGGATGCGTTTTCGCAATGCACTATGCGAGAGGGGCTTCTCCTTCGAGTATTCGGCAACATTCAGCCAAGCGGTCAAAGGAAATAAGAAGCTCACTGACACATACGCCAAGAGCATTCTGTTCGATTATTCGTACCGCTACTTTTACGGCGACGGTTTTGGCAAGGATTACCAGATATTAAACCTTGATGAGGCGACGCAAAACAATCACCTGGAGCTTTATCTGGTGGCCTGCCTGTTGGCCTTTTACCAACAGCAGCGACTCTACCGTGAGCGGGAAACGGCCTTCCGACCGTTCAATATTGAAAAACCGCTTTGGATCTTTGTGGGCGGCAGTGTAACGGCGACACTGGCGAAGAAAGACGCTTCCGACATTGTCGCGATCCTTAAATTCCTGGCCCGTTATCTGGCGGACAAGACTGGAAGCATCCAGCGCATCGAGCAAGTATTGAATCAGGGGCTAGTTGCCGCAGATGGGAAGAATCTGTTCGATGGCCGATTCACCTATCTCAACACGACAGGACTCTCGCCTACCCAGGTATTTGAAGACACGATGACCACGCTCTTTAACGCAGCCAGCGGCGGATTGCTGCGCGTTGAAAACCTGAGAGGCGCTACTGGCGAAGTGGCTCTGCGCGTAAGCGACAACGATCCTTTTGGCGTAATCAATGTAGGCGACGACACCAAGCTTGTGACCCTGTGTGAGCAGAACGGATTGCAGACCAGCGAACGCGAGTTTTCGGGCTCTCTCTTTCACGACATCAACAAGTCGTATTCGACCGTGAATGTCCTGATCGGTTCGAAAAAGTTTACCGAAGGCTGGAACAGCTGGCGCGTCAGCACGATGGGTTTGATGAACGTCGGCAAAACTGAGGGTTCGCAGATTATCCAACTGTTCGGTCGAGGCGTGCGACTCAAGGGTTATGGAATGAGCCTCAAGCGCAGCGGCAAAACGCAACTTCCTGACGACGTGACACGGCCAAAATACATCAACCAGCTTGAGACGCTCTCAATTTTTGGCATAGACGCTGAATATATGGCGACGTTCAGGGACTTCCTTGAAGAAGAAGGACTTCCAACGAACGACGACCGTGTGGAATTGTTGCTGCCTGTGATCAACAACCTCGGTACGCAGAAACTGAAGATCATCCGTCTTAAAAAAATGATCAACGGCGTGAGCACAGAATTCGGCGACGCCTTTCGCAAACTCGGGCCGGTGCCGACACTCGCGAAGCCCAATCCAGCGAAGGACAAGGCCACTTCGTATCTGCAGAAGAATCAGGTCGTGCTCAACTGGTATCCGAAGATTCAAGCCCTGAAGTCGGGAGGTGTGCTTGGCGGCGATGCGGACGCGGTACGCAACCAGACCCATCTCACAGCGGGACACGTAGCTTTTCTTGACATGAATCGGTTGTACTTTGAGTTAGAGCGCTTCAAGGCCGAACGCGGCTGGTACAACTTGAATCTGAAACAGGAGAATATCGACCCGCTGCTCATCGATCAAACGTGGTATCAACTACTCATTCCTGCCGAAGAACTGGCGTTCGACTCCTTCGAAAAGGTACGGTTGTGGCAGGACATTGCGCTGTCACTGCTGAAGAAATACACCGAGCGCTTCTACACCTTCCGCAAGCGGGAGTGGGAGCTACCACATCTCGAATATCAGGATTTGGCTGCAAACGATCCGAACTTCCTGGGTTCAAAGGATGAGCCCGATAAAGGCTACTACCGCATCCTGATCGAGAAGTCGCAGGAGGACATTGCCGCAAAGCTAACAGAACTCAAAGAATCCATTACAAAGGGCGAGCTCAAGAAATTTGACTTCCAAGGCATGAAGGCGATCTGGTTTGGCCGGCACTTGTATGAACCGCTCCTGTATGTGGACCACAAAATCGTCGAGATCAGCCCCGTGCCGCTAAATAAAGGTGAAAGACGTTTTGTTGAGGACCTAGAGGCGTTTCATGGAAACGACAGCGGTTACTTTGCAGGCAAAGAATTGTATCTGCTCCGGAATCTCAGCAAAGGACGTGGCGTAGGGTTCTTCGAAGCAGGTAATTTCCACCCCGATTTCATAGTTTGGTTGCTGACGGAGGACCGACAGCACGTTGTCTTCGTAGACCCGAAAGGCATCCGAAACATCGGGGCAACTGATCCAAAGATCCAGTTCTACGAAACGATCAAGGAAATTGAAGAGCGAATGGGAGACCCCAAAATCTCCCTCGATTCTTTCATCATCTCCGGCACGCCGTCACATATCATGCGAATGTTGTGGGGCATGGACAAGCCCGCTATGAAGCAACGGCACGTTCTCTTTCAAGAAGAGGATCAGGACACCTATGTTCGTGAGATGCTTTGTGTTTTGATACCAGCTTAGGATCGGACAATCAGAGACATCGACCAGTTTGTTTCACTTTCATCACGATTTCGTCGTGACGCTGCAACTCTAGCCCAATCCGACAACGAACTTTGCAATCAAGCCCGCAGTCGTCAGGATAGCGGGCGCAATGTCCTTGACAGTTTCTGCGGCATCTTTCAGACCCTTCGCAGAAAGCTCTAACATGTTTTTCTTCCGCTCTCCCGATGGCTTGGAAGCGTGGGCTACCGCCTTCTCAACCGCACTCGCGATTTCCTTTGCCTCTTCTGGATGGCTGGCCTTGATGGAATCGAGTTCGGTTTTCAGCGCCTCAACCATCGTTTCCAGCCGCGATTTCTGGCTAGCATCCAACCCCGGCGCAATACCGATAGTCTGCGCGACGTTGCTGAGCGTTGAATCGATGGCAATTATTGCGGGACCTGTGACGTTTATTTTGTGCCCCATATTTATTTCTCCGACGAATGTGTTTTGCTCGTGAACCAACTTGTCAATGCGCTTGACGACCATCGTCCCAGCGAACTCCTTGATGACGCTCTTGTCATAGGTCTTGTCTACCAAACGCTGATAGCTTAGAGGCGCATCGGCAAGGACTGGCCGTTGTTCATCAAAGTTGGTGATGATGTGGCCTGAATGCTTCGTTGAATATTTTTCGATCCATTCCGTAGCGTTGTCGAGCTCGGAGTCACTCCCGGCCGCACACTGGACGAATGAATATTTCGACCGTTCGTACTTCTCATCTGTTTGGAAGAGCGCTACAGGCGTGATAATAATCGGAGTCAGAGGTTTGTGGCGGGTGCGAATGCCACGAAGTTCATCGACGACGACAAGTATTGGACGGACGCCACTGACCTGATGGCCGACATCCTCCAGGCCCACATCTTGTAGGAATTTCACGCGCCCCTCTATATCGACCGTATCTCCCCATCGGATCTCTGATTGCTGCAAAAGTGTATCCGGTATCGCCAGCGGGACTCCCATGTGACAGTGGTCGCTTTTGACGGCGGTGCCAAACCAGCACAAAGTCTTGTCTACGCTGCGCGGGCGTAGTCGAATCGTTCCAATTCCGCCGCCTTCGATTAAACCCATCTTGGACTCGGGCGTATAGATAAGACCCAACTCGGGGTCTGACTCCGGCCGGTTGGCGTAAACCTCTTCCCGCGCCCAGCGAGCTTGTTTGGACCAAAAGACGCCCGGCGAACGAGGGAACCAATCGGTGAGTCGGAAGCCCTTCAGGTGGACGGAGCCGAACATCACATCGCCTGTCTGACCCCAGAACTGTTCTTCGGTGACGAGAGACTCGGCATGTTGACGCCGTCTTGACGGCCCGGTTTTTCCGAAAAACAGCGGTAACAGATATTGCTGGATAAACAAGGATGGCTGCGAGGCTCTGATAGCCGCGCGAGCTCCTCCCTCATCCCAAGGTGCCTTGCCTGGCATTCGGGGCATGTTCGGCTTACTCCTCGTAACAAGTTCCTAAGGGGAAGAAGCTCAACATATCACACGTGGAGCGGAAATGTTGCCGACCATTGGTGATACTCGTGCTAGTTGCTCGACACTCACCAGTCAGCCGGGGTTGGAAGATCGGGTCCCGAAATTCTACCAGCAAGAAGTAAATTTCCGCCTTGGCCAACCGATCTAGCATGGGATAGGGCAAAGACACACCACGACTTTTGGATCGAACTGATATGAATTCGGGCCTTAGAAAAGCAGGATCTCGGAGGGAAAGGGATCGGGCGATTTTTTCAGTTCGTCAAGCAGTTCCAGTGGTAGAGGTTTTCTCGAAATCACGAAATCGTAGGATCGGCCGTTGCCCAAAGGCTCCGTCGCAACGCCGAAGCACTGTTTGACTCCGTATTTCATGTTAGCGTAATGCACCAGGAACTGCAGCGTCTTGACGCGCTCGGGACGACTTTGTGAAGTAGCCAGATACACGCCAGCTGTTCCACGCGACGGCTGGATGTGAGGAAAATAGTGGAATTCGCCGCCCTGCGCGGCCTCACATTTCGAAATCAGCAGCTTCCCGAGGCGTATACGGCGGTCGCGCGTGAGCCACCCGAGGAACTTGGCGACTTCCAGGCCCCCCTGGCCGTCACCTTTATTCCAAGATAGTCCTGGATCGATATCGTGAGCGCGGGCGATCATGTCATCGATCGACAACCCGTATTTCCAGTCCGGCGAATCCAAGAGCTTGCCTGTGGCGATAACCTCGAAGGCTTTCGCCATTTTCTGCAGCATTTCGGGAGGCGTTGAGCGCAGGTTGTTACCGTATGTCTCTTCCACGTGAGGAAGCATTCGGGTGATGTTCCCCGTCTCGTCTTGGACCATTAAGGCTTCCTTCGGCGCGATATCGCCCCGCAGTTCCAGGAACGTGATGAAATCGCCGGCGGTGTCGAATCTTGAAGCGACTATTGCAAAGTCCTTGAGCGAAAAAACGTGGACGGGAAATCCCGCCGTCAGCAGCTCAGGAGCGAGCTTCGCAGCGATGTATGGGGCAGAGTCATGCGCGAGAATTATCAGTCCCAGTCGGTTGGGGTAGGACTTCGGGTCGAAATCCATTTCCCCGTAAAAGTCGTTTTTTAATGTCGTGATTTTTCCCTCAACAAGGCTCTCATGCGTCCTGCCGAGTTGCTTGAACGCTTCCAGTAATTTCTCCGTCGCCCAGGCCATCGCCTCGTGGTTGCCGCACTGCGCCTTCACCTGCACCATGAGAACCACGTCATCGAACAGCACGACGGCGTCGGCAAGCTCTTGCCCCTTTTTCTCGCCGCGAGGATTCCGGTATACAAAATCCCGGAAAAAGGAGCGCTCAAGAAACCACTGACTCAACTGTTCCTCGTAGCTGCCAGGCTGGCCCCCAACGGTCGGGATATTACTCATCCCAAACCGTAGCTTCGAAAGTTCTTCCAAATCGAACATCGACATCGTCTTCGTCCTTTGCGGTAACCAAGGCCTCGCCCCGCGCGGCTCAGGCAAGCCTAATGTCAAACGGTGTACCCTACTCTTCCGTAGCAGCGGTTTCCGTATCTGTCTTTGTGTTCATTCAGCTTCGTGTCATACGTCCTGCGCTTGAAACGCTTGTTGCAATACGGGCATTCAACGGTGTACTCGCTGCCGAATGTGGTTCTCGTAGGAGCGCGCCGTGACGCGAAAGTGCTGCCCAAACCAGAAAAATAGGGCTTGCCAAAATAGCCGCTCGACTTCGTCAACTCGATTGGAAAGCGGGGTTCAAAAATTTCCTCCAGGACCGTCACGGAGTGAACCTTGTCAGCAATGTAGGACTTTATCCCGACTTCGCCGCTCCTGCCGCCGCGAAGGTCCCAACCGTAAAGATATTCTCGTGCGACGCCGTCACGCCTGCGTTTGAATACGAGCGCGTATGGCTCCACAACGCGTTCCAATCCGTCATACATGAAGCGTAACAACCGATGAAGCCGAGCAGATTCCATGATGTCGGAGCGGGACTGCGATGGGAAATATGTCAGACCTGCCCGGCCCGGAATGCCTGCATACGCAACGCCCGGCTCGGCGAGCGAAAATATTTCGCTTATAACGATTTTGAACCAGTTCTCAGCGTCATCGAAGCTGAATATCGAGAGTTTGGGGCAGACCAAATATTCGTTCCATAGACCGCGGATTGTCTGGAATGGCAATTCGAGCAACAGTTTTCTGGCGATGAGCGGGTCCGGTTCGTAGATCGTCTGCTTGAGAAATGTCATCAACACTTCCCGCCGCGAGATGTTCAGGGCCTTCTGAAAGAAAACTGCGTGAACGAAATCGTAAAGGTCCGGCGAATGCTGTCTGTGCAGCAGGGCCTTAAGTTTCGACGCCAGAAGCTCTTCCAGCTTCACGCATCGAATATCCGCCTGGCACAGAGCCGCATCCGAATAAGCGTGGATCAGTCGCCGCGCCTGGATGGGCAGGAATAGCCTGTCGAACTCCTTAACATCAAGATCGACCCTTATTCGAACGTCCTCCTCGCCATAGAAACTCTTGAAGTAGACTCGCGCCTCATACATTGTTGATTCGCTGTCCGCCATCGATCTTTCCGAGATGCGGCTTTCATCGATCAGAAACTCGACGCCGCTTCTCTCGCCGGCGAAGACACAGGCTTGGCCCAGTGCTTCCAATACTTCGCCGCCGTTGATTTCCGTCTGCGTGGAGAAATCCAGATCGTTCGAGAACCGTGCGTGCTCAAAATAGGCTTTACGAAAACAATTGCCGCCCTTGAGTATCAGCGAAGGCCTCAAGCGGTTGTTTGTCTGTGCAAGCCCCGCCAACAGCCAGCCGAAGACATAGTCGCGCTGCACGTTAGCGGCGTGCACGCCTAGTTCTTCGGCCTTCGCGTCGATTTCCTGTTTATCAATCATTTTCGAGAGACTACGTTAACCTTCAGTGCAGGGAAGCGAGACGGCGTCCCCCCGGCCGTAGCGCAGCCCGGCTTGGGAACACTCCGGGCAGTCCTTGTCCTTTCGGGGCTCCACCAAGCTTTGCTTGCCTTTTAGTAAATGAAAGTGCTGGTAATAAAGGGTTGGCGGCTCAGGACGAAGTCCGAGATAGTCGAGCATGAAATCATTGACCGCGTGCGCCGCCGAGATCGCATTGAGGCTGATTACGCTTGGATTGGGCTCTGCCACTCCGTACGCCTGCGCCTTCCTTTCTTCGTCGGTCTTTGCCTCCTTGGCCAGTTCGTTTGCGTCGATGAGCTGGTTACACCACAAGCAACCGCGTCCGGGACGCACCGGCCTATTGGCGCTCATCACATCCACGAGTGCGCCCGCGCCATCGGACCGAATCTTGGACCCAAGTTGGACGCCCGGAATCGTGTACTGGTGAACCAGAGCGTTGAACACCAGCCGAGCCCTCATTGAATCGGCAGCGAGAAAGAGATAGTCAGACGACGTCAACTCTTTGGCGACAGATTCGATTGCCACATCCTTCGGGATGAGACTGATTTTCGCGCGTTCATTGGCCTGCAGAATAAGGCGTCTTGCAACTTCAACCTTGGCGACTTTGGCGCGCGCGTCCGCCATCGACGCTCCGACAATCCTGGAAAGATTTGATTCCTCGACCTCATCGTCATCCACGAGGCAAAACTCCCCTACCCCCAATCGCGCCAGATATTCCGCGACAAGGCTGCCGATGCCGCCAAGACCGACAATGCCGACGCGGCACCTCGCCAGCAAAGCCTGGCCCGACTTACCAAACATTCTGATCTGCCGATCATAGTTACCCGCTTCGTCGAGGGATGCCTTTCGCACGGACGGCGTCAGCCGCTGAATCGTGTTTCCAACAATGATGGCCTCGTCGAGCTCCAGGCGTTTGCCATCGCTGAGCCAGACGTCCGCCTGAATCGAACTCTTCCCAAACACGAGGGCGCCTACCGGCATGCCACGCGCGATCTGCGACAGAGCTGGATAGCCGCGTTCGTGGGAATCGTAATCGATTTTGCTGAAGCCAACTTCACGGTCGGTGCCGTGATTATGAACCGCCAGATACGTAAGCCGCTCGTCACGAGCCCGTGTTATAAGGCGATGAATAAATTTCGGCGATAGAGCGCGATACCCAATCTTTCCTTCGACATAGTCCAAGCTTTCCCGCGCCAGATGGACCTCACGAACATGAAGAGTGAGTTGCCCGCGGACGCACGATCTGCCTGCGAGTATTACCAATCCATGTTCATCGTGATCGCCGGGAAAAAGGTGATTCACGATCACATCAAAATCTTGTCGTGCCATCCGCAGACGGCAAGTGTTTGTCATGGCAGCTTCTCCAGAAAATCCAGCACTTTCAGGATCTTTGTTCCTACTTTTTGCAAACCGCTTTGCGCTGCGCTGTTACGGCGAGAAACCTGGATCGCAGGCCTTCCCTCGAAGATGTGCCCTGGCGTCACCGGCACTGCGAAGGGCACACCATTGGCGCGTGCGACATTCGCTCCGATGAAAACCGGATATATGTCCGCATAGGGATATTGCGGCGGTATATGGAACCCGAGCCAGGTGTTATCGGGCCGGAATTTTGGACCCAATGTGACAGGCTCCATAACGACGTGGGCGCCGCCCTGACCGTCTTCGCGGACGGTGAAGGTCGATCCACTAAACTGTCGCTTGAGTTCTTCAATACCCGACGATACTTCGATTTTCATAAATGACTCCGCTTAGGAGTTGTCATCCGGCGCGATTGCCGTGAAGCGGAGATGTTCGCGCAGGCGCACCTCATCGTTATCGCCAACGATGCGACTTGTGCCGTTAGGAAGTTCTTCCTGCAGCACAAAGTTCGCCTGGATGCGAACGCCCTGTGCGATCGCCGCCGCCTTGATTTGGGCTCCAGTTGCGTTGTGTCCCTCAAGCGTCACCGGTTGTTCGTTCACAGTCACAATCACGAAGTGCTTCTTGGCGTGGGCTGCGAAACGGAGTCCATCTTTGAGCGCTACCTGTTCCTCGTCGCGGACCGTCCGGTGCGACCCATCAGCAACGATTTCCTCCAAAACAAAGTCGAGTTGGATCGGCACGCCCTGCTCTATGGCCGCCGTCTTGATTTCACGACCTGTCTCCTGGTGGCCCAGGAGCTTCACCTCTTGTTCGTTAACCAAAACAGTGATCAGATGATTTTTGTGACCGTGCTTTCCAACGTCCTCGGCTTCCTGCCCGCCGCGCAGGCTCGTCTCGCTAGCGCTCATGTCGATTTCTCCTTGCCATTTAGGCAGTAAGTTGCTAAACTGCAATCGATAGTATATTAGTCTAACTAGGAAGTCAATTGCTTATTAGCAATTGAGGGGACGGTGAGATGGCGGCTGAAAACAAAGGATTTGATGGAGATGCCTTCTTTAGGGCTCTCGAAGTAACGGTGGCCGCGCGCTCGACGACGTGGAAACAAGTCGCAGCCGAGACAGGCATTAGTGCTTCAACCCTAGCGCGAATGTCTCAAGGCCGTAGGCCGGATGCGGCAAGCTTAGCCGCCCTTTCGGCTTGGGCCGGCCTTAATCCGTCTGACTTTGTTAACGCGCCGTACAAATCGTCCCGACCCGAACCGATGGCGCAAATTTCCGGTTTGCTGCGTGCAGACCCCAATCTCGACGCGGAATCCGCCGAGGCAGTCGAAGCAATCGTCAAAGCCGCTTACGAGCGCATGCGGAAAGCGTAAGCAGAGACGCAACACACAGCAGGCCTTAACACTTCAATTGCCACTCTCGGCTTTCGGCAGCCAACATGCGACGTTCTTCCACCACTCTTACAATCTCTGGAATAACCTCGTCGATCATAGCTTGTTGAAAGGCCGCGAGTGCTTTTGGGTCTACCGCTGTCAGTCCTTCGATGAGGTCGAATACGCCTTTATCCTCTTTTTTCTCGTCGTCCATCGTGCCACGCTCCTTCAACTGTTAACGCAACGCCAAATTCTTACGGACTTACTTTTTCTGTGTAGGCCTTAGATTGCGATCCCAACGGGTAAACGATGTTTTTTCCATACCTGTCAGTGTCAGCTCACGAATACCTTTTGCACCAGCGCCAACACTGCCGCGATCGAATAGAAGAGCCTTTGAGCGGTTGTGCAGGAGCCAAAACGGCATATCCTCCCTCAGGCTTGCTGTTGCGTCAAGGACGGCCCGAGCAGAAATCTGCCCCTTGGCCCAATCGCTGCCAGTCGCCAATTCAACCACCCAAATGAACTGAGAGAACGGTAACGCCATTACCGCCTCGATGAGTTTGGGGTCAAATTCAGATTCGCGGTTTCGCATGAAATTCCGAAGAGCCGAACCGGTAGTTATGAAATATCGGATGATTGCCTCGTTCTGCGCCGGGAGGTGCAACAACATGCCGAGCTTGAAGATCGTGGGAGCAAGCCGATCCACAGCATCGGCGGGATAGAAAACTTTCTCCGGCAGAGCCACGATGAAAGCGTCAATGTCTGAACCTGAGTATGGCGTTCCTGGCCCTTGTGCGGGGATCGTCATATATGGGAGATAGTTGTCATCAACCACAACGACCGACTTCACCTCGTCCCAAGCGTATCGCATTGCCGTGACCGGATCACTGAGTGCCGCGCGCCATTCGTATCCCACTACCGCCATTGCATGTCCGCGAGCATGCATGGCTGCAAAAAGCGGGAACCCCGATTCCACATAGGAATGCAATTGACGATAGAATGAAGGATCGGGTTGCCCTTTTGCCCTCGCGACGTGTACCGGAAACGTACCAGCCTCCTGAAAAACGCGTTCCGCGTGAGACACCTGCAAACCCTTGGATGGAACGAGTCCTCCCGGATTGAATTCATGCGTCATCAAGGTTATATCGTGCGTCAAGAACTCACGGTAGATCGTGAAGTTTTCGCTGTAGTGCCGCAGAATGGACCAGCACGCCGCGTGGGCGCATACCGAAATATCCCTGTGTTGATCCATCGACGGAAACCCGCTAATCCATAATTTGTAGCCGAGGATGTGGACTTTATGGTTGGCCGTAATAATGAAACCGCTTGCGTCTTTTCTTACGTCGGGCGACAAGACGCTCCGACCGATTGTCGCTATGCCAGTCGGGCGCAGGACCATATAACCGAAGTAGTGATCTTTGAGTTCCCGATCTTTGCAGGTCAGTCTCAACGCTTTCGGGTTGAATGAAACGGTTTCATCGAAGAAATGCAGGCGAACGCAGTCGTTGCGATAGGTCTGGCCTTTCTTTGCATAAAAGTTGTAGTACGTACTGCGGTAGTCCTTGTCGACGTACTTCCGCTCGATCAGCACTCCCTTGACGGCATCGGACAATCCAGTCTTTAGCTTTTTGACAACACTTTCGGGGTTGTACTCCGCCGACACTTCCGTACGCAGTCCATCCAAGTCGGAAGTCGATTTCAGCGGCATCCACGTGTACATCTGTCTCCCTCAGATTGCCCTTACCGTTTTATTTGCTTAGAGACTTGAGACCCAACTGCGACACACTTGCGAAACAGCCCCTTGGAGGTGACCAATTACACTACACCATTACCTAGACCGAAAAAAGCCCTCGGCTGTATCCTCCAACGCGCCACGATCTAGCGACGCCGGAACTCATCGATGTCGGACACCAAGAAAACCATGATTCGCCCACTTTTCTGATGCCGTTGCGTGCGAATTGTGTGCTCCCTTCTTCTCCATCGGCTCCGCCCGATACTCCTATCAGAGACTCCCCCGACTCGCCTCGTACCGATCTCGTTCGCTAGGTAGCTTCGCAATTTGTCCCACTGCGTCCTCTTCCGGGTGGACGCCGCTTGGCCGCGGCTCGGTCGGGCGTTTCGGACTGCGCCGGTTTCGCGCCAAACTAACCCCAACCCCGTTTGGCACTCACCGCGCTTTCACTCACGCCCTGCCACCCTCCTTCGGCCTCCGTTCTGTCCCTTT
>Ga0209040_10002650_pt1 | contig 13908 bp, 14 predicted proteins | sample BogFormECP12_OM3_FD_188240 | JGI IMG/M metagenome (GOLD analysis project Ga0209040, IMG submission 188240) | Bog forest soil microbial communities from Calvert Island, British Columbia, Canada - ECP12_OM3 (SPAdes) (version 2) | ecosystem: Environmental > Aquatic > Freshwater > Wetlands > Bog ...
CCGTGCAGGTGCACGAGCGGCGTTCCCTCGCCTGCTTCCATGCAGCGGATGCGGAACCCGTCCGCTTCGACGAACCGTTCGCGAAAGGACACCGTCAGATCTCCCGGATGCGGGGCAGGACTTTTTCCCCGAACAATTCGAGCGAACGCAGCATCGCGCCGGTGTCGCCCGTACCGGGGTCCTGCAGCGAGAGGTCGACCACGCCGGCGCCGATTTCCTCGCGACAGCGGCAAAGCTGTTCGACCACGCGGTCGGGGCCGCCGCAGAAACTGATCGGCAGCACGCCGCCGACATTCGCCGGCCGCCGTTCGCCGGCAACGTTGCGCGCATCGGCCGCCAGCAGCGCATCGCGCAGGCCGGCGCGCACCGGAAACGCCGCCTGCTTATCGCGCCGCGCCAGCGCCTCCTCGGCCGCATCGTCGGTCTCGCCGAGGATCATGTTGGCGCGGTAGATGATGTCGTCCGGCCCGGGCTCCCAACCGTAGCGGGCGCACTGATCGCGGTAGTGGCGCGTCGCCTTCGCCATCAGTTCGAATGTGCCGTAGGACACGCCGAGACCAAGATGATTGCGCGCGGCGAAGTCGCCGGCTTCAGCGCTGGTGCCAAGCGCGTAGGTCGGCGGATGCGGCTGTTGCGGGCGCGGCCAGATCGACACCGTGCGGTACTGGAAATACTTCCCCTGCCAGCCGAACGGCTGCGGTTCGTTCCACGCCTTCAGGATCAGCTCCATCCCCTCGTCGGTGCGCTCGCGCGATTCCTTCGGGTTCAGGTCGTAGCTCAGGTATTCGTTGGTGGTACCGCGCAGCAGTCCGATCACGATGCGTCCCGGCGCCAGCGTATCCAGCATCGCCATCTCCTCGGCGATGCGGATCGGGTTGCTGACCGGCACGATCGGTCCGAGCATGGCGATCTTGATCCGCTCGGTGCGGGCGGCGAGCCAGGTGGCCGAAACCACCGGCGATGGCGTCAGGATGCGGGGCGAGTAATGGTGCTCGGAGACGCTGACCCAGTCGAAGCCGAGTGCTTCCACGAAGCGCACGCGTTCGACCATGTCGCGAAACGCCGCGGCGCCGATCTCGGGGTCATAGGACGCAGGCGGCACCGGCCATTCGCGTGCCAGATCCGGCGGCAGAACGTAGCGACCGGTTTCGAAATACGAGACTTTCATGGCTCGCCCCCTCCCGCTGGCGGCATCTTCGGCTGTGGTGTGCCGTCGATGCAAGATGGCTGGCGGTTACGTCCCGGGTTGACTGAATGGATTCCGAATTGTCAGCCGACCCTCGATCACCTGGCCATCCTGCAGATCTTCCGTGAACAGCGTGACGCAGCCCGCATCAAGGGCCGCAGCGATGATCAATGCGTCGAAAAGCTGGTATCCGCTGCGTTCGGCAATCGCGAGGGCTGCCTCGTGCGTGCTCACCGTTATCGGCTGAGGCGAGGGGCAGAAGACGCGTATGGCGGCCAGCGCCCGCGTGATTTCGGACCAGGGCCGGCGTAGCTTGCGATGCGCAACGCTGGCGAACTCGTTCAGCACCTGGACGCTGATCACGCCGCGCTGTGCCAGCAGGTCGCGCGCCACCTCCGAGCGCGGGTCCGGCTGTAGCGCAGCGTAGATCAGGATGTTGGTATCGAAAAAGACCGGGCTGGTCATGCCCCACGCCGGTTCGCCTCCTCGCGCGAGAAGCGAAAGTCAGGCGGCAGCGTCCAGCCGAGATTGCGCAGCGCCTCCAGCGCCGCCTCTCGACGTTGGTCGCGCGCCACGCGGAAGCGTCGGCGGCCAGCGACCTCGATCTCGATTTCATCGCCCTCGCGCAGGCCAAGCGCTTCGACGATGGCGGCGGGCAGACGGACCGCCAGGCTGTTGCCCCATTTGCCGACCTGCACGATCCGCCTCCCTTGAATATACGTGAGGAATGTTTATCATGCGGCGTTGTTGCCTGCAACGACGGGCAACCGAACGGAGGCAGCCATGGCTATTGTGCTCGATCACACGATTGTGCCGGCGCACGACAACGAGGCATCCGCCCGGTTTTTCGCGCGCATCTTCGGCCTGGACTACGAGGGATCGGTTTCGCACTTCGCACCCGTGCGGGTGAACGAGGCTCTGGTCCTGGACTTCGACACGCGCCCGACGTTCGATGTCCATCACTATGCGTTCAAGGTAAGCGACCCCGAATTCGACGGGATCTTCCAGCGAGTGAAGGACGAGGGGCTTGCCTATGGCAGCGGTCCGTTCTCACCGGACGACATGGCGATCAACCATCGCGGCGGTGGGCGCGGCTTCTACTTCAAGGATCCGAACGGGCACTTGCTCGAAGTGCTGACCGCGTAGTCGAATTGCTCGACAGGTCAAGCAATTTGCTACATGTGCCAGTGTCGGCATTGCCCTCGCGCATCGTTTTATTGCGGCCACTTGACTCGCGACCTTGACGAAGCCAAACCGACGGCGGAGATCAGCGACGACAGGATTGCCGCCAACGCGCGTCCCACCAAGGGCGCCACGAGGGAGGACAGATGCGGGGCGTGCCGTTTCACGTCGTGTCATGCTCGCGGGATGTCTCACGACATCGGGTTCCGTGCGATCGATCGTGGCGCGCGCAGATGAGCCGGTGGACCCCCAGCGGATGGAGCGGCCGCAGCCCGGCGATCAACTGATCGAACTGGGAACCGACACCGGCGGCAAGCTGCTGAAGCCCGGCGACCTCGCTCCGCAGGATCTTGTGCTGGCGTGGGCGTTGGATCCGGAAAAGAAGGTCCTGCGTGATCAATCGCGGCTCAACATGGTAGTGCTGATCCGCTTCGATCCCGCCACTCTCGGCGCTGCCGAGGCGCACATGGCGTCGGATGGCATCGTCGCTTATTCGGCAGTCTGCACTCACCAGCAATGCTGGGTCACCGACTGGCTGAAGTCGGCACAGGTCCTCCAGTGTCCCTGCCATCAGTCGCAGTACGATCTGCGCCATGGCGCGAGGGTGGTTGGTGGACCGGCGCCGCGGCCGCTGCCCGCGCTGCCGCTCAAGGTGTCCAATGCCGCGTTGACGGTCGCCGGACCGTTCACCAGCCGAGTGGGAGGTGAACAGCAGACCGGCGCTTAACCTGGGCCAGGCCCATCGACAAGGGGAGGAATATGCGAATGCGACAGCAATACAAGCTTGGCCTGCTGGCGTTTACCGCCGGCATCCTCGGATGCTTGTCCGCCCAACCAGCACCGGCGGACGAACTGTCGAGCTACGCGCCGGTGACGCAGCAGCGCCTTGAGAACCCAGAGGTTGGCAACTGGCTGCTCTATCGCCGCACCTACGACGGCCATGGGTTCAGCCCGCTGCACCAGATCAACACCGACACGGTCAAGGATGTGGTTCCTATGTGGACCTTCGCCACCGGCGTGGTGGAAGGTCACGAGGCACCGCCCATGGTCAACAACGGCGTGATGTTCGTCACCACGCCGGGCATGCAGGTGCTGGCGCTCAATGCAGCGACCGGCGATCTCATCTGGCGCTACAAGGAGAGCCTTCCCGCCGATCTGTTCCAGCTGCATCCGACCAACCGCGGTGTCGCCCTTTGGGGTGACAAGGTATATCTTGCGACCGTCGATGCTCGGTTGATCGCACTGGATGCGAAGACCGGGAAGGAAGTGTGGAACACCAAGGTCGGTGACTACCAGCACGGCGAATACATGACACTCGAGCCGCTGGTGGTGCATGGCAAGGTCATGGTGGGCTCGTCCGGTGGCGAATTCGGCGTACGGGCGTATATCGCGGCGCTCGACGCCGACACCGGCAAGGAGCTGTGGCGTACCTACACGGTGCCAAGCCCGGACCAACCCGGCGGCGATACCTGGAAGAGTGATGCCTGGAAGACCGGCGGCGGCTCGGTCTGGATCACCGGCGCCTATGACCCCAGGAGGATCCTCGCCTATTGGGGCGTCGGTAACGCCGCGCCCTGGCCGGGTGACCTGCATCCAGGCGACAATCTCTACACCAGTTCGACAGTTGCGCTGAACCCCGACACCGGCAAGATCCAGGCGTTCCACCAGTACCATTGGAACGACTCCTGGGACTGGGACGAGATTCGGCCGCCCTTGCTGATCAACATGCAACATAACGGGCGATGATCGACGCGCTGGTGCATCCCGCGCGAGACGGTTATCTTTGGACGTTGCAGCAGACCGACAACGGCATCAAGTTCATCTCCGGCCAGCCGTTCGTCTACCAAAACGTCTTCAAGAGTATCGATCCGCAGACCGGCCGGCCGACCTACGATCCCGACCACTCGCCGGTCACCGGCAAGGAGATCAACTTCTGCCCCTCGCTGTGGGGCGGCGAGGACTGGCCGTCCGAATCGTACAGCGATCGACCAACCTGCTGTACATCCCCGCCAATGACAATATGTGCGGGCAGATGCTGGGCGTGAACAAGCAGCTTGTCGTCGGCCAGCTCTGGCTCGGGGCAGACCCCGAAAGCCTGAAGCTGCTACCGCGCGGCGATCATATCGGTGAGCTTCAGGCGTGGGATCCCGCAACCGGCAAGCGCGCCTGGACCTATCCGTTCCCGAGCCAGCTCTTCGCATCCGTGCTAAGTACGGCTGGTGGGCTCGTGTTTGTCGGCGGCACCAACGACCGGATGTTTCCGGGCATTCGATGCCAAGACCGGTGAGTTGCTGTGGCAGCAAAAGACCAACTCCGGGATCATCGGCATGCCGGTCGCCTATCAGGTCGGCGACACGGAATACATTGCCATCCAGTCGGGATGGGGTGTCGATGCCCAGCGCATCCAGGATTCCCTGGCGAAGACGCCTATGAAGCTCGATGCCAATGCCGTGCCGCAGGGTGGCGTGGTCTGGGTGTTCGCACTCAAGCGTCGTCCGTAAGATAGGTTTCGTCTGCAACTGGCGGACGGGCGAAGGAGGGGCCGCTGGGCTCCTCCTCGCTCCGTCAAGGAGGTGAATGATGGTTACACTGAACGTCAACGGGCAGAGCCACAGCTACGATGGTGACACCGATATCCCGCTGCTCTGGGTCATACGCGACGAACTGGGTCTGACAGGCACCAAGTTCGGCTGCGGCAAGGGGCTGTGCGGCGCCTGCACCGTGCATCTCGGCGGCGTCGCCGTGCACTCCTGTTCGGTCACAGTTGCCGATGCAGCCGGCAAGACGATCGTCACGATCGAGGGGCTCGACCCCGAGGGCAATCATCCCGTTCAGCGGGCGTGGCGCGAAACCAGTGCACCGCAATGTGGCTACTGTCACGCCGGGCAGATCATGCAGGCCGCGGCCCTGCTCGCAGTGACACCCAAGCCGTCGGACCAGGACATCCTGACTGCCATGTCCGGCAACATCTGTCGTTGCGGCTGTTACCAGCGCATTGCGGAGGCCGTCCGTCTGGCCTCGACCGGAGTGTAAGCCATGACCCACATGTTCGATATGACATCGATCGAGCCTGGCGGCATCGCCAATGTCAGCCGCCGGTTCGTGATGAAGGGCATCGTCGGCTCCGGCGCGCTCGTGCTGGGTGCAAGCATGCTGCCGCGTTCGGCAATGTCTGCCTGGGACACCGGCGCCGACACGATGCCCGGCGGCACCGTCAATGACCCGCACGTGTACGTTGCCATCGACCCGTCCGGCATGGTGACCATCATCACCAACCGCTCGGAGATGGGCACCGGTGCCCGCACCAGCCTGCCGATGGTCGTCGCCGACGAGATGGAGGCCGACTGGTTGCGCGTGCGCGTCGCCCAGGCGCCGGGTGACGAGAAGAAATACGGCAACCAGGATACCGATGGCTCCCGCAGCATACGCCACTTCGTCCAGCCGATGCGACAATGCGGCGCCGCCATGCGCATGATGTTGGAGCAGGCAGCGGCGACGCGTTGGGGTGTCAAGGTATCCGAGGTGCGGGCAGAGAACCACAAGGTCGTACATCTCGCGTCGGGCAATATGCTTGGCTACGGCGAACTCGCCAAGGCCGCTAGCGCGTTGCTGACCCCGCCCGTGGACAGCCTCAAGCTAAAGGATCCACGCGATTTCCGCTACATCGGCACCGGGTCGATACCCATTGTCGATCTGTTCGACATCACGACGGGACGTGCGACCTACGGCATCGACGCCAAGATCCCCGGCATGAAGTTCGCAGTGATCGCGCGTCCGCCGGTGGTCGGAGGCAATCTGGTCTCGTTCGACGCCACCGAGGCGCTGAAGGTTCCCGGCGTGGAGAAGGTGGTGGAGGTCCAGGGCTGGCCCTGGCCTTCGAAGTTCATGCCGGTGGGCGGTGTGGCGGTGGTGGCACGCAACACCGGCTCCGCCATCAAGGGCCGCGACAAACTGAAAGTCGTCTGGGACAACGGTCCGAACGCACAGTACGACTCCGTGGCATTCCGCAAGCAGATGGAAGAGACGGCGGCAAATCCCTGCAAGGTCGTGCGCAATGACGGCGATGCGGAAGCCGCACTGAAGTCCGCTGCCAAGGTCGTGACGGCCCAATATTATATTCCGCACCTTGCCCATGCCAGCATGGAGCCGCCCAACGCCTTGGTGAACGTCTTCCAGGGGAAGGCCGGAACCGAATGCGTGGCTTATGCGCCGACACAAAGCCCCGGTGGCTGCCGCGATGACCTAGCCAAGATGCTCGGAATTCCGGTCGAGAATGTCACCGTGAATGTTCCGCTGCTGGGCGGCGGTTTCGGTCGCAAGTCGAAATGGGACTACGTGCTGGAAGCAGCGCTGGTGTCGAAGGCTACAGGCGCACCGATCAAGGTCGTCTGGACCCGGGAGGATGACATCCAGCACGATTTCTATCACACCGTGTCGGCCGAGCGGATCGATGCCGGAATTGATACCAACAGCAAGGTCATCGCGTGGCGGCACCGCAGCGTGGCGCCGACGATCATGTCCACCTTCAAGGCCGGTGCCGACCACGAAGCGCCGTTCGAACTCGGCATGGGCCTGGTGGACAATCCCTTCGCCATTCCGAACCTGCGCTGCGAGAACGGCCAGTGCCAGCCCTTCACCCGCATCGGCTGGTTCCGTTCGGTGTCCAATATTCCGCACGGCTTTGCGGTGCAGTCCATGGTTGCGGAGATCGCGGCCGCGCTTGGGCGGGACCCGAAGGACGTCCTGCTGGAGTTGCTCGGCCCCGATCGCATCGTCGATCCCCGCAAGTCGCCCGAGGTTGCCGACTACTGGAACTATGGCGATCCGTTCGAGACCTATCCGATCGACACGGGGCGGTTGCGCCGGGTCGCGGAGATCGCGGCGGACCAGGCCGGATGGGGCAAGCCGTTGCCAAAGGGCGAAGGCCTCGGCATCGCCGCGCATCGCAGCTTCCTGACCTACGTGGCCACCGTCGTCCATGCCGTCGTGGACGACAAGGGAAAGCTGAGTATCCGGCAGGTGGACACCGCGATCGATTGCGGCTTCCACATCAACCCGGAGCGTATCCGCTCACAGATCGAAGGGGCGGCGGTGATGGGTCTCGCGCTTGCCAAGCACGGGCAGATCACGTTCAAGGACGGGCGGCCGCAGCAGACGAACTTCGACGGGTTTGTCGTGGCGCGGATCAACGATGCGCCGCTCGACGTGCGGACACATATCGTGCCAGCCGACTGGAACGTGCCGTCCAGCGGTGTCGGCGAACCAGGATTGCCACCGTTCGCCCCCGCGCTGTGTAACGCGATCTTCGCCGCGACTGGCAAACGCATACGCAGCCTGCCGATCGGCGACCAGTTGAAGGTCTGAACAGGAAGCTTTCGTTGGGTGGCTGGTGACGGTGTGGTCACCGGCCACCTGCTTGGGGGTCACGGGCGGCTCGGAGCGTTCGACGAAACCTCCTGCACGGGATACGCTGCGGCCTTGCGCGCATTGGTCCCGCCAGGAGATTTCTCATGGACTTCGGCTACTTCACCCTGAGCGACAACCACTACGCCGACAATCCGCGCGCGCCGAACCAGTTCGTCACCGACATCGTCGACGAGGCGCTGTACGCGGAACAGGTGGGAATGCATTCGGCCTGGATCGGCGAGCATCATTTCAGCACGCTTGGCGTGCTGTCGTGCCCCGACCTGGCGCTCGCCTATATCGCCGCGCGCACACAGCGCATAAGGCTGGCGCCGGCGGTAACCGTGTTGCCGCTGCATCATCCGATCCGCGTCGCCGAGCAATGGGCAAGCCTCGATCTGCTGAGCGGCGGGCGCGTGGATTTCGCCGCCGGCCGCGGCTACGACCGGCGGGAATATGCCCCACTCGGCGTGTCGTTCGACGACAACCAGTCGATCTTCGAGGAAGGCATGGAGGTGGTGCGTCGGCTGTGGTCGGAGGACAAACCGATTTCGCATCACGGCCGTTACTATCCGTTCGACAACGTGGCGATCACGCCGCGGCCGGTGCAGCGGCCGATCCCGGCCTACGTGGCGTCGTTCTCCAGACCGTCGATCGAGCTGGCGGCGCGGCTGGGTTGCGGCCTGATCGTCGCGCCGTTCGCGGCGGCGATGACCTTTGGCGGGTTGCAGCAGGTGCGCGAACTATATCAGCAGACGTGCGCGAAGCATGGCACCACGCCGGGCCGCCTGATGTGCAGCTATTTCACTCACTTCGCTGATGACAATGTCCAGGAGCAGGCGGCGAGGGCGCGCCAGATTCGCTACTACCGGGAGTGCGTCATTCCCGCCTTCCCCGGCGATCCGGCGACCGCACCGCCAAGTTATCGTTATTTCATCGCCATGGTGGAGCGGCTGCGCAACGTGCAGCCGCAGGACCTGACGGAGAATTCGGTGCTGCTTGGTTCACCCGCGCACATCATCGACGTACTGAAGAAGGCGGAGGCGGCGGGCTTCGCCGAGGTGATCCTGTATTTCAACGTCGGACTGAAGCCGCATTCGCAGGTGAAGGACGAAATGGCGCGTTTCATGGAGCAGGTGGCGCCGGCGTTCCGATGAGCATGCCGGATCGCCTGTCGCTGTATAGCCGCAACACGCTGAAGCTCGGCCTGTTCGGCGCCAACTGTTCGTCCGGTCGTGCCGTCACCAAGGTGCCGGAACGTTGGAGCGGAAGCTGGGACGATTGCCTGCGTCTTGCGCGCATGGCGGACGAGGCGGGCATCGAGTTCATGCTGCCGGTCAGTCGTTGGAGGGGCTACGGCGGCGACACCGACTACCAGGGCGAGACGCTGGAGACCGTCACCTGGGCTGCCGGTCTGCTCGCCGTCACGCAGCTTCTGACGGTATTCGGCACGGTGCACGCGCCGCTGATCCATCCGCTGATCGCGGCGAAGCAGTTCGTCACCGCCGATCACATCGGCCAGGGCCGGTTCGGCCTCAACATCGTCTGCGGTTGGAACGAGGACGAGTTCGACATGTTCGGCGCCACGATGCGCGAACATGCGGCGCGCTATGAGTATGCGCAGGAATGGTTCGATGCGATCCGGCTGGCGTGGTCTGATGCCGAGGACTTCGACTTCGAGGGCGGCTTCATCGTGCTGTGCCAGGCGCGCGCGAAGCCGAAGCCGTACGGCGGCAGCCGGCCGATGGTGATGAATGCCGGTGCCTCGCCGGCCGGCCAGGCGTTCGCGATTCGCAACTGCGATGCGCTGTTCTCGATGACGCCGAAGGGGAAGCTGGACGAGTTCGCCGCGCATGTCGCGAACGTGAGGGAGCTTGCACGGCAGGGCAGACGAGAGATCGATGTCTATACGGTGGGCGTCATCACCTGCCGCGGGACGCAATGCGAAGCGGAGGAGTATTATCGTCACTGGGCGATCGACAACGCCGACTGGGCGGCGGTCGATCGCATCATGGCGATGCGAGGGGTAACGCGCGAAAAGTTCCCGGATGACTTCGAGGAACGTCGCTACCACCAGGCGAACGGCATGGGCGGCGTTCCAATCGTCGGCGATCCTGACACGGTCGCATATGAGCTGGCGCAACTCGCAGCGGCGGGAGCGAAGGGGATCGCGCTGTCGTTCGTCAACTACCTGGACGAACTGCCGTTGTTCCGCGCCGAAGTGATGCCGCGGCTGGCGAGATTGGGCTTGCGGGAGCCGCATTAGGCGTCGCACACGGTCGAGAACGGCGCATCGAGAGGAGGGGATATGCCCTGGAAAGGCATTGGCGTGACACTCGCCGTCATCGTGGTCTCCCTGATAGTGCTTGGGCGGGCCACCGGCCTGGTGGTCGATTGGGCGTGGTTCTCGAGCGTCGGCTATGTTAGTGTGTTCTGGACCGGTTTCTTTACAAAGGCGGTGTTATTCGCCGCGGTCTTCGTAGCCTCGGCCTTGCTGCTTTGGGTGAACGGAGTTCTGGCACTGCGGCTTGCCAGACCGCGCCAGCTTCAGCTTCCGGCAGCATTCAACCCAGGCTTCGCTGCTCTTCAAGGATCGCTGGGGACACCGGCCGAATTGCTTGGCATGGCGCGGCTGCCTTGGCGTCTGCTCATTCTGGCCGTCGCCCTCGTCATCGCGGTGCTGATCGCGTTGGGTGAAATCGGCAAATGGGATCTGATCCTGCGGTTCATCTACCAGGTGCCGTACGGCCAGGACGATCCGCTGTTCGACAAGGACATCGGTTTCTATCTGTTCTCGCTGCCGGTCTATGTCGCGCTCAAGAACTGGATGGTGCTGATCCTGCTGCTGAGCAGCGCCATGGCCGGCACGGTGTACGTACTGCACGGCGCCATCAATCTGGACAGCCGACGTTGGCACTTTTCGCCTGCAGCCATTGCCCATGGCTCGGCACTGTTGGGTGTTGGCTTCGCGGTGAAGGCTTGGTCCTATGTGCTGGACCGCTACCTGTTGCTCTACAACGACAACGGCGTCGTGGTGGGGGCCGGCTATACCGATGTCCATATCGAGCTGCCGGTTCTCTGGCTGCTGATCTGCCTCGCCGCTGCCGCCTCCGTCATCGCATGGGCAAATGTACGGCTGCACACATACCGGCTTGTCATCGCGGCGGCGGTTCTGGTGTTCGGTGGCGCATTCCTGTTCGGCGAACTGGTTCCTGGGCTGTACCAACGTTTCTTCGTCAAGCCGAGTGAGCTGCAGTTGGAAGCCCCGTATATTCAGCGCAACATCGCGCTGACGCGGGAAGCGTACAATCTCCGGCAGATCACGGTGAAACCATTCGCCGCCGAGCAGGACCTGTCCTTCCAATCGCTGCAGGACAACCGCGGCACCGTCGACAACATCCGGCTGTGGGATTGGCAACCGCTGATGGACACCTACGCGCAGCTCCAGGAGATCCGCACCTATTACCGGTTCCTCGACGTCGACATCGATCGCTATCAGATCGACGGATCATATCAGCAGGTGACGCTCGCGGCCCGTGAACTCGCGCCCTCGCTGTTGTCAGCCAACGCCCAGACCTGGGTGAACCTGCATCTGCTGTTCACCCACGGCAACGGCGTGGTCATGTCTCCGGTGACGCAGAAATCTTCTGAAGGCCTGCCGATTTTCTACCTGAAGGATATCCCGCCGGTCGCTACCGGCGGTCCTGCGATCACCGAGCCGCGCATCTATTTCGGCCAAGGGACCAGTGGATATGTGATCGTCAAGGGCAGCACGCCGGAGTTCGACTATCCGAAGGGAAAGGACAACGTCTACGCGACCTACAACGGCGCGGACGGCATCGCGATCGGCGGGGCTGCCTGGCGGTCCCTATTCGCGTGGCAACTCGACGACATCAACATCCTGCTGACCAGCTACATCACCGGCGAGAGCCGGATCATGATCCATCGCAACATCGAGGATCGTATCGATACGATCGCGCCGTTCCTGCAGCTGGATCACGATCCTTATGTGGTGATCAGCGACGGGCGGCTGTACTGGATGCAGGACGCCTACACCACGAGCGATTGGTTCCCCTACGCCCAACCGCAGCCCGAAGCCGGTATCAACTACATCCGCAATTCAGTGAAGGTGGTGATCGACGCCTATAACGGGACGGTCACGTTCTATGTCGTGGATCCCGCCGACCCGATCATCGCGACCTATCGACGGATCTTTCCAGACCTGTTCAAGCCGTTCGATGCAATGCCCGCTGATCTGCAACGCCACATCCGCTACCCCGAGGACCTGTTCCGCATCCAGGCGCTGCAGTACCGCGCTTATCACATGGACGCGCCCGAGGTGTTCTACAATCGCGAGGACCTCTGGCAGTTCCCCCGCGAACCGACCAGCCCCGACGGCATCAGCATCGCCGGCGGCACCAGGATGGCGCCGTACTACATGATGATGCGGCTGCCCGGGGAACCACGCGCCGAATTCTTCCTCATGCTGCCGATGGCGCCGAGCCAGCGTGAGAACATGATTGCGTGGCTCGCCGCGCGCTGCGATCCGCCCGACTACGGCAAGCTCATCGTCTACGAGTTCCCCAAGGACAAACTGGTCTATGGGCCGTTCCAGATCGAGGCGCGCATCAATCAGAACACCGATATCTCGCAACAGATTTCGCTATGGAACCAGATGGGATCACGGGTGATTCGCGGGAATCTCCTGGTCGTGCCGATCGAGAATTCGATCCTGTATGTGTCGCCACTGTATCTCCGCGCCGAGTCGGGTCAGTTGCCGGAACTCAAGCGGGTGATCGCGGCATACAGCGATCGTGTGGTGATGGAGGAAACGCTCCCCGCGGCATTGGCTGCGCTGTTCAAGGATTCCGTCCCAGTTGCCGCGCTGCCGACGTCCGCTGGCACTTCGCCCACGGGCCCCGCGAATGAGCGTGCCCGTGATGCACTCGGGCACTATGAGCGAGCCATCGAAAGGCTGAAGGCTGGCGACTGGAGCGGCTTCGGCGCCGAACTGGACGCGTTGCGGTCACTACTCGAGGAGCTGAGGAGCGAAGCGACGAAGCAATCCCCATGACGGTGCGCACCTCGATGGGGATTGCTTCGTCGCTTCGCTCCTCGCAATGACAGATGCGGCGCTCCGCTGCTCTCATACCCGATGTGTCTCGTGAGTGGACGGATGGAACAGCTCCTCCGGCGCCAGCACGCGCGGCGACAGTCCCTCGGCATGATGACGTCGCAGGAACACCTCCAGCACGTGGCGGTTCGCATCCAGCCCATAGGACCAATAATCCTCACCCATCAGTCGCCGCGCAGCGTGCAAGTGCTCGTCCAGGAACGGCAGCGTCACCTTGGATGCCGCGACATCGCCCAGCTTCGTCAGCGCGCGCGCCTTCGCCTGCTCGAACGCCTTCATCGCGGCGACCGGCAACCAGGGATGCTGCTCCGCCAACGTGCGGCGGATACCGAGGATGTGCATGATCGGGAAGATGTGCGTCTTGCGGAACCATGCGGCAGCCGCGGCGGCGGGATCGGGATACATCCAGGCGACGTGTGGATGGCGGCCAAAGCACGACGGCGCGCGCGGGCCGATCACCGCGTCGATCTCGCCATCGGCCAGCATGCCGGAAATGGTTGCGCCGGCCGGCGCGTCCTCCACGCGAACATCGGCCGGCAGGTTCAGCGCGATCTTCTCGATGCGTCCCGCCTGGTCGTAACCGCCGCGCACCCAGGTGATGTCCGATGGCTTCACGCCGTGTTCGTCCTCCAGCACGGCGCGCGTCCAGACATTGGCGGTGACCTGGTATTCCGGCACGCCGACGCGCCTGCCCTTCAGGTCCTCCGGCCGCGCGATGCCGCGATCGGTCCGGATATAGATCGAGTTGTGTCGGAACGAGCGCGATGGAAACACCGGCACGCCGACATACGGACAGTCGCCGTTCGCAGTCTTCACGGTGAAGCTGCTCATCGACAGCTCGCAGATGTCGAAGTCGGCGTGGCGGAAGGCGCGGAAGAAGATTTCCTCCGCCTCCAGCAGCTTCACCGATAGCGTTGTGCTTGCCCCACATGGCGTCCTGGGGTGGAGGTGTGCTGCGGTAAGCTGATGGAGATGGACGCAATCACCGCCGAGGTGCCTGCGG
>Ga0209040_10002651_pt1 | contig 13908 bp, 12 predicted proteins | sample BogFormECP12_OM3_FD_188240 | JGI IMG/M metagenome (GOLD analysis project Ga0209040, IMG submission 188240) | Bog forest soil microbial communities from Calvert Island, British Columbia, Canada - ECP12_OM3 (SPAdes) (version 2) | ecosystem: Environmental > Aquatic > Freshwater > Wetlands > Bog ...
AACCTGCGACCGCCCGGCCCCCAGCCGGGTGCGCTACCAGACTGCGCCACTCCCCGTGGCAAACAAGCGGGCGACGGGAATCGAACCCGCCCTAGAAGCTTGGAAGGCTTCTGTGCAGCCACAACACTTCGCCCGCACGCCCTTCGGCCATCTTACCGGCGCTCCTCGCTCGGCACCGTGCCCGACGCGTCGGCCAGGCCCTCGGGCGGCCACGGGCCGGCCCAGTTGTCGCGCGCGCCGTCGAGCGTCACGGTCGACCCGCTGAACGCGCGCCCCAGCGGGGAGGCGAGGAGCGCGACGAGCCACGCGTGCTCGGCCACGTCGCCAAGACGCCCCAGCGGGACCGTGCGGGCGGCGCCCGCGCGAACCGTCGCCGGGTACTTGGCCAGCACGTCCGTTTCGAACACCCCCGCGGCTACCGCCGCCACGCTCACGCCGGCCTCGGCCCACCGCTCCGCGAGCTCGCGCGTCAGCGCCTCGACGGTCGCGCGGGCGGCACCCGAGTGTGCCATGCCGGGCATGCCGTGGTGGGGCGAGAGCGTCACGTTCACGATCGCCCCCCCGCCCGCCGATCGCATCGCCAGCCCGAACGCCGCGTCGCACATGTTGAGCATGCCCTGCACGTTCAGGCGCCACACCGCCCGCCAGCCCTTTGCGGCGATCAGCTCGGCCGGCGTGAAGTACTGGCCGCCCGCGTTGTTGACGAGCACGTCCAGGCGACCGTGGCGCTCGAGCACCCTCGCCACGAGGAGCTCGGCGCTCGCGCCGTCGCGCACGTCGCCCGCGACCCAGTCGAGCCCCGGCCCGAGCTCAGCCACCGTCTCGGCCAGCACCTCCTCCCGTCGGCCCGCGATCGTGACGTGCGCTCCGCAGCGTGCGAGCTCCTGCGCGGTGGCCCGCCCGAGGCCCGTGCCGCCGCCCGTCACCAACGCGACCCTCCCGCTCAGCAGGCCGGGGGCGAAGATCTCCGACGGCCGCTCGGTCTCCTTCATGGCCCGCGATCATAGGCGCCGCACGGGTGGCCCCGTGCGCAGCCGAACGCCGGCCCGCCGTGCGCAGCCGAAGGCCGGCCTGCCGTGCGCAGCGGGACGCCGGCCTGCCGTCCGTCCTCGAGGGCGTCTAGGGTGTGCTCGTGTCCCACAGGCCGCTGGTCCTCGTTTTCGGACTCACCGCTGGCGACTACCTCTTGTGGAACTGGTCGCTGAACAGCAATCACGAAGTTCTTGCACTCGTTTCCGGGCTGACGCTCCCGCCGCTGGCGGTCGCGTGCGTGTGGCTGCTGGCGCTGAACGTCGCCCGCCTGATCGCCCGCTCGAACCGGCAGCGGGCCCAGCGCCTGGCCCGCCTCGGCGTTCGCCGCGGGGAGGCGGCCCGTCAACCCCTCGGTGCCGACGTCGGCACCGAAGAGATCCCCGCGTCGGCGAGCACCGCGAGCGGGCGCTCCGACAGGCTGGCCGCTTGAGCGCTCCTGCTCCAAACCGGTGAGCGCGCGCTTCGGGCGCCGACCGCGCAGCCCCAGGCGGATCGGCGTGGTTGTGGCGGCGATCGTCGCGCTGCTCGCCGCGGCCGCGCTCGGCGGCTACCTCTACGAGCGCCACCGCACCGGCTCCATCTACCACCCCCACGCACGCTTCGTGCCGCAGCCGACGCCCACGCTGCCCACGCGCGGCGCCGGACACTTCTCCTGGCCCATCTTCGGCTACACGAAGAACCACACGCGCTTCTTCCCCGCCGGCGTCCAGCTGCACCCCCCGTTCAAGCAGCTGTGGGTGCGCGGCGGCGACGCGCTGCTCGAGTTCCCGCCGGTGATCTACGGCGACCACATCTTCCAGCTGGCCGACGACGGCGTGCTCAGCGCGATCAACAAGGTCACCGGACACAGCTTCTGGATGCGGAGGCTGGGCCAGCTCTCGGCGGCGAGCCCCGCGGTCAGCACCAACACCGTCTATGTGACCATCCTCTCCAGCGGGCACCCCGACAGGCCCGGCCGCGTGGTCGCGCTGAACTCCACCACCGGCGCGATCCGCTGGCTTCGCCCGCTGTCGAGCCCCAGCGAGTCCTCGCCCCTGCTCGACGGCGGGCGCGTGTTCTTCGGCTCCCAGAGCGGCATCGTCTATGCGCTCAACGCGCACGACGGTCGCGTCATTTGGACCTATCACGCGCCCGGCGCGGTCAAGGCGAGCCCGACGCTCTCCGAAGGCGTCCTCTACTTCGGCGACTACTCCGGCCACGTGCAGGCCGTCTCCGAGCAGTCGGGGCGCAGGTTGTGGATCAGCGGCTCCGAAGGGGCGCTGTTCGGCAGCGGCACCTTCTACTCCACCCCCGCGGTCGTCTACGGGCGCGTCTTCCTCGGCAACACCGACGGGCGCGTCTACGCCTACGACGCCTCCACGGGCAAGCTCGACTGGGCCGTCCAGACCGGTGCCTATGTCTACGCCTCGCCCGCCGTCACCAACGCGCCCGGACTCGGTCCGACCCTCTACCTCGGCTCCTACGACGGCGTCTTCTACGCCCTCAACGCGCGCTCCGGGAAGATCAGCTGGCGCTTCGACGCCCGCGGGCGGATCTCGGGCTCGGCGACGATCATCGGCAAGGTCGTCTACTTCGCCGATCTCGGCCGCCATCGCACGTTCGGCCTGGGCATCTCCACCGGCCGCGTGCTCTTCGAAACCGGCACCGGGTCCTTCGATCCGGTGGTCAGCGACGGCGAACACATCTACCTGACCGGCTACAGCGGGCTCTACGGGCTCGCGCCGAGCACCGTGCCCGCGAGCCGCTAGCCGGCGCAAGCAGGCGCGTCATCTCGCTAGCTGCCACCGCCCAGCACGCGCGCGAGCAGGTTCCGCGTCATCGCGACGACCCGTTCATCGGGGGCGAGCGGCGCATCGGGTGAGGCCTGCGGCACGGGCGAGAGCGCGTACTCCCAGCCGAGCGTGCCCGTCGCGAACACCAGCGCCCCTGAGCGGGCGGTGTAGAGCGTGGTGTCGGCCTCGCTTCCCTTGACCGGCGAGGGCTCGTCCTCGCTCATGCACGGAACGCCGCTGCCGATGCCGACGAGCTGCGTGCCGGGCGGCGCCTGCGCTGTCAGTTCGTCGAGCTCGTAGCCGACGATCCCCGGGATCCTCGTCGCGGACGTGATGCCCGTGCCGGCGAACAGCCAGCCCGGCGAGAGGTCAGGCGAGGGCGCCCACGAGTAGTAGCGGTACACAGGCGGGCCGGGCTCGCTCACCCGCGGGGTGATGCAGCCGTTGTAGGCGCTGCCCACCAGCTGGGCGCCGCCGAGCGGGAAGAGGCCCGTCGGCTGCGCGCGGTCGGGGTCGAGTGCGGCGAACTCCTTGTAGGCCACGATCCTGTGGTCGTCCTCGCCCGCCTGGCTGGAGACGGCCGTCGCGGGCGCGAAGCGCACGCGCCACGCCATCGTGTCCGAGCTGATGAACAGGAGGCTCGTCCCGCGTTCGCGCGCCTGCGCGAACGCCCGCTCGTCAGCCGCCGACCAGTACTCCGAGTGACCCACGTCGATCAATGCCCTGGTCCCGTCCACCTGGGCGGGGTCGCCGTCGATCGACTCGATCGTGGTGTAGCCGACCGGATAGCCGTAGCGCTCGAGGAAGCGGACCATCGCGACCTCGCGGATGAAGAACTGCCCGGCGCCCGTCTGGGTCGCATACGGGCGGTCGTAGGACACTTCGACGCCCTGGTCGGTCCCCGTCACGCCCACGCCGCGCGTGCCGCCCGGATACAGGCTGTCCCCGCCCCACGCGTTGTAGGCCTCGTAGCTCGCGGTCGGTATCTCGACGAGCAGTCGCGGCGTGCCCGCCGGGCGCAGCACGAACAGGCAGTCGCTCTCGGCCCCCGTCGATGCGCGCAGCTTGACGATGTACACGCCGCTCACGAGCGCCGGCGGCAGCACGAAGCTGAGCGTCGGATGCCAGTCGCACTCCGTCAGGCCGCTCCACGCGCGGTGCGTGCACGGCGGCTGCGCGGGCGCCCGCAGGCGCGTGCTGCGCATGATCAACCTGCCGCCGCTGCCGCCGTACCAGCCCATGCGATAGACCGCCAGCTCGACCCAGCGCGCACCGGGAGCGCTCACATACACGCGCTGGGTCGCTCCGGGCGAGATCGCCTGCTCGGCCACGTAGCCCGCGATCGCGCCGCGCGCTTCACCGCCCAGCAGACTCGCCGGGCCCGGCAGCCGCCATGCCGTCGTGCCCTTGGCTTCGTTCTCGTGCGCGATCGACGGCGGCGTGCCCTGTGTAGCGACGAGCCAGTGGTAGTCGGATGCAGCGGACGCCTGTGCCGCCTGCCCGGCGGCATGCGAGCTCGCCGGCGCGCCCGCGCCGGCGCCGCACGCCGCCACCGCCAGGACGCACAGCACGCTCGCGCACGCCGCCGCGCCGTGGCGTAGGAGGGCGCTCACGCCGCTCCCCGCGCGCGGGGCGGCATCGCGCTCCCGGCGCTGCGGCTGCACGATCCGCCTGCGGCGAATGCCCGCGCGAGCGAGAAGCTCGCCGTCACGCGCAGCGGGCCGGCCGAGTCCGCCGTCACCGCCGTCCAGCCTCCGGGCGCCGGCGAGACGCATCCGCTGCCCACCGTGAGGGTGAAGTAGCGGGTGTAGTGCACGCGCACCACGAAGCGCCCCGGCGCGTGCGCCTGAAGCGCGAAGGAGTCGTGCCCGAGGGCGGTCAGGCGGCCGGGTCCGGAGGCGATCGGAGTCGGCGCCAGCACTTCATAGATGCGCCAGTGCTCGCCCGCGAACACCTCCCGCAGATAGGGCAGGCCGGCCGCGAGGAGACGGCCCTCCTGCGCACTCGAGGCGTCGAGCTGCGTGTCCGGCAGGGCGACATAGGAGACCGCCTGTTCGTGCAGCCAGCTGTCATATGCCGGCGCCGTCAGGCCGCTGCGCAGCAGCACGCCGTCGTAGCGCTCCTCGAGCTGCTTGTCCCAGCCCCGCGCCAGCGACACCGTGGGCGCGAGCAGGGCGGCCTCCCAATGCGAGCGCGTGAGCGGCACCTCGACGCGCACCGGCCCCCCCGCCCGCGCCGCCAGAAAGCGCTCCACGGGCGCGTAGTAGGCCGCGCTCGTCGCTTCGCTGCCCGCCACCGCGACCGTCTCGCGCACCGGCCCCCACACCGTCCACACCGCCGCCGCGAGCAGCGCAACGGCCACCGCGGCGCTCGCGCGCGGACGCGCGCACAGCAGCAGCGGGCCCGCCAGCAACACCCCGTAGCGCTCCACGTTGCTGCCCATCGGCGAGGGGATCAAGAGGCACAGCACGCACGCCAACAGGTACACGCCGGCGCCGATGCGCAACGGCCGCTGGCCCGGCCCCAGTGCCACCGCGAATGCGACCACCACCAGCGCGGTCGCCACGAACGACAGCAGCGGGTAGGGCTCGCGGCCACCTTCAGGGAACAGCAGCGCGAGCGCCAGGATCACCGCGCCCGCCGGCGCGCCCAGCGTCAGCACGATCCGTGGCGAGCGCCGCGCGAGCGCCGCACTGAGGCCGGCCAGCGCGAGCAGCGCGCCGGCCACCGGGCTGGCCGCCGCGCACAGCGCCGCCAGCACGACCGCCGCGACGCTGCGACCGCGCACGAGCGCGAGCACCGCGGCGAGCGCCAGCGCGACCCCGAGCGCGAACGTCACGCGCCCGACCCACACGTCGCAGACCGCGGCCACGGCGAACCACACGGCCGCCCAGCGCGACGGGCGCCCGTACACCGCCGCGGTCAGACGCTCGAACAGCACAGCCGAGGCGAGCACCGAGGCTGCCCCCACCACGCGCACGCCCAGCAGCGCGCCGAGCGGCGGAAACAGCAGGCTGTAGCCCAGCATCTCGTGGCCGGCGTACCAGTGCTCGTCCCACACCGCGAAGCCGAGCTGGCGAAAGAGCCCGACGCGATAGACCTGCGCGGCGAGGTCGGGGCTGTGCGGATAGACGATCAGCCATGCCGCCACCAGCGCCGCCGCCACCGGCAGCCCGACCAGAACCTGCGTGCGCGTGCGTTCGGTGGGAAGATTGACCGGGGTCCGGTGTGCTACCCCACCGGACCCCGGCGCATCCGCCACCTCGGCGGCGGATCCGTACCTGTGTGAACCAGCGAGCGGCCCCGAAGTAGCTGTTGTCCTGATCGGCACGCCACGATAATGACGACGATGAGAGCTGCCAGGGGCACACGAGGGCGCCGCCGGGCGGCTCGCGCCGGGGTCGCGCTCGCGATCGTCTGCCTCGCGGTGGGCGCCGCGGGCTGCTCGACCGAGCACCCCCGCCCCATCAGCGCCGCCGAGCTCGCCGAAGCCGAGACCTTCCCCTACTACCGGATCTACTGGGTCGGGCCGAGCTTCGAGGGCCATCCACTCGCCGCCGCCGACGGCCTCAGGAGCTACATCAACACGGTCGGTGACAGCGTCTACTACGGCGACTGCGTGCAGAGCAAAGGCATCTTCGGCGGCGGCAGCTGCCTGCTGCCGCTGCAGGTGACGACGGTCATCTACCGGCTGCACTCCAACGCCACGCTCGGCGAACAGCGCAACATTCTCGTCCGCGGGGTGCCCGCGACCGTCTACGACGAAGGTCGCTCGATCGAGGTCTACAGCGGCCGCCTGGCGATCGACATCTTCTCCGACACCTTCGCCCACGCCGTGCAGGCCGCCGACGAGCTGCTGCCGATGAACGCCCCCGGCTCGGCCTCCGGCGACCTGCCCCCGCCGATCTACTGCCCCGGCCTGTACGGCCCGCTCGAAGCGCCGCTGCAGCGGGTGATGGAGAACCTGCCCGGCCACGCCTGCCAGCGCGCAGGCGCCGCCACCGCCTACGCCCAGCAGCCGGCGAAATAAGCCGCGCGACCGAGGAGCCGGCGCGGCGGGTGCTGTGGGCCAGGCAGACCGGGCAGGCGGCCTGCTCAGCAACTACAGCTAGCTGCCCGGCACCGTGGCCAGCGGCTCGCCGATCTCCCGGCGCAGGCTGAGGAAGGCGAGCGAGCCGATCAGGGCCGGAACCCACAGCGAGATCGCGCGGTAGATGATGACCGCCGCGAGGACCTCCGAGGCCGGCCGCACGCCGAACAGCAGCAGCATCCCCACCAGTCCGCCTTCGACAGCCACGAATCCACCTGGCACCGGAATCGAGTTGGCGAGCATGCCCACGAGATAGGCCATCGCGACTGCCCAGAACGACACGGTGTGCCCGAAGCTCAGCAGCGCCACGTACAGCACGAGGTTGTCGAACAGCCAGTAGCCGACCGCGCCGAGCAGTCGCCAGTCGTGTTCGCGGATCAACGTGAGGGCGTCCGCCACGCCTCCGCTCAGCGCCGTCACTGCGACGCCGGCACGGCCGCGCTCGAGATGCTGGCGCGCGGCCGTCCGCCCCGCCCACGACGCGAGCGCGAGCACGCCCACCACCGTCGCGAGCGCCGCCAGCGCGGGCAGCAGCGTCAGCAGCGGGTTGCGCGAGCCGGGCAACAGCCCCAGCCACATGGGCAATCCGATCGCGATCACCGCCACCACGTTCACCACGCTCGTCAGCACGAAGATCAGCACCGAGCGCTTCGCGATCCGCTCGACCGAGACCCCTTTGCTGCGCAGCACCCACGCCCCGAGCGCGATCCCCGCCAGCCCGCTCACCGAGACGACCGAGTTGACCGCGAGCTCCGCCAGCGACAGGCGCGAGGACAGCCGCCGTCCCAGCCGCCCGAACACCAGCCCGAACAGCACCACGTAGCCCAGGCAGGAGAGCACCTCGAGGCTGACCCCGGCCACGACGAGGCCCGGCTTGGCGTCCGTGATGAGCTCCCCCGCGGTGCGCAGGCCGGGCACACCGAGCAGCAGCGCCACGACGATCGCAAAGAAGATCGCCAGGCTGATGAGGCTGTTGCGCAGCGTGCGCGACTGGTCGGCGATCGCGACAGCGCTCACCGCCGCGGCATCATCCTCGTCGTCCTCCTCTGCAACCGTCGCCGGCGTTCTTCGCATCCTCTTCGCTCTCCCTTAGGCGCAGGTGCGCGCTACCCGTCACGCTAGCCTCTGAAGCGGAGTCGCCCCGGCGACTACAGGGTCCCCGCGCGGGGACAGTTTCCAGATCATGGCCGAGCAAGCCCGCATACTGGTCGTCGACGACGAGCCCGCCGTCCAGAATGCGCTGTCGCGCGCGCTCACGCTCGAGCACTACGACGTCGCGCGCGCGAGCGACGGCCGTGCGGCGCTGGCCGAGCTCGGCAGCGCTGCCTACGAGGCCGTGATCCTCGACATCTCGATGCCCTACATCGACGGCCTGGAGGTCTGCCGGCGGCTGCGCGAGGGCGGCGACAGCACGCCCGTGCTGATGCTGACCGCCCGCGGCGAGGTCGACGACCGCGTCGCGGGGCTCGATGTGGGCGCCGACGACTACCTCGTCAAGCCCTTCGCCCTGCGCGAGCTGCTCGCGCGCGTGCGGGCTCTGCTGCGCCGGGCCGGCGAGGACGGCGAGGAGGACAGCGCCCTGTGCTTCGAGGACCTGCGCATGGATCTGCTCGCACACGAGGCCCGGCGCGGCGAGCGGATGCTCTCGCTCACGCGAACCGAGTTCCTGCTGCTCGAGATGTTCATGCGCCACCCGCGCCAGGTGCTCACCCGCTCGGCGATCTTCGAGCACGTCTGGGGCTATGACTTCGGCTCGAGCTCCAACTCGCTCGGCGTCTACATGGGCTATCTCAGGCGCAAGACAGAGGTGGGCGAGGAGCGCCGCCTGCTGCACACCGTGCGCGGCGTCGGCTACGTGCTGCGCAAGCGCCCATGAGCTTCCGCCGGCGCATCACGCTGGTCTCCGCCGCCGCCGTCGCGATCGCGGTCGTGCTCGCCTCGCTGCTGATCTACGTGCTCACCTCCGAGCAGCTGCACGGGCAGGTCGACACCCAGCTGCGCAGTCGCGCCGACACGCTGAGGCTCGCCCCCTACAGGCCGGAGGTCTACTCCCGCCGCGGGCTGCTCGAGCTGCTCAAACACGAGCCCGGCGCCGCACCGCCCGGCGCCGCGGGCAACCAGCTGCGCAACCTGCAGGCGCGGCCGAACCAGGTCCGCGGCTACCAGCAACTGATCGATGCCCACGGCCGCGTGCTGTTCCGCTCGGCCAGCGTGACGCTGCCCGTCGACCCGCGCACCAGCGCGCTGGCCGCCGGGGCGGGCCACTCCTTCTTCCAGGATGCCAGCGTGGATGGCATCCACCTGCGCATCCTCGCCGAGCACATCGCCCCTGCACGCGCGATCCAGGTGGCCCAGCCCCTCACCGAAGTCGACGACCTACTCGGGCGCCTGCGCCTGCTGCTCGCGCTCGTCGCGATCGGCGGCGTCGCGCTCGCGGCGCTGCTCGGACGGCTCGTCGCCGGGGCCGCCGTGCGGCCGCTCAAGCGCCTCACCGAGGCCACCGAGCACGTCACCCTCACGCGCGATCTGAGCGGGCGCATCGAGCACGCACCCGCCGATGAGATCGGGCGCCTGGCGAGCAGCTTCAACGCCATGCTCGACGCACTCGAACAGTCGATCAGCGCGCTCGACGCATCCGTGGACGCCCAGCGCCAGCTCGTGGCCGACGCCTCGCACGAGCTGCGCACGCCGGTCACCAGCCTGCGCACCAACATCGAGATCCTCCAGCAGCAGGGCCCGGCGATGGATCCCGCCGAGCACCGCAGCCTGCTCGCCGACGTGGTCGAGCAGACAGAAGAGCTCACGCTGCTGATCAACGACCTGATCGACCTCGCGCGTGGCGAGGAGCCGCGCTCCGATGCCGAGGATCTGCGTCTCGATCTGCTCGTCGGCGAGGTCCTCGAGCGAGCACGTCGACGCAGCCCCGGCACCCCTCTGCAGGCACACCTGGAGCCGGAGATCGTCAGCGGCGTGCCCTCGCGCCTCGAGCGCGCGGTCGGCAACCTGATCGACAACGCGCTCAAGTACAGCCCCCCGGGAGAGGTCGTCGAGATCGAGCTGCGCGCAGGCGAGCTGACCGTGCGCGACCACGGGCCCGGGATCTCCGCCGAGGACCTGCCCCACGTCTTCGACCGCTTCTATCGCGGAGCCGAGGCCCGCGGGCGCCCCGGCTCGGGCCTGGGGCTTGCGATCGTCAGGCAGGTCGCGACTCAGCTCGGCGGTACCGTCGCCGCCGAGCCCGGCCCGGGCGGCGGCACGCTGATGCGCCTGCGCCTGCCCCACAGCGAGCCGCCCGCCGGCGCCGGCGAGGACGCGGCTGAGTCGAGCGCCGCGCTCTACGACCGCTCGCCCGCCTGAATCGACCGCTCGCCCGCACGGCCCGCCGGTCCGGCTCGGATCGCGCGCTCGCGGAAGCGCGCCGGGGAGAGACCGAAGCGACGGCGGAAGGCGCGGGCGAAGTGCGGCGCCTGGCGATAGCCGACCAGCCGCGCGACGTCGCGGACCGGGATCGAGCGCTGCGCCGCGAGCAGCTCCGCGGCCGCAGCCATGCGTCGCGCCGTGAGGTCCTCGCGGAAGGTGAGCTCGCCGAACTGCGCGTAGGCGCGCTGCAGCTGGCGCGGCGAGCTGCACAGCGCGTGTGCGACCACCGCGAGCGTCAGCTCCGAGCGGTAGTGGCGGGCGACCACGACGCGCGCCAGCAGGTACAGCCGACGGCGCTCGGACACGGTCCGCGAGTGCACCTCCTCCGCTCCGACACGGAGCGAACGCCGGGACGCCGGCGAGCCCGGCGGGGCGCGCCGCGCGAGCACGGCCCGTCACGCTCACCGCGGCGCGTAGTGCGCGGCGACCCTTTCGGCCGCAGCCACGTAGGAGCCGCCGAACAGCAGAGCGTGCACGAGCAGCGGCGCGAGCTGGTAGAGCTCCACCCGATCGCGCCAGCCGTCGGCCAGCGGAGCGCACTCCTGATAGGCCGAGAAGACACGCTGCGACGGGACGCCGAACAGCCGCAGCATCGCCAGATCGACCTCGCGGTGCCCGCCGTATGCGGAGGGGTCGATCAGCCAGGGGCGTCCTCCGGCGTCGGCAAGGACGTTGCCCGACCACAGATCGCCGTGCAGGCGCGCCGGCGCCTCGGGGGGGCCGACCAGCTCGCGCAGGCGCCCGCAGACGCCCTCGACCGCCGCGATCCCCGACGCCGACAGGGCACCCCGCTCGCGCGCCAGGCGCGCGAGTGGGCGCAGCCGCCGCTCCGCATAGAAGCTCGGCCAGTCGGGCGTGGGGTCGTTGGGCAGGCGCAGCGAGCCGAAGCCCGAGCCACTGCTGAAGCCCGGGTCGCCAAACGCGGGCGCGCTCGCGGCATGCGTCGCCGCGAGGCCGCGGCCGAGCTCCTCCGCGCCGGCGCCGTCCAAGCTCCCCCGCTCGATCCACTCGAGCGCCAGGTAGCGCTCGTCGAGTGCGAGCACGCGCGGCGTGCGCAGCGCACCGGGCTCCGCCAGCCACCTCAGGGCCGCCGCCTCGGTCGCATACTCCCCCGCCACGGCATCACGGCGTGTCTTCACGAAGGCCTCGCGGCCATCCTTCAGCACCACGCGGAGGGCCTCGTTGATGTCCCCGCCGCCGACCCGCCCGACCTCGCGCGCACCGGGCGGCAGGGTCACGCGGTCTCGCCCGCCGCCCGGACCTCGCCTGCGCGGATCTGTGCGAGCAGGCCCGCGCAGGCCGCGCTGATGAGATCGAACACTTCGTCGAAGCCCCCCGGCGCACCGTAGTAGGGGTCGGGAACGTCCAGCTCCCCGGCCGCCGCGCTCGATGGATCGAACTCGCGCAGCAGCCTCAGCTTCGCTCGCGCACGCTCATCGCCCGCCAGCTCGCGCAGTGCGCGCAGGTTCGAGCGATCCATCGCGAGCACCAGATCAAAGTCGAGCAGGTCCTCGGGGTGGACCTGGCGCGCGAGTCCGCGCAGGTCCACCCCGCGCGCACGCGCCGCGGAGCTCGCGCGCGGGTCGGGGGGGCTGCCGACGTGCCAGGCGCCCGTGCCGGCCGAGTCGAGCTCGATGCTCTCCTGCAGGCCCGCGTCGGCGAGCAGCTGCTCCATCACACCCTCGGCCGTCGGCGAGCGGCAGATGTTGCCCAGGCACACGAACAGCAGCCGCCTCGGGCGGGTGCGGGTGGGCACCGGGTCAGTCCTCGCCGAGCTCGAGCACCGCCAGGAAGGCCTCCTGGGGCACCTCCACGCGGCCGACCTGCTTCATCCGCTTCTTGCCCTCCTTCTGCTTGGCGAGCAGCTTTTTCTTGCGCGTGATATCGCCGCCGTAGCAGCCCGCGATCACATCCTTGCGATACGCCTTGACGGTCTCGCGCGCGATCACGTGCGAGCCGATCGCCGCCTGGATGGGCACGTCGTACTGCTGGCGCGGGATCCGCTTGCGCAGCTTCTCGGTCAGCGTGCGCCCCACCTCATACGCCTTGTCGCGATGGACGACCATCGACAGCGCGTCCACAGGGTCGCCCGCGAGCAGCACATCGAGCTTGACGAGGTCGGACTCCTTCATGCCGCTCAGCTCATAGTCGAGCGAGGCATAGCCTCTGGTGCGCGACTTCAGCTGATCGAAGAAGTCGAGTACGATTTCCGCGAGCGGCAGGTCGTAGGTCATCTGCACGCGCTCCGGGGACAGGTAGTGCATGCCGATGTGCTCGCCCCGGCGCTCCTGGCAGAGCTCCATGACCGCGCCGACGAACTCTTTGGGCGCGATCACCGACGCGCGGATGAACGGCTCGCGGATCTCGGCGACCGTGCCCGGGTCGGGCATGTCCGAGGGGTTGTGGACCTCGAGCTCCTCGCCGTTGGTGAGCGTGACGTCGAACTCCACCGAGGGCATCGTCGCGAGCAGTTCGAGGTCGTACTCCCGCTCCAGGCGCTCGCGCACGATGTCCATGTGCAGCAGCCCCAGAAAGCCGCACCGGAAGCCGAAGCCGAGCGCGTCTGAGGTCTCCGGCTCCCACGACAGCGCCGCGTCGTTGAGGACCAGCTTCTCGAGCGCGTCGCGCAGGTCCGAGTAGTCGTCGGACTCGATCGGGAACAGGCCGCAGAAGACCATCGGCTTGACCTCGCGATAGCCGGGCAGCGCCTCGGTCGCCTCGGCGCCGGCGGCGCGGCTGCCGGGGCCCGAGGTCCTCGTGCGCGTCGTCAGCGTGTCGCCGACCCGCAGCAGCGTGACGTCCTTCAGGCCGGTGATCAGATACCCGACCTCGCCGGCCGCGAGCTGGTCGGTCGGCATCATCTGCGGGCTGAACACGCCGATGTCGTCGATGTCCGCCTCGGTCCCGGTCGCCATCGCGCGGATCGCCTCGCCCTTGCGGAAGACGCCGTCGACGACCCTGATGTAGGCGATCACGCCGCGGTACTGGTCGAACTCGGAGTCGAAGATCAGCGCGCGCGGCGGCCCGTCGGGGTCGCCCGACGGCGGCGGCACGCGCGCGATCAGCTCCTCCAGCACCTCCGCTACGCCCTCGCCGGTCTTGCCGCTGATCCTCAGGATTCCCTCGGGCGGCTCGCCGATCAGCTCGCTGACTTCCGCGGCCACGCGCTCGGGCTCGGCGCCGGGCAGGTCGATCTTGTTCAGGCAGGGGATCAGCTCGAGGCCCGATTCGACGGCCAGATAGGTGTTGGCCACCGTCTGCGCCTCCACCCCCTGGGCGGCGTCCACGACCAGCAGCGCCCCCTCGCACGCCGCCAGCGAGCGCGACACCTCGTACGTGAAGTCCACGTGCCCGGGCGTGTCGATCAGGTGCAGCTGGTAGGTCTCGCCGTCGCGCGCGGTGAAGAACACGCGCACCGCCTGCGCCTTGATCGTGATGCCCCGCTCGCGCTCGAGATCCATCGAGTCGAGCAGCTGTGCGCGCATCTCGCGCGCGGCCACCGTGTGGGTCAGCTCGAGGATGCGGTCGGCCAGCGTCGACTTGCCGTGGTCGATGTGGGCGATGATCGAGAAGTTGCGGATGTGGGACTGGTCC
>Ga0209040_10002652_pt1 | contig 13908 bp, 12 predicted proteins | sample BogFormECP12_OM3_FD_188240 | JGI IMG/M metagenome (GOLD analysis project Ga0209040, IMG submission 188240) | Bog forest soil microbial communities from Calvert Island, British Columbia, Canada - ECP12_OM3 (SPAdes) (version 2) | ecosystem: Environmental > Aquatic > Freshwater > Wetlands > Bog ...
AGTCCACCTGGATCACGTGGTTGATCGGGATCCCGAAGTTCGCCTCGATGGTCTGCACGAGCCCGTTGGGGCCGTTCCCGAACGACGCGTTGATCCGATTGAACCGACCGTCCGCGCTGACGTTCTGGCCGACCATCTGGACCAGGGTGTCGCGCGGGATCGAGGTGATGGTGATCTGCTTGTTCCCCGGGTCGACCCGCCAGATCATGACGACGTCACTGCGCTGGCCCACCACCTCCGCCGCGCTGCCGGCCTGAGCGGCCTGGGCACCGGTGAGGCCGACCCGCGAGTCGGACCCGATGACGAGCAGGTTGAACGGCTGGCCGGAGATCGGCTGGTCCAGAGCGGCCACATGGACCTTCGAGAACTGGTCGAACCGGTACTGCAGGTAGCCGTAGCTGCCGATGCCGATCAAGAGGATCACCACCAACGCGGCGGCGATCCCGCCCAGAATCTTGTGCTTCCGGCTCCATTTGGGCCTACCGCTCTTGCGGACACTCGAACGCCCCCGCCCGGACCCGACCTTCGTCGAGTCGATCTTGTCCCCGAGGGCGCGCAATCCCTCCTCGTTGGCGACAGGGGCACCGCTCCCGGTGCCCTCGATCTGTGATCCGAGCGAGCGCAGGTCCTGCTCGTAGGACGGGGAGCCGCGCCGTCGGCCGACAGCAGGGTCGGGTGCGTCGCCAGGCGGACGACCGCTGTCCATGGCGTCCAACGGTACCAAGGGGGCTCTGAGAAACCGCGCACACACCGCCCCCGAACTGGAATTCTTCGGAAATCCTTACCAGCGCCGCCTCCGGGGCGGATCGCCCGACCGGCCCGTCAGTCGAGCCCGTAGGCGGTGTAGCCGGTCGACTCGAGCTCCTCGGCCAGCTCGGGGCCACCGGAGGCGACGATCCGCCCGTCGACGAGCACGTGGACGACATCGGCCCGCAGTTCGACCAGGAGCCGGTGGAAGTGGGTGACCGCCACCACACCGAGCCCCCACTCCCCGGTCGCCCACTCGAGGCGACGGGCCACCGCGGCCAGCGCGTCGACGTCGAGCCCCGAGTCGATCTCGTCGAGGATGCAGAAGGGGCGCCGGAGCACCCCCAGCTGCACCATCTCGTTGCGCTTGGCCTCACCGCCGGACAGGTCGACGTTGAGCGGACGGCTGAGGAACCGCTCGTCGAAGCCGATGGCCGCCGCCTCCTCGCGCAGCGCGTCACCCAGGCCGTCGGGGTCGGCCGCCCCTTGCCCGGCTCCGGCTTCTCCGAGCATCGCCTCCAGACCGACCCCGGGGACCTCGACGGGGTGCTGGTGGGCCAGGAAGAGGCCGGCCCGGGCCCGGCGCCACGGGGGGAGCCCGACCAGCTCGACGCCGTCGACAGTCACACTGCCCTGGGTGACCTCGGTTCCCGGTCGACCCATCAGGGCATGGGCCAGGGTGGACTTGCCCGAACCGTTCGGGCCCATCACCACGTGGACCTCCCCACCGCGCACCTCGAGGTCGACCCCATGGATCACCTCGCCGCCGCCGGCCTCGGCGTGGAGATCGGTCACCTTCAGGAGGTGGTCGGTCACGGCAGCACCACCGCCACCTCGTCGCCGGCCACCTCCACCTCGTAGGCGGGCACGGGCTTGGTGGCCGGCAACGAGCACGGCTCCCCGGTCCGGAGGTCGAACGTGCTGCCGTGGCGCGGACACTCGATCTCGCACTCGTCGACCCACACCTCCCCCTCGGCCAGCGAGTAGTCCTCGTGGCTGCAGCGGTCGCCCACGGCGTAGAAGTCGTCGCCGATCCGCACCAGGGCGATCCGGCGCCCGGCGGCGTCGAAGCGCCGGGCCGAGCCCGGCGCCAACTCGTCCCGCCGGCAGAGGACGACCCGCTCACCCATCGGACCCGCCTCCCGCTTCCCCGTGGCCCAGGCCGAGGGCGTCGCCCAGCCGCAGGATGACCTCGCGCCGGAGCCGGCCGACGGCCTCGGGCACCGGGGAGCGTGCGACGATGTCGTCGAAGAACCCCAGGACGATCAGCTGCTCGGCCCGCTCCGGCGGGACCCCTCTGGATTCGAGGTAGTACTGCTGGTCCTCGTCGACCGGACCCACGGTCGAGGCGTGGCTGCAGCGGACGTCGTTCTCCTCGATGTCGAGGTTGGGGACCGAGTCGGCGTGGGCCCGCTCGTCGAGGACCAGGTTGTTGTTGGTCTGCATGGCCTCGGTACGCACCGCCCCGTGGCGGACCCGGATCAAACCGCTGTAGACCGACCGCGACGTGCCGGCCACCGCACCCTTGCAGAGCAGGTCGCTGGTGGTGTGGGGGGCCACGTGGTCCTGGAGGGTGCGGACATCATGGATCTGGTCGCCCGTGCCCAGGTAGGCCGAACGCAGCTGGCTCGAGCCGCCCTGCCCGACGAGGGCGCCGTCGGTGCGGGACCGGTCGTAGGCGCCGCCGAGGCCGACGGTGAAGGTGCGCAGTCGGGCGTCCCTCCCGGCCCGCCCGGCCAGGCGGCCGAGGTGCCAGGTCCCGGTGCCCAGCACCTGGAGCGACACGTACGCCAGCTGGGCCCCGTCGTCGACCGCCAGCTCGGTGACCGGCACCACCAGTCCACCGACATCGCCCGGGGCGCCGGCGACGACCTCCACCACGTCGACCGAGGCGCCGCGCCCGACCCGAACCGATGTGCGCGGAAAGGCCGCGGGGGCCGGCCGCTCGGTCGAGGCGGCCCCGTCGCACCAGTGGACGATCACGATCGGGGCCTCGATCCGGGCACCGGGCGGCACGTCGAGCACCACCGCATCGGGAAAGAAGGCGTCGTTGAGCCGGACGAGGGCGTCGCCGCCGACGAGAACGTCGCCGATCAGTTCCCGGGACCGGCCGGCCCGCACACCACCGAAGACCACCTGCTCGGTCAACGAGACGCGGTCGAAGGAGACGGGGCTGCCGTTGTGGACGAGGGCCAGGGCGCTGCGCCCGGGCATGTCGGCGGCGAGGCCGTCGGCGAAGGCCCGGGCCATCTCGAGCGCCGCCGGCCCGTCCGGCGGCCCGGTCACCGGCTCGTACCCGTCGAGGTCCAGCTGGTCGATCGGCGAGTACCGCCAGACCTCCTCCTTCTCGGAGGGGAGCGGCGTGGTGCCGAACTCCTCGTACGCCCCGGCCCGCCGGCGGCGCAGCCAGTCCGGGCCGACGAGTCGGTCCATGGCGTCGGCGGTGAAGGTGGGCAGCGTTCGGCCTTCCGATGAGCGATCCCGGTCCGACGGGACGGCCGAAGGACCTGGTCAGCGTGGGGAACGGGCCTCCGAGGGCCCCTGAGCAGTGTAGTTGTCCATGGTCGGGCCACAGTCACGGCGCGTGCCGGGGGACCCCGCCCGCGGACGGCAGCGCCCCGGCCGCCAACGCCACACCCTCTCTTCGACCGTGCCCCGAACGGGCATTAGCGTTCGGCCAATGGCCGACTCGTTCAAGTCCGAGATCCTGAGCATCGAGCGGGAGGGTCACGTGGCCACCGTGTGGCTCGACCGGCCCGAGGCCCGCAACGCCATGGGGCGGGCCTTCTGGGACGATCTGGTCCTGGCCATGGCCGACGTGTCGGACGACTCCGAGGTGCGGGCGGTGCTCATCGCCGCCCGGGGTCCGCACTTCTCGGTCGGGCTCGACCTCAAGGAGATGGGCTCGATCCTGGCCGGGGGCCAGGGTGGCGGGACCGGCGCCGCGCCCTCGATGGCGGCCCGGGCCCGGGGCGCCCGGGCGGCGGTCCTGATCCTCCAGCACTCGATCAACGTCGTCGCCGCCTGCCCCAAGCCGGTCGTCGCCGCCGTCCACGGCTACTGCATCGGCGGCGGGGTCGACCTGATCGCGGCCTGCGACATCCGGGTCTGCTCCACCGATGCCGTCTTCTCGGTGCGCGAAGCCAAGGTCGCCATCGTGGCCGACCTCGGCAGTCTCCAGCGCCTCCCCCACATCATCGGCTCGGGTCACCTGGCCGAACTGGCCTATACCGGCAAGGACATCGACGCCGCCCGGGCCCGGGCGATCGGCCTGGTGAACGACATCTACGACGGCGGGGCCGAGGGCGTGCTGGCCGCCGGACGGGCGCTGGCCGAAGAGATCGCCGCCAACTCACCGATCGCCGTGCAGGGGACCAAGGCGGTGCTGGCCGCCAATGACGGCCGCACCGTCGCCGAGGGCCTCGAGTACGTGGCCACCTGGAATGCCGGCATGCTGGCCTCAGACGACCTGACCGAGGCCATGGCGGCCTTCATGGAGAAGCGCCCCCCCAACTTCACCGGCGGCTGAGCCGACCCGGGTTCGGGGCGGTTGACGGCGCAGTCAGCGCCGGCGGCGCCACCACCTCGACCCGCCCCTGCCCTCGCGCTTGGCGTCCTCGGCCCGGGCCTCGGCCACGGCGTCGGGCGCCACCCGGTTCACGATGTCCTCGGCGTTGCCCAGCACCTCGGCCACCTCGGCCGACGGCACGTCGGGCTCGTCCTCGATGGCCGGCTCGACCAGGCTGCCGTGGACCCATCCGGCATCGGCCAGCCGGCGTTCGTAGGCCGGGCAATTGTCGGGGCAGCGCCATGGTGCCTCGGGGGCCAGGTCCAGCTTGCAGAAGCGGGCGACCTCGCCCGAGTCGTAGGTCCTGCTCTGGAAGTGCTTGCATTCCTCGCGCATGGGCACGGACCCATGCTGCCACCACCTGGAGGGGCGGGTGGAACCAGCCCGCTCCTCCGGTCCTTCAGCCGACCGAGCCCTCCATCTGCAGCTCGATCAGGCGGCTCCACTCGACGGCGTACTCCATCGGCAGGGTGCGGGTGATCGGCTCGATGAAGCCGTTCACGATCATCCCCATGGCCTGGCTCTCCGACAGGCCCCGGCTCATCAGGTAGAAGAGCTGGTCGTCGCCGACCTTGGACACCGTCGCCTCGTGGCCGATCCGGGCGTCCCGCTCCCCCACCTCCATGTAGGGCTTCGTCTCGGAGATCGAGTCGTCGTCGAGCAGGAGGGCGTCGCAACGGACGAACGACTTGGCGCCCTTGGCGCCCTCGTCGACCTGGACCTTCCCCCGGTAGGTGGTGATGCCACCGTCCTTGGAGATGGACTTCGAGATGATGGTGGAGGTGGTCTCCGGAGCGGCATGGATCATCTTGGCCCCGGCGTCCTGGTGCTGGCCGGGTCCGGCGTAGGCGACCGAGAGGACCTCACCGGAGGCCTTGGGGCCCATCAGGTACACCGACGGGTACTTCATGGTCAGGCGCGAGCCGATGTTCCCGTCGATCCACTCGACGTGGGCCTCGGCCTCGGCCCGGGCCCGCTTGGTCACCAGGTTGTAGACGTTGTTCGACCAATTCTGGATGGTCGTGTAGGTGATCCGGCTCCCCGGGAGTGCCACCAGCTCGACCACGGCCGAGTGCAGCGAGTCGGTGGTGTAGACGGGCGCCGAGCATCCCTCGATGTAGTGGACCTGGGAACCCTCGTCGGCGATGATCAGCGTCCGTTCGAACTGTCCCATGTTCTCGGCGTTGATCCGGAAGTACGCCTGCAGCGGCATCTCGACGGCGACACCCGGCGGCACGTAGATGAAGGACCCACCGGACCACACGGCCGAGTTGAGCGCGGCGAACTTGTTGTCGCTGGGCGGGATGATCGAACCGAACCAGCGACGGACGATGTCGGGGTACTCGCGCACCGCCGTGTCCATGTCGCAGAACAGGACGCCCTGCGCCTCGAGGTCCTCGCGGTTCCGGTGAAATACCACCTCGGAGTTGTGGACCACGAACCCCTCCGCCACGAAGTTGTGGTGCCCGGCCACCTCGATGTCGTAGACCTCCTCCACCCCGAGGCGCTCGATCTTCTCGATCCGGACGAAGCCGAGCATCTCACTGGTATGGGTGCGGAAGTCGGTCCCCTTGGCGGTGCGGTACCCGTGGACGTACCGGCGCCGGTCCAGACGATCCCGCCAGCGGGGCGAGCGCGCCGGGATCCGGTCGAACCGGCCCGAGAGGCGCAGATGGAAGGCCTGCACAATGCGCTCGTGGTCATGGGGGTACCGGTTGGCCACCACCTTGCTGCTGCCGATCCCGCAAAGCGCGCCGAGTTCCTTCACGTCGGTCATCAGCGCCTCGTTGGAACTCCAGTACATCGCATCGTTGGCAGTGGCCGAGTCCCGCACGTAGCCGTCGGCGTCCAGCAGGCCCGCCAGCAAAGAGAGCCGCTGGGCCTGGGGAAGGGCGAACGCCCAGTCCGGGATCCGCTTGGTCAACGAGGTCCCGCCGAGGCCGTTCAGCTCCAGGTACCGGGCCAGCGGGGCCGGCCCCCGAGCGGTGAGCCCGAAGCCATCAGCGGCGGTGTCGAACTCGAGCCCGAACAGGTCCCGGCCGACACGGCGGATCTCGGAGACGAGCACCTCGTCGGTCTTGTCGATGGCGATCTGGACCGTCGTGTAGGCGTCGCTGTGCTTGAGGAACCCGTCCCCGAGGTAGACCCCCAGGAACCAGCACAGGTCGTCGGTGGTCGACTTCGGGTAGCGGTCCGCCCGCGGGTCGTCGGGGAGGAGCATCGCAACCGGTTTCCCGTAGTCGGGGATGTCGGTCGCCCTTGCCACGAGATCGCCGGGCGCGAGCTTTGCGGCGGGAACCCACCGGGCCCGGTACTTCGCCCGAGCGGCGCCCCGGGCCCGCTCGTCGCGCAGCACGAGGAAGGGGTGATTGCCCGAGGCGCCGATGGTGCGCCCGCGGGCCGTGATCTCGAAGATCTCCTTCTCGCCAGAACTCCCCCCGACAACCACCTCGGCCTTCTCCAGCAACCGTGTCTGCTCGTTGAGGGCGAAGACCTCGTCCCCTGCAGTCAGCTCCTTGATGCGTCGGACCCCCCTGGTCGTCCAGACTCGGGTCGAGCCGCGGAGGCACTCGTACTGCGCCGTGACCCCCGAGAGGTACTTCCGCTCGGCCTCGGGGATGCCCAACTTCTCGTAGGTGTTCTTGATGGCGTCGGGGAGGTCGTTCCAGTCGTCGACCTGCCCGCCGGTCGGCTTCACGTAGTAGTAGATGTCGTCGAAGTCGAGATCGGGCATGTTGACGGCGAACCACTCGGCCATCGGCTTGCGCTCGAAGCGGGTGAGCGCCTTCAGCCGGAAGTCCCGCATCCAGTCGGGCTCCTTCTTCATGGCCGACATCTCGCGGACGATCTCTTCGTTCAGGCCCTTCTTGGGCTTGAAGACGTAGTCCTCCTCGTCGCTCCAACCGAGTTGGTATCGGCCGAGGTCAAGATCGGTGGCCATGGGTTCTCCTGGGCTTGATGGGCGGCCCTCCGGCCGCCCGCCGGGTGCCCGCCCGGTCCCAACGGGGATTTCCCCTATCTCGATAGTAACAACTCGGGGCGGGAGCCGGAACGGTCACTTCCCCTGGTCGCGGGCAGGTCACGGTGCGGCGCCGCCCGTGGCAGGCTGCCTCGATGGCCGGTCCCCCCACCCCTTCGCCCCGCCCGGCCGACGAGCACCCCGCCGCCGGCACCCCCGCAGGGGGTGCGGCGCCGGGTTCGCCGCCGGTCCCCGAGCGGCGGCCCGCGGTCCTCGAGGCCCACGGCGACCGGCGGGTGGACGACTGGTACTGGCTGGCCGACCGGGAGGACCCGGCGGTCGTGGCCCACCTGCGGGCCGAGAACGCCTACACCGAGGCCTCCCTGGCCCACCTGGCCCCGTTGCGCCGGACCCTGTTCGACGAGATGCGCGCCCGGATCCAGGAGACCGACCTCTCGGTGCCGGTCCGACGGGGCGGCTGGTGGTACTACCGCCGCACCGAGGAGGACAAGAGCTACCCGATCCACTGCCGACGCCCGGCGGGCGAGGACCACGATCCGCCCCTCGACCCGGTTGCCGGCCCCGACGAGCAGGTCCTGCTGGACGAGAACGCGCTGGCCGAGGGGCTCGAGTACCTCGAGGTCGCCAATTTCTCGGTCAGTCCCGACCAGTCCCTCTTGGCCTTCGCCACCGACACGACGGGCCGTGAGCTCTACGACCTCCGCTTCCGGGCGTTGCCCGGGCCGGATGGGACCGCCGGCCGGGGTCCGGCCGAGACGGTGACCGGAACGTACTACGGCTTGGCCTGGGCCAACGACAACGCCACCGTCTTCTACACCCGGGTCGACGACGCCATGCGCCCCTTCCAGCTCTGGCGCCACCGCCTGGGCACCGACCAGGGGGCTGACGAGCTGGTCCTCGAGGAGCCCGACGAGCGCTTCAACCTGTCGGTCGGTCGCACCAAGGACCGTGCCTTCGTGGTCACCACCCTTCAGAGCACGATGACCAGCGAGGCCTGGGTCGTGCCGGCCGATGACCCGGGGGCGGCACCCCGGGTCATCGAGCGTCGCCGAGCCGGGGTGGAGTACGGGGTCGAACACCACCGGGGGCCCGATGGCAGCGGGTGGTTCGTGATCCTCACCAACGACGAGGCCGAGGACTTCCGGCTCATGGTGGCCCCCGAGGCCGATCCCGGCCGGGCCCGGTGGCACGAGGTGCTCCCGCACCGCCCGGGCACCCGCCTCGACGACGTCGACGTCTTCGACTCGTGGCTGGCCGTGTCCGAGCGTCTGGACGGCGAGCCCAGGCTGCGCGTCGTCCGTCCCGGCGACGAAGGCGGGGTGGGGCGCTTCACCGCGCTGCTGGAGCGCAGCCTCCTCGTCGAGGCGACCGAGCGCCCCTCGAGCACCTGGGAGGGCCCCAACCCCGAGCCCTCGGCCGTGTCGCTGCGCTACGAGCAGACCTCGCTCGTCTCGCCCCGGGCCGTGTTGGACGCCGACGTGGTGACCGGCGACGCGGTCCTGCGAAAGCGCCAACCCGTCCTCGGGGGCTACGACCCGGCGCGCTACCGGACCACCCGTTTGTGGGCCGGGGCGGCCGACGGCACCAGGGTCCCGATCTCGGTGGTTCACCGGGCCGACCTGCTCGCCGATCCCGATGCCGGGCCCGGCTCGGCCCCCACGGTGCCCGCACCCTGCCTCCTGTACGGGTACGGGGCGTACGAGATCTCGATCGACCCGGTCTTCTCCTCCCTCCGGCTCTCCCTCCTCGACCGCGGCTTCGTCTTCGCCATCGCCCACGTGCGGGGTGGCGGCGAGCTGGGCCGTCACTGGTACGAGGATGGCAAGTTGGCGGCGAAGCCCCACTCGTTCTCGGACTTCATCGCCTGTGCCCGCCACCTCATCGACGCCGGGTACACCAGCCCCGAGGTGCTGGTGGCCCGGGGCGGGTCGGCCGGGGGCCTCCTGGTCGCTGCGGTGGCCAACCAGGCGCCCGAGCTCTTCGCCGCCGTGGTGGCCGAGGTCCCCTTCGTCGATAGCCTCACCACGATGCTCGACGAGACGCTGCCCCTCACAGTCGGCGAGTGGGAGGAGTGGGGCAATCCCAAGTCCGACGCCGGCGTCTACGCCACCATCCGCTCCTACTCGCCCTACGACAACGTGTGGGCCGGCGGCGGGACGGGCGCGGGCCACTTTCCGCAGGTCCTGGCCACGGCCGGCCTCTCGGATCCCCGGGTCGGCTACTGGGAGCCCGCCAAGTGGGTGGCCCGGCTCCGCGAGGCCCATCCGGGGACCCGGATCCTCCTCAAGACCGAGCTCGGGGCCGGTCACGGCGGGCCGTCGGGGCGCTACGACGCCTGGCGGGACGAGGCACTGGTCTACGCCTTCATCCTCGACGTGCTGGGCCGGGCGTCCCCTCCGCCGGGCCCAATGTGAGCGGACGGCGGCCGCTACGGGGCGAGCGTCAGGGTGAAGGGCGTCTGGTAGCCCGCCGGAAGCACCACCGGCAGGTGGTCGAGCTGGATGCTGATCGCCCCGGGTGCCCCGAGCACGACCGACGTCGTCCCGCTTGCGCTCACCGACTGCTGCTGACCGGCCAGCATGGTCTTTGTGAACAGGGTGGTTCCGCCCGACGTGACATCCACCCAACACTCGCCGTTGGTCGTGGACAGGGTCAGCGTGTAGGTGGCGGCGGGCGGCTTGTAGGTGGCGGTGGTGGCGGTCGACGTCTGTGCCGTGAAGTTCGCCGGGACCGTCGTCGTGGGAGCGGCGGGCGTCGCCGCGTGATGTCCCTTGGCCTTGGGCGGGGGCGCGGTGCTGGGCGTCGGGTGGGTCCCGGCTCCGGCCGATGTGGCGTGGGTGGTGGACGGCGGGGAGGTCGTCGACGTGGTGGCCGACGACTTGTGAGGGCTCTTGTGGTGGGCGCCTGCGAGGATGACCAGTCCGAGGACTGCCAGCACGACGACCCCGACCATGATCGGGGCCCCGAGCCGCCGGGGCCGGTGGTTCATGGCCGTCATGGCCCGGTCACGGTGGTTGCCGAACATCTGTGACCCACGCGTCGGCACCGACAGGTCCGGCTCCTCGAAGGCGACCTGTCCGCGTGGAGCGGTTGGGCGCCCCGGTGCCGGACCCACGCCGTTCGTGGGGTTCGTGCCGTTCGTGGGGTTCGTGCTGTCAGGCTCGCCCACGGCGTCACCTTCGCCCGGCTCGCCGTCGGCCCCGCCACCGGTGCCGTCACCGGGAGCCGAAGGGCCGCCCAGGACCCGCACCGACGCGCTCGCCGACTTCGTGCGGATGCCCTGCAGGGTGTCCAGCGTGTGGCGGTACCCCTCCACCGAATGCACCTCGTCCCCCTCGCGCCGGTTCAGCGCCCAGGCCCCGACAGCGACCAGGGCCAGCACCACCAGCACCGCGACGACGATCACCACACCCACTATTCAACAGCACGCAGGGTCGCCATGACGCGCGGTTTCGCACCGCCCCCGGGCCGAGTTACTTGGTCCCTCCACGGCCCCTTGGCCTTGTCCGTCGAACCGGCACAACCGCCCTCGTCCACTCCCCCCAGCCCCGCCGGGGCGGGCCGCCCGGACCCGCCGGCGGGGGCCACCCAAACCCAGGGGGGGAGCGCCTCGGGACCCCATCGATCCTGTTCTGGACCCCCGCGGATCGGCCCGAAGGCACCGGTCCTGGCGGGACAGGGCAGAAAGTCCCTGGCAGGAGTAGCCTTCTGGCCGGCGGAACGAGGAGGGGGCAGTGGAGGCCACCAAGGTCGACGGGCGGCGGGCGCGCGGGCTTCGGACCCGTGACGCGATCGTGAGTGCACTGATGGAGCTGATCGCGGCGGGCGACATCGCACCGACGGCCCAACGCATCGCCGACCGGGCCGCCGTCTCGGTGCGCTCCGTGTACCAGCACTTCACCGACGTCGAGGGTCTCTACGCCGACGCGGCGGCACGGACCTACAACTGGGTCCTGTCGATGACGGCCGAGATCGACCCCACACGGCCGCTCGGGCAGCGTACCGAGACGTTCACCAACTCACGCAGCGCCATCCTCGAGGCCATCACCCCTTTCAACCGGGCGTCGAGACTGCTCGAGCCGACCTCCGAGGCGATCGAGCGCAACCGGCTGGTCCTGCAGAAAGAAGGGCGGGACCGCCTGGAGGCGGCGTTCGGGCCCGAGCTCTCCCGGCTACCTCCCGTCGATCGGGCCAACCTGCTCGGGGCCCTCGACGTGCTGACGAGCTGGGCGGCCTGGGAGCACCTCCGCAGCTCGGGGGCGTCGGTCCGCGGCGCTCGGCAGGTCATGCGGAGCGGGATGACCGCCCTGCTCGACGGCCGGCCGGGCTGAACGCCAGCCGGCCCGGCTCGGACGCCGTGGCCGTGCGCCGCCCGTCGGTCAGGTCCGCAGGCCCGCCCTCGGGCGCAGGGCGGGATCGATGGCGCGCCGGCGGGGGTTCTCCTGGTCGCGCCGGGAGAGCACCGGATCGGTGAGCCCCCAGTCCGCCCCGACGTCGGGATCGTCCCAGGCCAGGCCGAGCTCGTCGGCCGGGTTGTAGTAGCCGTCGACCAGGTACCACAACAACAGGTCGCTGTGCGAGGCGAACCCGTGGGCCACGCCGGGGGGGATGAACAGGCCTCGGTCCTCGTCGCCGTCGAGGTCGAGCACCAAGGTGGCGCCATCGGTGGGCGAACCCTCCCGCAGGTCGTGGAGGACGACGCGCGCCCGGCCCCGCAACATGTACCAGTAGTCGGCCTGGTGGAGGTGGTAGTGGAGCCCGACGATGGCGCCGGCCTGTTTCTCGGAACGGTTCGCCTGCACCATCTCCCGCCCCAGCGGGAACCACTGGCGGCGGTAGGTCTCGACGAAGCGGCCCCGCTGGTCCCCGTGGGCGTCGGGCTCGACCACCACCACGTCGGCGATCCGGTCGGAGGGGACGATGGAGGGCATGGCGCCAGAGGGTAACAGCGGGCGGCGCGCGGAGCCTTCAGGCGCGGAACGAGCCGAAGCCGCCCCGGTAGAAGAGGAGCGGTCGGCCTTCGCCGACCCCGATGTCGACCACCCGGCCCGTGACCAGCTCGTGGTCGCCGGCGTCGTGGATGCTCGCGAGCTCGCACTCGACCCAGGCCAGCGACCCCTCCAGGACCGGGGTCCCGATGGCCCCGGGATGCCAGCCCACCCCGCGGAACTTGTCCCCCCCCGACACGGCGAAGGTCCGGCACAGGGCCTCTTGGTGCTCGCCCAGGATGTTCACGCAGAACGCGCCGGCACTGGCGATCCGGGGCCAGCTGGTCGACGACTTGGCCGGGGCCAGCGCCACCAGCGGCGGCTCGAGCGACAGCGACGTGAAGGCCTGGCAGGTGAAGCCCACCGGCTGGCCGTCCTCCATCGCGGTGACCACCGTCACCCCGGTGGCGAAGTGCCCGAGAGCCTCGCGGAAGTGGGCCGCGTCGATGCCGGCGGCACCGGTGCCGCGCAGGTCGGACGTGTCGTCGGAGATGCTCACCGGTCGGGCGCCGCCGCTCCGCTCACGTGTGCCCGAGGTCCAAGGTGGTGCCCTCCTGGGCGGCCGAGATGTCGCCGATCCGGCGGGCGTCCTGGAGCCGCCGTGCCCGGCCCACCAGCTTCTCGATGTCGCGATCGGTGTGGGCGGGGTCGTGGTGGAAGAGCACCAGGCGTTTGGCCCCCGCTTGGGCCGCCACCCGGACCGCGTAGGCGTAGGTGGAGTGGCCCCAGTCGGACTTGTCCCTGAACTCGTCGTCGGTGTACTGGGCGTCGTGGATGACGACGTCGGCCCCCTCGCAGAGCTCGAGCACCCCCTGGGTCACGGTGCGGCGGTCCAGCGGCGCCTGATGGTCGGGCACGTAGGCCAGGGTCTTCCCGTCGGCCTCGATCCGGAACCCCAGCGTGTTGCCGGTGTGGAGCACCGAGCGTGACCGCACCTTGGCCGAGCCGACGGCGAAGTCCTCGTCGACGGTGTCGACGAAGCAGATCTCACCGCGGAACTCGGTCATCTGGACCGGGAAGAAGGGGGGCTGCACCGCGTGGTGCAGTGAGTCCTTGAGGTTCCCGCCGTGCTGCTGGTGCGGACCGTGGACGGTGAGCATTGCGCCGGGGTCGAAGAGGGGGCTGAAGAAGGGCAGGCCCAGAATGTGGTCGAAGTGCAGGTGGGTCAGCAGGGCGGTCACCTGCAGGGGGCGGCCGTCGGCCCGCAGGGACGGCTGCAGGGCGTCGCCGAGCGCCCGCAGCCCGGTGCCGAGATCGAGGATCAGGGGCTGATCACCCTCCACCTGGACCAGCAGGCACGAGGTGTTCCCTCCGAACCGGCGGTACTGGTCGCCCGAACACGGGCACGACCCGCGGACCCCGAAGAAGGTGACCTCCACCCCCTGAGGTTACCGCCCGGCCGCCGGGGCTAGTTTGCGGCCATGGGCAGCGGCACGGTCCGTGCGAACGGCGTCGAGTTCTCCTACCTAGAGGCCGGCCCGGCGGACGGGCCCCTGGCCCTCTGCCTCCACGGATTCCCCGACACCGCCCACACCTGGCGCCACCTGCTCCCCCTCCTCGCCGAACGCGGCTACCACGCGGTCGCCCCCTTCATGCGCGGCTACGCGCCGACCGGTGTACCGACC
>Ga0209040_10002653_pt1 | contig 13907 bp, 13 predicted proteins | sample BogFormECP12_OM3_FD_188240 | JGI IMG/M metagenome (GOLD analysis project Ga0209040, IMG submission 188240) | Bog forest soil microbial communities from Calvert Island, British Columbia, Canada - ECP12_OM3 (SPAdes) (version 2) | ecosystem: Environmental > Aquatic > Freshwater > Wetlands > Bog ...
CGAGCCGCCGTTCCCTGGCCACGCCGCCACCTCTCCGGCCTCATCAATGGAGAGATTAGTACAGCGCACCCAAAATACCGAGCGTTTAGCCCCTCTCCCGCATCGCATCGCGGGAGAGGGTGCCGAGCGCAGCGAGGGGGGTGAGGGTAAGGCCGCCCGAAGGAAACCCCCACCCACCAAGCCTTCAGGCTTGGTCCCCCCTCTCCCGCGATGCCGATGCGGGAGAGGAGCTAAAACAGCGCCAGCTGGTCGCCTTTCTGCGGCGGTGGGCGGAACAGCGTTGTGTCGAGCGATTGCGTCGTTCGCTGGTTGAAGCCGAGCTTGCGGCAGGTGCGGTCGAAGCGCAGGCGCAGCATGTCGGCGTAGGGACCGGTGCCGGTCATTCGTTTCGACCAGGTCGAGTCGTAGAGCCGGCCACCATGGGTCTGCGCGACAAGCGAGAGGACATGCCCCGCTTTGTCGGGGAAGTGCTCCTCGAGCCATTCCTTGAACAGCGCCTTCAGCTCGAGCGGCAGCCGCAGCAGTGTATAGCCGGCCGAGGCCGCGCCGGCCACACGCGCCCGCTCGAGGATCTGCTCCATCTCGGTGTCGTTGAGTGCCGGGATCATCGGCGCGCTCAGAACGCCGGTCGGAACTCCGGCGGCGGCGAGCGCGCCGATCGTCTCGAGCCGGCGCTCTGGCGTCGAGGCGCGCGGCTCCATCCGACGCGCCAAGCTGCGGTCGAGCGTCGTCACCGAGATCGTCACGATGGCCAGCCTGTCCTTCGCCATCTCGGCGAGGATGTCGAGGTCGCGTTGGATCGAGGCCGATTTTGTGACAATCGTGACCGGGTGCCGGAAATCGCGCAGCACCTGCAGAATTTCGCGGGTGATGCCGAGCCGCCGTTCGACCGGCTGGTAGGGGTCGGTATTGCTGCCGAGCGCGATCGGGCGGCAGCTATACCCCTTTTTCCTGAGCTCCACGGCGAGCAATGCCGCCGCATCGGGCTTGTAGAACAGGCGGCTCTCGAAATCGAGACCGGGCGACAGACCGAGATAGGCATGGCTCGGCCGCGCGTAGCAATAGACACATCCGTGCTCACAGCCGCGGTACGGATTGATCGACCGGTCGAAACCGATATCCGGCGAGTCGTTGCGGGCGATGATCGTCCGCGTCGAATCTACGGTCAATGTCGTGGTCAGCGGCACCGGCTCCTCGTCGGCCGTGCCCCAGCCATCGTCGACAGCGACGCGCCTTTCGGCTTCGAAGCGTCCGCTATCGTTGCTCGCCGCGCCGCGTCCCTTGCGCGGACTGACTGTGGCCGACATATCCATGCCGCCGATGATAGGCTGAGTTTCAGAACATTTCAAGAACATTCTCCCACAGATGCCGCTACCGGCCCCTCACCCTCCCGCTGACGCGAGCCCCTCCCCTTCCCCGCCTATGCGCGGCGAGGGGCTGGATTCTCCCTCGCCCCGCTTGCGGGCAGAGGGCTGGGGTGAGGCGCAGCTCTCCGTGATTACTCCCACATTGAATGCGGCCGACCCGCTGCCCCGGCTTATCGAACAGCTGCGCGTTTCCACCGTTGTCAACGAGATCATTGTCGTCGATGGCGGCTCATCGGACGAAACCGTCGCAATTGCCCGGATGGCGGGCGCGCATGTCATCTCAGCGCCGCGTGGGCGCGGAATTCAGCTCGCCGCCGGCGCCGCAGCGGCCACAGGGGATTGGCTTTTGTTTCTGCACGCCGATTGCCGCCTCGCACCGGGTTGGGAAGCGGCCGTCGCTGCTTTCCTTGCGGCCCCGGAAGCGGTCCGCCGCGCCGGCTATTTCGACTTCGCTGTTGACGACACCGCACCGGCGGCGCGGCGGCTGGAGCGGATCGTCGCTTGGCGCTGCCGCATTCTGGCGCTGCCCTATGGCGATCAGGGGCTGCTGATCGCCCGCAGCCTTTATCGCGCAGTCGGTGGGTTTGCCCCGCTGCCGCTGATGGAAGACGTCGACCTCGTTCGCCGTCTCGGCCGCCGGCGCCTCACCTGCATCGGCGGGCGGTGCATTTCGTCGCCGCAACGCTACCGCCGCGGAGGATATTGGCTTCGGCCGCTGCGCAACCTTTTCTGCCTCGCGCTCTATCTCGCCGGCATGTCGCCGCACCGGATCGTGCGGCTCTACGGCTGATGCGGCGCACTCTCGTTCTGTTTGTGCGGGTACCGCTGCTCGGAACCGGCAAGCGCCGGCTCGCGCGCGAGATCGGCGATGTCGCGGCGGTTCGTTTTGAGCGGCAGATGATTGCGCTCTTATTGCGCCGTCTCGCGAAGGACCGGCGCTGGCGGCTGCGGATCGCCGTGACGCCGGACAAGGCCTGCCGTCGTGCCCGTCATTGGTGCGGAGGGATCGAGGCTGTTGGACAGGGCGAGGGCAATCTTGGGATCCGGATGCGCCGAGCGCTCGAAACCTGCCCTCCAGGCCCTGCGGTGCTCGTCGGGGCCGATATCCCGGCGCTCGATGCCCGGCATGTCGCCGCGGCCTTCCGCCTGCTCGGCCGCCACGATTTTGTGTTCGGGCCTGCCGAGGATGGCGGGTTCTGGCTGGTCGGGGCCCGTCATCATCCGCGGCGATTGCCGCCCTTGTTCGAGCGGGTGCGGTGGTCGGGCCCCCATGCCCTCGGCGACGCGCTCGCGGGCTTGCCTCCGAGGATCACGGTCGGCTATGCCGATAGGCTGGAAGACGTCGACGAGGGGGATGCCTATCGCCGGCTGAAGCCGAGCCGCGGGTACTGAGTCAGCCGTTTAAGTGTTCCTGCAGGCGCGGCATCAGCTCGACGAAATTGCACGGCCGAAAGCGGTTGTCGAGCTGGTGGACGAGGATGCCCTCCCAGGCGTCACGGCAGGCGCTCGGGGAACCGGGCAGGGCGAAGAGATAAGTGCCGCCGGCGACTCCCGCCGTCGCCCGGCTCTGGATCGTCGAGGTCCCGACCTTGTCGTAGCTGAGCCAGCGAAAGAGCTCGCCGAAGCCGGCAATCTCCTTCTCGTAGACGCTGTGAAAGGCCTCGGGCGTGACGTCCCGTCCGGTCACCCCGGTGCCGCCGGTCGAGATCACGACATCGATCTTGGGATCGGCGATCCATTCCTCGAGCTGCGCAACGATCTCGTCCTGCTCGTCGCGAACGATCCGCCGGGCGGCGATGCGGTGCCCGGCAGAGGTCGCGAGGTCAGCGAGCATATTCCCGGAACGGTCCTGCGCCGCGTCGCGGGTGTCGGAAACGGTCAGCAGCGCAATATTGACCGGCAAGAAGGGTCGGGTTTCATCGAGCCGCGGCATTGAGGTTGCTCCCTGATTCGGCCGTCAGGCTACTCTAACTCCTCCCCGGCGCCCGATCACCAACCGAGCAGAAAATTGCCGTAATGGCATGATATCTGGTGCTTCGAGGCGGGGGCTGCTCGTCTTCTCTTTTGTTGGTAATGGGTTTATGGCGATGGACCAAACAGCGAAGATAACAGCCCGGATCAGCGAGCAAAAACAGCGAAGGATCGCCGCTGCCGTTGCCGGAAAGCCAAAGGTTTCCGCGGCGCACGCCGGCCTCTCCGCTGTTTTTTTCGCTGGAATAACAGCGGCATCAGCCAGCCTGCGGCTCGCTGTCGGCGGAGAACAGCTCGTCGAGGCGGGCGCGGAGCGACAAGAGGTCGCGCCAGGTTTCCCGTTTGCGCTCCGGCGTGCGCAGCAGGAAGGATGGATGAAACATCGGCAATGTCGAGACCGGCTGGTCGAGGCCGGGCACCGCGAGGTCGAACCACCGGCCGCGCAGCCGGGTGATGCCCTGCCCCGGCGGCAACAATGCGCCGGCGGCGGTGCCGCCCGAGAGGACCAGCACCTTGGGGTGTACCAACGCAATGAGGCGGAACACGAAAGGCAGACACGAGGCGATTTCCGCTGCCGTCGGCGTGCGGTTGCCAGGGGGGCGCCAATAGACGACGTTGGTGATCAGCACACCGCTGCGGTCGAGATCAATCGCCGCCAGCATCCGGTCGAGCAGCTGCCCGGCGCGGCCGACAAACGGCCGTCCGATCCGATCCTCTTCCGCGCCGGGGGCCTCGCCGATGATCACGACGGGCGCTGCCGGGTTGCCGTCGGTAAAGACTGTGTTCGTCGCCGTGCGCTTCAGCGGGCACCCGTCGAACCCGGCGACCAGCGCCGCCAGCGCCGCCACGCTGTCGGCGCTGGATGCGAGTCGGCGTGCCGATTGGGCGGCCTCGCCCTGAGATTCGGTCAGGGCCGGGGGTGGGGAGGCCGCAACGGGGCGGGGGGATGGCCCGCGGGCGGGGGCTGCGGCTGCAGGAGCCGGCATGCTCACCGGCGGCGGCGCGAGCCGGTCCGCCGCTTCGACACCGATGGCCTCGTCGGCCCCCATCTCGACATACCAGCGCAGCAGCGCAAGCGCGGCCTCGCGATCATCGGCCTTCATCGGGCGAGCCTATCATCGCAGCGGAGCACCGCACTCCCGTTTTTGTGCAGATCCTCTATAGTCGCTCTGGAGAGTTCGGCGGAAGGGTGATGGGCGAGGAGCGGGTCCAGCGCGACCGGATGGAGTATGACGTCGTCATCGTCGGGGCCGGTCCGGCCGGCCTCGCCGCGGCGATCCGTCTGAAGCAGCTCGCCGCCGCCGGTGAGCGCGAGCTCGGCGTCTGCGTCGTCGAGAAGGGCTCCGAGGTCGGCGCCCACATCCTATCCGGTGCGGTGTTCGAGCCGCGGGCGCTCAATGAGCTGATCCCGGACTGGCGCGACGCAGGCGCCCCTCTCCTCACTCCGGCGGCGGAAGACCGCTTCCTGTTGCTGACGAGAACCCGCTCGCTACGCCTGCCGACGCCGCCGCAAATGGCGAACCACGGCAATTACATCATCAGCCTCGGCAATCTCAGCCGCTGGCTGGCGCAGCAGGCCGAGGCCCTCGGCGTCGAGATCTATCCGGGGTTCGCCGCGGCCGAGGTGCTGTACGACGCTGCCGGCCGTGTACAAGGGGTCGCGACCGGCGATATGGGGATCGGCAGAGACGGCCGGCCGACCGATCGCTACCAGCCGGGTGTCGAACTGATCGGCCGCGAGACATTGTTCGCCGAAGGCTGCCGCGGGTCGCTGACCAAGACATTGATGCAGCGCTTCCGGCTGCGCGACGGCATCGACCCGCAGACTTACGGGATCGGCATCAAGGAGTTATGGGAGGTCGCGCCCGCCCGGCACCAGCCCGGGCTGGTCGTCCACACGATCGGCTGGCCGCTCGACACCGCGACCTATGGCGGCTCCTTTCTATATCACCTCGAAGATCGGCAAGTGGCGGTCGGGTTCGTGATCGGGCTCGATTACAAGAACCCGTTTCTGAACCCGTTCGAGGAATTCCAGCGCTTCAAGACTCACCCGGCGATCCGCCCTTTTTTCGAGGGCGGCAGACGGATCGCCTATGGGGCGCGGGCGCTCAGCGAGGGCGGCTTTCAATCGATCCCGCGGCTCGATTTTCCGGGCGGCGCGCTGATCGGGGATGCCGCCGGATTTCTTAACGTACCGAAGATCAAGGGCAGCCACACGGCGATGAAATCGGGAATGGTGGCGGCCGAAACCGTCTTTCGCCGGCTGTCGGGAGAAGCGGACGCCGAGGTCAGGGCGGCCCTCGAACAGAGCTGGGTGTGGGGAGAATTGCGCGGGGTGCGCAACATCAGGCCGAGCTTCCGCTGGGGCCTCTGGGCCGGTCTCGCCTATTCGGCGCTCGACACCTATGTGCTCCGCGGCAATGCGCCCTGGACTCTCCACCACCACCCGGACCACCTGCAGTTGACCAGAGCGAGCGAGGCGCGGCATATAGACTATCCGAGACCCGACGGCAAGGTCACCTTCGACCGGCTTTCTTCGGTCTTCATCTCCAACACCAACCACGAGGAAGACCAGCCGCCGCACCTGCGGCTGCGCGACCCGGAGAAAGCGATCGCGGTCAATTATCGGCTCTACGATTCGCCCGAACAGCGCTATTGTCCAGCCGGTGTATATGAGATCGTCGAGCAGGCCAGTGCGAACGGGCCGTATTTACAGATAAACGCGCAGAATTGCGTTCACTGCAAGACCTGCGATATCAAGGATCCGGAGCAGAACATCGATTGGGTTGTGCCCGAGGGAGGCGGCGGACCCAATTATCCAAACATGTGATACGGGTGAATGGGCGGAGAATACATGCGGAAATCAGTGATGGACGTTTGCCGGATTTGGGGCGCGGTGGTGTTTTTATTTACCGGCCTCGCCGCCGTGGCGAGTGAGGCGGCGCCGAGCCTCGACAAGCCCGAAGCCGCTGTCGAAGCACCGTACGGCGCTTACCTCGCGGGCCGTCACGCCCAGCACGTGCGCGATTACCAGGAAGCCGCCGCCTGGTTCGAGGACGCGCTGCGGGCCGATCCCGAATCGCCTGAGCTGATCACCCGCACCTTTCTGATGGCAGCGAGCGTCGGACAGTTCAACAGAGCTCAGGCGCTTGCCGAAAGCGAGCTCAAACTCGATTCGACCGATGCGATGGCCGAACTCGTGATGCTGGTCGACCGTGTCAGAGATGGTGACAAGGCCGGCGCAATCACCCGCGCCGACGCCCTTCCCCAAGAAGGAGTGCATCGATTCGTTCGGCCGCTGGCCCGGGCGTGGACGCGCATGGCGGTCGGCGATGTCGGCGGCGCTGACGAGGCGCTGCGGGCGTTCGACAAATTCAACGGCTTTGCGCCGCTCAAATCTTACCAGCTCGGTCTCGTTTATGATTTTGCCGGCAAGGCCGAGCTGGCCGCAGACAACTTCAAGCAAGCCCTCGAAGTAAGCGGGCAGCTCAACTGGCGGCTGACCGATTCGATGGCGAATTTCTACCAGCGCCATGGCCGTGATGACGAGGCGCAGGCGCTTTATCAACGCTTCATCAAGGATAATGCGGGAAGCGAGCTCGCGGAATCGGTGCTCGCCGGCAAGCCCGCCGGAGTTCCGCCGCCGTTGATCGGCTCGGCCGAGGACGGCTTGGCCGAGGCGCTCTTCGACCTGGCGAGCGTTGTCAATCAACCCGAGACGCTCGATTTGGCGCTGCTGTACGCCCGCAGCGCACTCGAACTGCGCCCCCATATGGTGCTCGCCGAACTATTGCTCGCCGATGTGCTGAGCGCCCAGAATAAACCTGAACTGAGCCTCGCGACCCTGACCGAGATCCCACAGAGCTCACCCTATTGGTGGTCGGCCCGGCTGCGCATCGCCGCAAATCTGGAGATGTTGGATCGCACCGACGAAGCAATCGCCCAGCTCAAGGCCATGGCGGCCGAGGAACCTACGCGTGCCGGGGCCGACATGCAGCTCGGAGACCTGCTGCGCGGCAAGAAGCGGTTTACCGAGGCGGTGGAGGCGTATGACGACGCCATCCAGCGCTTTGAAGCCGCCGGCATGCCGGAGCGCTGGTCGCTGTATTACAGCCGGGGCATCGCGCTCGAACGCGCGGGTCAGTGGCAGCGGTCAGAGGCCGACCTCCTGCACGCTCTCGAACTGAAGCCCGATCAGCCGCTGGTTCTGAACTATCTCGGCTATTCCTGGATCGATCGCGGCGAGAATTTGGATCGCGGTCTAAAGATGATCCAGAAGGCGGTCGAGCTGCGCCCGGAAGACGGTTACATCGTCGACAGCCTCGGCTGGGCGCATTACCGTCTCGGCGACTATTCGAACGCAGTTCAGTATCTCGAAAAGGCGATCGAGCTGGTGCCCGAAGACCCGACGATCAACGACCATCTCGGGGATGCCTATTGGCAAAGCGGACGGCCGGTCGAGGCGCGCTATCAGTGGCGGCGCGCCCTGCAATTCGGGCCTCAGGACGACGAGATCAAGCCGATCCAAGCCAAGCTCGACGGCGGTACCGTGCCCACGGCCGGCGCAGCGCGCGGCGGCTGATCGGCAATGCCGGTCGCGGCCTTTGCGCCGGCAAAGCTCAATCTCTACCTACATGTGACCGGGCGGCGGGCCGACGGGTATCATCTGCTCGACAGCCTCGTCGCCTTTGCGGATATCGGCGATCGCCTTACGGCCGAACCAGCTGCTTCCTTGTCGCTCGTGGTCGACGGGCCCGAGGCGGTCGACCTCGCCGCGGTCACAGATGACAATCTCGTGCTGCGCGCTGCCCGCCTGCTGGCCGACCATGCCGGGATCGCCGCCGGTGCTGCGCTGCGTCTGGAGAAGCGGCTGCCGGTCGCCGCCGGGATCGGCGGCGGATCGAGCGACGCCGCGGCGGCGCTGAGGGCGCTCGGAAAGCTGTGGCGGTTGTCGCTCGACCACGAGGCTCTTTGCGATCTGGGCGCCAGGCTGGGCGCCGATGTCCCCGCCTGTCTCTATGGGCGCGCCGTCTGGGTCGAGGGGGTCGGCGATCGGCTCGAGCCGGTTGGAGCGCTGCCGGAAGCCGGAATTTTGCTCGCCAATCCGCGCAGAGCGCTGCCGACCGCCGCGGTATTCGCCGCCCGGCGCGGTCCGTTCGGCGTTGCCGGACGGTTCGCGCCGATACCGAGCGGCGCCTTGGGGATTGCACGTCTATTGGCGCTGCGCCGCAACGAGCTGACCGAAGCCGCGATCGGCCTGGTGCCCGAGATCGGCGCCATATTGGCGCGGCTCGGCCGGTTGCCGGGGTCTTTGCTGGCGCGGATGAGCGGCAGCGGCGCAACCTGCTTTGCCCTGTTCGCCGATCGCGCCGCCGCCGAAGAAGGGCGCGCGATGCTCGCCGCATCAGAGCCTCGGTGGTGGTGCGCCGCCGGCGGCTTTGTTGCCGGCGCGGCGCATTACCGCTAATTTGCGGTCACTTGCACGGTGGGGCGTAGCCAAGTGGTAAGGCAGCGGATTTTGATTCCGCCATACGGAGGTTCGAATCCTCCCGCCCCAGCCAATTTTTCCGCGGATTTCGTAAGCTTACGGCAGATGTCGAAATCAAAACAGGCGGAACAAACCGAGACGGCGAGCGCACAAGAGTCGGCACAGTCGGCACACAGAACCGATGGGCACCAGGTGGGGACGTTGGCAGGCCGTTCCAGGCGACGAACGAACTGATATGACCGCGCGACTGGGCAGACCCGGCGCCAGCGGATGATCTCAACCTACAACCGTTGCAGCTCGGTCAGGGAATTGGTCCCCTACCCCGCCCTGCGGAAGCGCAGCCGCAAGCTCGGTTTCTATTACTGAGGGCGCAGTGCCCGCTTCCAGCATCGCCGCTTCCGGCACGGGGATTGCGGATGACCACTCTCACCCGCTATAGCACCGACCCCGCCCGTAACATGCGCTGCTTCTATCTGCTGGACGTGCAGCCGGACCTGTTCGGGCAATGGTGCTTCATCCACGAGTGGCGCCACGTCGGGCAGGCCGGCCAAGTGTGGGCCGTCCCCGTTCTCCTCCGAGCGGGAGGCGTGATATCCAATCCATAGATCGCGTTGATCGGCTCCCAGTAATTCACAGCGGCACCGCCGAGCGGGTCGACGGCGAGTTTGAGCCCCGCGCCGCGAATGGCCTCCATGTCGACGACATTGCGCAATTCGTTAACATAAGGCAGGATGAGGTCTTCCTGACACATGGTGTCCGACTTGATCGCCGTCGTGAACCCCACCCGCTTCACGTCCCCATTGCCGTTTCTCAAATGCTCGTTGGCCCGCTCCTCGATCCACTCGGTGATACCGCTATCTGCCGGTCCGCCATGGGTCGGGTTGTACTTGTAGCCGCCATCCTCCGGTGGATTGTGCGAGGGGGTTACCACGATGCCATCTGCGAGACGCCCGGCGCGGCCCCGGTTGTGGACGAGGATTGCCCGCGAGATCGCCGACGTCGGCGTCACACCATCGTCGCGCTGAATAATGGTCTCGATGCCGTTTGCCGCCAGGACTTCGATCGCGGTGCGCTGCGCCGGTCCGGACAGCGCGTGCGTGTCCTTGCCCACGAAGAGGGGGCCGTCGGTGCCATGGATTTTGCGGTAGTCGCAGATGGCCTGCGTGATCGCGAGGATGTGGGCCTCGTTGAACGACCCGCGGAAGGGCGAGCCACGATGCCCGCTGGTGCCGAAGCCGACAAGCTGGCTCGAGTCATCGGTATCAGGCCGGCGCTCGTAATATTCGTGTTCGAGCCGAACCAAGTCGACCAATATCTCCTTGGGCGCCGGTTTGCCGGCCAACGGTGAAATGGTCATCTCAGCCCCTCTAAGGCACCGCGCAGGGCTTGGCGTCCCAGATATCGGCGGCGTACTCCGCGACCGTGCGGTCGCTGGAGAATTTTCCGGAACCGGCGATGTTCAAAATCGCCTTGCGTGCCCATTCGTCCCGATTTGCGTAGAGCGCGCAGAGGTTCTGATCCGCCTCGAGATACGATTTGAGGTCCGCCAAATACATGTAGTGGTCGCCGTGCCTCAGCAACGCTTCATGAATCGGAGCAAAAATTCCGGGCTCGTAGCGGCTGAAGTAGTCGGAAGAGATCAGATCCAATGCGGCACGACTTTCCGGATCATTGTCGTAGTGCCAATGCGGACTATACCAGCCGCGGCTCTCGGAGGACCTCTTGCGCGTTGAGGCCAAAGAGGAAAAAATTTTCTTCGCTGGCCTCTTCCGCCATTTCGATCGTCGCGCCATCGCGCGTGGCGATCGTCAGCGCGCCGTGCATCATAAACTTCATATTGCTCGTGCCGCTGGCCTCGTAGCCGGCGGTCGAGATCTGGTTTGAGACGTCCGCGGCAGGAATCAACCGCTCCGCAAGTGAAACATTATAGTCGGGTAGAAACACGACCTTGAGACGACCGCGGGTCACCGGATCGCCGTCGATGGTGCCGGCCAGGTTGTTGATGAATTTGATAATCAGCTTGGCGAGATGGTAGGCCGGCGCCGCCTTGCCCGCGAAGAAGAACGTCCGTGGCGGCATGTCGAGCCCGGGATCTTCGCGGAGCCGGTTGCAGAGAACGATAACCCGCAGAGCATTGAGCAGTTGCCGCTTGTATACATGGATGCGCTTGATCTGGCAATCGAAGATGCCATCCGGATCGACGCTTTGGCTCGAGGTCGATTTGAGCCAATCGACAAACTGCGTTTTGGCCTCGCGCTTCGCGTTGTGGAACGCTTCGCGAAAGGCCGGGTCATCGGCATAGCGCCGGAGCTTGGCCAACTGTCCGGGATCGGTGACCCAACCGTCGCCGATTGCATTAGTGATTGCGTTGGCCAGCGCCGGGTTGGCCAGGAGCAGCCACCGGCGCGGCGTCACCCCGTTGGTTTTGTTGTTGAACCGCTCGGGAAACATCTCGGGTGAATCGCGGCGACGCCGTTGGTGCTGTGCGACCCGATGAAGGCCAGATTGGCCATGCGGATCCTGCGCCCACCATCCTCCTCGATCAGACCCATGCGACCGATGCGCCCATCATCGCCCGGAAAGCGGGCTCGCGCCGCGTCGACGAAACGGCGATTGATCTCGAAGATGATCTCCAGGTGACGCGGCAGCAGCATCTCGAACCAGGCGAGCGGCCATTTTTCGAGGGCTTCGGGCAGCAGGGTGTGATTGGTGTATGCCAATGTCCGTTGCGTGAGTACCCAGGCTTTCTCCCACCCGAGACTAGCATCATCGAGCAAGATGCGCATCAATTCCGGTACGGCCATCGCCGGATGCGTATCGTTCAACTGGATAGCTACCTTTTCAGGAAATTGTTCCCAATCCGCGTTATTGCGGCGAAACCGCCGCACAAGATCGGCCAATGAGCAGGCGACCAGAAAATATTCCTGCACAAAGCGCAGCGCCTGCCCCATGCTCGCGGAATCGTGGGGATAAAGGACCCGCATCAAAGATTCGGCCGCTAGTGTCCCCGCCAGTGCAGCCACAAAATCGCCGCTGCTGAATTCCTGAAAATTGAAATAATCCGGCGCAGCGGCAGCCCATAGGCGCAACGTATTTATGGTCTTGCCGCCATACCCGACTATCGGCGGATCAAACGGCACGCCGATAACCGAGGAGGGTCGCCCAGCCTCGGCACGCAAGGTGCCATCGTGGACCGAAAATGAGCAATTGAGCTTAACGTTCACGCTTTCTGTCGGCCGACGGACCTCCCAAGGGTCTTGGTCGCGCAGCCAGTTATCCGGCTCTTCCACCTGCCAGCCGTCTTTGATCGATTGTTTGCAGATGCCGTATTCATACCGCAGCCCGTAACCCATCGCTGGCAGCTGCATCGTCGCCATCGAGTCGAGGAAGCAGGCGGCGAGCCGCCCGAGGCCGCCGTTTCCAAGTCCAGCATCGGGCTCCTCCTCGATGAGACCCACCCAGTCGAGGTCGCGTTGCGCGGCGGCTCGCTTGACGACCGGATCGAGCAACAGATTGGTGATATTGTTAGTCAGCGATCGTCCGATCAGGAATTCCATCGACAGGTAATAGACGCGCTTGGGGTTCTCGTGTTCGTACGTGGCTTCGGTGCGTACCCAACGTTGCGACAGGACATCCCGGACAGAGCGGGCCACGGCCCGATAGCGCTCCGGCGCTCGCCGGAGCGACAGCGTCGTCAAAAGCAGGTGGCGTTCGTAAAGACCGTCATTCGTGCCAGAAAATCGAATCGGGCCGCAGCCATACTGTTCAAGAAGTTCCGGCGCGGATTTCAAGCTCGTTACGCGGCGAGCGCCGACTTCTTTTGCCTCGTCCATACTGGCTTACTTCCTACCTGATTATGTGTGCAGCTTCAGGGCTGCATCGACCTCATCCCACTGGATATTCTACAAACCTCTGAGGGGCGCGCGTCCAGCGGCAGTTTCACGCCTCTTGTCACGACCCGATACCGCCATCCTGCTCCTTCAACTGTTAGGCCGAAGCCAGGGCGAGTCGGCGAACCGCCAAGGGCGGCCACTGGCCGGATCAGCCCTTGATCTTCCATTCTCCAGTCGACGTGCGGCACCACGTGAGGCGGTAGTCGCGACTCGGGGGCCTTCCTGCAACGATGTGATGGCGCACCAGGTGGCAAGCCATGCCACCCGAGCGGAACACCCGAAGTATCGTGGAGGTGCCCGAGCTCTTGGTCTCCGGGTTACTCCACGAGTCGGACCGGCCGACCTTACTCGGCTCGGCCGCATTCAGTCGTGCCACGCTCTCGAATATCATTTGGTTGTCTGAAGGCGCGAGACCCTGACCAAAATTTCCCGCGAATGGGATGACTTGGGCTTGAGCCGCCACCGGCAAAAGAACGCATGCCGCGAATGCCGCCGACAAGTAGTTGGTAACCGGGGTCGCATACATCTCTCTCCCTCACGTCCTCAGCGCCACCGCGCCTCGCCAATACGGCCATGCGCCAAGCGCCGGCGCTAGCGCGAGTCTCGGTGATCATGGTTCAGTTGAAACCACAATTATCGAAGAACAGCATTCAATACGGGTTCGGACAGTTGGTCGTATCCTGCGTGTATGGCGGTCCACAAGGAGCTTGGTAATAGGGCTGTGGATAGTAATATGGCGTGGCCGCTGCGGCGCCAACGGCAGCCCCTACGGCCACACCTGCCGCGGCAGCACCCCAGCCATAATGAGGATAGGCGCCACCATAAACGTTGGTGTATGACCCACGATAAACGTTCGTATTACCGACCGCAACGTTGCCTGCAGGTCCACGCACGGCAACGTTGCCGGCCGGGCCTACAGCGGCGCCGCCACCCATTGGTCCGCGCACGGCTGCACCCCCGCCTGCACCCACAGCGGCGCCACCGCCCATTGGTCCGCGCACGGCTGCACCCCCGCCCGCGCCCACGGCGGCGCCACCACCCATTGGTCCGCGCACGGCAGCCCCGCCGGCCGGTCCTCGTGCCGCACCGCCGCCACCTGGTCCGCGGATAGCACCTGCACCGCCACCGCCTCGATAGACGCCGGCGCCACCGCCCCGAAAACCTCCACCTCCCCCCCCACCCCCACCC
>Ga0209040_10002654_pt1 | contig 13900 bp, 9 predicted proteins | sample BogFormECP12_OM3_FD_188240 | JGI IMG/M metagenome (GOLD analysis project Ga0209040, IMG submission 188240) | Bog forest soil microbial communities from Calvert Island, British Columbia, Canada - ECP12_OM3 (SPAdes) (version 2) | ecosystem: Environmental > Aquatic > Freshwater > Wetlands > Bog ...
CCGCATGACCGCGGGCTGGATGACCGAGTCCCAACTGGACGAGGCGATCAGCCGCGGAGGGCGGGTTGGCGAAATTCTCTCCCGGATCAAGGCGCTGCGCCTGCGCTACGAAAACGAAATTCGCGCGCGATTTCCAAATATTCCTCGGCGCATCTCTGGCTACAACCTCGACCAGCTCATCCCGAACCAGGAGGGCCGCTTCAATCTTGGACGTGCGTTGGTCGGCTCTGAGGGCACGCTCGTCACCATCCTCGAAGCAACCCTGAACCTGGTCCACAACCCGCCCTGCCAGACGTTGGTCGTGCTTGGCTATCCGGACATTTACCAGGCAGGCGACGATGTGGCTGAGATCGTCGCGTCCCAGCCGATCGGCTTGGAGGGCATTGATCACAACCTGATCGACAACATGCAGACGAAGGGTCTGCACATCGGGGCCTTGCGGCAACTGCCCGAGGGCAAAGGGTGGCTGATGGTGCAGTTTCCCGGAGAATCCCAGGAAGAGGCTGACGCTCGCGCGCACGACTTGATCGCAAAATTGAAAGGCAAAATGCGTCCTCCGAGTATCCGTTTCTACGACGATAAGAACGACGAGAAAGCGGTTTGGGCGCTGCGAGAAACGAGTGTGGGCGCAACGGCCTTTGTTCCTGGGAAGCCCCCGGCATGGTCGGGATGGGAAGACGCCGCGGTACCACCGGCCCGGGTCGGTGATTACCTGCGCGACTTTCGCAAGCTACTGGACAAGCATGGGCTCGATTGTGCGCTCTACGGACATTTCGGTCAGGGCTGCATCCATTGCCGCATCACCTTCGAACTGACCAGCAAGCAAGGAATTAAGAACTACCGTTCGTTCGCGGAAGCAGCGGCTGAACTCGTGACCAACTATGGCGGCTCGCTCTCTGGAGAGCACGGCGATGGCCAGTCGCGCGGCGAGCTGTTGCCCATCATGTTTGGCAACGAGATCATGAACGCGTTTCGGGAGTTCAAGAACATCTGGGACCCGGCATGGAAGATGAATCCCGGCAAAGTCATCGATGCAAACCCGCTCGATTCCGATCTGCGGTTGGGCGCTGACTATCGTCCCTGGGAACCGCAGACTCATTTCAAGTTCCCTGAGGACAATGGCAGCTTCGCGCAGGCGACTCTGCGCTGCGTCGGCGTGGGAAAGTGCCGCCGGGAAAACTCGGACGTTGCCGACAACCAGACGATGTGTCCTAGCTACATGGCGACGCGCGAGGAGATCCACAGCACTCGCGGCCGCGCACACCTGCTGTGGGAGATGTTGCAGGGTTCGCCCATCGAGAACGGCTGGCGCAATGAGAATGTGAAAGACGCTCTGGATTTATGCCTCTCCTGCAAAGGCTGCAAAGGCGATTGCCCAGTCAACGTGGACGTTGCGACGTATAAGGCCGAGTTTCTCTCGCACTACTGGGAGGGACGCATCCGGCCTCGCCACTCGTACTCCTTTGGTCACATCGACAAGTGGTCGCGAGTTGCATCTCTGTGGCCGGGGCTGGTGAACCTGCTGACATCAACGCCAGGAACCCGGCGGCTGATGAAGGCAGTGGTAGGAATGGCGCCGGAGCGTTCGATTCCTCAATTTGCACCTCAGACCTTCAAGACGTGGTTCGGTATGCGGCCGAGGCGGGACGACAAGCGTCCTGAGGTTTTGCTTTTCGCTGATACGTTTAACAACTATTTCCAACCGCAGACGGCGCGTGCCGCAGTCGAGGTCCTCGAACACGCGGGCTATCAGGTCTTAGTTCCGATGGAGCGTGTCTGCTGTGGGAGGCCTTTGTACGACCACGGATTTCTTGACGAGGCAAAACGGTACCTCCGCAATGTGATGCGCGTGCTCGCGCCCTATGCCGAGCGGGGGATTCCGATTGTGCTGTTGGAACCGAGCTGCTGGTCGGTACTGCGCGACGAGATTCACGGCTTGTTTCCCGAGCGCGAAGAAACGCGCAAAATCATGGAGAACGCGTTCCTACTAAGCGAGTTCCTGGTCGACAAGGCAAACTATCGGCCGCCCCAGTTGCGCATGGACGCGGTCCTACATGAGCATTGTCATCGCAAGGCCATTCGCGGTGCTGAGCACGAGCGAAAACTCCTGGAGCAGATGCAGCTGAAGGTTCGACTGCTGACTGACGGCTGCTGCGGAATGGCGGGTGCGTTCGGCTTCGAGGCGGACAAGTACGACATTTCCGTCAAGATCGCTGAGCACACACTCCTGCCGGCAGTGCGGAATTCGCGACCCACCGAATTGATCGTTGCCGATGGATTCAGTTGCCGTGAGCAGATTTCGCAACTGACCAACCGTCACGCCCTGCACACGGCGGAGGTGCTGCAATTGGCCCTGCGTCAGGGACCCGAACCCGCCGAGGACGATCTGCCCGAAGCGGCGTTGGTGCGGGAACGCGAGCGTGCATTGCACAATTCCAAGTTGCGGACCTTGGCAACTCTGGGCACCGTCGGCGTCGGCGCAATCGCTCTGGCCTGTCTCATGCGAAACGACCGCACAGAATAGTCAATTACTCGAGTCTGTCAAGTTTTTGTTCTCATCGCCAATGGGCCCTGGAAGTCGTTCGCTCGGTGGGCATACTCGTTGACCACGCGAGGTGCCGGCGGCACAAAATCGTCCTTGTTTGCCACATTCCTTCTTGACGGAAGTGGTAGGAAAGGGTTACCTATGTGTTAACAATCTATTAATTTAGCGACGCAACGCCTGTGACCGACGACTCCATAGCTCCTGACGTCTTCGACCATCTGCAGAAAGCGACGGCCGCTGATGCTGGAGAGTTGGCATGCCTGTACAGGGATTATCTCGCCGAGGCCCGCCAGGCTCTGGTGCAGTTGCGCACTGCATTGGCCGAGAATGATGCAGAGAAGCTCCGTGACCGGGCACACTACTTACGGGGCAGCAGTCTGATAGTAGGAGCAACCGTGATCGCGCGGTGTTGCGCGAACCTGGAACTGACGGGTCGTAATGCCGAGTTCCGTGACGCGGCGCTCCTACTGGGCCAGACGTCGGCGGCGCTTGATGCCGTGGAAGCTGAGTTGGCTAGACGGCTCGGTCCGGCCGTGGTTCCGGTCGAGGGTTCGGCAGCGTAGCAAGACCAGCTTTTGTGAAGTGGGGGGAATCATATTGACCGCGCCCATCAAGGTCCTGATTGCAGACGATCATCCCGTAGTTCGATTTGGTTTGCGCAACATGTTGCAATCCAACGGGCAGATGAAGGTCGTCGCCGAAGCGAAAGATGGTATTGAAGCGCTCCACATGGTGCGCACTCTGCAGCCGGATATCCTGCTGCTCGATCTCGCCATGCCCAAGATGCCCGGCATGGATGCCCTGCGCGAACTCACCAGCGAAACCACCACCACACGCATCATCGTCCTGACCGCACTTATCGACAAGCGGCAAGTCCTGGAAGCGTTGCAACTCGGCGCGCGCGGCGTTGTGCTGAAGGATGCCGTCGTCGATCATCTCTCGGCGTGCATTCGCGCTGTGATGCAGGGGCAGTACTGGCTGGAGGGGCGCCCGGTGCAGAACCTTGTCCAGGTGCTGCGCGACCTGGCTACCCAAACCGCTCCACCGCCGCGCAAGACCTTCGGCTTGACCGCACGCGAACTGGAGGTGGTGGGCTTGATTACGGAAGGAAGCACCAACAAACACATCGCGCAGACGTTCGGTATTAGTGAAGAGACCGTGAAGCGCCACCTGACCAACATCTTCAACAAATTGGGGGTCGGCAACCGGCTGGAACTCGCGCTGTTTGCGCTGAACCACAGTCTGCTGCCTCCTGCCGAGACCAGCGTGCCGGAACAGTAATTCCGGGAGTGTTCATCTGGTCCCCTTAGTTACTCTTCTGCTTCTGGCACCAGATGGCACTTCCTTGAGCGACTGCCGGCCAGCTAAGGTTAAGAATCGAGACATTCCTATGGACAACACACACAAGTGGGGCCTTGAGCTGAGTTCCGTTCCACTGCTGGAAGCGGTGCTGTGCGCCGACTGCGAGATCATCAGCAACAGCGCTGGCGAGAGTTGCGAGATTTGCGGCAGCCGCTCGCTGCTGAGCTTGGGACGCGTGCTTGGCGGCAGTATTGAAGGCAAACGCGCCACCCTGGTGCAGGTAGATCGCGACAATCTGCGCAATGGATTCACCGTGCTGGTGAGCCCAGCCGCAACCAGAATCCTGCAACAGCGTCGGCGCCGGGCGGCAGGGGTTAGTCGCTAGCGATCTCTCCCAAATACCCTGAATTAACAACCGTGCGCTTGGCTGCTACATCTCACATCTGACAATCTGATGCGGTGAGGTGCCATGAGCCACGATAAAGTCCTCCGTCAACAACTTGCGAAGGTAATCGACTGGAACGAAGCGCACGCCGACTTTCACGCCGCGGTTGACGACTTCCCTGCCAACCTGCGCGGGCGCGTGCCTGATGGATTTCCCTATTCGGCGTGGCAGTTGCTGGAACACATCCGGCTCGCGCTGTGGGACATTCTGGAGTTCAGCCGCGATGCCCGCCACAAATCGCCACCATGGCCGGAAGGCTACTGGCCTAAGACCGCGGCCCCGGCGAGCGCTGACGCATGGGAAAAGAGCGTAAAGGCCGTCGAGGAACACGTCGACGCAATGCGCAAACTAGTGGCCGATCCTTCTCGAGACTTGTTCGCGCCGCTGCCACACGGCACAGGGCAAACTCTGTTGCGGGAAGCGCTGCTGGCCGCCGATCACAACGCCTATCACTTGGGACAGTTGGTGCTCGTGCGCAGGGCGCTTGGCGCCTGGCAGGGATAGAGCAGACATCCTACAGCGCTGACTACTTTCTCTGCTCCAGCTTGACGCTGGCCGTAATCGGCTTGCCGTCGCGCATGACTTTTACCTCCACCACCTCGCCTACCTTGCTGCGGCGAAGTGCATCCGTGAAGTCGTACAGGTTGTGGATAGGTTTGTCGCCGAACTGCACCAGGATGTCACCCGCCCGCAACCCCGCCCTGGCAGCGGGCGATCCGGGACGAACGTCGGAGAACCGCACTCCATCCTTGACTTCGCCGAAATCAGGGATCGACCCGAAGTAAGGACCATATCCCCCACCACCGGAAATGCCACCCATCGGCTTGTCTTCGACCACGGTGACAAATGTGGGAGCTGGCGCCGACACCAACTGCAGCGCAACGTCCGAAATCATGTCGAGCAGCTGCGCGGCTGCCGGCGCATTGATCTTGTCCCAGGTGTCCGACGGCTTGTGATAATCCGAGTGCAGGCCGGAAAAGAAAAATAGCACCGGGATTTTCTTCGCCACAAATGAGGTGTGATCGCTGGCTGAATATCCGCCCGCAGAATACTCGATCTTGAAATTCGAGTTGGTTTGTTTCTGCGCCTGCTCCAGAATCGCCTTGAACGTTGAGCCCGTGCCCACTCCGCCGATGTAAACCTTGCTGTCCTTGATGCGGCCAATCATGTCCATGTTGAGCATGGCGACGCATTTGTCGAGCGGAAGCGTCGGTTCCTTCACCCATTCCGCCGAACCCAGGAGCCCAAGCTCTTCTCCCGAGAACGAAGCGAACAGAATCCCACGCTCCAGTTGTCCCTTCATGGGAGCGAACATGCGCGCGAGTTCGAGCACGCCTGCCGTGCCGGAGGCGTTGTCGTCAGCGCCGGGATGAATTTGCCCGATTTGCGACGGCGCGAGCGAGTTGGAATCGCCCCGCCCGAGGTGATCATAGTGCGCGCCAATGATAACGTACTCGTCGATCTTTCCTGGCAGATACGCCAGGACATTGTTTACCCGCGCGTGCGTCGCCTCAATGTCAACCTTCAGCGACAGTTGCAGAGTCTCCGGAAAGGCAAACGATGCCGACTTGCCCATGTGGTTGATCTGCCGCTGAACGTCGGCCAGCGACTTGGCCGCTGCTTGGAACCAACTCTCGGCGACAGCGTTCTTCACCTGCAGCAGCATGATGCCTGCGTCTGTGGGGCCGCTCACGCTGCCGAAGCGCATCAGCAAATCTTCTTCACCGTCGCCCAGCTTTCCGTTGACGAACACCACGGCCTTCGCGCCGTGGTTGCGCGCATTGATCGCTTTGGTGATCAGTTGCGAATGTTGCGTCAGCCCCTGGTGCCCGCTCTTTTCTCCGAAAGTCTCGGGTTCGTAGCGGAGCACCACGACAATCTTGTCCTTCACGTTCACGCCGGCATAGTCGTCGTATTGAAACTCGTCGGCCGAAGCGCCGTAGCCGACGAAAACCACGCGGCCGGTGAACGAACCGGATGACGAAAAACTCGCAGGCACGAAATCCTGGTTGAGCGCCAGCGTTTGCTTCTTGCCGCCGATCTGCTCGGTGAGGCTGTTGTCCGCTTTCAGCTGCGCACCGGTGGTGACGGTAAATGGTTGCAAATAACCATTCGTGCCGGCGGGTTGCAGTCCCAACGACTTGTACCGGTGTTCGAGATATTTCGAAGCTTTAGCCAGGCCCTTTGTCCCGGCGCCGCGGCCTTCCATGTCGGGAGCAGCGAGCGTCTTGATGTCGTTGAGGTAGAGTTTGGAATCCGCAGGGCCAACGGAAGTGGACGTCGCCGCGGCCAGCAGAGAGCAAGCCAACACCGCGGCCAGCGCACTGTGGCGGATTCGAGTTGCCTCAGACTTCGACACGCGGAAGCGCGAGAGGAGAGCGATCGCATTGAGCATGGGTGAACGAATCGTACTGATGGGGAAAGAAGTGTGTCAATACAAGGCGGCTGGGCGGACCTTACGCACACTGTTAGCGCCTGATGCGTGCGCATTCCCTGCCGCGCCGTCCAGCACCAGCCGGCAAACCTGATACACATAGCTCTCGCTGAGTTCGTCGTGACGAATGAGAAAGCGCATGTAGATTGCGCCATAGAGGGTGTCCAGCACGAGATCGAGGTCCAGGTTTCCCGGAAGCTCGCCGCGTTCGATTCCTCGACGCAGGGTTTTGTAGGCCTCCTGCCGTCGCGGCCGCAGGAAGCGTTCGCGGAATGCCTCCAACAGCTCGGGATCGGATTGTCCAGCGCCCAGCAACGCCGCCACAATACGCCCGCGACGGCTGCGGAAGATGGCGATGACCTGCTTCATTTGCAGGCTCACATCCTGGTACACCGACCCGGTGTCGGGAAAGTGTAGCTTGTCCTCTGTGCCGAAGGCGAAGGCATCCACCACCAGCGCGCCCTTGTTGGGCCACCAGCGGTACACTGTCGCCTTGCCAACACCGGCATCGGCGGCGATCGCCTCAATCGTGAGTTCCGGGAAACCGGTGTGTTGCAGCAGCTTCAGAGTACTGCGAAGGATTGCCTGGCGCGCCTGTTCGCTTCGCGGCCGGCCAGGCAGACGCCTAGCGCCGTTGTTGGGCTCCTGCTCTTGACCAGACGAGGCGATTTGCCGCATGACTCAAGATAGCATATATTGAATCCAATACGTACCGTATCGAATCTTTGATTTTTACGATGATGGCGGCCTGTAGCAGCGAGAGCTAATCTGGCGCTGATGGGAGTTGTGGCCGATAGATGTGGATTGTCGCACTCGCGCTTAGGCGTCCTTATACCTTCGTCGTGATGGCGCTTGTGCTCATCATCCTGACGCCCATCGTCATTCTGCGCACGCCAGTCGATATTTTTCCCGACATCAACATTCCCGTTATCAGCGTGGTGTGGAATTATGGCGGCTTCGCGCCCAGCGAGATGGCCGACCGTATCGTCACCAACTCCGAGCGCATAACTACGATTGTGGTCAATGACATCGAGCATCTCGAGTCGCAATCGGTGAACGGCGTGGGAGTGATCAAGATCTTCTTCCGGCAAGGGGCGAACATTCAGACTGCGCTCGCACAGGTAACGGCGGCCATGCAGACGATCGTCCGCGGCCTGCCGCCCGGAACAACGCCTCCGCTGATCATCACTTACTCCGCCTCCTCCACACCCATCGTGCAGCTCGGTCTGAGCAGCAAGACCCTGCCCGAGCAGCAACTTTTCGACCTCGGCCAGAACTTTCTGCGCAATCAATTGGCAACGGTGCACGGCGCCGCCATGCCGTTCCCCTATGGCGGCAAGATACGGCAGGTACAGGTCGATCTGGACATCCCTCGGCTTCAGGCCAACGGACTGTCTCCGGTTGACATCGTCAACGCTATCAACTCACAAAACCTGATTACGCCGTCCGGTTCGGCCAAGATCGGTCCGCTGGAATATCAGGTGGAAATGAACAGCTCGCCGCAAACCATCGCCGAGCTGAACGACCTGCCGGTCAAGACCCTAAACGGCTCGACCATTTACATGCGGGACGTCGCCCACGTCCGCGATGGATTTGCGCCACAGACCAACATCGTGCGTCAGGATGGCGTTCGGGGCACGCTGATGTCGGTGTACAAGATCGGCAGCGCCTCCACGCTTAGCATCGTGGACGCGGTGAAGAGCATATTGCCGATTGCCGCACAGTCTCTTCCCAAAGACATCACAATCAAGCCGCTATTTGATCAGTCCCTGTTTGTTCGCGCTTCCATCAACGGCGTCATCCGTGAGGCATTAATAGCCGCCGCGCTAACGGCAATGATGATCCTGCTGTTTCTGGGGGACTGGCGGCCCACGATCGTGATCTCCATCTCGATCCCGCTGTCGATTTTCGTGTCGGTGATTCTGCTGAGCGCGCTGGGCGAAACCATCAACATCATGACCCTCGGAGGTCTGGCCCTTGCGGTTGGCATCCTGGTGGACGACGCGACTGTGGAGATTGAAAACATCGAGCGCAATCTCGCCCAGGGCAAGGAGATGAAACAGGCGATTCTCGATGGTGCTGCCCAGATTGCGGTGCCGGCGTTCGTTTCCACACTTTGCATCTGCATTGTGTTTGTACCCATGTTCTTCCTCACCGGCGTCGCACGTTATCTGTTCGTGCCGCTGGCGGAAGCCGTGGTGTTCGCTATGCTGGCCTCATATTTCCTGTCGCGGACCCTGATTCCCACGCTGGTGATGTACATCATGCGGGGTCACGAGCATAGAGCTGCCGGGCCAAAGACCATTTTCGGGCGCTACCAGCGGGCGTTCGAGCAAAGATTCGAGAAGTTCCGCTGCGGCTATTACCAGCTTCTGGAGACCACTCTCGGACATCGGAAACTGTTCGCAGCCTGTTTTCTCGCGTTCTGCGTTTTGTCGATGGGGCTGGTTTTCTTCCTGGGCGAAGATTTCTTCCCTTCCGTTGACGCCGGCCTGATGAGGCTTCACGTGCGGGCCCGCGCCGGTCTGCGCGTCGAAGAAACAGCCCGGCTGACAGATGACGTCGAGAAGTATTTGCGACAGCAGATCCCCAAGGACGAACTGGTGACGATCCTCGATAACATCGGGTTGCCGTATTCGGGTATTAACCTCTCTTACAGCAATTCCGGAGTGATTGGCACCAGCGACGCGGAAATCCTGGTGGGCCTGAATGCGGAGCATCACCATCCCACCGGGCAGTACATTCGCAAACTGCGGGAAGAATTGCCCCGTCGCTTTCCCGGGGTGGAGTTCTTCTTCCAGCCTGCCGACATCGTCACCCAGATCCTGAACTTTGGACTGCCGGCTCCGATCGATATTCAGGTCACCGGCGCCGACATGCAAGGCAACTACTTCATCGCGCAGAAGATCGCGAACCGGGTAAAACAGATCCCCGGCACTGCCGACGTCCATGTGCAGCAGATGCTCACTTTGCCGACGCTCGATCTTCAGATTGATCGCACCAAGGTCACCCAGGTTGGCATGACTGCGCGCGATGTGGCGCAGAGCGTTCTGGTTTCACTGAGCGGCAGCTTCCAGACCACGCCCAACTTCTGGCTGAATCCCAAGAACGGTGTCACTTACCAGGTTGCGGTGCAGTCTCCGCAATATCACATCACTTCCCTGCAAGACTTCATGGGAATGCCGATTAACGATCCCAACGTTCCGAATTATCAGGTCTTGAGCAATCTGGCGGATCTGACGCCGACGGCAAGGCCAGCCGTAGTCTCGCACTACAACGTGCAGCCGGTAATAGACGTGTACGTCAGCACGCAAGGCCGTGATTTGGGCGCAGTGGCCAAGGAGACGATGAAGGCCCTTAAACCCTTCGAGGATCATTTGCCACGCGGCACGCGCATCATTGTGCGCGGCCAGGTGGAAACCATGCAGTCGTCGTTCTTCGGCTTGGGAATCGGACTCGTGATGGCAATCATGCTGGTCTATTTCCTGATCGTCGTCAACTTCCAATCGTGGCTGGACCCGTTCATCATCATCACCGCGCTGCCCGGCGCCCTGGCCGGCATCTGCTGGATCCTGCTGCTCACGCGTACGCGGCTGAGCGTCCCCTCACTGACCGGGGCCGTCATGTGCATGGGCGTGGCTACGGCCAACTCAATCCTGATGATTTCTTTTGCCCGAGACCGGATGCACGCCGGCATTCCGGCCGCCCAAGCCGCGTTGGAAGCTGGGTACACGCGTATTCGTCCCGTGCTGATGACGGCGCTCGCGATGATCATCGGCATGCTGCCGATGGCGGTGGGCCTGGGCGAAGGCGGTGAGCAGAACGCCCCGCTGGGACGGGCCGTGATCGGCGGCCTGATCTTCGCAACCGTAGCAACCCTGTTCTTCGTGCCGTCCATCTTTGCCATGGTTCACGGTCGCAGAGAAGCAAGACAAGCTGAGCTGAAACAGTCATAAAATGCTAAGAACTGAACAAGAAGCACCTTGTATGGATTCGCACTCAAATCCCGAGCTTTTGGACGACGAGCGCCAGGCACCGGAGATAACGCCGCCGCCCAAGCTTCCGCCTGCGACACCACGCAAGGCGCTGCTGCTGATTGGCCTTGTACTGCTGCTTATGGTCATTGGCGGCGCAATCGCGATGCTCATGCGGATTCACGACAGCCATGTGCTGGCGAACGAGACCGAGCGCGAATCCATTCCCACGGTGGCTGTCATCCATCCCACGGCGGAAAAGCCCGACGAGGAGCTGGTGCTGCCCGGTACGCTACAGGCCTACGAAGAATCGCCGATTTACGCCCGCACCAACGGCTATCTGCTGCGTTGGTACAAGGACATTGGCAGCCGTGTCACCAAAGGCGAACTGCTGGCCGACATCGACACCCCGGAGGTCGACCAGGAGTTGATGCAGGTCCGCGCCAACCGGCAGCAGATCCTTGCCCAGATGGACCTGGCCAAGATCAACGCGGATCGTTATGTCAGTCTGCGCAAGACCGACTCAGTTTCGCAGCAGGAAGCCGATCAGCAGGCCAGCGGATATCAGCAGGCCAAAGCGAACCTCGATGCGGCCGACGCGACGGTTCGGCGCCTCGAACAATTGGAGTCGTTCAAGCACGTGTATGCGCCCTTTTCCGGCGTGTTGACCAAGCGCAACGTCGATCCCGGTGCTTTGATCAACGCCGGCTCAACCGGAGGGGCCGCGGGTAAAGAGTTGTTCGACATAGCTCGCGTCGATCCGCTGCGCGTGTACGTCAGCGTCCCGCAGAATTACGCACCAGCAATCAAAACCGGAATGGAAGCCTGGGTCACGTTGCCGGAATTCCCCGGTCAGAAATTCAAGGGGACGGTTGTGCGTACGGCGGAGGCGATCGATCCCCTGACGCGCACCTTGATGACGGAGGTGGACGTACCCAATAAAGACGACCACCTGCTGCCCGGCTCGTTCGGCGAAGTCCATTTCCGTACAGGAGTCGACGCACGTAAGCTCACGATTCCGGTCAATGCCATGCTGTTCCGTCAGGAAGGTCCGCGCGTAGCCGTCGTAGGCGGTGATGGCAAAGTCCATCTGCGGCCGATTACGATCGGCAAGGACTACGGCACCACGCTGGAGATTTTGGGCGGAGCGGCTGTCGAGGACCGCGTGATCATCAATCCTGCCGATTCGATCGAGGAAGGTCAGCAGGTGAATGTCGCTCCCGAAAATCAGGGAGGCCAGCAGTCATGAGGCGGCTGACTCTGGCTCTCGGTATTGCCGCCAGCGGCTTGTTGGCGGGTTGCGTTGTGGGACCGAACTATCATCGTCCGCCGGTGCAGCCGCCGACAGCCTACAAGACGGAAGGCCCGTGGCGCGTCGCAGCGCCCAAGGACTCGATTCCCAAGGGCGCATGGTGGGAGATCTTCAACGATGCCGAACTGAACGACTACGAGCAGCAACTGCTCAAGGCTAACCAATCGTTGGAGGCAGCAAAAGACCGTCTCAACCAGGCACGAGCTCTGGCGCGAGTGGCGTCGGCTGGATACTTCCCTACTCTGAACGCCGATCCAAACGCTTCCCGGGTCAGGTATTCGGGAAATCGACCCGAGGTTGTGACGCTGGGCAAACCCCTCACGCAAAACGTCTTTGAGATTCCGTTCTTGCTGAATTACGAGCCTGATCTCTTCGGTAAGGTCAAGCGTAGTCTGCAAGCTTCCAACGCTTCGCTGCAATCCACGGCGGCCGATCTATACAACGTAAACCTGGTGCTCACGGCCGAACTCGCTGCCGACTATTTCAGCCTTCACGAACTCGACGCCGAAACGCAGGTTGTCCAGGAATCGGTAACGATTCAGCAAAAGGGTTTGCAGCTAGTGGAAGCTCGCCACGCCGGCGGAGTGGCTTCGGGACTCGATTTGGCACAACAGCAGACGTTACTCGATTCAACCAAGACGCAGCTTTACCTGGTGCAGCAACAGCGAGCGCAATTCGAACACGCCATCGCCGTGCTTGTGGGAGTTCCTGCATCGACCTTCAGCATTCCGCCGATACCACTAGATGTGACGCCACCACCAGTTCCGCTGGGAGTACCTTCTGATCTGCTGGAGCGGCGTCCTGACGTCGCCACCGCTGAGCGGCAGATGGCCTACGAGAACGCACTCGTCGGAGTGGCCACGGCCGCCTTCTATCCCCAATTCACCATCTCCGGCGGCGGAGGATGGCAAAGTACGGACATCACCAAGCTGCTCACTGCTCCCAGCGCCATCTGGTCGTTGGGCGGCGATCTGCTGCAGCCCATCTTTCAGGGTGGACGCAACCGCGCCAATCTCGCAGCCACCAAGTCTGCCTACGACGAGTCGATAGCAAACTATCGTGAGACCGTGCTGACGGCATTTCAGGAGGTGGAAGACGGGATCTCCGGACTGAACGCGCTGTCGCAAGCAGATGCCACGCAGAACGCTGCTGTGGCCGATGCCCGGCGCGCTCTGGAGCTTGCCAACAATCGCTACGTCGGTGGAGTCACAGGCTACCTCGACGTCGTCACCGCGCAATTGGCGCTGCTGACCAACGAGCGGCTGGCAACGCAGCTCCTCGGCCAGCAGATGGTCACTTCTGTTTACCTGGTCAAAGCGCTCGGCGGAGGCTGGGACGCCTCGCAAATCCAGAACGAGCAGATTCACCCAAAGGCCATTCAGACGATTCAGCAATAGTGAAGGCGCTTTTCGCTCTTCGCGATTGGCTTTTCGCTGTTCGCTCCGGATTTTCGTTCCTGCTCAGACTCTGTCATCCCGAGCGAGGAGCGGAGCGACGAGTCGAGGGACCTGCTGTTGCATTTAGCAATCAGCACTCAGCAATCGGCACTCAGCAATCAGCCTTCTCGCCATCGAGATTGTCATCCTGAGCGCAGCGAGGCGAAGCCGAGCGGAGTCGAAGGACCCCTTTTCTGGCAGGATTCCTTTGAGTCGTCGTGACCTCCACTGCCCAGGTTAGCGTCCCAAAGACGGACGCGAACCTGATGGGATAAGAACGAAGGCTTCAGCGGACTCGGTATGCTTGGATTTGTGAGGACCAAGCTCCGGAGTCAGGAGAAGCCTTCATGATTATTGTAGGGTGTGATTTCCATCCCAGTTGGCAGCAAGTGGCGATTTTCGAAGCGGCGACCGGTGAGATAGTGGAACGCAAACTAGTCAACGGTAACGGC
>Ga0209040_10002655_pt1 | contig 13891 bp, 14 predicted proteins | sample BogFormECP12_OM3_FD_188240 | JGI IMG/M metagenome (GOLD analysis project Ga0209040, IMG submission 188240) | Bog forest soil microbial communities from Calvert Island, British Columbia, Canada - ECP12_OM3 (SPAdes) (version 2) | ecosystem: Environmental > Aquatic > Freshwater > Wetlands > Bog ...
TCAGAGGCTGTTACGAAACTCGGCTCGTTGTTGCATCGGTGGAGCAAAGCCGCAAGAACGAGCGCCGCAGGCGCGGACTCATGATAGCCCAGCACGCAGGCGGAGTGCTGGGTAGAGTGGGAAAAACACCGGAGTCCCTCGGGGACGACACCGTTTCGTAACAGCCTCTTCAGCGCGGGGTAGGCGTGAATTAAGAATGTGAGTCCCTCAGGGGACGGCACAAACAAACACGGCGTGCTCAGAATTTTGTGCCGTGCCTGAAGGCAGTCCTAATCCAAATAACACACTTCCCAGCGTTAAAACGCTGGGCTATCTTGTGTCCGCCCCGCAAGCGGGACTGGATTTTCGCCCGTCGCGCATCCACTGCGAAGCGATGGAGTAAAGAGGGTCACAGCTTCACCCTCCTCAGCCTTAGGGCGTTGCTAATCACCGACACCGAGCTGAAGCTCATGGCGGCAGCGGCGATGATGGGGCTTAGCAGCAGACCGAACTTGGGATAGAGAATGCCCGCCGCAACCGGCACGCCTAGTGAGTTATAGACGAACGCGAAGAACAGGTTCTGCTTGATGTTGCGCATCACAGCGCGACTCAGCCGACGGGCGCGCACCAGTGCGTCGAGGTTGCCTTTGAGCAGGGTTATCCCAGCGCTCTCCATGGCAACGTCCGCTCCAGTGCCCATCGCGATGCCGACTTGTGCCTGTGCCAGCGCCGGCGCATCGTTGACGCCGTCGCCTGCCATCGCGACCACTTTCCCCTGCTGCTGAAGTTTCTTCACCACTTCGGCCTTGTGGTCGGGCAGCACACCGGCCTCGAAGTCGCTGATGCCAAGCTGGCGCGCGACTGCCTTCGCCGTCGTCTCGCTGTCGCCCGTGAGCATCACCACACGCAGGCCTTCGCGGCGCAGATCGCTGATCGCCTGTGCGGCCTCTGGCTTTACGGGATCGGCAATGCCCAGCAGCCCGGCAGCGCGGCCATCCACCGCAACGAAGACGACGGTCTGCCCATCGGTGCGCAGTTGTTCCGCCTTCGGCTTCACCTCGGCAATGTCGATACCCATCTCCTCAAACAGCGACTCATTGCCCGCAGCAACTTCGTGGCCCCCGACTCCGCCAACGATGCCACGGCCCGTCAGCGAGCGAAACTCGTCCGCCGGGATCAGCGACAACCCGTTCGCCAGCGCGGCCTCGACCACAGCCGCCGCCAGCGGATGCTCGCTCCCACGCTCCAGACTGGCGACCAGGCGCACCACGCGTTCTTCGGTCTCCCCGCCGACCGCAACCACCGTCATCAGTTCCGGCTTGCCTTGCGTGAGAGTGCCGGTCTTATCCAGGACGAGCGTGTCGGCCTTCTGGAGCGTCTCCAGCGCCTCGGCGTTCTTGATAAGCACGCCAGCGCTCGCACCGCGACCGGTGCCGACCATGATGGCCATCGGCGTGGCCAGACCGAGCGCGCAGGGGCAGGCGATGATCAGCACCGCGACCGCGTTGATAATGGCGTGCGCCAGCCGCGGCTCTGGGCCGGCCACTAGCCATACGAGGAACGTGATCACCGCAACCGCCAGCACCGCCGGAACGAACCATGCCGCAACCTTGTCGGCGAGCCTTTGAATGGGTGCGCGGCTGCGCTGCGCCTGGCTCACCATCTGCACAATTTGCGCCAGCATGGTCTCGCTACCCACACGCTCGGCGCGCATCAGCAACCAGCCGGTGCCGTTCACGGTGGCGCCAATCACCTTGTCGCCGGTGCGCTTCTCGATGGGGATGGACTCGCCCGTCACCATCGATTCGTCCACGGAACTAAGCCCGTCAAGCACGACGCCGTCGGTCGGGATCTTCTCGCCCGGACGCACGCGCAGCTTGTCGCCAACCTTCACCTGGTCGAGGGGAACGTCGTACTCGCTACCGTCGTCGCGCATGATGCGCGCCAGCTTGGGCGAGAGATCGAGCAGTGCACGAATGGCGCTGGAGGTGCGGCTGCGCGCGCGCAGCTCCAAGACTTGCCCCAGCAGCACCAGGGCGATGATGGCCGCGGCCGCTTCGAAGTACACCTCGGGCTGGCCGTGCATCCCGCGCATGGTCTCGGGGAAAATTCCCGGCGCGAGGGTCGCGACTGCGCTATACACATAGGCCACGCCGACGCCCATCGCGATCAGCGTGAACATGTTCGGGCTGCGAAACTTGACGGACGCCCAGCCGCGCACGAAGAATGGCCATCCGCACCACAGCACGATGGGCGTCGCCAGCGCGAACTCCAGCCAGGTACCGGCGCGCGGCGTGAGCACATGCGCGAGCGGGCCCATGCGCAGCATCGCGTAGGCCACCAACGGAACGCCGAGCAGCACGCTTGCCCAGAAGCGGCGCGTCATGTCGCTCAGCTCGGGATTCTCTTCCTGCGCCGCCGTGACCGTCCTCGGCTCCAGCGCCATGCCACAGATCGGGCAAGCACCCCCCACCCCACCACGCGCAAAATCGGCGCGTGTCGGGGACCCCGGTTCCGGCCCGTCGCGAACAATCTCGGGATGCATCGGACATGTCCACTGCGTACTGGTGAAGGCGACCGGAACCTCAGGCTCCAGCGCCATGCCGCACTTTGGGCAAGCGCCGGGCTGCGCCTGGCGTACTTCGGGATCCATCGGACAGACGTAGGACGGGCTGCTCTCCGGCGCTTTCGTCAGTGGGGAGCCAGCCGAGTGCGCAGCCGATGGACCCGCATCAGCGAGGGTTATAGATGGAGGCTTGTCCGCGCCCGGCACCGGCGCAATCTTCACCGGTTTTGCAGCGAGCTGCACCATGCCGCCCATGCCCGCCGGTTTGTAGTTGGGCGAGAGATATTTCTCAGGATAGGCCTTGAACTTCTCCGCACAGCCGCGCGAGCAGAAGTGATAGAGCTTTGACTCATACTCCACCGAGGCCGCAGCCTTCGAGGGATCGACGTTCATCCCGCAAACCGGGTCCTTGTCAAGCTTCCTGGCCAAGGCAGCCGCTGGCGCGGTCTCGAAGGGTCCTTGTCCGGACAGATACTTTGCAGGAGACGACACGAACTTGTGCATGCATCCAGGCGAGCAGAAGAAGTATGTCCGGCCTTCATGCTCCGCCTTGCCGCGGGGCTGTAACGGATCGACCGCCATGCCGCACACCGGGTCTTTCACCGAAACATCAACGATCCGGTTCTCCTGACCCTCCTGGCCCTCGCTCATTCCCCGCCTTTCTTGACTTCAGTTCGCGCTGTTCAGGAGCGCGGCGATGCTCTATATTGAATGCGGAATTCCACACGAACGCTGTTAAACAAGTTCATCCGAAATTAAGGAAGCGAAAATCCGTGCACTCTTATCATTGCACGTTTGCGGGAGGGTGGTTGAATGACCACAGTTGAAGTTTTGTTTCATTACGGGACCCCGCCGGGCGAAACGGAGATGGGCGCGCTGGGGCAAATGAGCAACGTCTATGGCATCCGGCGGGTGCAGTTCAACGAGCCACAGCGAAGCATCAGAGTGGAGTACGATGCCACGCGCCTGAACGAATCCACGGTGGAGAACTTGTTGCGTAGTGCCGGCTTTGACATCCGCGAGAGAGTGGCCCTGTCGTAGGGTCTTTGTTAACAGGAAAAATGAAATAGGCGAGAACTGCTCACTGACGGCCATCCAACAGAAAGGAAACCCACAAAAATTTAAAGGGTCGTTCTGCGAAAGGAACTCTGGCCGAAATTCATTTCCGAACGACCCCTATTGCGCCACTTCGTCTGGCGTTGTTATAGCACTTTCCGGGCCAGAATTCTACCCTAGAAAATAAGAGACTTAGCAAATCTTCTGCTTCCTCGGGTGGGTAGAACTTTCCAATTTCTGGAAAAATTTACACTGCTCCGTACCTGTCGCCTAAGCTGGCATTGCCCCGCCCGCCAGTTGGAGCTCCAAGACCTGCTCGACGCGGCGGGCGACCGGGTCACCCCCATCCGACCTGCGGCACGGCACGACAAATGGTGCGGGCCCCCGAGTGCCAGCCTGCTCGACTAAAGTTTGCTCCATCTCAACGGTGTCGTATGCAAGATTACTCATAGCATCCTCCTGCCAAAAGCCTACGAAAGATCTTGACATGAATCAAATGAATTGTTTTCATATTAATAATAACTATACGGCATGATTAATCTGGATCAGTTGCGCATCTTTCAGGCGGTCGCCCAGTCCAGAAGCTTCACTCGCGCGGCCGAGGCAGTCCACCTGACCCAGCCCGGTATCAGCAAGCATATCAAGCAGATGGAGGAGTACTACGGTGTTCCGCTGTTCGACCGGCTGGGGAAAAAAGTCGCTCTGACGCAAGCCGGCGAGATTCTCTTCGCCGCGACCCAGGAGGTCATGTCCTCCATCGAGGCGGCCGAGCAGAGAATTGACGATCTGAAGGGCTTGCGGGGCGGCAAGCTTATGCTGGGAACCAGCTTTCCCATCGGGGTTTACATCCTGCCCGGCGTCCTCGCGGCGTTCCAGCAAAAATATCCAGCGGTAGAGGTGGTCCTCGACATTTCTCTGAGCCAGCGAATCAACAACCGTATCCTGGCCAATAAAATCGACCTTGGCCTGGTCAGCCATGAGGTGCACGACCCCAGACTATTGTCTCGACGATTCATGACGGACGAGTTGGTCGCAATCTTCCCTGCCAATCACAAATGGGCAGCGAAGCATCGCATCACGCCACAGGACCTGCTGCGGGAGACATATATAGTGGCAGCTCGAGGCGCCGGAACGAGAGCAGTCGTGGAGGAACGGCTTAAGGAGCAAGGTATTGTTCTGCAGAACGTGATGGACTTTGGGAACCTGGAGGGCGTCAAGCACGCAGTGGAGGTTGGCTTGGGAGTTGCGATCCAAGCCCGAAGTGTGGTCAAGCGGGAGATTGCTGCCGGATCTCTGCGGTCTCTTCCCCTGGCTGGCATGGACGCCAGGATTGAGTATTTGTACGTTTGCCGCAAGGACAAGCATCTTTCCAATGCGGCAAATGCATTCCTGGACCTCCTGCGGCAGCAATGACGTTATGGAACCGGCGAACTATGATTCTGTTGCGACGCGACGGCACAGGAAACAGTCGTAGTCCCAAGCTCCCAATTCAACGTAGAGCCCGGATGACGCCAGTTCGTCACCGTTGCGCTCATAGGTCGCGCCCGACAAGATGTCAGCCAGGCGCCAATTTCCCCTCGCAAATCATCCCACGGGACTTATCACTGCTCTCTTGTGGTTTTCCTGGAGGTCCGCGCTACGGGTTGGTTGACGTCATCGTAGTGCCTCCTGCTGCCGCAGCCCGTAGCTTGGCTCATCTGTTCCATTCTCGCCGCATCCTGGCGCGCTATCGCCGCTTGTTTGGCGAAATCAATCTTCTTCTTTTTCATTTTCACAGTTTACGCTGAAGCGGGGCACCGTCAAGACACAAACAACGGCCTGGTCTGGGTCCTTCTCAGCCAAGCCGGACAGGGCGTTCGTTCACAATAGCTGTTCGATCTTCTCGATCAGCACTTCGGGCGGATCGCCCTTGGTGATAAAGGCGCTGGCCAACTCCAGCGCGTGCGGCGGCAGCGAGAAATAGGCGGAGAAAAAGATGATCGGGACATTGGCACGGCGTCGCTTTAATTCCGCGGCCACATCGCCGCCGTTCAGGCCCGGCATGTAGTAGTCGAGTACGACCACATCTACGTGGTTCGTGTCGAATAAGTCGAGTCCCTGTTGGCCTGTAGTGGCAGTGAGGACGCGGAAACCATGGGCCTCCAGCATGAGCTTGCGGACGCGAAGACCGATTTTTTCGTCGTCCACGCAGAGAACCGTCTTCGGATGGCTAGCCTTCATCGATTTCGTCGATGTTTCCACGTGCATCTCGATCTCCGACATTGCGGCCACCAATGCTGTTTGTTCCGGCGAAGTAAACATCTGTTGTCGCATTAGAGTGAGGTGAGCGCTGCAAATGTTGTACGTTGAAAGCGTGCGGTTCGCCATGACGAAAACGTGGTAGATGGCTCTAATGAACACATTTTTAGAGGGTTAGGTCATTAGTGGAACAACTATTACCGGTTCTGGAGACAACCGTTGAGTGTTGCCAACCTGCTCTTGAAGCGAATGCGGCTGTCATTTCGTTTCTGCTCATGGCATGGTATTTTCAAACGCTAACAGGCAAACTCCATGATCCGCTCCTACAAAGGAATCACGCCCGCCTTTCCAGCCTCGTGCTACGTGGACGAATCGGCGCAACTCATCGGCGACGTGACACTGGGCGAGAACGCCAGCGTCTGGATGAACGCGGTGCTGCGCGGCGACGTGCATTACATTCGCGTGGGCGCCAACAGTAACATCCAGGATTGCAGCGTGCTGCACGGCATGTTGGGACAATGGCCGGTGGAGGTCGGCGATTGGGTCACCGTCGGCCACTCGGTGACGTTGCACGGCTGCGTGGTCGAGGACCGCTGCCTCATCGGGATGGGCGTGGTGATCCTGAATGGCGCGCGCATCGGGGCAGGTTCCATCGTTGCGGCCGGCACCCTGATTCCCGAGGGCACCGTGGTCGAGCCGGGTTCGCTGTGGGCGGGCGTGCCCGGCAAGTTCCGCAAAAAGCTGGAGGGCGACGAGATGATCCTGCGGTATGCAAGAAACTATCTGGGGTACAAAGATGCGTACCTGGCTGAATCGCGCTAGAGCGTGCAGCTCGCTTGACACTCGGATGGCCGACTCTTACCTTTGAGGCATGGAAGTGCATCTGAGCCCTGACCAGGAGGCCTTCATCCGCCAAGCCATCGAAGCTGGCCGCTTCCACCGCAAGGAGGATGCAGTACAAGAAGCCATGTTGCTTTGGGAAGAGCGCGAGCGGCGGCGGATGGAGATACTGGCCTCGGTCGATAAGGCCGAAGCATCCCTGGCGCGCGGCGAAGGCCGTAGCATCACCTCGCACGAGCAAGTGCGAGAGCTTGCCACTGACATAAAGCGGCGCGCGATGGCGCGGTTTTCCGGGGAGAAAAGCCCGCGCTCATGAGCGAGTTTCGCCTTTCGCCCGAGGCGGAGGCTGAGCTTGATGGCATTTGGTTGCACATCGCCCGCGAGAGCGACAGCATGGAAGTTGCCACTCGGGTGGTGGAGAGCATCACCGAGCGTTTTTGGTTGTTGGCCCGGCATCCGTACATAGGGCGGCGGCGCGACCACGATCTGCGCCCTGGTTTGCGCAGCTTTACGGCCCAGGACTACGTCATCATCCATCGTGTCGAGAAGGACGGCGTGGTGCTCATTCTTCACGTTGTTCCCGGCAGCCGTGACATTCTCGCGCTCCTCGGGCCCTAGCTGGTGAAAACTGTCACCGTCGGTTTTCTTGGATTGTTCCTGCTGTCACTCTACCTGGCCGCCGACAACTGATTCTCATGATTAAAGCAGTCCGTGGAACTCGTGACCTTCTCCCGCCCGACACCGACCTCTGGAACCGGGTGGACGCGAAGGTGCGCGACCTCTTCGCGCGCTACAACTACCACGAGATACGCACGCCCATTTTCGAGGACACACAATTGTTTTCGCGCAGCGTCGGCGAAGACACCGACATCGTCTCCAAGGAGATGTTCACGTGGGAGGACCGCGCCCGGGCGCAAAGTGAGAAGGCGCAGTCGCTGACTTTGCGGCCGGAGAACACCGCCGGCGTTGTGCGCGCCTATATCGAGCATGGGCTAGGCGACCAAGGCACACTGCAGAAGCTCTACTACATCGGGCCGCAGTTCCGCCGCGAGCGGCCGCAGAAGGGGCGCTATCGCCAGTTCTATCAGATTGGCGCGGAGATCATCGGGCCGCCGAGCGCGGGTAGTGAGTCGCCGTTGCGCGACGCCGAACTGCTCGAGATGCTGGCGACTCTGCTTAACGAGGTTGGACTCAAAGGCTGGCAGTTGCAGTTGAACTCAGTCGGCTGCGCCGAGGACCGCGCGCGTTATAACCAAGCGCTGTGCGAGGCATTGAAGCCCGTGGTGCACCTGATGGACGCCGACTGCCAGCGGCGCGCCGAGACCAATCCGCTGCGCGTGCTCGACTGCAAGGTGCCCGAGGACCAGCCAATCATCGAGAAGCTGCCGAAGATTGGCGAGTACCTTGACGAACCGTGCCGCGAGCACTTTGCCGAAGTGCGCCGAATGCTGGACGCAGTCGGCATCGCTTACACCATCAACGAGCGCATGGTGCGCGGGCTGGATTACTACACCCGCACCACGTTCGAGTTCACCCACGGCGGCCTGGGCGCGCAGAGTGCGGTGCTCGGTGGCGGCCGCTACGACGGGCTCTCCGAGTCGTTGGGTGGGCCGAAGGCCCCGGGCATCGGATTCGCCATCGGCGAAGACCGTCTGATTCTCGCTTTGCAGTCGGAAGGCGAAACGGCATCGGAGAAGTTGCAGGCTTACATCGCACCCCTTGGCGCGGGCATGAACGTCCATGCGCTTACGCTGGCGCGCGAGTTGCGCCGCGCGGGCATCAGCGCCGATGTCGGCGACGAGTCTTTCCGTCTGAGGAAATCGTTCGAGCTCGCGGAGAAAGCTGGCGCGCGCTTTATTGTCATCGTCGGCGAGAATGAGGTGGCTACGGGGCAGTTCGCAGTGAAGAATCTCGAGAGCGGCCAACAGGTGCAAGTGCCGCGCGCGGAGTTGGCAGCGTATCTACGTGGCTCGCAACCAGAGCGCCCTGCCCGCAGCCCGAAGGGCGTGTCATGACAGCCCAGCGCGCAGTCCCGCGAAGCGGGCGGAGCGCTGGGTACCGATCGGGAGCGAAGAGCAGTGCCTCGGGCACGTCAACCGAAAAGATACCGCGGATCGTATTCCACACCCGACTTGCGAACCAGCGTCAAGAATTCCTGCTCGTAACTCCATTTCCGATGATGTTCGGCCTGCTTTGCGATGTAGTCCAGAACGGTTTGCCGCTGCGACTCGGTTATGCTGAATGCGCCATAACCTTCCTGCCACGCGAATCGTAGAACGTCCTCTTTCATCCACCGCGATGAATGGGCCTTCAGATTCTGAACTGCACTCGCCAAAGTCATGGTCGGGGAAAGTGCAATCAGCAGATGCACGTGATTGGCTGTCCCGCCGGCTGTAAGCAGTGAAATGTCTTTTGCACGTGCGATCACTCCCAGGCGCTTCCACAGAGCCTCGGGCTCGTGGATCAGGCCGATGCGACCCTTCGTGCTGAAGACGCAGTGGACCAGGTTACGGGAAAGAGTATGCGGCATTGGGAATACGCTAGTGCACAAACCCAGTGAACTCTGTGACCAAGCACACATCGTGATGTGATCGGTCAACCGTCCCCGGGGGACTCGATGTCCAGATCTCTGCACCCAGCGCTCCGCCTTCGGCTCCGCGCTGGGCTTGTCATGACACGCCCTGCGGGCTTTGAGTTGCGACTACAAGGCAATGTGCTTTTTTGATTGACGTGCCCAAGCGCACTGCCTTCCGCACCCGACCAGATTTGCTAACCGTCCCCGGGGGACTCGATGTCCAGATCTCTGCACCCAGCGCTCCGCCTTCGGCTCCGCGCTGGGCTGTCATGACACGCCCTGCGGGCTTTGAGTTGCGACTACAAGGCAATGTGTTTTTTGATTGACGTGCCCAAGCGCACTGCCTTCCGCACCCGACCAGATTTGCTAACCGTCCCCGAGGGACTTGATGGCCGATCTCTGCACCCAGCGCTCCGCCTTCGGCTGCGCGCTGGGCTGTCATGACACGCCCTGCGGGCTTTGCGGGCAGCTTTGGTATGGGCATCCGCGCCGTCACATCCTATTGCTAAAGAAGGATTCGGTTAGAATCAACGTTCCCCATGTGTAGGGGCTTTCACGTAAGACGCAGGTCCTCCAACTGCGGCTGAAGCCGCTCGGTCGGAATGACAAAGAAGGATTGCGGTTTCATAAGGACATCATGCTCGATTTTCTCGGTGACTTGAAACGTACTCATATGTGCGGCGAGTTGCGCGCCTCCGACGCCGGCTCCAAAGTTCTGCTCATGGGATGGGTGAACAAGCGGCGCGATCTCGGCAACCTCATCTTCCTCGACCTGCGTGACCGCAGCGGCGTCACCCAGGTGGTAATCACTGCCGACGCGGGGGCCGAGGTCCACGACCGCGCCACGGCCGTGCGCTCCGAATTCGTGGTCGCGGTCATCGGCCACGTCAAGCTACGTGATCCGAACACAGTCAACAGAAACATCGCCACCGGCGAGATTGAGGTGGTCGCCGACGAGTTGCGCGTCCTCAACGACTGCAAGCCGCTTCCTTTCACGCCGGGCGACACGGTGTTGGCCAATGAAGAGGTGCGGCTGAAGTATCGATATGTGGACCTGCGCCGTCCCGATATGCAGCGCAACATTCAATTGCGCCACAACGTGTCCATCGCCATCCGCGAGTACCTGAACTCGCAAGGTTTCTACGAAATCGAGACCCCGTTCATGACGCGCTCAACGCCGGAAGGCGCGCGCGACTACCTTGTGCCCAGCCGTGTGTACCCGGGCGAGTTTTACGCATTGCCGCAGTCGCCGCAACTGTTCAAGCAGATCCTCATGATCTCGGGCTTCGACAAATATTTTCAGATCGTACGCTGCTTCCGCGACGAGGACCTGCGCGCCGATCGCCAGCCCGAGTTTACGCAAATCGATCTGGAGATCAGCTTTCCCAAGCCGGAGACGGTGTTTCGCGTGGTCGAGGGCTTTCTGAAAGCGGCGTTCGCGACCATCGGCGCCGCGCTCGATACGCCGTTTCCCCAGATGGGCTACGACCAGGCGATTCGTCTGTACGGCATCGACAAGCCTGACCTTCGACTGCCCGCTATGGCCGACGTTCACCAGGCTTTCACGGCGGAAAACCTTGATACGCTGCACGTTGATGCTGAGCTGCCCGTGGTGGCCATCATCATTCCGAAGGTCGGCGAGCTCTCGCGCAAGGAGCGCGATGAAATCAAAACGCTGTTTGGCGACCGCAAAGAGGCGAAGGTTTTCGAAGACCTCAAGCGGCTGGAGAAATCCTTCCCCGAGGCGGTTGCCAAGATTCGCGACATCGCCAAGCCGAATCCTGAGGACTTGATAGTTGTGGTTGCGGGATCGAAGCGCGCGGAGGCGGCGAGCCCGGTGAAAGCCAGGCAGCAAGCCTATGCAGTTTATTCGGCCGCGGGACAACTGCGTCTCGCGTTGGGACAGAAGTACGCCGAGCGCCACGGTGCGTTCAAGCACGGCAACTTCCGTCTGCTCTGGGTCACGGACTTCCCCATGTTCGAGTGGGACGAGGCCGAAGGACGCTGGAATGCGGCGCACCATCCGTTCACCTCGCCTCACGAAAACGACATGGACAAGCTGGAGAGCGATCCCGGCGCGGTGCGCGCGCTGGCCTACGACATCGTGCTGAACGGCACGGAGCTGGGCTCCGGCTCCATCCGTATTCATCGCCAGGACATTCAGGCGAAGATCTTCAAGGCGCTGGGCATGTCGCCGGAAGAGCAGCAGTCGCGCTTTGGATTTTTCCTCGAAGCCCTGCAATACGGCACGCCGCCGCATGGAGGAATCGCGCTCGGACTGGATCGCATTGTGATGATCCTGGCGGGCGCGGAAAGCCTGCGCGAGGTAATTCCCTTCCCCAAGACCGCCAAGGCGGTTGACCTGATGGTGGACGCGCCGACGCCGGTCAGCGACCGGCAATTGAAGGAGCTGGGAATTGCGGTGGTGGGAAAGAAGGATTTGTAAAGCTTCGAGCGCCGCCTGGAGGACCCATGTCCGAATCAGCCATCGGAATTCGCACTGAGGTGTACGGTCTCGAGCTCCAGTTGGCGGGTTCGCAGTTGGTGTTGGCCGCCGAGGGCAAGAGTCTGACCGCGCCGATTGTGTTGAGCGGCGACGAGGCAGACCGTCTGCGCCTGGAGATGGCCAAAGCGCAACTCTGGGAGTGGAACCAGTTCGAAGAGCTCAAAGCGAGGGCCGAGAAGCGATATCGGCATTGCCTGAGCTCGTGGCTGGTGCTGTGCCTCGGAGCCTTCAGCGCGTACATCGGATATCCCAGCTACTACCTGCCGGTGTTTTTGTCGGGGCTGTCAATCTTCATCTGGTGGAGAGGTGGGCACGAAGAACAGAAGGCCGACCGTGCGGCACAAGCAGAACGAAATCGTTTTGTTCCCGACTGGAGCTATTTTCAGCAACGGGCGGAGGAGTCGGAAGCAACGCCCTGAGAGCGTGCCGTCCCTACCACCCCACCAAGCGCAAAACCGGCGCTTGGCGGGGACCCCGGCTACGGGACTCGGGTTGAAAAATACCGCCTACCCAGCGTTCCGCGCCAAAAGAAGGCGCTCCACGCTGGGCTATCCTGTGTCCGCCCCTTCGGGGCTGGTTTGCTGACAATCCACTCTATTGCCGTTGACCTTGTGAATTCCGACTGTTCTCCTGGCATCAATTCTGATCCGTGTTCATCCGTGAAAATCCGCGGTTGCTTTCTTCCGAATTTCTCTGTGCCTCTGTGTCTCTGTGGTCTAAGAAAACGTGGCATTGCCACCTTTCCCACTCCTCTGCCAAACTAGCGCTGCGATTCTAAGGCCCCTTATGGTGCGCGAGTTCTCGGCTGGCGGCGTTGTCCTGCGGAAGATGCGAGGCCGCTGGTTCGTGGCGGTTATCGAGCCGCACATGACGCGTCCGAAAAAGCCCGCGAACCACGCCAAGCCGCGCGAGCCGGCAACTTCCGCGCTCATTGCCCTGCCTAAGGGCGCGATTGACAACGGTGAGAAGCCCGACCAGACCGCTGTCCGCGAGGTCCGAGAGGAAACCGGTGTGCACGCCGACCTCATTGGCAAGCTGGCTGACATCAAGTATTACTACGTTCGGAACTGGGGCGACAACGCTCGCGTCTTCAAGATCGTCAGCTTTTATCTGCTGCTGTACCGCTCCGGCCGGCTCGGCCAAATCGCGCCCGAGATGCGCATTGAAGTCCAGAGGGCGTTCTGGCTGCCACTCCAAGAAGCGCCAACCAAGCTGATTTACAAGGGCGAGCGCGAAGTCGTACAGCGCGCCCTGGAATACGTCAAAATCCATCCCGAGTTAGGAAGCAATGCCACAAACACCGCACATTGAGCGTCACTTTACGGCGGGCGAAGTTGTCCGCGACGTCGTCATCGGCATGTCCGACGGCCTAACCGTGCCGTTCGCGCTGGCCGCCGGACTTTCCGGCGCCATCGACAACAGCCGCATTGTGGTCGTCGCCGGTTTGGCGGAAATCGCAGCCGGATCCATCGCCATGGGCCTGGGCGGCTACCTCGCAGCCAAGAGCGACGCTGAGCACTACGCGAGTGAGCGTCTGCGCGAGGAGCGCGAGGTTGAAGAGATTCCCGACGAAGAGGCGCGCGAAGTGCAGAATGTGTTTGCGGACTACGGTCTCCCACCGCACGAGAGCGAGCCCGTGGTGGAGGCCCTCACCCGCAAGCCCAAGCAGTGGGTGGACTTTATGATGCGCTTCGAGTTGGGCTTGGAAGAACCCGACCCCAAGCGCGCCCTGCAAAGCGCGCTGACCATTGCATGCTCATACATCGCCGGAGGCTTCATTCCCCTCGCGCCTTATATGGCGGTGCACAGCGCGCGAGGCGCTCTGGTCTGGTCCATTGTGGTAACGCTGATTGCGCTGGGGATATTTGGCTACATCAAAGGTCGCTTTACCGGCTCACGGCCGGGCCGTTCTGCTCTGCAAACTATTGTCATTGGAGGACTTGCAGCCGGAGCCGCCTTCCTGCTGGCTAGACTGATCTCCTGAGGCAAATAATTCTGAACCCAAGAATTCTGTGGCGATATCTAAGATTTGTGTTGACTGAATGAGGATTCATTCATTACCATGGACTCAATTAAATACGGCGCGCGTCGTGCCATCCTCACCCCACATCTTACGGCGCGCGCCACTTTT
>Ga0209040_10002656_pt1 | contig 13887 bp, 6 predicted proteins | sample BogFormECP12_OM3_FD_188240 | JGI IMG/M metagenome (GOLD analysis project Ga0209040, IMG submission 188240) | Bog forest soil microbial communities from Calvert Island, British Columbia, Canada - ECP12_OM3 (SPAdes) (version 2) | ecosystem: Environmental > Aquatic > Freshwater > Wetlands > Bog ...
GCGGGGCAGCAAGTACGATGCGGCGTTTGCGCGGATCGAGGAAGTGTTGAAGAAATACCCGGCCGCGCCCTTTGTGCGCTACACCTATGGAACAGCACTGGCCTCCCTGTCGCAATTTGATGAGGCGGCCAAGCAGTTTCGCGACGAGTTAGCGCTATCACCTTCGAGCGAGCTGCCGTATCTGGGCTTGGCCTCGCTGGAGCTAAAGCGCCATCGTGCAGCCGATGCGCTGCAGCCCGCGCAGCGCGCAGTGCGGTTGGCTCCTCGCAACGCTACGGCTCATTATTTGCTCGGCCGCAGCTACCTCGAAACCGGCAAAGCCGCCGAGGCCATTGCCGAGCTCCAACACGCCAGCGCGATAACCCCCGGCAGCCCGGAAATACATTTCAGCTTGGCCAAGGCGTACGCAAAAGCAGGTCAACCGGCCAAAGCCGAGGAAGAGCGCGCGACCTTCGCTCAACTGAACGCTTTGGCGGAGCAGCAGCGCGGGCGGCAGGGCAATCAGTCCTACGGCGCGCACGACGCGGGAGAGGGGGGAATCTCCGGCATTGGGGTTCCAGGAGACCGGCCGCAGTAGGTAAAGGCGCAAATCCTGCGCCAAGCTGCCGTAATTCGAGATAAACTTGGAATGTTCACGCTCGTGGGGCTGTAGCTCAGCTGGATAGAGCGGAGGTTTCCTAAACCTTAGGCCGGCGGTTCGAACCCGCCCAGCCCCACCATCCAGGCAACCTCCTATGCGCTCGCAGGGTATCCGCGCTGCTGCCTGCCGCCAATACTGTGTGCACTCAACCGTCATCGTAATTTGTAGACACTTCATCGGCCGCAAATTGCGCCGTCTTTTTGCGTGGCTATCGCATACGCCAACGGACTATAGGCGAACGTGCGATTGTCACGTATCATGCCAACAGTCCTATGCTCACCGTACTGCCGCGCCTTGATTTCTTAGCGTGGCTCTCCGGGCCCCTTTCCTGAGCACAAGTTGTACGTCGTCCTGACATTGCAGTTCCTCAACGTACCCGCCGGGACGGCGCGCAAAGAACGACAAGCTGGATTCGGCGCGTGACTGCCCCCGAAGCACCGTGGGACTACGTCCGCGCGGCGCGCGGCGTGATTTGACGCGCTTGCGCGCGCAAGCTCGCCGGGCGAACGAAGCGGTTTGACCGATCGCTGAGGGAGAGATTGCTTATGAAAATACTGCTCTACAACCCGGACAATGGCGTAACGCGGAATTTTATGCCCCACCTGTGGATGTTCCTGTTGCAAGCGTTGACGCCGCCCGGTCACGAGGTGGTGCTGATTGACGGCAACGCGCAACCAATGGATGAAGCGGGTCTGGCAAATTTTGTGCGCGCCAACAATGTTGGGCTTGTGGGGATTGGCGCCATGACGCGCATGATCGCCAAAGCCTACCGCATGGCCGATGCTGTGCGCGCCATCGGCGTGCCCGTCGTCATGGGCGGTCCGCACGTTACGGAAATGGCCGACGAGGCCCTGGGGCGCAGCGGCGGCCCACGTCACGCCGATGCCGTGGCGCTCGGCGAAGCGGATGAGACGTGGCCAAAAATTGTGAACGACGCTGCCGCCGGAAAACTGAAAGATATTTATACGCCGGTCGATGACTTTGGACAGGAGCGCAAACCCAGCCTGCAACAGTACCCCGTCATTCCCTGGGACAAAATCGATCTACGACAATTCAATTTAGTGCCCAAAATGCTGGCCCCCATACTCAGCAAACTGGCCGGAGGCTGGGGCACCTTTCGCATTATTCCCGTGGAGTCGGGGCGCGGCTGTCCCTACGGCTGCGAATTTTGCACCGTGACGGGATTTTTTGGCGACTCCATCCGCTTCCGCACCAACAAAAGCGTGGTCGACGAGCTTTTGATGTTGAAAGCTCGCGCCAAAGCCGAGGGCGGGCAAATCGCGGTATTCTTTATCGACGACAATTTCGCCATCAACATCAAACGTACCAAGTCTTTGCTGCGGGACATTATTGCCGCCGACGCGCAAGTCTATTGGGTGGCGCAGATCAGCGCCAATTTGTTGCGCGACGAAGAACTAGTGGATTTGATTGCCGCGGCCGGCGGGCAGTGGGTGTTCATCGGCATGGAATCAATCGATCCGCTGAACCTGAAAGACGTCAACAAAGGCTTCAATAAGCCCGGAGAATATGCCGCAGTGTTGCAGCGTCTCGCGGACCGCAACGTCTTCGCCATCACCTCCTTCATTTTCGGCATGGACAACGACACCGTGGGCGTGGCCGAGCGCACTCTCAAAGAAATCCGCACTTGGCCGCCGGGCTTGCCAATTTTCGGATTGCTCACCCCACTGCCCGCAACACCTCTATATAAGCGCTTGGCCGCGGCCGGACGTTTGACGCGGCCGGAGCACTGGCGAGAATTTATTCCCTTTGAAATGGCCCACACGCCCTTGAAGATGAGCATTGCCGAGGCGCACGCGGAGGTGAAGGATGGCTGGTCCCGCTCCTACAACCCCCAGGCCATTTATGATGCCGTGACTTCGCTGGAGTACAAGCCGTTGGCTTATCGCATCAACATTCTGATCGCACGTTTGTGCTTCCGAGGAATCTATTTTCCCTCGATGGGACGCTTCGCGTGGTTGAAGGTCGTGACTCAGAATCGCCGCATCATCGTCAAATTGATTCAAGAAGGCTACGCCAAATGGCGCGCGGCGGGCAGCAAGACGGCTGCGCCGCTTTCGCCATCCGCGCAGGCGCCTTCGGCTAGCGCCCATTGAGGTAAAGTGGCTGCTTGGCAGATGAGGAGACGAACTCTTCGTTCCCCTGGGCAAGCTGAAGTTCGGCGGGAACAGAAGCTGCCCCTACAAACCATCAGCGGAGTCGTGCTGTGCGAATAGTTTCGATGCTGTTCGTTCTCGTTTCTCTCTGCGTTTTCCCGTTCCCAACAAAGGCTACGGAGATCAGTTCGCGCACAGCGGTGTGCAAAGAGGGCGCGGAACGCTATGTGCTGTTTACCCCGGCTCGGCCTGGACCTGCCGCGGCGGTGGTGTTGCTGCATGGCGCGGGCGGGCAACCCGAGCCGATGGTCGAAGCGTGGAAAACGCTGGCGCGCAAAGAGAATATCGTGTTGATCGCGCCAGTACTGCCGCGCGTGGCGGCATTCGAAGCGATAGCGCCGGCGATTTTTCGATGTGTGGTGGAAGATGCGAAGCAGGTGGCGGCGATTGATGCGCGGCGGGTGTATTTGTTTGGGCATTCGATGGGCGGGTATCTGGCGTATGACGGGGCGCTACTAGAATCGCAATATTTTGCCGCCGCTGCGGTGCATGCGATGGGCATCGATAAGGATTACGAGGGCATCGTCGGGCGCGCGCAGCGCAAAATCCCCTTGGCCATTTATGTTGGCGAGCAGGATCAACTGGTGTCCCTGGATGATGTGCGGCGAACGCAAAAATTATTAAAGAAGGCTGGGTTTGATGTGCATTACGTGGAAATGGCGCATCACGACCATGATTATTTCGCGGTTGCGGATGAAGTGAATGCGGATGCGTGGAGATTTATGAAAGGGTTTCAATTGCCGGCAGGGGAGTAACTTGGAAAATGCCGAACGAGCCACAGTATCGGCTCCCGGAAGATCGCGGTGGGTTGCTGCGGTGGGAACGGGTACTGGGCCGAACGAGACTTCGGCGCCAGCAAAATTTCCTGCATAGCCCTGACTCAATCGACGGGACGGACGCTTTGCATCAAGCCGAAGAAACCCTCAGCTAAGGTTGGGTGGATGTACATGGCGCCCTTCAGCAACGTGTAGGGCTGCTTCGCCAACATGAGCGTATGCAGGATTTGCACCAGTTCGCCGCCTTCGCTCGCCAGGAGCGACGCCCCCAGAATCATGTCGTTGGAAGCATCGACCACCAGTTTCATCAACCCAGCGGTTTCGTCGCGCTCGATGGCGCGAGCAACGTAAGTCATCGGGTATTTTCCGATCTTTAACTTATGGCCTTTTTCGCGGGCTTGCTTTTCCGTCAGGCCCACGCCGCCAAGTTGCGGGTCGGTGAAGACACAATACGGAACCAAGCGGTGCTCGATAGAGAGATTTTTTCCTTCGATCAGGTTGCCGTACACGATTTGAAAATCGTTGTAAGAAATATGCGTAAAAGCCGGGCCGCCTTTGACGTCGCCCAGAGCCCAAATGCCCGCTACGCTGGTCTCCAGGCGGCCGTTCACTTTAATAAAGCCCTTGTCGTCACGCTCCACGCCCGCGTGTTCGAGCCCCAAATCGTCGGAATTGGGCAGGCGCCCGCCGGCGATCAACAGTTGCGAGCCGCTAATTTGCGTGCTGGCTCCGCCGATGTCCACAGCCAGCGTCAAGTGCTGATCTTTGCCGACCCCGTTCGCCGCGCGTGCGACGCGCGTGGTATTGGCGTTCAGGTGAAACACAATCCCTTCCGCCTCCAGCGCTTTCTGCAGTTCGGCGGCAATTTCCGGGTCCTCTCGTGGGACGATTTGCGCGCTGCGGTGCACCACCGTGACCCGGCTGCCGAAGCGGCGAAACATTTGCCCGAACTCCAACCCGATGTAGCCCCCGCCGAGAACCACCAAATGCTCCGGGACCGTCGTAAGCTGCATCGCGGTCTCATTGGTTAGGTACGGCACATCGGAGAGTCCTTCGATCGGCGGAATCAGCGGGCGTCCTCCGGTGTCAATGAAGATTTTGTCGCTCTCGAGGACTTCTTCGCCGACGTTCAGGCGACGCGCGGAGACAAAGCGCGCATGACCGCGATAGAGGCGAATATTCGGGCGCTTGGCGGCTTGCCTTTCCTGCCCGCCGCGCATGGCGAGGACCACTTTATCTTTTTGCTCAATGATTTTGCGCAGGTCCACGCTAACCTCTGAGGCGTTGACGCCCCAGCGCGCGCCATTTCGCGCGTAATACGCGACCTGAGCTCGGTGCACCATGGTTTTGGTGGGCGTACAACCGGTGTTGATACACGTGCCGCCAAGATACTTTTCCTCGATCAACGCCACGCTCCAGCCTTGATCGGCCAGATTGTGTGCCAGCGGATTGCCCGCCTGGCCGGAACCTATAACGATCGCATCAAATTTCATCTGCCACCCTCTGATTGATCTAGGGTCGGGCGTTTGCGCGCAACCCGCTAGAGAACGAAACGACCGCCTCAGCCCTTGATTCGCCCATTGGATGCCTCGACAGGTGAAAAACGTCCTGCCCGAAACGATAAATTTTTAGCCATCCAGCTGGGCATGCACCTCCGCCACGAGGCGGGGAGAGCGCCGCGAGCCTCACGTATCCCTTGCGCCACACTAGTACTCTGGTAGCGTTGACCGCACCAAAATCCGCTGGGTACTGTGCAACGTGGGGGTCCGGGTGTCGCCAGCGGCTTGCACGCGCAAGACATCCTAAAAATGAACCGCAAACCATGACCACGGCGTTAAAAGCCGGGCGCTATGAAATCGTCGGCGAAGTTGGCCGCGGAGCCATGGGCGTGGTGTATAAGGCCGTCGACCCCGTCATCGGCCGCACCGTGGCCGTAAAAACCATCCGACTGAGCGAAGAGGGCACCGGGCTAACCCGCCCGGAGTTGCTCTCCCGCTTTCAAACCGAAGCGCGGGCGGCAGGACTGCTGACCCACCCGAACATCGTGGTGGTCTACGACGCCGGAGAAGAGCACGGCCTCTACTACATCACCATGGAACTGGTGGAAGGCAAGAGTGTTCAAGCCCTCCTCGACGAAGGCCAGCGCTTCTCTCTACCCCGCGTCCTGCGCATCATGGAGCAGACCTGCAGCGCCCTGCAGTTCGCGCACGAACGCCACGTAGTGCATCGCGACATCAAGCCCGCCAACCTTATGCTCACTGCTGACGATACGGTGAAAGTCACCGACTTCGGCACTGCGAAAATTCTGCAGTTCGGCACCGTGCAGCAGACCACCCACGTCATGGGTACGCCCAGTTATATGTCCCCAGAGCAGGTGAAGGGCCGCGCCGTGGATGGCCGCAGCGATATTTTTTCCCTGGGCGTAATGCTCTACGAAATGGTCACCGGGGAAAAGCCCTTTCCTGGCCAAAGCATAACCACGGTCATCTACAAGATCGTGAACGAAGACCCGGTTCCCCCTCAGCAGCTGGATCCCGCGATCCACGCGGGCATCAGCGCGGTAATTATGAAAGCGCTGGTGAAAGAGCCGGAGAACCGCTACCAATCGTGCCGCGAAATGCTCGAGGATTTGCGCAATTACCGCAGCATCGGCAACGTAGCTGGGGGCTTTACAGGCAATCCGCAATCCACCATGGCCCTGGGCGGGGCGCCTTCCGCGACGGTTGCGCTAGGCGCCGGCGCAAGAAACGGTGGCAACGACAGTCACATCGCAGCCACAGCGGGTAGGCTGGCCTCGCGCACACCGAATCCCGGGCAGACCCCCGTGGTTCGCCGCACCGGAATCATCGCGCCGCTCGCGGAACCACCGAAAAAGAAAAGCGTCTGGCCTTCCCTTTTGATTGCCACGCTCCTGCTGGGACTAATCGCCTGGGGCGCCAACAAGCTTAAACCCGTCATCCTCGAAGCCAAGAATATTCATGACGTGGCTGGCACCCAGAAAGACGGCGATACATCCGCACCTGCCAGCGTTGGGCCAGCGCCCACCGCCGCGCTTGCTTCCGTTCCCGTTCCCGGCAAAGATGCGGCGTCGAGCGCGCCTTCTGGCTCCAACCCGGAAGTTTCTCCCGCGCCCTCGGCCTCTGTCCCGCCGACTGCTGCGGAAAAGATTGCGCCTAGCGGCGAATCCAAGACTGCCGAGGTTATTGCGGAAAAAACGGTAGCGAAAGCTGCTGCACCGGTTAAGCAGGACGCGGGTCTCAGCGCGCGAGCGGCTGAGTACAAGAAGAGCATCGATGCCGTCATCGCCGAGCGCGGTCTGACCGGACGCGCCAAGGTTCAAGGTGCAGGCAACACCCTGACTCTCGCTGGGAAACTGCGCCCCGGAGAACACGGCGCGCTCTTGAAATTCCTGCGCGATGCGCCCCCCGACGTCCGCGTCATCGACCACATTGAGTACGACGATACCCCCCTGCCCGCATCCGCCGCCCCCGACGAAGCCTCGCACCCTGTTCCAGCGCCGGATCGCGGCGCAATCCACGTGGTCACCGACGTTCTCGGCGCCACTGCTACCCTGTACGGTCCCGCAGGCAAACAGATCCGGCAGTGCCAAACGCCCTGCAGTTTCAATGGCTTACAAGCTAGCCGATTCAGCCTGGAAGTGAAGAAAGACGGCTACCGGACGGTGCAGACGGCTTTGCAAGTGAAAATTGGCGAGGTCGTGGACCAGAAACTTGCGCTCGAATCGCTCGCCCCGGGGCTCCGCGTTGTCAGCGACCCTCCGGGTGCGGATGTATTCATCGACGGCGCAAAGCAGTCCGGGCAAACCCCAGTTTTGCTGCCGCTGGCCGCTGGGCAGTACAACCTGGTGCTGCGCCTGCCCGGCTATGCGGCCTATTCCGGCGTGGCCCAAGTTAAAGATAACGTTCAAACCGAATTGAGCGCGCACATGCACGCCAAAGACATTTCCAAGATGGCCTGGGCGGACGTAGCCACCACCCCGATCGGAGCGGAAATCGTGGTAGACGGCACCACCACCTCGCAATTCACCCCGTCGCGCGTGCAAATCCCCGCCGGGTTGCACACCATCACATTGAAAATGAAAGGCTTCCAGCCAACGCGCAGGACCGTGCAAGTCAGTGAAGGCGGCACCGTCCGCGTAGAGGAAACGCTAAAGCCCAACCGCTAGCGTCAACGAAATCTGCCCGACATGTAACAATTTGAACCGGACATGGCTCTATAGTCCTAGGACTATCGTTGGTATTTATTGCAAATAATAGCCTTATCGTACTTTTTTCTGGGTGCCTCCCGTGCAGACACTCTGGTCAGGGAGTTTCCGCCTGATTTTTCGCCCCAAGACTCAGGCGAACACCTTCCTTTTTTAGGCCCTGTCGCTCGTAGGTTTCACTCGCATCGCTCGTCCGTGCCTGCGGCGGCACTGGAGTTGGGGAACGCGGAGATCCGCCTTGGTTTTGAGAGCCACGCTTCCGATGGATCGACAGCCTTTTGCAGCTAGGCAGCACGTTGCTGCTGAGCCGCTGGCGCGCGTTTCACCGCGGCCTCTGAGTACTTCGTCCATCGATGGCGAAGGTGCCGGCCAAATCGATGTTCAACGGGCGCTCCGCAACCTGCAGTTGTTGCTGCGTTCGGAGCGTTTGTATGACCGCAATCATCCCCGGCGGCTGGATAGTCTGGACAGCGCCTACGAGGAACTGCGCGCGGTGGCGGCGCAGCTGAACGGATTGGAATTGCGCATCGAGCGCGGCGGCATCGTCGCTCCAAAAATTTCCGAGGCCCAGCTTCCCGATCTGCGCGGCGAAATGCAGGCCCTCGCCGCGGATCTGCAGCATGCCGGAATTCACTCTCTGAGCTTTTCCCGCATGTTCCATGTGGGCGAACTAGACACGCTTGCGCACTTGATGCAGGCATCGTTGCTAAAATCAACGATACCGGCGCGTGGGGGCAAAAATAGTTGGTGGCCGGCGAAACTCTTGGAGAATCACGTGGAAGGTATCTCCGTAAACTCGCAGACGGATCGCCAGGTAGACACCGTGCTGGGCAGTTTGATCGCCGCGCTGGTGGCCTATGGCGGCAACTCTCCGCGCGAAAGTAGCGAAGCGCCGATCACCGCGCCGGATTTTGATGATCTGGTGGCGGCTCTGCAACTCTTGTCGCGCCTGACTCCGCCACTTGAAAGTGCCCGCGGACTCTCCCCGGAAGACGCTGCGCGCGCCATTCACGGAGCCATGGAAACCGCCAGCCGCGACACCGTTCGCATGCTCCTGACCTCCGTTTCCCAATATGGGCCTCATGGCGGAGAGCGTCCGCAGCCTTACCTACTGCGCCTTTCCGAGAGCCTCATTTTCGAATTTCTGACCGCCGAATTCTCCACCGGCGCGCTGACTCCACCACTGATTCGCTCCACCTTCCAGCGCATGGCGCGCGCTATCGAGGAATCCGGCCGCTACGCCGGGCCGCATGCTTCGCAGCATCTCTCCGCTTTCGCTACCACCTGGGTCCAAGAAACGCATCTTGAACAGTTGGTGGAAAAATTCTGGATGGAACTCCCGCCGCGGGAAAAGTCCGCGGTCTTGCGCGGTCCGGACGTGTGGTGCGTCCCAGTGGGTGTCCTGCGCCAGACCCTCGGACATCTCACCCACGCCGGTGCGGACGCCCAGCGTCGCGAAGCGCGCAGTGTGGTTTTGAACTACGCACGCCGCCTCACTCACGCCGATGCCGGTGCGCGGCGTGCCGTGGCTGCCGGACTAAACGAGCTCACATCCATCATCGAATCGTTGTGGCCCAACCAGCTTCCTGAAGACCTCAGCCTGGGCGCCTTGAACGCCTTGGCGGAAGAAACCATCCCGGAGACCGAAGCCCTCCTCGCAGCGTTCGTGGAAACCCTGGCCCGCGTGGCCGTGAACCGCGCCGATTACTCCGGTTTTGAATCCATCCTCACCGGCCTCGAGCGTCCCTCCAAAGACGGCGAGCACGATCAACTCACCAGTGCGCTCTCACAGCGCTTGGTCGCCCAGGATCGCTGGCTCCTGCTTGTGGACGCCGCGCTGGCCAATCGCGCCCTCGACCCCGTCCTGCCGCGCCTGCTGCAGCGCGACCCGGAACGCCTGCTCGATCGCCTCACCCTTCTGCTCACCGAGCCTCGCGGCGCGGAAATGATTCCCGCTATGGCCCGCCTGTTGCGCACTATCGGCGTTCCCGTCTTGAATTTGCTGGAAACCCGCTTGTACGAAGCGCGCCGTCAACGCGTCACCGCCGCCATCAAGCTGCTCTCCGCCGCGGATCCCGAGCGCCTCCTGCGCGGCATCGCCAGGGCCCTCGGCAGTTGGGAGTGGAACCTACAGGATTTGGCCATCAGCGAGCTCTCGCGCCCCTCCAACTCCGCTTGCGCGCAAAGCGCCGCGTTCGTATTTTCCGCCATCATCGCCGACGCCCATCCCCTCGTCGTTCCCATGATGATCGATCAAATCGGCTTGGCCCAGGAAAGCACCGCCATTCCGCAACTCATGGAAATTGCCGCCGGCGAGCACGAAATCCTGCGCGACCAGTTTGTGCGCATCAAGGCCATCGAAGCTCTGGGCCGCATGCGTGCCACCGAAGCGGCAGAGCTGCTAAAGCAGTTGGCCGAGGGCCGCGAGGGTCTAGCTTTTGCCGAGCCCGCGGGACTGCGGTCCGCCGCCGAGGAAGCTCTCTCCCTCATTGAAAATCGCCCGTCCTCCAGCCGCACGCGTGCCGCCTTCGAAGCTGCGGCGCAAGCCAGCGCCAGCTACGTGATTCCGCGCCGCTACATGCGCATTCCCCTCGAATCGCCGCTCCGCGCCCACATCGATGGCGCGCAAGCCGGCTTGGCTCGCGTAAAAACCATCAGCCTCGGCGGGGCCTATCTGGCCTCCCCCAAGAAACTGAGCGTCGGCGATTCCATTCGTCTGGAAGTCCGCTCCGGCCTGCGCAAAATCAACTTCACCGCCGTGGTCCGCAACGTTGGCCCCGACGGCGGCGGCGTCGAGTTCGTGCACATGAAGGACGAAGACCGCGATAAACTCTTCAAACTCGTGCAGCGCCACATGCCCGGCACCATAAAGTAATCGCGCCGCTCGTAGCCCAGCCATTCCCGGCTGTGCGCTCTGCCCCAGCCTATATTCCACTGTTGCTTTCGCCTCATTGCTACGATCCGCCTTACTGCCCATCATTCCCGCGCCACAACTTGCCGCATCCCGGCCAGAGATGTTCTTAATTCGCAGCACCATTCAAAAAAGCGATGATTTGCAGTTGAATTGTCACGCTCAGTACAGTAAAAGCCAAATAGCTGATTTATACGTTCTTAGCAACAACAGTGGGCTCGCCACGACTCGGGGGTGGTGGCGAGAGAAGTGGTACACATTCTAGGAGGTCTTCCATGCAGGGCAATGGCAAGCTTGGTGTGTGGGCGGTGTTGTGTGTGAAGAGGTCGTGTGTGAAGAGGTCATGGGTGCTGGGGTCATGTGTCATGGCGTTGTGCGCGATAGCGCTCTGCTGTGCGACGGTTACCTTCGCGCAGGTCAATACTGCCACGCTGTCCGGCACGGTGCTCGATCCTCAGGGCTCGGCCATCCCCAGCGCAAAAATTACCGTCACCAATCCCCTCACCACCATCACCCGCAGCACCATCGCCGATGAAAACGGCCGCTACAATTTCGCCGCCCTGCCTCCCGGCCGCTACACCATGACCATCGACGGCGGCGCCAGTTTCGCTGCCTTTGAAGATACGTCCCTCGTCGTCACCGTGGGCGAAAACGCCAGCTTCGATCCCCACGTGCAACTTAAGGGCGTGCAGCAAACCGTCACCGTCTCCATTGAAACCGCCGCCATCGAAACCACCAAGACTCAGGTCGACGAAACCATCGGGCAAACCCGTATCGACAATCTCCCCATCAACGGCCGCAACTACATCAATTTCACCCTCACCGATTCCCAGGTTACCCGCGACAACGCCCCCAATACCGGCGCCGCCCCCACTTCCGGCCTCAACATCAGCGGCCAGAGCGGCCGTTCCAACATCGTCTTCGTCGACGGCGGCGACAACACCGATAATGCCACCAATGGCGTGCGCTCCACCCTCTCGCAAGAGGGCGTGCAGGAATTTCAGGTAATTACCGGCAACGCCGCCCTCCAGTATGGTCGCGCCTCCGGCGGCGTAATTAACATCATCACCCGCGCCGGCAGCAACGGCTTTCACGGCGACGTTTTCGGCTACCTCCGCAACCGCAACTTTCAAGCCGTCAATCCCTTCAGCACCGTTCCTGACCCTGCCTACACCCGCGTGCAAGCCGGCGTCGCCTTCGGCGGACCAATCAGGAAGGACAAAACGTTCTATTATTTTTCCTACGAAATCACCCGCCGCCACGAAACCGGTTTTTCGTCCATCGGCCAAGGCAACTATGGCCTGACAGCGTTTGACACCACGCAAATTGGGTTTCCCTTCGGCACCCTGCAACTAACTCCGCAGCAGGTTTCTTACCTGACCTCGCCTGCGACCCTGCAAGGACTACAAGCCAGCGGTCCAACCGGCGCATTCACGCAAGCAATTGGACAGTATCTGTTCGTCGCCGGCGCCGCGTCCGGCATGGCCGTGAATGGTGTCTGGCCCACCGGCCTCACTGGGTTTCCGGGACTTCGCGGTTTTTCGAGCACCTGCACTCCCTTCACTCAGCCCTGTTTCGTTCCCGCGTCGTATAACAGTCTGGCCTCGCAGGCAGGCAATTTCCCGGTGTTTGAAGGCACCAGCCTGTGGGCCTTGCGCATCGATCACAAAATTAATTCCAGCAACGAATTGATGCTCGAGGGTCGCGTCAGCCCCAGCACCGTCACCGGCATCGAAGTCGCCGGCCAGGATCAGCCCTACGGCCAAAACGGTTACTCCCGCACCTCGCAACAGACCTATCGCGACATCACCGGCATCGCCGAGTGGAGCAAAATCATCGGCACCAATAAGGTCAACGACTTCCTATTCGAATACGCCCGTCGCGGCTTGAATTACAATTTCTCCAGCGGTGCAGGCGGTACCGATCCTGCGGTGAACATCACCGGCTTCGCTTACATCGGCCGCGAACCTTACTCCTACATTCAGCGCACCGAAAATCGCTACGAATTCGCCGACACCTTCTCCTGGACCAAAGGAGCGCACGCGATGAAGTTCGGCGCTGCATTTGACTACATCCCGACTACCGCCATCTTCACGGTAAACTACGGCGGCGTCTACGACTTCGGCTCCTTTACATCGACAAATCTCGGATTTCCCGCGGCCTTGGGCTTGCCACCACTCTCCGCCGTGCAAGCCTATGGCGCCGGCCTTCCCGCCGACTTCGTGCAGGGCATCGGCAGTCCCAAAGATTCTTTCCCCAACAAGCCCCTCGGCGCCTTCTGGCAGGACTCCTGGAAAATTCGCCCCAATCTCACGCTGAACTACGGCGTGCGTTACGACATCGAATTCCCGCCGAAATTTGCCCCGCCAGATGCCTTAGCCCAAGCCGGCTACAACATTCTTGGCATCGAAAAGGGCATCCAAACCGATGCCAACAATGTCGCTCCGCGCGTGGGCATCGCCTGGGACCCCTGGAGCGACGGCAAAACCGTGGTGCGCGCCTCCTTTGGCCTTTATTACGACCACCCGCTCCTCGGGCTCTATTTCCTCGGTGACGCTTCGGACGGCTCCAAGAGCGTGCAGGTAGCCTTCGGCGGGACGGGAACCTGCACGACGAATCCCTCCACCATGTTCGAGAACCTCAATGCCATCCCAATTTTCCAAGGAACACTAGTCAATCCCGCCACTCCGCAATGCGCGCCATCCACCTCAGCGGCGCTCAATGCCTCCTTGGGCTATCTGCCTAACCAACAGCAGTTCCAAGCACTCAATTTTCCGCAATCCCTCTTCGTTAACCAGAACTATCTGGCTGCCGGCTTCCCCCTGGCCTTTCAGCCCTTCGGCTATCCCCAAGGCAAAGGCTTCGTGTATTCCTACTCCGAACAAGCCAACCTTACCTTGGAGCGCGACCTCGGCGGCGGCTTCACTCTCAGCCTGGCCTACAACTTGAACGAAGGCCACCACATCAACCGCCCCATTAACGCCAATCCCATCCGCGGCGATTTGATGGAGAAGAATTTGGCGGCCGCCGCCGCCGCCGGAGTAAATTCCGCTACCGACAGCCCCTTCCTGGTTAGCGGTTGCGGAGTTGGCGCGGGTGGTCCTTACGTGCCGGCCGCTCTGGTGAACTTCTTCCGTCCATCGGGCTTGAATCCTGCTGTC
>Ga0209040_10002657_pt1 | contig 13886 bp, 11 predicted proteins | sample BogFormECP12_OM3_FD_188240 | JGI IMG/M metagenome (GOLD analysis project Ga0209040, IMG submission 188240) | Bog forest soil microbial communities from Calvert Island, British Columbia, Canada - ECP12_OM3 (SPAdes) (version 2) | ecosystem: Environmental > Aquatic > Freshwater > Wetlands > Bog ...
TGATGCTCACCGTCGATAGTCGGCGCGGTCTCGGCGAGCAGGACGTTGCGATGCTCGAATGGCTGTTGGCACGCGACCGCGAGGCCCATGTATTGCTGACGAAATCGGACAAGATTAATCGCCGCGACGCGACGCGCGTTCTAAAAGAGACGCTCGAGGCATGCGCGGATACCGCGATCACGGCGCAATTGTTCTCGGCGCATTCCATACAGGGAGTTGACGCGGCGCGCGCGGTCCTGGATCGCTGGTTGTCGTAGCGGACAAAAAAAAGCCCCGAAGGCGCTTTGCAGCAGCCATCGGGGCAGACCAACCCGGCATGGGGATGACAAACCGGGTCTGCCCGCTCAGGGAGAAGAGCGGGGAGCGATTTTGTCGCTCACGGGATTAGATGGGGACTCCAAGAATAAGTTCCAGTCCCATTCCGTAAAATCTTGCCGCCCACATTAGAACTTGAAAACATTGGAATTTCTGCGCTGGCCTGGCACAGGCCGCGGCGAACTAAAGAATTCTTAATGAGCCTCATCCCAATTCTTGCCGATTCCGGTATCCACTTTGAGCGCCACCTTGAGATCCGCGGCGCGCGCCATTCGTTCCCTCAACTCGCCGGCGACGTGCATTGCGTCGTGTTCGGCGACTTCGAGCACGAGTTCATCGTGGACTTGCATGATCAGGCACGCCGGCAGGCGCGAACTTCTCAGCCAGGCATCCACGTCGATCATCGCGCGCTTGATGATGTCGGCCGCGGTGCCTTGCATGGGTGCGTTGATTGCGCTGCGCTCAGCCGATTGGCGCAAGGCCTGATTGCGCGACTGAATTTCCGGCAGATAGAGCCGGCGCCCGTAGATGGTCTCGACATAGCCGGTCTCGCGCGCTTGCCGGCGCGTCTCCTCCATATAGCGCTTCACACCGGGATAGCGCTCGAAGTAGAGGTCGACGTACTTCTGCGCATCGCCGCGGCTGATGCCTAACTGCCGCGCGAGACCGAAGGCGGACATCCCGTAGATCAACCCGAAATTGACCGCCTTGGCGGAACGGCGCTGGCTCGCATCGACCGCCTCCAAGGGCACGCCGAGAACTTCGGCGGCAGTCGCTTGGTGGATGTCGCGATCCTCGGCGAAGGCGCGCAGCAAGGCCGCGTCGCCCGACAGGTGCGCCATGATTCGCAATTCGATTTGCGAATAGTCGGCCGCGACCAGACGAAAGCCGGGAGCCGCGATGAACGCCTGGCGTATGCGTCGCCCTTCGGGTGTGCGGATCGGAATGTTCTGAAGGTTCGGGTCGGTCGAAGAAAGTCTGCCCGTGGCGGCCACGGCCTGATGATAGGAGGTATGAATTCGGCCGGTCCGCGGATCGATTTGCTCGGGCAGCTTTTCCGTGTAGGTCGAGCGCAGTTTCGCGACGCCGCGGTATTCGAGGATCAGCTTCGGCAGGGCATAGGTTTCGGCCAGCTCTTCGAGCACGTCCTCGGCGGTCGACGGTTGTCCCGTCGGCGTCTTGCGCATGACCGGAATGCCGAGCTTGCCGAACAGAATCTCCTGCAATTGCTTGGGTGAGTCGAGGTTGAACGGACCTTCGGCCTCGGCGTGCGCCTGCTTCTCGAGCTCTTGCATGCGCGTCATGAGCTGAGCGCTCTGCGCCTTCAGCAGCGTCGGATCGACGAGCACTCCGGTACGCTCCATTCGGAACAACACGGGTACGAGCGGCTGCTCGATCGTCTCGTAGAGTGCCGCCACTCTCGGCAGCGCCTCGATCTGCGGCCACAGCGCACGGTGAAGCTGCAGAGTGACGTCGGCATCCTCGGCCGAATACTCGGTCGCACGATCCACGTCGACTTGGTTGAAGGTAATTTGTTTGGCGCCTTTGCCGGCGACGTCCTCGAAGTGAATCGTCTTGATGCCCAGATAGCGCTCGGCGGCCGAGTCCATATCGTGGCGATTGGCCACGCTGTTCAGCACATAGGACTCGAGCATCGAGTCGTAGCGCTGGCCTTCGATCGAGATGCCGTAATTTGCGAGCACATGACAGTCATATTTGAGGTGATGGCCTACTTTGAATTTCGTCGGATTCTCGAGCCAGGGTTTGAGCGCCGCGAGCACCATGTCGCGATCGAGTTGTGGCGGCGCGCCCGCGTAGTCGTGAGCGAGCGGTACGTACGCGGCCTCGCCCGGCGTCACCGCGAAGGATAAGCCGACGATGCGCGCTTGCATGTAGTTCAAGCTATCGGTCTCGGTATCGAACGAGACCAGCGGCGCCGCGTCGAGTTTGGCGAGCCACACGTCGAGCGCGCCTCGCTCGAGGATCTTTTCGTAGTTCCGGAACTGCGCGGTACCGGAGGCGCCCAAGGTCTCGCCCGGCAGCAAGAGGCCGACGCCGACCGGGGCCGGCGCTTCCGCGTTCGGCGCCGGCAGCGACGCCGTCTCCAGCGACTTCAACAGCAGGCGCAATTCCAGGCGCGTGTACAGCTCGCGCAAGCGCGCCACATCCGGTTCGCCTGCGTTGAGATTCTCGGGCGCCGTTCCTATCTCGAGATCGGTATCGATGGTTGCGAGCTTCTTCGAGAGCTCGAGGCCCGCCAGATCGTTGCGCAAATTGTCGCCGACCTTGCCGGGTATCTCGCTGACATGCTCGAGCAGCGCATCGAGCGTGTGATACTGATTGAGCCATTTCGCCGCGGTCTTGGGCCCGACTCCCTTGATGCCGGGAATGTTGTCCGAGCTGTCGCCGATCAGCGCCAGATAGTCGACGATCTGTTCCGGAAAGACGTCGAATTTCACCTTGACGCCGACGCGATCGAGTCTGGTGTTGCTCATCGTATTGATCAGTTCGATCTGCGGGCCGACGAGCTGCGCCATGTCCTTGTCGCCGGTCGAAATCAGCACCTTGAAGCCGGACTCCGCGCCGCGCATCGCGAGCGTACCGATGACGTCGTCCGCTTCGACCCCGCTGATCCGCAGCAACGGCAAGCCCATCGCCGCGACTGCGTCGAGCAGCGGTTGAACCTGCGCACGCAGCTCATCGGGCATCGGCGGCCGATGGGCTTTGTACTGATCAAAAAGATCGTCTCGGAAGGTGCGGCCCGGCGCGTCGAACACGACCGCGATGCGCTCCGGCGCTTCTTCCTTGAGCAGCTTATTGATCATGTTGAGCACACCGAGCACCGCGCCGGTCGGCTCACCCTTGGAGTTCGACAGCGGCGGCAACGCGTGGAAGGCGCGGTACAAATATGACGAGCCGTCGACGAGTACGAGCTTGCGGGCGCTCACGGCGTTGCGGCCGCGTCGGATGACTTGTCGTCCTTGGATTGCGCCGGCGCGGCTGGCGGGGCCGGCGCCGTCGAAGCAGGCGCAGCGGGCGCAGCGGGCGCAGCGGGCGAAGTGGGCGAAGTGGGCGAAGTGGGCGAAGTGGGCGAAGTTGGCGCGGCGGGCGCGGCGGGCGCGGCTGTCAACGGCTTGGAGGGGTCGACCGTTGTCGGCTTGTGCTTCTGTGCATCGGGCAGCACGAGTGGGCCTTTTTGGCCGCACGCGGCGAGCAATCCGGACGCACAGATCAAACCGACGATCAAAAGATTACGCATTTTTTAATTATACCTCCAGCGGCGCCGTGCCGGCCGGTCGGAACTTCTGGCGCCGCGATTGGGTCGAATGAACGCAACACCAGTAGGAGCCTTCGAATGAACAAGATCTCGGCGAGTATGTTTGCGATTGTCGGTCTCGGCGCCTGCGGCGCATCGACGACCGCGTTTGCGGCGGACCCCATTGGCCTCTATGTGGGTGCCGGTGTCGGCGAATCGAACCTCAGAAACGATGGATACGGTTTCAATGATTATTACAACTACAACAATCATCAAAGCGCGTGGAAGCTCATGGCCGGTGTGCGGCCGGTGCTCTCGCCAATAGGCGCCGAGTTCGAATACATCGATTTCGGGTCTGCGAACGTCAATTCGAATTACTTCTTCAACGGCAACTACTTCAACGGCAACAACAGCGATGCCAAAGCGACCGCGCTGTTCGGTGTCGGCTATTTGCCGCTAGGGCTGCCGTTTCTCGACGTCTTCGGCAAAGCGGGCGTCGCACGCCTGCAGGTCAACTCGGCGACCTACTACGCCCCGTGCCAGCCGCCGGCGACTTGCGTGCCCGTATCGAATCTCACCAGCAATTGGAGCACGAACTTCACTTACGGGTTGGGCGTGCAGACGAGATTCGGCAATCTTGGGGTGCGCGCCGAGTACGAGCGCATCAGCGCGAACGGCGGCGACCCGGACGCGCTGACGGTCGGCGCGACTTGGACCTTTTGAGCGGCCGATAGATCGCGCGCATGATGCGGCCGCATCAGGCGGGACTTTGCGCTACTTGGAGACCGGCGTCGCGGGCGCCGCGGGCGTGATCTGCGATTTCGGCGCGGGTGCCGCGCCCGTAGGCGCAGCGGCGGCAGCCTTGATGCTCTGCAATTCGACTTCGAAGACGAGAACCGAGCCGGCCGGAATGCCGGGCCGCGGCTGTATGTCGTAGCCGAGTTCGGGCGGAACGAAGACCTTCCATTTGGAGCCCGGCTTCATCATGACGAGGGCTTCCTGCCAGCCCTTGATGACGCCGTTGACCGGAAAGGTCGCGGGCTGGCCGCGCGTATAGGAGCTGTCGAACTCGGTGCCGTCGATCAGCGCACCGCGGTATTGCACGGTGACGGTGTCGGACGGCTGCGGCGAGGCGGCCTTGGTGTCGCCGGGTATCAGCACTCGGTATTGCAAGCCGGAAGCCGTCGTCTTGACGCCTTTTTCCTGGCCGTTTTTCGTCAGGTATTCCTTTCCCGCAGCCTTGTTGTGTGCCGTGATCGCGTCCATCACCGACTTCACGAAGCTCTGCAGCTGCTGCTGCTCGCCGGCCGCCATCTTCTTGCCGGCCAGTGCATCCTTCAAACCGCGCGTGATGTCTTCGATCGAGATCTCATTCGTGATACCGATACGACGAATCTGTTCGCCAAAGCTGAGGCCAATCAGGTAGCCGCCGTCGGCGGCCGATGGCACTGCGGCTGGAGCAGGCGCCGCGGCCGGTGCGGATGCTGCCGGCGGGGCGACAGCCGGGGCAGATGCGGGCGGGTTCTGCGCGAAGACCGAAAGCGGAAGGGAAAGCAGCGCAGCGGCGGCGCCGAGTTCAAACGCGAATCGCGAGCGAGGTTTTTTCATGGCGCCGAAGATACGCCAAACCTCGCCACGATTGCTAGCGCGTTCTTCGAAAATTATCGACTTCGTCGCGCTGCCGCTACTTCGGCTTGAGCTGTGCCGCGATTCGACGGTAGGCCTCGCGGAAAGGGATGCCCTCTTGGACCACGAGCGCGTTCGCGTTAGCCGCGGCGTGAATGCCGGGATCGAGTCGGATCGCCTCGGGCTTGAAACGCACGCCTCGGATCGCAGTCGGCAGGATGGCGAGCGTCTCACTGCAAGAATCAATGCCGCGAAACAGCGGTGGCTTGATGAGCTGCAGATCACGGTGATAGCCGGAACTCAACTTTTGCGTGATGCCCAAGACCTCATTGAGCGCTGCGTGCGCGACGGCACTGCGTCCACGCACGAGCTCGAAAACATCGGGATTGCGCTTCTGCGGCATGATCGAGGAGCCGGTCGTCATTTCAGCGGGCAGACTCACGTAACCGAATTCCTGCGTATAGAACAGCAGCAAGTCGGCGGCGAGGCGCCCGAGGTCTTGCGTGAGCAGCGTGACTTCGAACAGCAGCTGCGCTTCGGCTTTGCCGCGCGAGAGCTGCACCGCCGTCACCGGTTCCTGCGTGACCTCAAAGCCGAGGCGCCGCCGTGTCGCCTCGCGATCGATCGGCAAATTCGGTGTGCCGTAGCCCGCCGCGGATCCCAGCGGGTTCTTGGCGATGCGCCTGGTCGTGAGCCGCAGGCCCTCGGCATCGTCGCGAATCTCGGCGGCGAATCCTCCGGCCCAAAGGGCGGCCGTGCTCGGCATCGCCTGCTGCATGTGGGTGTAGCCCGGCAACGCCAGCTCGCGGTGGGCCGCCCCGAGTTCGTCGAGCGCCTCGGCCACCGCGATCGCGCCCTCGCGCAGCTCGAGCGCGGTATCGCGCAAATACAGCCGCAAGGCTGCGAGTACCTGATCGTTGCGCGAGCGCCCGGCGTGCAGGCGCCCGCCGGCTGCGCCGATGCGCGCGGTCAGCTGATTCTCGATCGCGGTCTGGCAATCCTCCTGGTCGAGCGTGATGCGCCAGCGGCCTTGCTCGTGTTCGGCGCCGATTGCGCTCAAGGCAGCGCAAATCTGCGCCAAGTCCTCGGCCGAGAGCATGCCCTGCGCCGCCAGCATCTCGGCATGCGCGATCGAGGCGAGGACGTCGTAGCGCACGAGACGATTGTCGAGCAGGTGATCCTCTCCCGCCGTATAGGCGAGTACGCGCGCATCGAGCGGCGAACCTTTGTCCCAGAGCCGCGTCATGGATTCGGCAGCGGGTTGATCTGTTCGGCCGGCGTTAAAACGTTCAAATCCGCGACCACCAGCGTGCCGGTTCCTTCATTCGTGAATATTTCCGCGAGCAGGCTGTCGCGTGATCGATAGGTGATCACGTGGACGCGGCGCACGCCGCCTCGAATCGCCGCCTCGATCGCGGTCGCCTTCGGCAGCATGCCGCCTTCGAGGCTGCCCTGATCGCGCAATCGCTTGAGACCCTTGAGGTCGGTATAGGAGATCACGGATCCGGGATCCTTGGCGCGCTCGAGGATGCCCGGGGCGCCGGTGCAAAGGATCAATTTCTCCGCCGCCAGCGCCCCGCCGATGGCGGCCGCCACGGTGTCCGCATTGATATTGAGCAGGGTGCCGCGATCGTCCGCCGAGAGCGGGCTGACCACCGGCATCAAGCCGTTGTCGAGCAGCTTCGCGAGCACCGCCGTATTGACCGAATCGATGTCGCCGACGAAGCCGTAATCGATCGAATCGTCCGCACCATTCGCGGCGGCGACCGGCGGGCGCTTGTGCGCGCAAATCAAGCTTGCGTCGACGCCGCTGATCCCGATCGCGTCGATGTCGAGCTCCCGGCAAATCGCCAAGATGCGTGTGTTGATCGTGCCGTTGAGCACCATCGCGGTGACGTCGATCGTTTGACTGTCGGTGACGCGCCGCCCGGCGATCATGCGTGTCTCGATGCCGAGCGCGCTCTGCACGCTGTCGAGCTGCGGACCACCGCCGTGCACCAGCACGACCTTGATGCCGACCTGATTGAGGATCGCGACTTGCTCGATGAGTCCGCGCGTCGAGGCTTCATCGGCGAAGATCGCGCCGCCGGCCTTGATGACGAACACCTTGCCCTTGTACATCCGGATATAGGGCGCGGCGCTCTTCAATGCGCGTACTGCGATGGAAGGGTCCGGTCGATTCATGATCATGTTGCTTGTTTCTCCGCGACGACGAGCCGTTCAGGTGAGCATGCGGTGCAGAACGGCCATCTGCACCGTCAATCGATTCGCGGCCTCGCGCTTCACGACCGCGCGCGGACCGTCGAGCACCTCATCGGCCACGGCGACATTGCGCCTCACGGGGAGGCAATGCATGAGCTTCGCAGCCGGCGCGCACGCGTCGAACCAGCGTTCGCGCACGCACCAATCCGAGAGATCCGCGCGCAAGCGCGCATCGGCTTCCCTGTCCCCGTAATGGGTGGTCGAACCCCATTCCTTGGCGTAAATGACCTCGGCGCCCGCGAGCGCCGCCGCCCGATCGCTCGTTTCGCTGACCGAGCCGCCGGAGTCGCGCGCCGCCGCCTCCGCTTTCGCCATGATGAGCCGCGGCAGCGCAAAGCCCTCGGGCCGCAGCACGACGACTTCCATGCCGCGCATCGCCGCCATTTGCAGGGTCGCCGCGGGCACCGCGAGGGGCAGTGCGCGCGGGTGATTGACCCAACTGAGCACGAATTTTGCGCGCGCGGGCACCTCGAGTTGATCGAGCGTGCGCCAATCGGCGAGCGCCTGGCAGGGGTGATTGATCGCGGACTCGAGGTTGATCAGCGGTTTGTCGCAAAGGCCGTCGATCATGCGAAACAGGCTTTCGTGCAAATCGCTCTCGAGATTCTTGCCCTCGGCGAACGCGCGCACGCCGAGCGCATCGCAGTAGGAGGCGAGCACCGGAATTCCTTCGCGGATGTGTTCGGCGGCCGCGCCGTTCATGATCGCATGCAGCCGCGTTTCCAATTGCCAAGTGCCCTGCCCCGGCGTGATCACGAAACTGCTGCCGCCGAGGCGCGCCATGCCGGCCTGAAACGAGGCGAGCGTGCGCAAGCTCGGATTGAAGAACACGAGTCCCAGGATTTTGCCGGCGAGCGCGCGCGGCTCGGGACGCTCCTCGAGGCCTTGGGCGAGTGCCAGGAGATCGAGTACTTGCTCGCGCGTGAAATCAGCGAGATCGAGAAAGCGCTTCATGTGTGGATCTGCGCGAGCGCGTCGGCCAATTGGTCGACGTGGCCCTCGTTCAAGATGTACGCGGGCAGCAGGCGCAGCACGTGAGCATCGCCGCTGGTGCCCGTGAGGATGTTGCGCTCGAGCAGCGCCGCCTGAACCTCTTTGGCCGGGCGCGTCGTCTTGAGTCCAAGCAGAAAGCCCGCGCCCTGGGTGCCCGAGACCGGCCCGATCACGCAGGTCGCGCGAATATAGCTCGATACCTGGCGCACGTTCGCGAGCAGCCCTTCGGACTCGATCGTATCGATGACCGCCTCGGCGACCGCACAGGCGATCGGTCCCCCACCGAAGGTCGTGCCCATGTCGTCGATCTTGAGCCGCTTGGCGAGCCGCTGCGACAGCAGCATTGCCGACACCGGGAAGCCGTTGCCGAGCGCCTTGGCCGTCGTGATGATGTCCGGCGTGACGCCATGGTAATTCGCGCCGAACGGCGCTCCGGTGCGTCCCATTCCGCATTGCACTTCATCGAAGATCAGCACGGCACCGACTTCGTCGCAGCGCCGGCGCAATGCCTCGAGCATCGGTTTGCCGACGTCGTAGGCTCCGCCGACACCTTGAATCGGCTCGACGATCACGGCCGCGGTGTTTCGGTCGATGGTGCGGTCGACGGCAGCCGGATCGTTGCGCGGCGTGAAGCCGACGTCGAACGGCGTACGCGGAAAGCCGTACCATTTTTCGAGCGCGCCCCAGGTCACGGCGCCGGCCGCAGCCGTGCGTCCATGGAAACCCTGCTCGAGCGCGACGGCCCGCACCCGCCCGGTTGCTTTGAAGGCCAATTTGAGCGCGTTCTCGTTGGCTTCGGCGCCGCTATTGATCCAAAACACGGTGTCCAAACTCAAGTCGGCGAATTTGACGAGGCGTGCCGCGCAGCGTTCGCGGATCGCCATCGGCAGCGCGTTGGTTTGGAACGCCATTTGGCGCGCCTGACGCTCGAGCGCCGCGAGCCAGCGCGGGTGGCCGTAGCCCAAGCCCGCGACCGCGTGGCCGCCGTAGAAATCGAGCAGCTTGCGTCCATCGCGGGAATGCAGCCAAACGCCTTCGCCATGCACGATTTCGATGGGCATTTGCGCGAACACTCGAGCTAAATGTCCGGCGTGTGCGTTCTCTATGGCGTTGGCAGCGGTACTCATCGGTCCACCTCAGGTCCAGCCGGGCGCGGGGGCCGTGAGGCCGGCGGTCTCTTCGAATCCCAGCAATCGGTTCATCCACTGGATTGCGCCGCCCGCGGCGCCCTTGTTGAGGTTGTCGATGGCCACCATGACGGCGATCGTGCGGCCATTCGTGGCGGCGCTCAAATTCGCGTAATTGCTCGTCGCGACATCCTTGATGCGCGGCGCTGCCGCTTGCACGCGTATGAAGGGACAGGATGTGTAGTAGGAGCCCAGCACTTCGAGTGCCTCAACCGCATCGAGCGGCTGCTTGAGCGTCGCCTGTACGGTCACGTGAATACCGCGCGCATAGGGGCCGGAGTGGGGCACGAAATTGAAGTCGGCGTCGATGCCGGTCGCGCGCTTTGCGCAGGCCGCGATCTCGGGAATGTGCCGATGACTCAGCGCATTGTAGGAATACAGATCGCTGTGCCGCTGCGGATGGTGCGTGCCCTCGGAGGGCTTGCGCCCCGAGCCCGTGCTGCCGGTGATGCCGGTGACGAACAAGCGCGGTTCGGTCAGACCCGCGGCCATCAAGGGCACGCTTGCGAGCAGCGTCGCGGTCGCAAAGCAGCCGGGATGCGCAACGTGCGGCGTCGGTGCCTTGGGCAGGTGTTCGGGCACGGCGCAAGTGAACTGACCGATGCGTTTCGGGGCGCCATGCACATGATGGTAGACCGCCTCGTAGGCTTCTGGACTCGAATAACGAAAATCGGCGGAGATGTCGACACAATGGACGCTGTTTTGCGCCGTTTCAGCGGTTTTCAGGAGGCGATCGATTGTTTCCGCGGCGACTCCGTGGGGCGCGGCCGAGAACAAGGCCATTGCCGGCGTGCGCCGCATCAGCGTTTCAATATGCTCGAGTGCGCTGAAATGCAGACCCGCATAGGCGCTGCACAAATGCGGGAACGCGGCGGCCACGGGCATGCCGGGTTGACTGTCGGACAGCACCGCCGCCAGTTCCAAGTGCGGGTGGGTCGCGATCAGGCGCAGGAGTTCGCCGGCGACGTAGCCGGTGCCGCCGAGCACGACCGTCGGCGTCCGCGTGCTCGCGGGCGGCACCCGCTCGCTCCCCTGCGCGAGTGGGGTCGCCGCGGACTTCCCGCTCATTCCGCGGCTACCTTGGAGGCGCGCACGTTCTCGATGCCGAGGCGCGCAATGGTGTGGTCGCCGAGATTCGCCGGATGGCTGATCGCATTGAAGGCTTCGACGTCCATTTGTTCGCGGATGATCTGCACACCGACCTGATTGTCGGTCGCCGGACCCGTGACGGCGCAGGGCTCGATGCCGAATCGCTCGCGCAGCAATTTGACGCCGCCCCAGGCGGCCACCGGATCGTTCGCCGAGAGCACGACCGCGGTCAGCGCTGCCTTGATGTCCGGATCGCGCAGGATGGCCTCGACGCCATAGGTGCCGAGCAATCCGTCGCCGAGCTCGAACACGATGACATCGGGCTGGTCGTTCGCCATCTCGGTGAGCATCGTGCGCGTCAACGCCGGCCCGCATTTCGCCGTGGTCGTCACTACACCTAAGTCCGTGAATATCATCGTGCGGCGCGCGCCCGCATCTTCGAACGCCAAGATATCGCGGCGCAAGGACACGCCGGTGGCCTTGAACGCATCGACCACGAGTCCGCGATGGCGCATGCGCGCGATGATCGCGCAGGCCGCAGCGGTTTTACCGGCCTCCATGCAGGTGCCCGCGAGCGCGACGACGGGTACCCCGCGCACGTCCAGCGGCGCTTGGTAGTCGAGCGGTTTGTAGCCCGCCTTGGCCGGCACACCGATGCGTTCGCCGAGGTACGGGAACGTCAACACCGCGCCGAGCACGCGGCAATCGAACGGTTTGCCCTTGTCGGGCGTTGCCGAATCGCAGATGCCGAGCACGCCGCCGATGTTGAGCATCTGCACGATGTCGCCGGGCTTCAAGCTCTCCGGGATATGACCGGAATAGCCGAACAGCGCCTTGCGGTGGCCTAGCGCGCCAACGACCACGTCGCCGCGCGTAATCTTCGCCATGCGGCCGCTCGTGAGCTCCAGCGTGTTGTAGGTCGACTTGTTGTCGAGAATCTCGACGACCAGCACGACGCCTTCTTCGCAGGCAATGTTGCTCGAGATGCGAATCTCGTGCGAAAGCCCGCAGGCCTGCGTCACCGAGGCGATCTTGTCGACGACAACCGTTCGCATGCCGCTCATGATTTATTGGCTCCGGCTCGTTGGTAGAAAATCCCGGTCAGGGCAAGCATCTTCGAGTAGCCCAGCGCATCGGCCGGGGTCCATTCGCCCGCGGCTTCGCCGTAGACGCCTTTCGAGGCCGCCATCAGCGAATACGGAGAAGTGACTCCCTCGATGAACACCGAGCCGGGACGCAGCAGGACCTGCACTTCGCCGCTGACGCGCGCTTGGCTCGAGAGCAACAGCGCTTCGATATCGCGGCAGACCGGATCGAGGTGCTGACCCTCGTGCACAAGATCGCCGTACGGCTGCGCCACCAATTCCTTGATGCGCGCCTGCTTGCCGGTCAGCACGAGCTTCTCGAGTTCGCGGTGCGCGGTCAGCAACACTTCGGCGGCCGGCGCCTCGAACGCGACACGACCCTTGGTGCCGATGACCGTGTCGCCCAAATGGATTCCGCGCCCGATTGCGTACGGGCCCGCGAGTTTCTCGAGCGCCTCGATGATCGCGACGGCGCCGAGCGCCGTGCCGTCGAGACGCACCGGTATGCCGCGCTCGAAGCCGATCGCGTGGCGCGAAAGGGGGCGCGGCGCGGTGAACGCATCCTTCGAGAGCACCCAAGCGCTCTCGGGAATGCTGCCGGCCGAAGTCAGGGTTTCCTTGCCGCCGATCGTCACGCCCCATAGGCCGCGATTCACCGAGTAAGCGGCGCCATGGGAGGGGATCGGAAGCTGGTGTGCTTCAAGGTATTGCAGCTGTTCGGCGCGCTTGAACGCGCGGTCGCGCACCGGCGCAATGATTTCGACCTGCGGCGCGAGGTTGCGCAGCGCTACCTCGAACCGCACCTGATCGTTGCCCGCGGCGGTACACCCGTGGGCGACCATCGTCGTGCCCAATTGGAGCGCAATTTGAGCGATCGTTTGCGCCTGCAGCACGCGCTCGGCGCCGACACACAACGGATAGAGCTGGCCGCGGCGCACATTGCCCATGATCAGGTATTTGAGGACTTGCTCGAAATAGATCGCGCGTGCATCGATGAGCCGATGTTCAACCGCGCCGAGCGCCTTGGAGCGCTCGGCCAAAGCGCGAGCCGCTTCGGTGTCGATGCCGCCCGTGTCCACGGTCACGGTGATCACCGGACGGCGATAGGTATCCTTGAGCCAAGGCACGCAAAACGAGGTGTCGAGGCCGCCGGAAAATGCCAGAAGTATGGGCTCGTCGCCCGTGGCGTGGTTCGAGTTCATGGGGTTTTTAAATTCCGAAAATGGCGCGCAGCCGTTCGCCGAGCTGACGTTGCTCGCGCGCTCCAGCCGTTGCAATGAAAATCGTATCGTCGCCGGAAATCGTGCCGATGACTTCGGGCCATCGCGCGCCGTCGATCGCGACCGCAACGCTCTGCGCCGTGCCGACGTGGGTCTTGAGGATCGTGAGGTTGGCCCCCGCGGTCTGGCGGCCGCTGACGAACTGCCGCAACGAAGCGAAATCGCTGATCGGCAGCAGCGAGGCGTCGGACAGCACGTAACGATCACCGCGCTTGGCGACGCCGAGTTCGCGCAAGTCACGGCTGACGCTCGATTGCGTCGCCTCGAAGCCGAGCTTGCGCAGCTGCTCGACGAGTTCCGCCTGGCGCCCGACGGCCTGCTCGCGAATGATCTTCGCGAGCACATCGCGGCGCGCGGGCGCCTGGTTGTTTTCCATCGTCATCCGGAGCATGATACGGCTCGCTGCATAAAGTTGCGCGCATCTTGCATAAAGATGCAAAGACTGTCAATACGTAAAATCCTTCCCTTACAAACGAGTAAGGAGAAGTTCTAAGACGAATATGAATTTTCAATTGCAAGTCATGCATTTTGCTGCGCCCGGCGTATTCTCAGGACATGCCGCGAGAAGCATCGGAGTTGGAACGGGCCTTGGGGCGATTGCTGACCGCGATCCAAAGCGAAGAGATGCGCGCGATCAATTCAAGGGAATGGGCGCCGACGCATGCCACGCTCGGGCGAGCCGAAGGGCTTTACTGGGCCGCAAAGAGACGCACGCTGGCGCAAGCCTTGGGCGAACAATCGCCGCGCGCCTACCTCGGTTTGGATTGGCTCGCACGACATCCCCGCGTGCTGC
>Ga0209040_10002658_pt1 | contig 13882 bp, 9 predicted proteins | sample BogFormECP12_OM3_FD_188240 | JGI IMG/M metagenome (GOLD analysis project Ga0209040, IMG submission 188240) | Bog forest soil microbial communities from Calvert Island, British Columbia, Canada - ECP12_OM3 (SPAdes) (version 2) | ecosystem: Environmental > Aquatic > Freshwater > Wetlands > Bog ...
GGCGACCTTGCGCGTCCGGAGGAGCCCAAATGGATAACGTGATCGCCCGCGTCGCTACCGCGACAAACGTGTCGCCGGAGGTCGCGCGCAAGGCCGTCGGCCTGCTCGCCGATTTCATCCAGCGCGAAGCCTCCGAGGACGCCGTCAAGGATTTGTTTGAAAAAGCGCCGGAGCTGCAGGCGATCATTGCCTCGAGCGCGCCGACCGGCGAGGGCATGGGGCTCTCTCTCGGGGGGCTGATGGGCATTGCGGCCGGCGCGATGGACGGCGGCGGGCTGATGGACATCGCGGCCGGCGCGATGGGCGGCGGCAGGCTGATGGGCATCGCGGCCGGTGCGATGGGCGGCGGCGGGCTGATGACGCTCTGCGGGGAACTCATGGGCCTCGGTCTCAACTTGGATCAGATCAAGACGGGCGGCAGAGAGGTGTTCGCCTACGCGCGAGAGGTGGCCGGCGACCAGACGGTCGGCGAGATCGCCGCCTCGATTCCGGGCTTATCGAGCCTTATCTGAGGGGGTCTGGCGTGGGCGCGGAGGGAAAAGTCTTTCCCGCCTATGGCGAAGCCGACTGGCGCAAGGCGGCGGAGGCGGCGCTTAAAGGGCGGAGCCTGGACTCCCTTACGTCGACGACCGCGGACGGCTTGCGCATCGAGCCGCTTTACGCCTCCGCGGCGGGGCCAAGGGCGGTCGGTCCGGACGGCCCGTGGCGCGTCGTCGCGCGGGTCGATCATCCGGACGCCGCCGAAGCCAACGCGCAGGCGCTCGAGGATGTCGCCGGGGGCGCCGACGGCCTGCAGGTCATTTTCTCCGGCGCCATCGGCGCCTACGGCTTCGGCCTCAGGCGTTCCGATCCTGCGACGCTGCACGCGGCCTTCGAGGGCGTCCGCTTCGACGCCGCGCCAACGTTCGAGCTTGATCTCGGTTCGGAGGCGCCGCGCGAGGCGCTGAGCTTCGCCGCCCTCATCGAGCGCTCGGGCGCGAAGCCCGGCGACTGCGCCGTCTCGTTCGGCCTCGATCCGTTCTCGGTCTGCGCCTTCCGGCCTTTTCCCGAAGACTGGGCGGCGCACGCAAAACCTTACGTGGAGGCGGCGCTGGCGCTGCGGTCGAAAGGCTTTGCCGGGCCGTTCGTCGTCAGCGACACTCGATGTGTCAACGCGGCGGGGGGAGGCTCCTCACAAGAACTTGCGTTCGCGCTCTCAGCCGGCGTCGCGTTGTTGCGCTCCTTGAGCAAGGCCGGCGTCCCGCTCGACGAGGCGCGGCGAATGATCGCGTTCCGGCTCGCGGCCGGCGCCGATGAATTCGTCACGCTGTCGAAGTTCCGCGCGCTCAGACTGGCTTGGGCGCGGGTGGAGGAGGCGTGCGGCCTTGAGCCCAGAAAAACGCGCGTGCAGGCCGAGACGGCCTGGCGGATGATGACCGCCCGCGATGCGTACGTGAACGTGATGCGCGGCGCGATCGCTGCGTTTTCCGCCGGCCTCGGCGGCGCCGACAGCATCAGCGTCTTGCCGCATACGCTGGCTGTGGGTCTGCCCGACAGCCTCTCGCGGCGGCTTGCGCGCAACGGGCAGCTCATCCTCGTGCGGGAATCGAATCTCGGCTTTGTCGCCGATCCGGCGGCCGGCGCTGGCGCGTTCGAGGCGCTCACGAAGGGTTTGTGCGAGAAAGGCTGGGCGCTCTTTCAGGAAATCGAGTCGCAGGGCGGATTGCCGACGGCCCTCGCGGCCGGCGTGTTTCAGCGCCGGGTCGCCGAAAACGCGGCGACGCTCAAGCGCGACGTCGCCCGCCTGAAAGCGCCGATCACCGGCGTCAGCGCCCATCCCGATCCTGCCGAACGGCCTGTCGACCTCGCCCCGACCTCGCTCCACCGTGAGGCGATTCCCGCCGCAGCCGGGGCGCTCACGCCGATGCGGCTCGCCGAGCCGTTCGAGGCGCTGCGCGACGAGGCCGACGCCATCTTCGGAAGGCGAGGCAAGCGTCCGACCGCCTATCTCGCCGCGCTCGGGCCTGAGCCTTCGCACCGGGGCCGCGTCGTCTTCATGCGCGAATGGTTCGCGGTCGGGGAAATCGAGACGGCTTACGACGGCGAGGCGGCGACCCCAAAAGAGGCGGTCGCACAGTTGGGACGCGCCGGCGCGGATTACGTTTGCCTTTGCGGCGACGACAAGGCCTATGCGGCGCAAGCGGAAAGCTTCGCGAGCGCCTTCAAGGCTGCCGGCGCGAAGCGCATCATTGTCGCTGGACGCCCGGGCGATCGCGAGGCTGCATTGCGCGAAGCGGGCGTCACGGATTTCGTCTTCGCCGGATGCGACGCCGTCGCGGCCTTGCAAGCGCTCTACCGCAGTATCGCCGGCGAAAGTCGCCCCAGGAGCGCGCCATGAGCGCAATTCCCGACTTCTCCAAGATTCCCTTCGCGCCCGGGTCCAGCCTTCCTGGCGCCGGCGAGGCGCGCGGCTGGATGACTCCGGAAGGAATCGAGCTCAAGTCTTTCTACGACGCGCGCGACCGCGATGGACTCGACTTATCGCATGCCTGGCCGGGGCTGCCGCCCTATCTGCGCGGGCCTTACCCGACGATGTACGTCAATCAGCCGTGGACGGTGCGGCAATACGCGGGCTTTTCGACCGCCGAGGAATCGAACGCCTTTTATCGCGCCAATCTCGCGGCCGGACAGAAGGGCCTTTCCGTCGCCTTCGATCTGGCGACGCACCGCGGCTACGATTCCGATCATCCGCGCGTCGCGGGCGACGTCGGCATGGCGGGCGTCGCCATCGATTCGATCTACGACATGCGCACGCTCTTCGACGGCATTCCGCTCGATGCGATGAGCGTGTCGATGACGATGAACGGCGCCGTCCTGCCGGTCCTCGCGCTCTTCATCGTCGCGGCGGAAGAGCAGGGCGTGCCGATGTCGGCGCTGTCCGGGACCATTCAGAACGACATTTTGAAGGAGTTCATGGTCCGCAACACCTACATCTATCCGCCCGGGGCCTCGATGCGGATCGTCGCCGACATCTTCGCCTTCACCGCGGCGAATATGCCGAAGTTCAATTCGATCTCCATCTCCGGCTATCACATGCAGGAGGCGGGTGCGACGCAGGACCTCGAGCTCGCTTATACGCTCGCCGACGGCGTCGAATATGTTCGCGCCGGAATTGCGGCGGGGATGAGCGTCGACGCCTTCGCGCCGCGGCTCTCGTTCTTCTGGGCGATCGGCATGAATTTCTTCATGGAGGTGGCGAAACTGCGCGCCGCGCGCAAGCTTTGGGCCGGCATCGTCAAGGGCTTCGGCGCGAAGTCGGATCGGTCGCTGCCGCTCCGCGCGCACTGCCAGACGTCCGGCTGGTCCTTGACCGCGCAGGACCCATTCAACAACATCGTACGCACTCAGATCGAGGCGATGGCGGCGACGCAAGGCCACACGCAGTCGCTGCACACCAATGCGCTCGACGAAGCGCTGGCCCTGCCGACGCCGTTCTCGGCGCGCATCGCGCGCAACACCCAGCTCTTCCTCATCGAGGAGAGCGGCACGACACGCGTCATCGACCCTTGGGGGGGATCCTATTATCTCGAACGCCTCACGGCGGACCTGGCCGCGCGAGCGGAAGAGCACATCGACGAGATCGAAAAGCTCGGCGGCATGGCCAAGGCCATCGAACAGGGGCTGCCGAAGCGCCGCATCGAGGAAGCGGCCGCGCGCACCCAGGCGCGCATCGACTCGGGCCGGCAGACGGTCATCGGCGTGAATGCGTTTCCGCCGCTTCTTGAGCGCGAGATCAACGTCCTTAAGGTTGACGCGGCGTCGGTTCGCGCGAGGCAGATCGACAAGCTGAAGCGGCTGCGCGCGGAACGAGATGCGGCGAAGACCGCCGCCGCGCTTGAGGCGCTGACCGCCGGCGCGCTCGGGAAGGCCAATCTGCTGCAGCTCTCTGTAGAGGCGGCGCGCGCCAAAGCCACGGTCGGCGAAATCTCGCTTGCGATGGAGAAGGCTTTCGGGCGCCATGTCGCAGAGACCCGGGCGATCTCTGGGGTCTATCTCGCCGAGGCGGGACCGGCGGCGGAGGCGAACGAGCGGGTGATGGCGATGACCCGCGCCTTCGCCGAGAATGAGGGACGTCCGCCGCGAATTCTGGTGGCCAAAATGGGCCAAGACGGTCACGATCGCGGCCAGAAAATCATCGCGTCCGCCTTCGCCGATCTCGGCTTCGAGGTAAAGATTGGCCCGTTATTCGCAACGCCGGATGAAGTCGCTGCGCTCGCAGCGGAGAACAAAGTTCATATCGTCGGCGTGTCGTCGCTCGCCGCCGGCCACCTCGCGCTCGTCCCGGAGCTGAAGGGCGCGCTCAAAAAGATGGGCATGGGGGACGCGATGATTGTTGTGGGCGGCGTCATTCCCGAGCGCGACTTTGGGCCGCTGCGCGAAGCCGGCGCGGACGCGATCTTTCCGCCCGGAACGCCGATCGCCGAGGCTGCGCGGAGCCTTATCGAGCGCCTCAACGAACGCCTCGGGTATATCCAGCGCGCTCCGGCTTAAGCGTCAGCGCATGCGCAAAACGTAGCGCAGGTTCGGTCGCTCGATCCCATAACGGCGCAATAAATCGACGCGCGTACGCGCGATGCAACAGCGCCTGCCTCAAATTGAAACGTGAGGACGATTACGTGAGCGGCGCCGACTTTGCCGTGTCTGCGCATGGGGGCCTCCGCCCCAGCAGAGACGGAAGAAGCGCCATGAGCGTTACAGTCGCCGACATTGTGCGTCGCGCCATCGCGCACACGCGCCGGATGTTGCGCACGGGCGTTCACGATTGGCCAACGGCGCGTCGCGCCCTCGTGAGGATTCTCGTCGATCTCGAGTCTCGATCGCCGGACGACCCGAGCCTAGCCGAGCTGCGCGCATTCATAGAGCAGGGCGACCGCAACCCAACCGAGCCGGGGAACGGCGCGGCGGATCGCGATTGACGCCAACAGGTGCCGTGGAGGACGAATTGATATTTTTGGCGCCGATAGAAGTACTCACCTGCTCTGCCGCTGACGCCTTGACTCCCATCGTCGACTGCTCGCAAAGTTCTCGTGAAGCGCGTCGGCTGGCAGAGCGGGCAGCCTGCCTGCGGCGGCTTCGGCGGCGCGAGGCGGCGCCGGCGATCGGCGTAACGAGAGGCGCCGCGGTGATTGCAACATCAAAGCGTCAGGGAGGGGCGGTCCATGGCGGCCATGAATGGGCGAAGCGCGCGCACGCGAAAATTAGCGACGCGTCGGGGCGCGGAGCTGCAGTTCACCGAACTCGGGTTTGGAGCCGCCCCTTTGGGCAATCTCTACCGGCCCATGACCGAGAAGGAAGCGCGGGCGCTCTTGGACACGGTCTGGGCTTCCGGTTGCCGCTACTTCGACACCGCGCCACTTTACGGACTTGGCCTGTCGGAGACCCGTCTCAACGGATTCCTTCGCCCGAAGCTTCGCACGTCGTACCTCATCTCCACCAAGGTCGGCCGCCTCCTCGAGCTGTGCAGTCCGAAAGAGCGCTCGCGTCAGAGCGGCGCGGGCGCCTTCTTCGAAACCCCGTCCCGGCGCGAACGCTTCGACTACTCCTACGACGGAGTCATGCGTTCGCTTGAATTTTCGCTCGAGCGCCTGGGTCTTGACGACATCGACATCGTCTACGTTCACGACGTCGACGTCACCACGCACGGCAGCAAGGAAGCCGCGGACGCGCGCATCAAGGAATTCATGAACGGCGGCTACCGCGCTCTGGAAAAGTTGCTTGCGTCGGGCATCATTCGAGCGATCGGCGCGGGAATCAACGATTGGGAGATCGCCGAAAAACTGGCGCGCAGCGGAGGCTTCGACGTGTTCCTGCTCGCGGGCCGCTATACGCTTCTCGAGCAGCAGGCGGTGGCGACCTTCCTTCCGTTTTGCGCAGAAAAAGGGATCGGCGTGGTGGTTGGAGGACCGTTCAACTCGGGCATTCTTGCGACCGGCCTGAAGGCCGACGCGCACTACAACTACGGGCCGGCGCCTAATGAGGTGAAAGAACGCGTGCGTCGGCTTCAGCAGCTGTGCAAATCGTTCAGAGTCAAGCTGCCGGAAGCGGCGCTGCACTTTCCGCTGGGGCACCGGGCGGTGGTGAGCGTCATTCCGGGCGCCCAGCGCGCGAGCGAAGCCAAGCGCAACGCTGCGATGATGGCCGCTAAGATTCCGGCCGGGTTGTGGCGTGCGCTGAAGGCGGAGAAGCTTCTGCGCGAGGACTCGCCAGCCCCCAAGTGATAAATGAGACGGGCTGACCTCAATTCAGAGTAGCCCCTCGATCTCGCCATCGACCACGCGGAGGCGCTCGGCGGCGGGACTGCGCGGCAAGCCGGGCATGGTGTTGACCAGTTCGGTCGCAAGACAAATGCGGCTAACAAGTTGGCCGCCGCCGCGATATGGATCCGTTGTGCGGAAAGCCGTTCGCCGCGCCCGATCAAAGTCATGCGCAGCGTCCCCGCGTCAAAAACGCCCCATCACCGTGCCGGCTATTTCGCACTGGAACCCTTCCAGCGCATGCGAAATCGTCTGGATGTCTCTCACTTTGCTGCGATGGCGTCGGGCTATGATGATCGCGGCGCCGACCCGGGAAGCCACGACATAGGCGTCGGCGCTATCAAGCGCCGGAGGGGTGTCGTAGATCACGACTCCGTAGTTGCGTTGCGCGTTTTGCGACAGATTGAGGAATTCCTTGGAGCTGAGCAGTTCCTGCGGGTGAGGCGCGGTTGCGCCGGAGACGAGCAGCGACAGGCCGGGCACAACATCGATTGCGACCGGGGGCGACGAAGCGTCCCTGCGGGTCAGGGATTCGACCAGCCCCTCGGCGTTGCCGTCCACGCCGAACAGCGAGGCGAGCCGCGGTTTTCTCAGATTTGCGTCGACAAGCAGCGTCGGCACCGCCATCTGAGCGAACGATAGGGCAAGGTTCGCGGCGAAATGCGTGGCGCCGACGCCCGATCGGGCGCCGATGACCGCGAACGCGTTCTTGCCTTGCGAGAGCGGTCCGGTCGCGAGCGCCGACCGGACCGAGCGAAACGCTTCCGCGCGCGCGCTGAAAGGCTGATAGCCGACGACAAGCTCTCGCGAGAAGCGCGCGTCGTCGCTGCCAAAGTTGAGCACAGGATAATTGTAGGTCTTCGACAGAGCGAGAAATAGGCTATCTCGACGCACGAGGCCGAGAGTGATGGCCGCTTCACCGAACGTGAGCCCTTTCCGCCGCTGAAAGGCGCGGATCGCTTCAACCTGCGCCTCGCTCAATTTTCCGGCGGCTAGAATCTGCTGCTCGATTGGATCCTTCGAGCTCTGCATCGGCACGACCCCAGAGTCGAGCGGGCGAGTTTCGTTAATCGTCATGCGTTTACAAAGCTCTCGCAACGGGGCGCGAACCCGTTCGGGTGAGCGGGCCTGATTTCAGGAACTGCCCCAACTTGTTTCCCCAAACCGTTCTGCTACGCGACATTGCTTGCTTTGCCGCGAACCTCCGGTTCTCCCAGACTACAGACTATCAGAATATTCGTTCGTTGACGACAATGGTGTCGTTCGGCTCCACCTGGTCGTCCATGGAAGCCGGCACTTCTTCAGTCTGACCATTGGCCTGCCTCCGCTTGACGCGAATGCGCGATTCCGCCCCAAGCGCACCGAGGCCGCCTGCAATCGAGAGCGCTTGCTGAATCGTCAACGGCCGCACCAATGGATATTCTCCGGCGTGACCGACAAAACCGTAAACGTAGTAGAATGGCACAAGGTCGACATAGACCTCGTCGTTGTTTTGGATGAAGATTCGCCCGCCATTGACTTTTCCGGTCAGCAAATCCTTTGCGTTATACCGAAAGATGAGGGGCCCGTTAGGGCCGTTGCGGCGTAAGACTATGGGTCCGCCGCTCTCCCTTACGCCGCCCGCTCTTGCGAGCAGCTGCGACAGCGTGGTGGTCCGATCGATGGTGTAGGTCCCGGGGGTCCCGACCTGGCCCTGTACGCTCGCCTGGGTGCCGAAGCCGGTGACCTCGATGAGCACATGCGGGTCCGTGACAATCTGACGCGCGGCCAGCCGATGCTCGATCTCGCGCGCCAATTGGTCCTCATTTAGCCCAGCCGCCCTGATGCGGCCCACGTAAGGGAAATTGATCGTGCCGTCCAGCTCGACACGGGTGGTCGTGTCCATGTCCGGCTGATTTGTCACTTTGATGACAACCACGTCGGAGGTCGTGAGGGTTCTGCCGCCGCGGGCGGCGTCTGCCCCTCCCGCTCCGGCAATCAGGAAGCCTAAGAGCGCCCAAATCAAACCCAGTCGCATCGTCGTTGGCATTATTGAAGCTCCGAGCTCGGACTCCTAGTACGGATTGAAGTTCAATCCCAGCAGAAACAGGTTCTGGTTGGTTGCGTAGGTCGGGTAGGCGCTTCGGCTAAATTGATAGCTCAAACTCGTCCGTAAAAACGGCGATACCGCGTAGACCAAGGTTGCGCTAGCCGAATACGTGTGGGAACTTTGAGAGATGCCCAGCGACGGCAGCGCGGCAACGCTCTGGCCGTTGAAACTGCTGGTGCTGTAACCCGTGCTTGCAACCCCCGAAAGCGTCAGTTTTGGCGTCCACAGGTAGCTGAGCCCAATGCTGACGTTCTCGTTAACCTGCAGGTTCGCCAGGGTCGTCGTTGGGGGCGAAACAACACGCGCGACCGACCCCCGGACTTTGATTCTTGGGGTCGCCGACCAGTCGAAGGAGAGGGAGTAGATGGGTAAGAATCCGGTCGGAAAGTCGAAACGGAACGACTTGTTCTCGGATGCGATCACCCCAATCGAGGCGATCACCGCCAGGTCAGGGCTGAAGTCCTTCGTATACGTGAGATTGATCTCATCCTCGAGCACATCCCTGTTTATTCCAAGGGCGTTCAAGGTGAGCGTGCGGTTGGGGTATTCCGTTCCCGTCAGCGTCGCCAGCAATTCCAAACTGTTGGTGCTGGCGACTGCGTAGTTCACCCCGGCTGCTATAAATATGGTGCGCGCGTTATTCAGCGCATTGAGCGCGGTTGAATTCGTCGTATAGCTTATGCCGCTGTTCAAAACAGCGGAATAGTTGCCGGTAATCGCGCATCGCCCGGTTTCATCGAACGAAGCTGTGGTCATAGAATTTATGAGGTTAACACCAATCTGCTGAGTTGGTAAGGACTGCTCCGACACGTCTGAAAAAACCAACCTTCCTGCGCATTTGGAGGTATATGTCCAGTTCATCCCGGCGTCTATGTTATGGTGCGTCGTGTCAAAATTCGAGTGGTTTAGGTATCTGTACATCCCAAAAGACGCGTCCGCAAAGACCTGTTGATAGCCCCAATTGAACTTTGTTGAGGCGCCAAAATTCGAGATGGATTCGAACGCGCCGATGGGTTTGACAACCACTGAAGCGTTATTTACGACAAACGAAGCGTTATTGGGCGAACTCAAAATATTGTCGTTGTAGCCAACTTCCTCGGACAAGTGTATCTGAAACGGCAGATCGGCCCAGTTTTCCGGAAGCTTGGGCAACGCCCCGACCAAGAGTCCGTTTAGCCCCCCTCCAAGCGAACCCCCTGCCGACGCGTCCTGCGCTTCGGCGACGCTCATGCCGCCAAGCACAATCAATGCCGCCAGCGTGGAAGCGGCCGGCAGCATTTACGACAATTCACCCCGGCCCGAGCCCACGCGCTCCCGCTCCGACCGACGCGGTCTATCGCCCCCTATTGGCACCCGGCGCGCCTCGCACTCCGCCCCATTTCTTCCAGTCCCCTCCACCGCGACGCCTTCGGCGCGCAACGGGACTGGACCGCAAGCTAAACGGCTGGCCTGCACTCCATACTCATTTTCGACTCGCAGCCACAAGGAGACAAAAGCCACACCTCAGCCAAATTCGAAGCTGGCCTTAACAAGACGCGTCTGTCTAGACTGCTCGCAAGAAGTGCTGGGGTGCGAGCCGCGCTGTTCCCGGGGAGAATCATGAAATCGCATTACCGGGCCGTGGTGATCGGCGGCGGCGTCGTGGGCGCCTCGGTCGTTTACCATCTGACCAAATTCGGGTGGACAGACGTTGCGCTCATCGAGCGGTCGGTCCTCACCGCCGGCTCCTCGTGGCATGCGGCGGGGGATTTCCACGCGCTCAACGCCAACCCGAACATGGCGATTCTCCAAGCCTATACGATCGACCTCTTGAAGCAGGTCGAGGCCGAATCCGGCCAGTCGATCGGGATGCACATGACGGGAGGCATCCACGTCGCCTCCGCCCCCGAACGGTGGGAATGGCTCCAGGCGTCCTACCGCCGCTTCCAGGCCATCGGAATTGAGGATGTCCGCCTCGTCGGCGCAGACGAGATCAAAGCGAAATGCCCGATCATTGACGTTGAGGACGTTCTCGGCGGCATGTGGGCCGACCGGGAAGGCTACGTCGACACCACCGGAACGGTGTGGGCCTACGCGGGGGCGGCGCGCAAACGCGGCGCGGCGGTCATCGAACACAATCGGGTAGTGGATCTGAGGCAGCGGCCGGATTCGTCGTGGGACGTCGTCACCGAGCAGGGGACTATCAATGCCGAGCACGTCGTCAACGCCGCGGGCCTGTGGGCGAAGCAGGTCGGCCGGATGGTCGGGCTCGACCTTCCCTTGTCGCCCCTCGAGCACCACTACCTGATCACCGAGACGATCCCCGAAGTGGCGGCGATGAAGGCCGAGATGCCGATGGTCGTGGATCTCGAGGGCTACACCTACATGCGTCAGGACCAAAAGGGGATGCTGGTCGGGATCTACGAGACCCATCCGCAGCATTGGTCGATGGACGGCGCGCCTTGGGACTACGGCGTCGAGCTCCTGCAGGAGAACATCGACCGCATCTCAGGCGAGCTCGAGCTTGTGCACCGGCGCTACCCGGTGCTGGAGACCGCCGGCATCCGGAAATGGGTCAACGGCGCTTTCACCTTTTCCCCGGACGGCAACCCGCTCGTCGGCCCGATCGCGGGAAAGCGCGGCTATTGGCTGGCCTGCGGCGTCATGGCCGGATTTCTTCAGGGCGGCGGCGTCGGCAAGGCGCTCGCCGAATGGATGGTCCATGGCGAAACCGAGGAAGACGTGTTCGGCCTCGACATCGCCCGCTACGGCCCGCACACGACCAACCGCGAATATATCCGCCAAACGACGGGGGAATTCTACGCGCGCCGGTTCGTGATGTCCTATCCGAACGAGCAGTTGCCGGCCGGACGTCCCTTAAAGACGACGCCCGCCTATGACGCCATGACCGAGGAAGGCTGCCAATGGGGCAATTCCTGGGGACTCGAAGTCCCGCTCTACTTCGGGCCGCCCGGCTTCAAGGAGAAGCCGACGCTCAAGCGCTCGAACGCCTTCGATATCGTGGGCGGCGAGTGCCGCATGGTGCGCGGCGGCGTCGGGCTTCTCGATATCGCGTCGTTCTCCCGCTACGAGATCACGGGGCCGAACGCCGAGGCGTGGCTCGATTGGCTGATGGCCTCAAGAATGCCAAAGCCGGGCCGCGCCCGCCTCGCGCCGATGCTATCGGAGACCGGCAGGTTCAAGGGCGATCTCACGGTCATCAACTGGGGCGACGGGACGTTCTGGATCGAAGGGTCGTACTACCTCCGCCAGTGGCATATGCGCTGGTTCGCCGACCACGCCCGCGACGGCGCCTATGTCCGCGACATCTCCGACGACGTCATCGGCTTTTCGCTGTCGGGGCCGAAGTCGCGCGACCTCTTGGCCCGCACGACGCACCAGGACGTCTCGAACGCTGCGCTGCCCTTCATGGGCGCGACGGTCATGGACGTCGGCCTCATTCGCGCCCGGGTGACGCGCGTCTCGGTGACGGGGGAGCTTGGATACGAGATCAACTGCCGCGCGCTCGAACATGGACTTCTGCGGCGCACGCTTCTGGAGGCGGGCGGGGACCTTGGCGTCAGGGAATACGGCTACAACGCGCTTCTTTCCCTTCGGCTGGAGAAGAGCTTTGGCATCTGGTCGGCCGAGTTCACCCAGGCCTATACGCCGCGCATGACCGGCATGGACCGCTGGATCGCCTGGGACAAGGACGACTTCGTCGGCAAAAAGGCCGCGCTCGCCGAGCGGAAGGGGCCGCCCCCGTCGCATCAGCTCGTCACCCTCGAGATTGACGCGCTTGACGCCGACGCGTCCGGCTACGAGCCCGTCTGGCGCGGAGGCCGGCGCGTCGGCTTCGTCACGTCCGGCGGCTATGGCCATACGATTGGCAAGAGCTTAGCCATGGCGCTTGTCGCGCCCGAGGCGGCCGCGGTCGGAACCGAGCTTGCGGTTCATATCGTCGGCGCCGAACGGGGGGCGCGGGTGATCCCGCCTTCACCCTACGATCCGGCCGGCAAGGCGATGCGGGCGTGACCGCGCGCTACTCGGCGCTCAGCCTCGCGTGCGAGGCGCTCGCCGGCCACAAGGGCTGGCCGCAGGCGTGGCGGAAAGCCAAGCCCAAGCCCGCTTACGACTCTGTCATCGTCGGCGGCGGCGGCCACGGGCTCGCCACGGCCTACTACCTCGCCAAGAAGCATAAGCGCACCCGAGTCTGCGTCGTCGAGAAAGGCTGGCTTGGCGGCGGCAACACCGGGCGCAACACGACGGTCGTCCGCTCCAACTACTTTTATCCCGAATCGGTCGCGCTCTATGATCTCGCGCTGCGCCTCTACGAGGGTCTATCGCGCGAGCTCAACTTCAACATCATGCTGAGCCAGCGCGGCATCCTCAACATCTCGCATACGCAAGCGCAGCTCGAGATCGCCGCGCGGCTTGCGAACGCCATGCAACTCAACGGCGTGGACGCCGAGTTCTGGGGGCCGGACGAGATCCGCAAGCGCCTGCCGCTCATGACCCAGTCGCTCGACGCGCGCTACCTGCCGAACGGCGGCGTGTGGCAGGCGCGCGGCGGCACGGCCCGGCACGACGCGGTCGCCTGGGGCTACGCGCGCGCCGCCGATTCGCTCGGCGTCGACATCATCGAGAACTGCGAGGTCACTGGCTTCGTCGTGCAAAACGGCGCCGGCGCCGGCGTCGAGACGACGTTCGGCGAAATCCGCGCGGAAGCGGTCGGCGTTGCGGTCGCCGGCCATTCGTCTGAGCTTATGGCGAAGGCGGGGGTGAAGCTGCCGATCCACTCCTACGCTTTGCAGGCGATGGTGAGCGAGCCTTTGAAGCCCTGCCTCGACATTGTGGTCCTGCATCTTGGAACCGGCGTTTACGCCAGCCAGTCCGACAAGGGCGAGATCGTGTTGGGCGGCGGCCTCGACCGGATTCCTTCATACGGCCAGCGCGGCAATCCGCCGATGCAGGAGATCGTCGTCTCAGGGCTTATCGAGATGTTCCCCGCCTTCGGGCAGCTCCATCTGATGCGGCAGTGGGCGGGCGTTGTCGACGTCGTGCCCGATTCCTCGCCGATCATCGGCCCCGCGCCGGTTCCGGGGATTTTCCTCAACTGCGGCTGGGGCACCGGCGGCTTCAAGGCGATCCCGGCCGGCGGGACCCTGCTTGCCCATCTCATGGCGACCGGCTCGCATCATCCGGTGAGCCGGCCGTTCGACCTCGAGCGGTTTTCGACGGGCCGCCTCATCGACGAGGCGGCCCGCTCCGGCATCGCGCATTAGGTCCGCGCGCTTTTGGAAGGCCGGCTCCCGGCGAATGCCTGTCATTTGGATATTCTCGCTTCGTTGCGGTTTGGGCCTCGATTTCCCGTCACAAGACGGTTGGATTCATTTGGATTTCCTTGGATTCTCTCGCCCTAGACTGCACCCCTCCGGTGAGACAGTTTAATTGATGGACAAGGGGGTTAAGCACTCTCGTTTGCGGTTTTCAGATTTGCGGAAAGTCTCCTCGAAGGCGA